>Ga0207674_10009167_pt1 | contig 11348 bp, 11 predicted proteins | sample KBSCornC72_FD_184303 | JGI IMG/M metagenome (GOLD analysis project Ga0207674, IMG submission 184303) | Corn rhizosphere microbial communities from Kellogg Biological Station, Michigan, USA - KBS Corn C7-2 (SPAdes) (version 2) | ecosystem: Host-associated > Plants > Roots > Rhizosphere > Soil ... | reverse complement strand
ATCGGCGCCAGTGCCGCTATTGGGGAAGTGGTGGCAGGCGCTGTCCCCGACCGCCGCAGCGCGGAGCGCGTCGGCCAGGCGCTGGGCGCGCTCGGCGGGGCCCTTGTCTTTCCAGGCGCTATCCTGGCGGCCTTGCTCATCCCGGCGAGCGGGGTGTCCTCAGCGGTGGAGCTCGCCGACTGCGTCCCGCTCGACGACCCCGCGCGCCTCGCCTGCTACGACCGCGTCAGCGGCCGCACCGGAGGCGACCACCCCGAGTGAGCTCACTGGGCGGCCTTCTGCAGGTCGGCCTGCACCTCGGTCAGCAGCTCGTCCCACGACTTCTCGAACTTCTCCACGCCCTCCTTCTCGAGGACGGCGGTGACGTCCGAGTAGGACACGCCCAGCGACTCGAGCTCGTCGAGGACCCGGGCCGCGTCGGCGTAGGCGCCGGTCACCGTGTCACCGGTGACCTCGCCGTGGTCCATGACCGCGTCGAGCGTCTTCTCCGGCATGGTGTTGACGACGCCGGGGGCGACAAGCTCGGTGACGTAGAGGGTGTCGGGGTAGTCGGGGTTCTTCACGCCGGTGGAGGCCCACAGCGGTCGCTGGGGGTTGGCGCCGTCGTCAGCGAGGTTCTTCCATCGGGGGGTCGCGAACACCTCCTCGTAGGCCTGGTAGGCGAGCCGGGCGTTGGCCACGGCGGCCCTGCCGCGCAGCGCCTTGGCCTCCTCGGTTCCGATGGCGTCGAGCCGCTTGTCGACCTCGGTGTCCACCCGGGAGACGAAGAAGCTGGCGACCGAGTAGATCGTCGACAGGTCCTTGCCGGCCTCGCGGGCCTGCTCGAGCCCGGTGAGGAAGGCGTTCATGACGCCGCGGTAGCGGTCGAGGGAGAAGATCAGGGTGACGTTGACGCTGATGCCCCCGGCGAGGACCTGCGAGATTGCCGGCAGCCCCTCGACGGTGGCCGGGATCTTGATGTAGGCGTTGGGCCGGTCGACGGCCTCGGCGAGCTGCTTGGCCTGCTCCACCGTCTTCGAGGTGTCGTGCGCCAGCCGTGGGTCCACCTCGATCGAGACCCTCCCGTCGACGCCGCCGGTGGCGTCGTAGACCGGGCGCATGATGTCGCAGGCGTTGCGCACATCCGCGGTGGTGAGGTCGAAGAGGGTCTCGTCGACGCCTGAGCCCTTGGCGGCAAAGGCGTGCAGCTCCTCGTCGTAGGCGTCGCCCTTGGCCAGGGCGGCCTGGAAGATCGACGGGTTGGTGGTCACGCCCACGACGCCCTTGGTGTCGATGAGCTCCTGCAGGTTGCCGGACACGATCCGCTCACGCGAGAGATCGTCGAGCCACACGGAGACGCCGTTGTCGGCGAGTGCCTTCAGCGCGGTGTTGTCAGTCACTTCACTTCCCCTTGCTCGCGGCACTCTTGGTGGCCGCGCTCTTCCTGGTGGTCGTGTCGGTGGTCATGGTGTCGCGAGTCCGGTCGAGGGAGCCGGCCGCGCGAGGACGGGTCTCGGTGACCCGCGCCGCCGCACTGTGCCCCGCGGTCGCCCCGGCCGCCCTGATCGAGTCCCGGGCGGCCTTGACCGCCGCCTCGGGCGTGAGGCCGAACTCCTTGTAGAGCGTCTTATAGTCGGCCGAGGCCCCGAAGTGCTCGAGGCTGATGCACCGCCCGGCGTCGCCCACGATGTCGTGCCAGCCGAGCGACACGGCGGCCTCGATGCTGACCCTGGCCCGGATCGACGGAGGCAGCACCTTGTCCTGGTACGCGCGGGTCTGGTCCTCGAACCACTCGCGGCAGGGCATCGACACGACGCGGGTGCGGGTGCCGGCGCGCTCGAGCCGCTCCCGCGCCTCGAGCGCGATGGCCACCTCGGACCCGGTCGCGACGAGGATCACCTCGGGCGTCTCCTTGCCGCCCGGCCCACCGTCGATGAGGACGTAGGCCCCCTTGGCGACGCCCCGGGTGCTCGCGTGGTGCTTGCGGTCGATGGTCGGCAGCGGCTGCCGGGTCAGTGCCAGCGCCGCCGGGCGGCCGTTGCGGAGCACCTGCGCCCAGGCGGCCGCGGTCTCGTTGGCGTCAGCCGGGCGGACCACGTCGAGCCCGGGGATGGCCCGCAGCGCAGCGAGGTGCTCGACCGGCTGGTGGGTCGGCCCGTCCTCACCGAGGCCGATCGAGTCGTGGGTCCAGACGTAGGTGACCGGCACCTGCTGGATGGCCGCGAGCCGGACCGCGGGTCGCATGTAGTCGGAGAACACCAGGAAGGTGCCACCGTACGGCCGGGTCAGCCCCTCGAGCGCGATCCCGTTGAGGATCATGCCCATCGCGTTCTCGCGGATGCCGAAGTGCAGGGTGCGGCCGTAGGGCCCGCCCTTCCACTCGCGCGTCTGCTTGGACTTCGGGATGAACGAGGGCTGGCCCTCCATGGTGGTGTTGTTGGACTCGGCGAGGTCGGCCGACCCGCCCCACAGCTCGGGCATCACGTCGGCGAGCGCGGTGAGGACCTTGCCAGAGGCGGCGCGGGTGGCCATCCCCTTCTCGAGGTCGGTGGGGAAGATGGGCAGCGACTTCTCGAGTCCGTCGGGCACCTCGCCGGCGCGGACCCGGTCGAGCAGCTCGGCGAGCTCCGCGTGGGACCGGCGCCACGCGGCATACCCCTTGTCCCACGCCTTGTGCGCGGCCTTGCCGCGTGCCTTGACCTTGCGCGCGTGCGCGAGCACGGCACGATCCACCTCGAAGCTCTTCTTCGGGTCGAAGCCGAGCAGCTCCTTGGTGGCCGCGACCTCCTCGGCGCCGAGGGCCGAGCCGTGGGCCTTGCCGGTGTCCTGCTTGGTCGGTGCGGGCCACGCGATGATGGTGTGCAGCACGACCAGGGTGGGCCGCTTGGCCCGCTTGGACCTCTCGAACGCGGCGAGCAGGGCGTCCACGTCCTCGACGTAGGTGTCGCCATCGCCGCTCTTGCGCCAGTCGACGTCGATGGTGTCCCAGCCGTAGGCCTCGAACCGCTTCGCGACGTCCTCGGAGAAGGAGATGTCGGTGTCGTCCTCGATGGAGATCTGGTTGGCGTCGTAGAGGACCGTGAGGTTGGCCAGCTCCTGGTGACCGGCGAGCGAGCAGGCCTCGGACGCCACGCCTTCCATGAGGTCGCCGTCGGAGGCGACCACCCAGATGTGGTGGTCGAACGGCGACTCACCCGGCTTGGCCTCGGGGTCGAACATCCCGCGCTGCCGGCGCTGGGCCATCGCCATGCCGACGGCCGAGGCGAGCCCGGAGCCGAGCGGTCCGGTGGTGATCTCGACACCGGTGGTGTGGTGGACCTCGGGGTGCCCGGGGGTGAGCGAGCCCCAGGTGCGCAGTGCCTGGAGGTCCTTCAGCTCGAGCCCGTAGCCGGACAGGTAGAGCTGGATGTACTGGGTGAGGCTGGAGTGCCCACAGGACAGCACGAACCGGTCGCGGCCCAGCCAGGCAGGGTCGGCGGGGTCGTGGTTCATCACCTGCTGGTAGAGCAGGTATGCCGCGGGGGCCAGTGACATGGCCGTCCCGGGGTGGCCGTTGCCGACCTTCTGGACCGCGTCGGCGGCGAGGACCCGGATGGTGTCGACCGCCCGGATGTCGAGGTCGCTCCAGGCCGCCTTCCTCGCGATGGGACGGGGGAGCGAGCTGCTCCGTGTCCTCACTCCGGCCTTCGCACTGCTCTTGGGGGACACGGACTCGGCTCTCCTCACTGGCGGCACAGGCTGACAGCTCCCGAGCCTAGTCCCGCGGATCGGGGCCGTCGCATCCAGCCGCTGGCGCCCCGGGGGCGGGCGGGGCGGGCCGGTTGCCTGCCTGTGCAGGGTTAGACTGGCGACCGCCACAGCAGCACCTGACAGACCAGCGAAGGACGCCGTGACCGCACTCGATCCGTCTGCGCGGATCTCCGCGTCCCCGTCGCGGGGCTGGCGTCAGCGAACCGCCGCGTACGTCGCGCTCACCAAGCCCCGTATCATCGAGCTGCTCCTCGTCACCACCGTGCCGGTGATGTTCTTGGCGGACAACGGGATCCCGTCGCTGTGGCTCATCGTCGCTGCCCTCGTCGGCGGCATCCTCAGCGCCGGGGCGGCCAACACGTTCAACTGTGTCTACGACCGCGACATCGACGCCGAGATGCACCGCACGAGCAACCGCCCGATGGTCACCGGCGTGATCACCCCGCGGCAGGGGACCGTCTTCGGGCTGGTCCTCGCGGTCGCCTCGACGGCGTGGTTCGGCCTGCTGGTCAACTGGCTCTCGGCCGCCCTGTCCGTGGCGGCGATCCTCATGTACTCGGTCGGGTACACGATGATCCTCAAACGGCGCACCAGCCAGAACATCGTGTGGGGTGGCGCGGCCGGCTGCATGCCCGTCCTCATCGGCTGGGCCGCGGTCCGCGACTCGCTGTCGTGGTCGCCGGTGATGCTCTTCCTCGTCATCTTCTTCTGGACGCCGCCGCACTACTGGCCGCTGTCGATGCGGTTCAAGGACGACTACGCCGCGGCGCACGTGCCGATGCTGCCGGTGGTCGAGCGCTTCACCGTCGTCGCGCGGCAGATCGTGGCGTACTCATGGGCCATGGTGGCCGCGTCCCTAGCGCTGGTGTGGGTGCACCCGATGGGCTGGCTCTACCTCGTCACCGCGGTCGCGACCGGCGGGCTCTTCGTCGCCGAGGCGCACCGGCTGCTGCGCGCGGCGAAGGCCGGGGCCGGGCCGACGGTGCTGCGGCCGATGCGGCTGTTCCACTTCTCGATCACCTATGTCGGCGTGCTGTTCCTCGCCGTCGCGCTCGACCCGCTGCTCTTCCTGCGCGTCTTCTGACAGACGTCCGTATGCCGCGTGCGCGCCTTCCGCGCGCCGCTCCCGCTGGCCTACCCCTCGCCACTTGTTGCGGGATGGTGGTCACGGGAACGGGGTTTGGGCGGTCCGGTGACCAGCGACCGGCAACGAGTCGGGTCGGCTCGGGGAGTCGGGGTGGTGCTCGGGTTCAGACGGGTCGGGGGAGGTCGCGCAGCCGTCGGATCGGGCTCCACCACATCGAGGCGCACGCGAGGACGTGGACGCCGGCCATGACCAGCATCGTCGGCCGCAGCCCGAGGCTCGAGCCCAGCCAGCCGGCGGCCACACCGGCCAGCGGCATCGTGCCGAGGTTGACCACCTGTGCGCTGGTCACCTGTCGGGCGACCATGTCGGCCGGGACGTAGCGGTTGCGCCAGGCGCCACGGATGATGTTGCCCGCCACGACGCCGACACCGACGAGCAGCATCCCCACCACGGTGGCCACGACACCCGCCCCGGCTCGCCCGAGCGGGACGAGGAGCGCCGGCGGCCCCGCGAGCAGCTGCAGCACCATCAGCGCGCGGGCCGAGCCGAACAGGCGCGACACCCGGGTCGCGATCCCCGCGCCGAGGACGCCACCGACCGCGCCGACCGCCATGACCGCACCGACGGCACCTTCGCCCAGGTGCACCTCGCGCACGAGGAACAGCACGAGCAGCGCCGAGTACCCGGTCAGCCCGAAGTTGCTGACCCCGCCCACCACGGTGAAGTACCGCAGGAGGCGGTCCCGGCGGATGTAGTCCACGCCCTCGCGGATCCGCGACCACAGGGCCCCGTCGGGGCAGGCGGCGTCGTCCGGGCCCTGGCCCGCGCCAGGGCCCGGGTCCCGCTCCCGGCCCCGGACCTGCTCTGCCGTGCGGTCCACCGGCTCGAGCCGCAGCCGCCACAGGCAGAAGGCCGAGACCAGGAAGCTCACGGCGTCGGCGAGCAGGCCCCACGCCGCCGAAGCCAGCTGGGCGAGCAAACCGCCCACCCCGGGGCCGACGACCTGCATGGCGGACTCGGTGCCGAAGAGCCGGGCGAACGCCTGCTCCTGCTGTTCCGGCGCAGCCACCTGGCGCACGAGTCCCGGGTAGGCCGCCCGGAAGAACACGGTGCAGACGCCGTTGCCGAACGCCGCGACGGCCAGGTGCGGCAGGGTCAGGACGCCGGCCGCCCAGGCCACGGGCACGCTGGTGAGGGTGGCCGCGGCGACCAAGTCACTGGCGAGCATGACCCGGCGCGGCGGCATCCGGTCCACCCAGGCGCCGGCGGGGAGTCCGACCAGCAGCCACGGCAGCCACGCCAGCGCGGTGAGCGCCCCCATCCACCCGGGACCGGCGTGGAAGCCGACCACGGCAAGCAGCGGCAGGAGCACGGAGGTGGTCGAGTTGCCGAGGACGCTGACGCCCTCGCCGAGCCAGAGCAGGCGGAAGTCCCGGTTGCGGGCCAGGGGAGTGGGCGGCGCGACCGGTGCGGTGCGCGAGGTCATGGCTGGGCCGGGAACCCTCGGGCGAAGACGAGCACGGGCTCGCGCTCGGCACCGTCGTCGGGCAGCTCGCGCCGGCCCCAGCGGTGCAGCACGTCGATGACCTCCTCGGCGACCTGCTCGAGCTCGGCGGGGGTCAGCCGCAGCCAGTTCTGGGTCGCGAACGACGCCGCGTCCCAGGCCGGCATGGTGTCGGCCTGGGCGTTCCACTCCTGAACCCGCTCGAACTGCCGCTGCAACGCCAGCGACTCGGCGGCTCGAGCGGCCGTGACGGCAGCGGTGTCGTCGGCGAAGTCGGCGCGCGACCAACGGGTGCCGGCGTCGACGAGCCGCCACCACCGTTCGCGTCGGTCGCGGGCCAGCTCGGGCGCCTCCTCGACGAGGGCCGCCTCGGCGAGCACCTTCAGGTGGTGGCTCGCGCTCCCGACCGCCTGCCCGGTGCGCTGGGCGAGGTGCGTGGCGGTGGATGGGCCGTCCACCTTCAGCGCGTCCATCATCCGCGAGCGGAACGGGTTGGCCATGGCGGCGAGCGCCTTGGCGTCGGTGACGGTGCGTATGCCGGGTCGTTGCCTGCCTGCCATGTGCACAAGAGTAGTTGTACAACTCTTATTGCACAAGGTGTCTTGTGCAATGGTCGACGTTCGCTGACGACGAAGCGGCGTTCGGGCCCCTGTCTGCGCCCCATGCGGTGCTCCAGCTGCTGACGCACCGCATGGGCTATGAAGACCGCCCGGGTCGAGCGGCCCCCGGGTCAAGCGACGCCCGGGTCGAGCGGCCTGCGGCCCCCGGCCTCGGGACAGCAGTGGCTTGGAGAGGGCTCGGGACGTCAGGGCTCGGGGACGTCGGGTCAGGACACGACGGGACGCCGGAGGGCGACCATGGCCCGCACCAGCGCGACGACCAGCAGGGTCGCCAGCAGCATGTGCACCAGCACGACGCCCCAGGGCAGCCCGGTGAAGTACTGCGTGTACCCGACCACGCCCTGCGCCGCCGTCACGGCGAAGACGCCAGCCCAGGCCCGCGCCGGCGCCGAGGTCGCACCGGTCAGCCGGGCCGCGAGCCAGACGGCCACGACCAGCCCGACGAAGAGCATCACCGCGTCGGCGTGCAGCCACGACACGCTGCGGGGGTCGAACCCGAGCCGGGCCGGCTCGTCGGCGTCCCCGGAGTGCGGGCCCGAGCCGGTGACCAGGGTCCCGAGCACGAGGACCACGGCCGCAACGGCGCAGGTGGCCCAGCCGAGCCGCTCCACGAGTGATGGCACGACGAGCGCTCGCGGACCCGGCGGGCTCGGCTGACGCAACACGAGGAAGGCCGACGCGCCGACGAGGACCATGGACACGAGGAAGTGGGCGGCCACGATGACCGGGTTGAGCCCGGTCCGCACGGTGATGCCTCCGAGCACGGCCTGGGTGACCACCCCACCGAGCACCACGAAGGCGGGGACGAGCAGGTCGCGACGGGCGGCGGCCCAGCGCCACACGGCATACACGACCACGAGCGCGGCGATGCCGACCACACCGGTGAGGGTGCGGTTCCCGAACTCGATGAACCGGTGGTACCCCTCCGCCTGGTGCCGGACCGGCGTGAAGGACCCGGGAACGCACTGGGGCCAGGTGGGGCAGCCGAGCCCGCTCCCGGTCAGCCGGACGAGCCCGCCGGTGACGACGATCAGGACCTCGACGGCGAGGTTCGCGAGCAGGATCCGCGGCAGCCAAGGGCTCGCGGGTGGGGTGGCTGGGGGCGTGGCGACGGAGGTGGGCGCCTGCGCGGTGGTCACCCCATGAGGGTACGTCTCAGGGCAGACCCCGAGGCCATTGGGGGAACCACCTCATGGTGCCCGCCGCCGCACGCTGGCTGGATGGTGACATGGGACTGAACCGGTGGCGGGTCGGGGTGGTGTGCGGGTACTTCTGGCTGCTCGGGGTGGCCATGGTGACGAGCCAGCCGTGGTGGCTGCTGGCGGCGCTCCTGGTGGCCACCGCCGCGAGCGCCGCCGGCGCGGGTCGCGGTCAGTCGCTCCAGCGGAACAGGCGGCTGGCGAGCAGGGTGGCGAGGACGCCCCAGACGACGAGCACGAGCCACTCCCCGACGCGTGCCTGACCGTGCACCAGTGCGGCGCGCAGGCTGTCGCCGAGCGCGGCGGACGGGAGCAGCTCGACCACCGGCGCCAGCGGGCCGGGCAGCTCGCTGCCCGCGACGACCACGCCGCCGAGCCCGAGCAGCGCGACCCAGATGAGGTTGGCGAGGGCGAGCACGCCCTCGGCGCGCAGGGTGCCGCCGAGCAGCAGGGCCAGGGCGGCGAAGGCCCAGGTGCCGAGGAGCGTGGCCACGACCGCAGCCGGTATGCCGGTCGGCTCCGGTCGCCAGCCCATGGCGAGCCCCAGCGCGGTCACCACCACGAACTGGACGAGCACCACTGCCAGGACCGCGACCGCCTTGGCCAGCAGCAGCCCGCTGCGCCCGAGCGGGGTGACGCCGAGCAGCCGCAGCACGCCGTAGCGGCGCTCGAACCCGGTGCTGATGGCCTGGCCGGTGAACGCGGAGGAGAGCACGCACAGGGCGAGCACGCCCGGGACGACGAGGTCGATCCGGCGGCCCTCGCCCACCGGGACGGAGTGGGCCGCGACCAGGCCGACGAGGACCGCGCAGGGCAGCACCACCGAGACGAGCAGCTGCTCGCCGTTGCGCAGCAGCGTGGTGGCCTCGAAGCGCGCCTGGGTCAGGACGCGCTGGGAGGTGGGTGCCGCCCGCGAGGTGTCGGGCGTACGGGCGGTGGTGGTCATGGGCGCCCCGGGCGGGTGAGGGCGAAGTAGCGGTCCTCGAGGGTGTCGCCCGCCGAGACGTCGGCGATGCTCCCGTCGGCGACGACGCGGCCGTGGTTGACGATGACGACCCGGTCGGCCAGCCGCTGGGCCTCCTCGAAGGAGTGGGTGGTCAGGACGACGGCCGCGCCCCCGCGGGCGGTGTCACGCACCAGGTGCCAGACCTCGAGCCGGGCGTGCGGGTCCAGCCCGGCCGACGGCTCGTCGAGGAACACCACGTCCGGACGCCCCACCAGTGCGGCGGCCAGCGCCACGCGCTGCCGCTGGCCGCCGGACAGGCGGCGCACCGTGGTGCCGGCGAAGGCGCCGAGCCCCAACCGCTCGGCGAGGTCCGGGACCGGGGCCGGCGCGGCATACATCCGGCTGAGGTGGTGCAGCAGCCGCAGCGGCTTCACGCCCGTGGGCAGCCCGCCGTCCTGGAGCATCACGCCCACCCGCGCCCGGTGCTCGGGACCGGCCCGCCAGGGGTCGGCACCCAGGACGCGGACCTCCCCGGCGTCGCCGCGACGCAGCCCCTCGCAGCACTCCACCATGGTCGTCTTGCCGGCGCCGTTGGGGCCGAGCACCGCGGTCACCTCCCCTGCCGACGCCGACCAGGTGGCGCCGTCGAGGGCGCGGACGCCGCCGTAGGACTTGGCGAGGTCGGTCACGCGGACGGCTGGCGGCACGCGGCGATTGTAGGTCTGGCAGGGCAGCCCGACTGAGGCGCCTCCGCGAGGGTGAGCTCGTGGACTGGGCGCAGTCCCCATGTGGAGGGGGGCCTCAGGCGCCAACTCTGGACCCATCGCGACACCACGAAGGAGCCAGAGATGAACCTCACCGCACACCCACTGTCCGTGGCCGCCGAGCTGGCCTGGAGGGGCGACCTGATGGCCGGCGCGAACGGCGCGACCCGGCACCACCGGAAGCGCCGCACGCTGCACTGGTCCGTCTGGCCGGCCCGCCTCGGTGGGACCCGCAAGCCCGGGCGCCCACGCCGGGACGGCACCCCGCGGCAGACCCCGCGACCGGCCTAAGGCAGCGCCGCCCGCACGGATAAGGCATCGGCCCCATGCGGTCCGGGGCCTTAGCCGAGCAGATTCGAACCCGTCAGCACGAGAGAACCACCAAGGAGCACACCATGAGCATCGCCTCAGACCCGCTGTTCATCGCCGCCGAGGTGCAGTGGCGCTTCGACACCAACTCGGCGCTCTACCACGGCGCCAAGCCGGCGCGGCACCACCGCCACTCCTTCCGCGGCCTCATCGGTGGCCGGTCCGGCCACCGCCACAGCCGCCACGGCGCAGCCCGGCTCGCCTGAGCCGGCGCGCCATGACGGCCGCGAACGACCGCACCACCCTCGAGACCCACGTCACCGTGTCGGGCCCCTCCGACATAATCGGCGGCGTGGGTCTCGACGGTTCGGCTGCGGGTGCGTTCGTGGGCCGCCACGCCGACGCGGCCCGCCTCGGCCAGCTCATCGGCCTCGGCAGCGACACCGACTCCGGCATGGTGCTGCTGTCCGGTGACGCCGGCATCGGCAAGACCCGGCTGCTCGCCGAGGTGGCCCAGCGGGCCCGCGACGAGGGCTGGACCGTCCTGGTCGGGCACTGCCTCGGCGAGGCGGGCCAGACCATGCCGTACCTCCCCTTCAGCGAGATGCTCACCCGGCTCGAGGCCGCCGACCCCGACGCGGTCGAGCGCACCATGACCGCCCACTCCGCGCTCGCCGCGCTCTTCCCGACCCGCCGACGTGCCTCCGACGCCGCCGAGCGCGACACCCCCGAGAGCCTCGACCCGCGCGACCTCGTGGAGGCCGCGCACGCCGCGTTCGAGGGCATCGCCTCGAGCGCCCCCGTGCTGCTCGTCGTCGAGGACGTGCACTGGGCCGACCAGTCCTCCCGCGACCTGCTCACCCTGTTCTTCACCCGGGGCTTCGGTGGCCGGGTCAGCATCGTCGCGTCCTACCGCAGCGACGACCTGCACCGGCGCCACCCGCTGCGCACCACGCTCGCGCACTGGTCCCGGCTCGCCGACCTCTGGCGCTACGACCTCGCGCCGCTCAGCGACGGCGCGGTCCGCGAGCTGGTCCGCCACGTCCAGCCCAGGCCCCTGACCGAGCGCCAGGTGCGCACCGTGGTCGAGCGCGCCGAGGGCAACGCCTTCTTCGCCGAGGAGCTCGTCGCCGCCAGCGCCCTCGGGCACAACGGCGTCGCCGAGGACCTCTCCCGGCTGCTGCTCGTCC
>Ga0207674_10009165_pt1 | contig 11348 bp, 10 predicted proteins | sample KBSCornC72_FD_184303 | JGI IMG/M metagenome (GOLD analysis project Ga0207674, IMG submission 184303) | Corn rhizosphere microbial communities from Kellogg Biological Station, Michigan, USA - KBS Corn C7-2 (SPAdes) (version 2) | ecosystem: Host-associated > Plants > Roots > Rhizosphere > Soil ... | reverse complement strand
GGCGGTGATGCACTGCTGCAGGCCGCTGGCGATGACCTTGAACCCGGCCCGGTCGAGCGCGCGGGACACCGCGGCCAGCTGCGTCACCACGTCGGCGCAGTCCCGGCCGCTCTCCAGCATCGCGATCACGCCGCGGATCTGGCCCTCGGCCCGGCGCAGCCGCTTGATCACGTCGACCGTCGCACCCTCGTCCACCTGCATGCAGCGCTCCTTTCGCCTGAACGACACTCTACCCCCGGGGGTATCTTCACGACGCGCAACGACGACCGTGTCCGCGCGTCAGAGCAGGTACGGGATCGACCGGGCCCCGGTGTAGACGGCGACGGCGAGCAGCAGCACGACGAACGCCCCCCGCAGCGTGGACTCGTCGACCTTCGTCGCCAGCCGGTTGCCGGCGAGCGACCCGGCGATCGCGGTCGCGGTGAACAGCCCGAGCAGCGGCCAGTCGAGGTCCGGTTGGCCGCCGAGCCGGGCCACGAGGGCGGCGGCGCTGGTGATGGCGATAACCAACAGGGAGGTGCCGACCGCGGCCGGCATGTCGAAGCCGAGGACGAGCACGAGTGCGGGCACGATGACGAAACCGCCGCCCACGCCAAAGAATCCGGTCACCAGGCCGACGGCGGTGGCGGCAGCGACGATCGTGACCGCGCGGCGGGTGGTGATCCGCGGGGTCACGGACGGCAGCGGGCACGTCGGGCCGGCCGTCGCGGATCCGTCGGCGAGGGCGGCGGGGTGCGCCCGGGCGCGGGCGAGCCGTTCGGCGCTCCGGGGCCGCGGCGGCGCGCCGGCGGCGTGGCGACGCGCACCGCCGCGCTGCCGCAGCGCCGCCGCGGCAACGAGCATCAACGCAGCGAACGCGGTGAGCAGCACGTGCGGGTCGACAGCGGTCGACAGCCTGCTGCCGACGTACGAGCCGGCCAGGCCGAGCCCGGCAAAGACGAGCCCGGGCCCGATCCGCACCCGACGGGCTCGCCGGTGCGCGACCATGCCGACGAGTGCGGCCGTCCCGACGATCAGCAGCGACCCCGTGGTCGCGGCGTGCGGCGCCTGGTCGAGCAGGTAGACCAGCGCCGGGACGGTGAGGATCGACCCGCCGCCGCCCAGTGCGCCCAGGGCCAGGCCGATGAGCAGCCCGGCTGGGATCGCGACGGCCAGCATGCGGGGATCAGCTGATCCGGCCGGGCCGGCCGCCCTTGGCCACGACGGGCAGGCCGGCGCGGGCCCAGGCGTGCATCCCGCCGCCGAGGTTGGACACCTGATGGCCATGCCGGGCGAGGATCGCCGCGGCGCGCGCGGAGCGGGTACCGGACCGGCAGACCGTGACGATCCGGCGCCCCGCCGGCAGCACGACCGCCCTGCGGTCGAGGTCGCCGAGCGGGATGTGCCTGGCCCTCGGCGCGTGACCGGCTCGCCACTCGTGCGGCTCCCGGACGTCGAGCAGCACCGCGCCGGCCTCGACCAGCTCCGCGGCCTCGACGGCGCTGACCTTGTCATACGGCTTGCTGAACAGGTTCCTGACTGTGGCGGCCATGCTCACGCCGCCACCCCCTCGACGTACGCGAGATCGACGCCGCCGCCGGCCGCCTTCTCGTAGTCGTCGTCGACCACGACGACGGTGCGGCCGTGCAAAGCGAGGATCGACGCCGCGATGGAGGCGCGGTAGCCGGCGGCGCAGTGCACCCAGACCTCGCCGTCCGGGACGTCCCCGAGGCGGCCCGGCAGCTCGTGCAGCGGGATGTGCACCGCGCCCTGGATGTGCGAGTCGGTCCACTCGAGAGCTCGCCGGACGTCGAGCACGACGACCTCCCGCCGCGCCCGGGCCCGCGCCAGCTCGGCGAAGGTGCCGCGGCCGAGGCGGTCGAGCGAGGCGTCGCCCGCCCACTGCTCCGGCGTCCCGGTCGCGGCCGCGGCCGGTCGGTCGATCCCGATCCGGACGAGCTCGCGCTGGGCCTCGGTGACCTGTTCCGGGGTCTCCGCCAGCAGCGTGAGCGGCGTGCCCCAGGGGATGATCCAGCCGAGATAGGTAGCGAACTGCTCGTCCAGGCCGATGTTGAGCGTGCCGACGAGGTGGCCGGCCGCGAACGCGGTCCGTGTGCGCAGGTCGACCACCCACTCGCCGGCTGCGATCCGCCGGCGCAGCTCGCCGGCGTCGGCCAGCGCCGGGAGGGACAGGTCGGGTGCGTCCGCCGGCGCGGCCAGGTTGGCGGCACCCATGTGCGCGTAGTAGGCCGGGTAGGCGTCCAGGCCGGCGAGCAGGTCGGCGACGAAGCGCTCCTCGTCGAGAGTGAGCGCCGGGTTGGTCCTCCTCTCGTCGGCGATCGTCGACGAAGTGCCCTCGGACTGCGTGGCGGAGCAGAAGCTGCCGAACCCGTGCGTCGGGAACACCGCCGCCTCGTCCGGTAGCTCGGCCGCAAGCCGGTGCGCCGAGTGGTACTGCGCGTGCACCAGCGCGTCGGTGTGGCCGGCGCCGAGCAGGTCCGGCCGGCCGGTGGACCCGTGCAGCAGCGACCCGCCGGTGAACACGGCGACCTGCTCGCCGTGGGCGGTCAGAGCGTAGGAAAGGTGCGTGTAGGTGTGCCCCGGGGTGGCGAACACCGTGACCGACATTGCCGGGGAGACCTCGACCACGTCGCCGTCCGAGACCGGCACCCGGTCGAAGCTCACCGGGTCGGCGGCGTTGAGGTGGTACGCCGCGCCGGTGGCCTTCGCCAGCGCGCGGCCGCCGGTGACGTAGTCGTTGTGGACGTGCGTCTCGAACACGTGCCGGATCCGCACGCCGTGCCGCTCGGCGAGGTTGAGCATGCGGTCGACGTCGCGCTGCGGGTCGACGACGAAGGCGACGTGGCCGTCGTGGACGAGGTAGGACCGGTCACCCAGGGTCGGCGTGTCGATCGGGACGATCTCGAGCATCGGGACAGCGTCTCCTGTCGTGTGCGGCGGAAGCGGTGGCCGGACCGGATGGTAGCTGGTACCCCCAGGGGTATGTGTTCCTCGCACCGTAGCGGCAGCCGCGCGTTGCCCGCAAGTACCCTGGGGGGTATGTCAAGTCGACGGCGTGCGGGGAGGTGTCCCGCCCCGCGTGCCGATCGTCCGAGCCGGGGAATGGCAGGACGGCTCGATACGTTCGATACCCCAGCGGGTATGAGCTCATGACGGCGAGTGAGGATGAGATGGCGACAGTCACCCTGACGAAGGACTCCTTCGAGACCACGGTCGTCCGCGACGGCATCGCCCTGGTCGACTGGTGGGCCTCCTGGTGCGGGCCGTGCCGGATGTTCGCGCCGGTGTACGAGGCAGCGAGCGCGCAGCACCCGGACATCACGTTCGGGAAGATCGACACCGAGGACCAGCAGGAGCTGGCCGCGGCCGCCCAGATCAGCAGCATTCCGACGCTGATGGCGTTCCGCGACGGCATCCTCGTGTTCTCCCAGCCCGGCGCCCTGCCCGCCCGCGCGCTGGAGCAGGTCATCCAGGCAGTGCGCGACCTCGACATGGACGACGTGCGCCGGCAGGTCACCACCCAGACCGCGTAGGGCCCGTCCCGTCCGCAGGAGGACCGAACTGTGAGTTTCGGCAAGGCGATCACCGTCGACGTGCCGTTCGAGGAGGCGGTCTCCAAGGTGCGTGGCGCGCTCAAGGACGAGGGCTTCGGCGTGCTCACCGAGATCGACGTGACCGCCACCATGCGGGAGAAGCTCGGCGCCGACATCGAGGACTACGTGATCCTCGGCGCCTGCAACCCGCCGCTGGCGTACAGCGCGCTGGGCGTCGACCGCAGCATCGGACTGCTGCTGCCCTGCAACGTCGTCGTCCGAGCCGGCGCCGGCCGCACCGTCGTCGAGGCGCTCGACCCGCAGGTCATGGTGCAGCTCACCGGGCTGTCCGGGCTCGTGCCAGTAGCGGACGAGGCCGCCTCCCGGCTCGACCGGGTGCTTGCCGCCCTGGCCTGACCCACGACGAGTCGCGCTGCGCGGTCCGCTTGGTCATGTCTACGACCTCCGTGTACTGAGCGGCGGGCCGGACGATGGTGGCGAGTTGGTCGCAGGGCTTGAGGCGGCCACTCAGAATGTCCAGCCGATCGACGTCGCAGAGGTCGCCGACGCGTTGTCCGGCACGACGCTGGGAACCCCGCAGGGCCCGCGCGGCGCGCAGCCGCGATGCGTGGGTCCTGAGCACCCTGGGCTGTGGCCGAGCATCGGGCATTGGCCGGCCGCGGTGTGGTGGGCGCGAGCGCTGCGGTCATCATGTCGCTGTGCCGTCGTCAACCCTCGCTGGGCAGATCGCGATCGTGACCGGAGCCAGCCGCGGTGTCGGCCGGCAGGTCGCGCTGCACCTGGCCGAGCAGGGTGCTGCGCTGGGATCCACCGACCAGCGGCTGACGGCTCTGGCTGGGAACCAACCGAGTGCGCGCTCGGCACCGACCCGTACATCCGACTCTGCCGCGATCACGAGTCCATGTGGGGCCGCGCACCGGTCCGCTGCCCGTCGGTCCGCTGCCCGGTCGGCAACAGCACCCCGACGGAGAGTGGATGCGCTGGCCGGTGTCACCGGATGCGGGGGCGTGACCGGTTCGACGCAACGCTCCGGTGTACCTGGGACCATAGTTCTACGCCAGCTCGACGATGCGCTGGTGCACTGTGAGGCTCGGCGTCCGGGGCCGAACCTCGGGGGCCCACTGTGACGCCTCGCGCAGCCGCTGGTAGCGCTCAGCGGGTCGGCCTAGCGGCCGCTATGCCCCAGCTGGCGTCCCGGCTCGGCGCACGCTGGCCGCCGTCTCGGCGGACTCTCGTTCGTCCCATGATCGGGAGCGTCGGTGGCGGTCCTGGCGGCGCGTTCGAGTCGTTGGTGGAGGTGACTTCTCCTGCGACACGGTTGGCTTAGGTTCGCCTGCGCCAAGCGTCGAGCCACTCCAACGCGCGAACGGCGTTCGGCCTGAACCGTGTTGGAACGGTGGCAAGTCGTGCCGAGATGACGTCCGCATCGACCAGGCGCGTGTCGAGCAGCGCGGCGACGAAGTTCTGGTCCTTCTCGCGGAGAGCGCAGAGCTTGGCGACGCAGAGGTCTTCCTTGTCGACGCACCAGCCGGTGAACCGCGGTGCGCCGCTGGGGGCGGCAGTGTTGGCGTTCTGCACTCGGATGAGACGTCGGCGCCATCCGTCGGGGAGCGCGGACGTCGTCAGATCGACACCGTCGATGCTGTAGCCGTGTGTCTGCTCGAATGGTGAGAACTCGCCTGCCACGCCTTCGATGGCGTCAGCGAGGCGCTCGGTCTCGGCGTCGGTGCTGGCGATGGGCAGGACGTCCACTTCGGCCGACATGGTCGCCGCAGCGGGCAGCTCGTCCTCGCGATAGGTGCCGAGGATGGCTTGGGAGCCGACGACGATAACTTCGGCTGCATCGATGATCTGACAGCTGGTGCGAATGGCGTGCTCGAGCTGATCACGGCGCATCAGCGCGCCAGCGCTTCCATTCGTTCCCGCTCGGACAGCAGTCCGCCCATGGGGGAGACCTCGCGCATCTCGATCGAGTCGCGGTCCAACCCGGTAAGGACGCGGTGCAGCCCGCCGAGATCGCCGGAGCTCACCAGCGCGCCCCACCGCCGCACATTGCGCTCGTGCGGCTGGCCCTGAACGGCGCTGCGCAATCTGGTGAGGTTCTTGCGGATCGTCGGCTGCCACTGGCGAAGCGTCCCCTCGTCAAGTTGACGCGAGAGGGTTCGGTGCAGGCGCCACGATCGGCGCTCAGAGCGGGTCAGTTCGGGCTTCACCGGCCGGCGCACGACTTCAACCCGGTAGCCCATGCACGACAGCAGGCGGTCGAGCTGTTCGTCGCTAATGTCGATGCGACCGGACAAGGTCTGGCTGATGCTTGGTTGTCGGACACCGCTGAGCCGGGACAGTTCGCTCTGGGTGGTGCTCGTCTCGAGCATCACCTCACGCAGCACGTCACTCCGGGCTCCCATGAGCGCACCATAGCAGCTAATGCTATAGATCCACAATAAGAGGGACGGTGTTTGAACGCCGGCAAGGTGAGTCGCTCTACGCCATCGATCCCGAGGCCTGGTCCACGTCGTTTGATCATTAGCGTCTCTATGTGACGGTCCGTCATTGCGACGAGGTGTGCGATGCTGCGGGACTCATCGTGCACGGCCCTCACGGGCGTGCCTCGAATCGTGAACCTGTGCCGTCGTCGCTGGTCAGACGAAAGCCCTCGGTCTCGGCGCAGAGATCGCGAGCATGCCTGGGATCGGGCCGCCCACCATTCGTCCCACGAAACGGGAATATCGCACTGAGACGCAATTACGTACTGTCATGACGCAGGTCGCGGTGGGTCCCCCGGAGGATTCGAACCTGCGCACCCGCCTCCGGAGGCCGGTCAAGCCATTCGGCTCCGCCGTCTGAGGCGTACTCAGCCTGTGCCGGGCCGGGCTCCGACTGCTCGAGCGACCCGACCGGCCCTTTCTCGTCCCATGACCCGCCCCACGACGTCACTGACTGCTCAGGAGCAGCGGCGGTGGCGCTCGTCCCGGACTGCCAGCGCGGTTTCAGCGCCGAGCCGACCTGCGTGCGGCCACGGCGACGCGTGCTCGGCTCGGTCGGCCGCCCGCTCCAGCAGGTCGACCTCAGCCGTCGGCCGTCCGCACCCCCGCGCCGCGGCGGCAGCGGCCCGCAGTCGGTCGGCGCTGCCGAAAGCGTCCCGGACTAGCCCGTCGAGCGCGACGTCGTAGGTGGCCTGCTGCCGCTCGACGATCAGCAGGAAGATCCGGGCGTCCTCGGCCAATCGATCCGAGATGTCCTTGATCCTCGAATCCCGCCGGCTGCGCAGTCGCCGTCGGCTCAGGACACTCCTGGTGATCATTCCCCCGCCACAGGTCTTCCTGGCTGCGTGCACATCGCGCTCCCGGGAACATGCCGCCGGACCTCCGGGTCCCGTCCGAGCGGCGGTCGAGCGACGGCCTGGTCGGCCGGTCTCCGATGGGACGTTATGTCGCGCGACCGCCCAGGGCATCGGACGATGCCCCCATCCCGCGTGCCTGCAGACCCTATTTTCTCGGCGGCGACCCTCCTAGACCTCCCACGACCTCGGCCGCCACCGACGGATCGATCGCACTCGCCGAGGTCGACGGCAGACCTCGACGGGCCGCCGGGTCGCAGACGCGGCGCATCACCGCGGTCGTCACGCCCGGGCCACGAGCCCGGGGGGTCAGGGCCCCGGCTCCGCCACCACCCCGAGTCGGTGGGCCATGGTGGCCGCTTCGACCCGGCTGCGGACGCCGAGCTTGGCGAGGATGTTGGAGACGTGGACGGTCGCCGTCTTGGGACTGATGAACAGGGTCTGGGCGATCTCACGGTTGGTCCGCCCGATCGCGATCAGCGCGAGCACCTCCCGCTCGCGGGCGGTGAGGCCGAGTCGGTCGAGCGGTGACGGTGGCTGTGGTGCCGGAAGGGTGGTCCCCGGGGCAGGTGCGAGCGTGAGGCGGCCGCGGAGGGCCAGGGCCTCGGTCTCGGTCCGCAGCGGCGCCGCGCCCAGCTGGACCGCGGCCGCGTGTGCGGCTCGCAGGGACGACTCGACCTGGTCGCGGGCGACGCCGCCGAGCAGTTGCGCCTCGGCCTCGCGCCACCGCGCGTACGCGGTGGGGTACGGCTCGCCCAGCCGTTGCCAGGCCTTGGCGGCCGCCGCCCACAGGTAGGGGTCGCTGTGCCCGTCGAGCCTGGCCTGCTCGGCCTCGCCCACGAGCGCGTAGGCCTCGGTGCGGGGGGTGTGCACCGCGCCGTCGGCTCCCTCGGGCGCCATCCGCGCGCGCAGCCGGTCGGCCAGCGCGCCGCCTACCCGGCACGCGTCCAGCACCTCGTCGTCACTGCGTCCGGCGCGGGCCTGTTCGGCGCGATCCGCGGCCGCGCGCACCCCCAGCGCGAACAGCGGCGCGGCGAACACGACATCCGGGCCGGCGGCCCGGAGCCCTTGGGTCACAGCCGCATCAGCGTCCCGCGGGCGGCCTTCGGCGAGAGCGAGCTCCGCCGTCGCGATGAACAGCGGTGTCGCGAACCAGGGCTGCGTGACGGTGCCCGCGTAGGCCTCGCGCGCAGCAGCCAGATGCTGCGAGGCCGAGGCGGCACTGCCCCGGCCGAGGCAGAGCTGGCTGTGCGCCGCGTGAATAAGCACGCGCGTGGCGGCGAGCTCCGGGGCGACCTGGGCGGCCGCGCGCTGCAGCAGACGGTCGGCCTCGTCCCAGTGGCCGAGGGCGAACAGCGCCCGGCCGGCGGTGGCGGTGAGGAAGGGGCCGTGCCAGCGCCCGAGGCCTTGGCTGACCGCAAGGTCGGCACCCTCCAGGGCGACGGCGGTCGCCTCCTCCAGCGCGCCGAACGACTCCAGCAGGCCCGACAGAACGGCGGAGGAGCGCGCGACCTCGTCCACCTTGCCGACCGCATCGGCGATCCGGCGTGCCTCCTGCAGTTGCTCGACGCCCGCGTCGAGATCGCCCAGAAAGGCGAGATCTACGCCCAATGCTCGGCGGGCGTCCCCCTCCTCGGCGAGTGCGCCGATCTGGCGGGCCACCTCCATCGCCTCCGTACACATGTCCCGGGACTCGCGGTACCGGGCCTGCACGATCAGTGCCTCGCCGCAGGCCGCCAGAACCTGGGCACGCTCGGCCAGCGGCGGGCTGGTGGGGACCAGTCGCACCGCGGCCTGGTAGTGCTCGAAGGCGCCCTCGCCGCCCGTAGCCCGCAGGTAGCCTCCGAGCCGCCCGTGCAGGACCCCCGCCCGCACGGGATCCTTGGCCGCGTCGACGTCGAGCAGCGCGGCCCGGGTCAGGGCGATGGCGCGGGTCGGGTCGCCGGCCAGGTAGGCAGACTCGGCAGCGTGCTCCAGTACCGCGGCACGATCGAGTCCCAGTCCGGCTTCGGGGTCGGCGACCTGGTCCCACAGCGCGAGCGCCGTCTCGAAGTGCCGCTGCGCGTCGGCGAACCCGTAGGTCGCGTGGGACCGCAACCCCGCCTCCACCGCGGCCGGCAGCGCGCGGGCTGGGTCGTGGGCCCTGCCCCAGTGGTACGCGAGCAGCGCCGGCTCGGCGAGCCCCTTGGCTCCGGCGAGCCCCTTCGCTCCGGCGAGGTCCGGGCGCTGGGTGAGCACGCGGGCGAACGCGGCGTGCAGCCGCGCCCGCTCGCCAGGCAGCAGCTCGGCATAGAGCGCCTCCTGGGTCAGAGCGTGCCGGAATGCGTAGGTCTCGGTGGTCGGGTCGGGTACGAGGACCTGGTGGGCGACCGCGGCCCGCAACGCGGCGAGAAGGTCCACTTCGGACAGCTCGCTGACCGCCGCGAGCAACTCCGGCTCCACCTGGCCGCAGGCCGCCGCCACGATCCGGAGCGTCGCCTGGGTGTCCTCGGGAAGGATCTGAAGGCGGCTCAGCAGGACGTTCTCCAGGCTTGGCGGCAGGTTGCGCCCGTCGCTGTGGTGGGCGACCGCGAGCAGCTCCTCTGCGAAGAACGCGTTGCCCTCGGAGCGGAGGAAGATCCGCTCGACGAGCTCGTCGTCCGGCTCCCTCCCGAGGATGCCGGCCAGCAGGTCGGCGACGCCAGTGCGGTCGAAGCGGCCGAGGTCGAGCCGCTGGACGCGTCCGCTGCGGTCGAGTCCGGCCAGGAACGGCCGCAGCGGATGCTGTCGGTGCAGCTCGTCAGTGCGGTACGTGAGCACGAGCAGCAGTTCGGCTCGCAGGTTGCGGACGAGGAAGGCAAGCAGGTCCAGAGTCGAGCGGTCTGCCCAGTGCAGGTCCTCCACCACCAGCACGGTGGGGGATCGGGCGGCGAGGCGCTCCAGCAGGCTGAGGAACGCCTCGAACAGCCGGGCCTGAGCCAACGGGCCGGCCGGGACGGCGCCAGCCTCCTCGCCCTGGCCGAGTTCCGGCAGCAGGCGCGCCAGCAGCGGCCGTCCGGGTCCGACCAGCTCGTCGAGCGTCGCCGGGGCCAGCCCCCGGCCGAGGCCGCGGAGCGCTTCGACCACGGGCGCGTACGGCAGCGACGCCTCGCCGAGCTCGACGCAACCGCCGAGCAGCACCGCCCCGCCCCGCTCCCGGACCCGATCGCCGAACCGGCTGACCAGCCGGGTCTTCCCGACGCCGGCTTCACCACCCAGGCACACCGCCGCCGGCTCGCCTCCGTCGACGGACCTGAACGCTGCCTCGAGACGACCCAGTTCAGCTTCGCGACCGATGAAGCGCGAGGTCGCGACGCCCCCGCCCATGCCAGCGAGTATGCGCTGCCTAGGAGGCTCGGCGTCGAGAAATAGGCGTCCTGGGCACCGCGGAATCCGCACATCGTCCGATGGCGGGCCCGTCGCACGCCCATACATTCGGCGCACCGAGCGGTCAACCCGGCCGCCGGATGCCGATGACACAACGATTCCTGGAGACCAGACATGCTCATACGGATTCCCGGCCGGCGAAGACTCCTGCTCGGCCTCGGCACGGCCGCAGTGCTCGGCGCTGCGCTGGTCGGCACCGCCGGCCCCGGCAGCGCGGCATCACCCGCGGCCCCCTCCGCGGCAGACAGCACCAGCTCCGACTCGGTGCCGGAGGCGATCCGGGTGCCGCCCGGCAACCGGTTGATCGCCCAGTTCGCCGCCCAGGGGGTGCAGGTGTACCAGTGCACCGGAGGCGCCTGGAGGTTCCTGGAGCCGATCGCTGCACTTGGCGAGCCCAGCCCGGCCGTGATCCACTTCCGGGGCCCTAGCTGGGAGTCGATCCGGGACGGCTCGCTCGTCGAGGCCGCGACGGTGGCGTCCTCCCCGGTCCCGGGTGCCATCCCGCAGCTGCTGCTGAAGGCAACCACCACGCGGGGAACCGGCATCTTCGGCGACGTCACCTTCGTCCAGCGGCTCGACACCGCCGGCGGCCTGGCACCGACGACGACGTGCAAGGACGGGCAAACCCAAGGCGTTCCGTACACGGCGGACTACCTCTTCTTCGCCAGGGGATGAGGTGATGCGCAGCCCTCGGTGCAACGTGCCGAGGGATGCCGGTCCCTGCCTGGAACGGGTGTGCCGCCGATGCGGTTCGGCCCGGATCGTGAGCTACGGGGCGCGCTGCGGCTGCGGCTCGTGCGGCCGGACCTGGCAGGCGCGATGACAGCCCGCCGGCGGGCCGGCGTACAGGAAGCCGTACGCCGCGGGGACCACTGCAAGGACACAGCACCCGGCGCGGCCACTACCGGCCCGCCGCCCGATCGGAACTGCCTGGTCGACGCGCCCGACGCCGAGGCCGCCCGCACGGCTGCACCAGGAGGCGCACGGCCTGGTCGCCGACGCGATCCTTCCGGTGCAGGAAGGCGATTGACACCGATCCGACCCCGGGC
>Ga0207674_10009164_pt1 | contig 11349 bp, 11 predicted proteins | sample KBSCornC72_FD_184303 | JGI IMG/M metagenome (GOLD analysis project Ga0207674, IMG submission 184303) | Corn rhizosphere microbial communities from Kellogg Biological Station, Michigan, USA - KBS Corn C7-2 (SPAdes) (version 2) | ecosystem: Host-associated > Plants > Roots > Rhizosphere > Soil ... | reverse complement strand
GGCATCGTTTGCCTGGGTCAACCGGACGAATTCCGGCCGCACCGCAAGGGTCGCCGGGCCATCGGCGATGGGCGCTGAGACGTCGATGCCGGCGAGCTTCAGGCGCCCGTTCTGCACCTCGCCGTCGATCAGGTTCATGGTGCCGCGATGGACGACCTCGCTACGACCTTCTTCGATGTGCTGTACGAACAGCGACTCGCGGTTGCGTTGGGTTCGGTCGCACTCGGCCTGTCCATCGGGACCGTTGCCTGGCGACGCGGTTGGGTAGGCGCAGCCCGTCGACATCCGTCGCGCACGGCAGCGCTGGTCGTCGCGATGCTCGCGATCGGCACCCCGCTCATGTGGTACCTCGCCTCGCCGATCTGGGTCCGGACCTCGCTGGTCGAGGCAGGTCCGACCGCGGCTCCGACCGTCGTCTCCGTCCCGGCGCCGTCGGTCGCAGCCGCGCCGACGGCGCCTCCGACCCGCGCCGCGACGGCGTCCCCCACTCCAGCGCCGACCCCGACTCCCTTCGTGACGCACACCTACGCCAGTGGCCGATTCGCCGGCACCGACGATTTCCACTTCGGCAGGGGAACAGCGTCGTTGATCGAGGTGAGTCCCGGGCGGTTCCACCTTCGCCTCGAGGAGTTCAGCGTCCGGAACGGGCCGGACCTGTACGTCTATCTATCGACCGCGGCCGACGACTATGCGAGGGGATCGCTCGAGCTCGGCCGGTTGAAGGCCACGGATGGCTCGTTCGGTTACGACGTCCCTAGAGGCACGGATATCAAGTCGTTTCGAAGCGCCATCATCTGGTGCAAGCAGTTCAGTCACCTGTTCGCGGTGGCGACGTTCTGACGGCGAAAGTCGGGACTGTACAACCCCACCTCTAGCGCGTACCATCCCGCCGGTAAACGCCACGGCGAGGCCGTGGCCAGAACGTAGCTCGACGCACTCGGACTCCTCTCACGGCTGACGCGAGAAACCCGATGGGATCGCGCCGGCTACCGAGAGGAGTTTCGTTCTTTGTACAGCGATAAGAATCTGACCTGCGCGGACTGTGGACAGGAATTCGTGTTCACGGCGTCCGAGCAGGACTTCTATGCACAGCGGGGGTTCACGGAACCGCGCCGATGTGCATCGTGTCGCGCGAGCCGCAAGGCCGCGCGTAACGCCGACTCGGGCGGTGGGTCGTCCTACGGCAGCTACGGCGCCGGCGGCGGCTATTCGGCCGGCGGCACCGGCGGGTACGGAGGTGGCGGTGGCGGTGGCTACCGCGATCGCGGCCCCCGCGAGATGTTCACAGCCACCTGCTCGAACTGCGGCCGCGAGGCCCAGGTCCCGTTCCGCCCGACGAGCGGCAAGCCCGTCTACTGCAGCGACTGCTTCCGCAGCATCCGCGGCGCCTAAGCCCATCCTCTCGGCGCGGGCCGACGAACGGCCCGCCGAACCAGCGTGATCCCCGACCCGGGTCGTCAGCCGACCCGGGTCGATCGATTCCTGATCAGCTTTCGGTCGGGTGCTTCCCGCCGAGCAGTGCGAGATCGAACTTGCGCTCCTCGCCCTTGAGGAGCCGCTCGATGTTGTCGGCGTGCGCCAGCCAGATGAGGGCCGTCCCGACCGCCGAGTAGATCACGTACGGGAGCGGCGTATCCGGTACGACCATCAGGACCAGCAGCATCGCCGGGAACATCGCGGCGCTGCCAAGGAGCGATCCCAGCGAGACATACCGGGTCAGCAGGATCACGACCACGAAGACCGGCGCCGACAGGAGCACGGCGATCGGCTGGATGACCAGCATCGTCCCGACACCGGTACCCACCCCGCGACCCGAGCGGAAGCCGACGAAGACGCTCCAGATCGCGCCCGCGACCGCGGAGATGCCGCACAGGACCTCGACCAGCGGGTCACCCGTGACGTAGCGAGCGAGCAGGACCGGGAGCGCGCCCTTGAGCAGGTCGCCCAGGACGACGACCGCGGCCCACTTGCGACCGAGCGCGCGGATGGCGTTCGTGCCGCCCGTCCGACCGGAACCGATCGAGCGGAGGTCCGGCCCGCCGACCAGCCGAGCCACGATCACACCGACGGGGATCGAGCCCGCCAGATAGGCGATGAGCATGAGGCCGACCGTTCGCGCGAGATCCGGTCCCACGGATGCTCCAGCTTCGGTTGCGAGGGCTCGAGGAGCCCGAGTCTAGCACCGGGCGCGGCTCAGGCCGCGATGGAGAGGTACGGCGGAACGCCCAAGCCGTTTGCGCCTCTTACGACGCCGCGCGTACTCTCTGGACGATGGCTGTCGGCTCCTCCAATGACTTCGACCTCGTGGTCCTCGGCGCCGGCACAGGCGGCTACACGGCCGCGTTCCGTGCGGCCCAGCTCGGGCTGAAGGTCGCCCTCGTCGATGAGGACAAGATCGGCGGCACGTGCCTGCATCGTGGGTGCATCCCGACCAAGGCCCTGCTCGAGTCGGCTGCGTTCGCCGACCGTGTCCGGCATGCCAAGGACTTCGGGCTGAACCTGCCCGGTGAGCCTGAGATCGACTACGCCCAGTTCGCCGCCCGACGCGATGCCGTCGTCAAGCGCATGTGGACCGGCGTGAAGTCGCTGATCACGAAGAACAAGGTGACGTGGGTCGAGGGTCGCGGCCGCCTCGACGGGCCGAACAAGATCCGCGTCAGCCAGCCCGGCGAGGACGGGACGCCCGGAAAGGGCGGCGAGCGCATCCTCCAGGCCACGGACGTGATCCTCGCGACGGGCTCGCGGGTCAAGTCCTTGCCGGGCCTCGAGCCCGATGGGACCCACATCGTGACGAGCGACGACGTCCTGAAGATGTCGACCCTCCCCAAGGACATCGTCATCGTCGGGGCCGGCGCCGTCGGGGTCGAGTTCGCGAGCATGTATCACGACGTCGGGGTCAAGGTGACCGTGCTCGAGTACCTCCCGAACATCGTCCCGCTCGAGGATCTCGAGGTCAGCAAGGTCGTCCAGCGCAGCTTCGAGAAGCGTGGCATCACGGTCATGACGAACGCCCGGTTCGACGCGAAAGCCGTCTCGAAAGAGAAGGACGGCATCTGCGTGATGGTCGGGCCGGAGGGCAAGGAGCAGTCAGAGCTGCGCGCCGAGATGATGCTCGTCGCGACCGGCCGCGCCGCCAACATCGAGGACATCGGGCTCGAGACGACCAAGGTCGAGACCGACCGCGGAGTGATCAAGGTGAACGGCCACATGCGGACGAAGGAGCCGCACGTGTACGCGATCGGTGACATCGTCGGCGGCCTGTGGCTCGCCCACGTCGCCGCGCACGAGGGCATCACCGCGGCGCACACGATCGCAGGCGAGTCGGACGTACACGAGATGGACTACGACGCGCAGCCCCGCGCCACTTACTGCCGGCCGGAGGTCGCGTCGATCGGAAGGACCGAGGAGCAGGTCAAGGCCGCCGGGACGCCCTACAAGGTCGGCAAGGTCCCGTTCCAGGCGATCGCCAAGGCGATCATCGGTGGCGAGTACGAGGGCTTCGCCAAGGTCATCTCGAACGCCGAGACCCAGGACACGCTCGGTGTCCATGTCGTCGGCCCGCACGCGACGGATCTGATCGCCGAAGCGTCACTCGCCTTCCTGCTCGACGCGACGCCATGGGAGATCGGGCAGGCGACACACGCCCATCCGACGCTCTCCGAGGTGATCGGCGAAGCGGCGATGGCCGTCGACGGACGCTCGATCAACTTCTGATCGAATGATGGCGGTGACGAAGTCGACCGACTCGAGCCTCGCCACCAGCGTCGGCCTGACCGACGAGGACCTCGTCGCGATGTACCGGCTCGTCGCTTTGGCCCGAGCCCTGGACGAGCGGATGTGGGTGTTGAACCGCGCTGGGCGCATCCCATTCGTGATCTCGGGGCAGGGTCATGAGGGCGCCCAGGTCGGGATCACGTGGCCGCTCACGAAGGGCCACGACTGGATCGCCCCCTTCTATCGCTCGATCGCGACGTGCCTCACGTTCGGGATGAGTCCGCGGGACATCCTGACCGCGCAATACGCGACCGCCAATGACCCCTCATCCGGCGGTCGGCAGATGCCCGGCCACTACGGTTCGCACGAGCACAACCTCGTCTCGGTGTCGTCGCCGGTGGCGACCCAGTTGCTCCACGCGGTCGGGATCGCCCTCGCGGCCAAGATCCGAAAGACCGGCCAGGTCGCGATGACGACGATGGGCGAGGGGAGCAGCAATCAGGGCGACGTCCACGAAGGACTCAACTTCGCCGCGATCCACAAGCTGCCGTTCATCTTCGTGGTCGAGAACAACGGCTACGCGATCAGCGTCCCGCTGGCGCGCCAGGTTGCCGGTTCGAGCGTCGCCGATCGAGCGGCGGGCTACGGGATGCCCGGGATCGTGGTCGACGGCAACGATGTGCTGGCGTGCTACGTCGCTTCACGCGACGCGATCGAGCGGGCGCGCGCCGGAGATGGGCCGACCCTCATCGAGGCGAAGGTCCATCGACTGACGGCCCACTCATCCGACGACCAGCAGACGAAATACCGTTCCGAGGAGGAGCTTGCGGACGAGCGCGCCCGGGATTGCGTCCCCGGGTTCCGGATGCAGCTGCGAGGGGCGGGCGTCCTGACCGACGGCGTCGAGGAGAAGCTCACAGCTGAGATCAAGAGCATCGTCGACGAGGCGACGGACTACGCGGAGGCGCAGGCCGATCCTGATCCGTCAACGGCGATGCGGTACGTCTACGTCGAGGACGTCGACTGATGGCGACCAAGACCTTCATCGAGTCGATCCGCGAAACGCTCGCCGACGAGATGCGGCGCGACGACTCGGTGATCGTGCTCGGCGAGGACGTCGGCAAGAAGGGTGGCGTCTTCCTGGCGACGGACGGGTTGTGGGCCGAGTTCGGCGACGACCGGGTGATCGATACGCCGCTGACCGAGTCGATGATCGTGGGGGCGTCGATCGGCGCGGCCGTGAACGGCCTGCGGCCGGTCGCCGAGATCCAGTTCGCCGACTTCATCTTCCCGGCGTTCAACCAGCTGGTGTCCGAGGCGGCGCGGATGCGCTACCGCTCGAACAACGGTTACGGCGTGCCGATGGTCGTCCGGGCGCCGTATGGCGGCGGCGTCCACGGAGCCCTGTATCACTCGCAGAGCGTCGAGGCCTTCTTCACGCACGTGCCGGGGCTGAAGGTGGTCATACCGTCGACGCCGTACGACGCGCGGGGATTGTTGCGCTCGTCGATCCGCAACGACGATCCCGTGCTGTTCTTCGAGCACAAGAAGATGTACCGCTCGGTGCGCGGCGACGTCCCCGACACCGACTACACGATCCCGCTGGGGAAGGCGGCGGTCACGCATCCCGGGACGCAGATCTCGGTGTTCGCCTACGGGCTGATGGCGCATTACGCGCTCGAGGCTGCCGACCGCGTCGCGGAAGACGGCATCAGCGTCGAGGTGGTCGATCTCCGCACGCTCCGGCCGCTCGACAACGAGACCGTGCTCGAGTCGGTTCGCAAGACCGGGAAGTGCCTGATCGTCTATGAGGACAACCGGTTCGGCGGGTACGGGGCGGAAGTCGCAGCACTCGTGGCCGAGGAGGCGTTCGACTATCTCGACGGGCCCGTGACGCGAATCGCCGGGCCGGACGTCCCGGGAGTGCCGTACAACCACGCGCTCGAGGACTGGTTCATGGTGAGCCCCGAAAAGATCGAGGCGGCGATCCGCAAGCTGGCGGCGTACTGAGGGGAGCTCGGCGATGGCGGACTTCGCGGCGGTCCATTCGCGTCTGCGCGAGATCCTATTGCCATACGGATCCGAGTACGTCATCACCCGCGACGATCCAGCGGGCGTGACGCTGGAGGTGCCCGGGCTCGAAGGCAAGCCGTGGGGCTACGTGGCGGGAACGCGCGTCGGCAAGCGCTATGTCAGCTTCTACCTGATGCCGGTGTATGCATCGGCCGAGCTCAGCGACGGGATCTCGCCGGCGCTGGCGAAACGCCGCCAGGGCAAGTCCTGCTTCAACTTCACGACGCTCGACGAGCCGTTGTTCGTCGAGCTCGAGGGCGTTGCTGCGAAGGGCATCCCCGGGTTCCGCGCCGAGGCCGAGGCGATCGATGCCGAGCGGTCAGGAACGCCGCGGACCTAGAGGCGGCCCGGACCCGGACCAGGCATCATCCCTGCCAGATGTGCGCAACACGACCATTCGGCGGGTTGGTCGAAGGTTTCACTGCATCCTTATGCATCGATGGGGCGCGAGCCGCACGAACGGTCACCTGGTGACCATCTGGCGGAGATCCTCGCCGGCCTTTCGCCACGGCCCCGTGACGGCCAAGATGGAACCTTTCCACCATCTACCACGGACATATCAGTCGACCGCGGCAGATGTCCGCGACGGATCAGGCGGCACGGATGGACCCACAGCTCGTGATCCTGGCAAGGGGAGGCGATCATGACGCCTTCGCGCGCCTCGTCGCGGGCTCGATCGGCCGTCTCAACGCGATCGCCCGGCTGATCCTTCACGACTACGCCCTGGCCGAGGACGCGGTCCAGGATGCCTTCGTCGACGCGTGGCGAAGTCTTCCCGGGCTGCGCGACCCAGAACGCTTCCAGGCCTGGCTGACCAGATTGCTGATCCGGTCATGCCAGGACTCCCGTCGGCGGGCCCGTCGACGGACGCTCGAGATGCCTCTCCCGTCGATCGACGGTCCGAACGTCGCCGATCATCAAGCGACCTTCGCCGTCGTCGACCAGATCGAACGCGGCCTCAACGGGCTCACGATCGATCAGCGCACGGTCCTCGTGCTCACCTACTACCTCGACCTACCGATCGCCGAGGGTGCGTCCGTCCTCGGCATCCCGACGGGGACGATGAAGTCCCGCGTACACAGGGCTCTTGCGGCGCTGCGCGCCACGGTCGATGCGGACGAACGACCGATGCCCACCACCGCGGAGCGAACGATATGACCGCCCATCGCGACGTCGAGTTGTTCCTTCGCGCCCAGTTCGAAGCGACGGCGGATCCGACCGTCCTTGACGGCCAGATCGATTCCGTCCTCAGCGCGACCGCCGGTCGGCGGCAGCAGCCCGTGTGGCTGGCGGCGCTCAGGAGCTACCCGATGACGACGACAGCGCGGTCGTTCGGTCGACCGCTTTCGACGCCAGCATTGGCGTTGCTGATGATCCTCGCGTTGCTGATCGCGATCACCGCGGTCGGCGTCACGACGGGCACATTCCGGCTCCCGCCGGCACCGGTCGTGAACGGACCGATCGTGTTCGGGCGGTACAGCGCGAACCTCGAGAACACGGAGATCTACCTAGCGCGACCGGACGGCTCCGGCATACATCGGGTTCTGGCAGGGGCGTACGAGTGCCCACAGTTCTCGCCGGATGGGAAGCGGCTCTCCGTCGCATTCGCCACCATGGCCGCCGACGGCTCGGACAGGAAGCCATTTCCTGCGCTCGCGCCGGGCATGACATTCGGCTGCTCGATGTGGTCGCCGAACGGACAACAGCTCGCGACCGAGGCCTGGAGCGTCTCGGATCCGGCCGTGGCCGGCATCTTTCGCGTGAACGCGGATGGGTCCGACCCCGTCCGACTGACCTCGAACGGGAACAACGGCCACGACATCCCCGGCGACTGGTCACCCGATGGGCAGCACCTCGCATTCTCGCGGAATACCGGGAACTGGTCCGATCTGTGGGTCGTGGACGTCGCTGATGGAGCGACTCGGCGACTCGTTGACGGCCCCGTGTTCGGTTCGGGATCCTGGTCCCCAGACGGCCAGTGGATCGCGGCTCGTGTCGGCCGGGACTTCATCATGGTCCATCCAGACGGAACCGGATATCACGCGGTCAGGATCCCCGTCACGGCTCTCAATGAGCCAGGCGAACCGTCGTTCTCGCCGGACGGCACACGCTTGGTCTTCAACATGAAGCCCATCGGGAGCGACAACGCCGACGTCTACACGATGAAGATCGATGGGACGGACCTCGTCCAGATCACGAACACGCCCAACGACAATGAGTACTTCGTCGATTGGGGGATCGATCCGAAGTAGGTCGACGGACCCTCGATCGAGCAGCAAGCGGCGCCCGCCGGGCGCCGCTTTCGATTCAGATGTCGCGGTAGCGCCAGTTCGGCGGTTCGGGCTCCAGATGCGAGGTTCGGTGGATCCGGATCATCCAGCCGAGCCCGGTCAGGTACACACCGACCGCGGCCCACGGAAGCGCTATCGCGTACCACGGTGGCTCCGGGGCGAACATCGGCTCGATGGCGCCTGGGGCCGCTACCCACAGGAACGCCACCAGCACCGGTAACGCCAGCGCCGCCCCGATCATCTGCCGCCCGAGCACGCGTGCCGCACGAACGTCTTCACGCATGGCGGCAGCCTACGCCTCGCGTCAACCGGGTCCCCACTTCGCTTCCTGGATCCCGACCGCAAGGGCGACCGCTTCATCAAGCGTCATCTGGCTTCCCTCTGCGAACGCCTCGGCGTAGTGCTCCTTGCCGAGCATGACCTGGGAGATCGAGGCGGGATTGCTGTCGTGGAGCAGCTGGCTTAGGCCGAGCGGCGCCTTCACGCCATACACCTCGCAGAGGTGCTCGGAAGCCCCCATCAGCCGCGCCGCATCCTCCGGTCGGCCGGCCTCGATCGCCATCAGCGCGGCGAGAGGGATCGCGATGGTCGTGCCGGTCACGTCGCGGAGCGCGTGGGACGTCTGGAACGCGCGCACGAACCAACGGGTGGCGCTCGGAAAGTCGCCGCCCTCGATGTCGACCCAGGCCAGGCTCATCATCGTCTGGCACGCGTACCAGGTGTCGCCGTTCTGTTCGAAGCGCTCGAGCAAGGCGACGAGGGCGCCCCGCGACTTCGGATTCGGATGATCGCCGGGCACGACGGTGATGAGGGACCACTTCACACGCGCTGCGCCAAGCTTGTCGCCGACCTGTTCGTACAGCGCCTGTGATCGCTCCGCCATCTCGAGGACACCGGGCAGGTCCGAACTGATGTACCGATCGAAGCCGAGGTTCCAGGTGGCATCCGCTTCGCCCGCGACATCGCCGATCAGCTGTGCGATCCGGAGCTCTTCCCTGTAGTAGGCGCCCGAATCCTCGGGCCGGCCGTGCCAGTACGCGATCCCGCCCGCGGCCGACGCCGCGAGCATCCGCTCTCGCGTCGGCGCGTCGCCGCCAGGCATGCGGAACAGCGCATCGGCGAACTCCTGGCCGTCGACCAGCCGGCCATCCTGCTGCCAGAACCGCCACATGGCGGCGATGAAGCGTTGTGCGAGGACGACCTCTCCGGCGTCGATCGCCCAGCGGATCGCCATTCGCAGATTGGGGTAGTCGACGGTGAGCCGGTCGAGCCATCGCGGTTGGTCTGGCCCGGGTAGGAAGGGGGCGGCCGCCTCTGCGAGTGCGAGATACGCCCACGCGTGGCGTGATCGTGCCCCAGTCTCGCGGCCCTCCTCCCGAAGGCGGTCGAGCCCGAACCCCCGGATCGTGGCGAGCAGCCGGAACCTGATGCCGGCTCCGCTCGCATCCGGCGCATCTCGGTGGACGAGGCTCTGGTCGACGAGATCGACCAACAGGTCGAGGGCGTCGCCGTCACCTTCGATGACTGCTTCCGCCTGCTCGACATCGAAGCTGCCCTCGAAGACGGCGAGGTCGTGCAGCGCCTGTCGCGAAGCGGGCGGCAGCAGGTCGTGGCTCCAGGCGATCGCCCCGGCCAGCGACCGTTGCCGGTCCGGCACATCCCGCGGTCCCGAGCCCGGGAGCGGCAGGTTCGCCGCGAGTCGGTCGCGGATCGCCGCCACCGGGATATGGGCGACCCGTGCCGCAGCCAGCTCGACGCCGAGCGGCAGGCGGTCGACGAGCGCGCACACCTCCTCCACCGTCGCTTCGTCCCCTCCGGGCTCCCAGCCTGGCCTGACCGCACGGGCGCGCTCGATGAAGAGCCGCACGCACGCGTCACCCAGGGGGTCGAGCGGGTATTCCTGTTCACCCGCCACCCGTAGCGGGGCGCGACTGGAGATCAGGATGCGTGAGCGTGGGGATGCCGCAAGGATCTTCGACACATCCGGCGCCGCCTCGAGCAGATGCTCGAAGTTGTCGAGGACGAGCAGCACCGAACGATCCTTGAGATACCCGTCGAGTGCGTCCGACGCCGGTCGGCCGGGCCCATCGAACAGCCCGATCGTTCGAGCGATGACCGAGCGCACGGTTCCGGGATCCTCGACCTCGGCCAAGGGGACGAACCACGCGCCGTCAGGGGATCCGGATGAGCTGACTCGCGCGACCTCCGTCGCGAGGCTGGTCTTGCCGATCCCTCCCGGCCCGGTGATCGTCACGAGCCGGTTACCTTCGAGGAGCTCCGCGACGGCAGCGACGTCCCCATCGCGTCCGACGAAGCTCGTCAGCCGATCCGGGAGGTCGCCGACCGCCTGGCTCGAGGTCCTCAACGGTGGGAAGCCCTGCCTGAGTCCTGGGGCGTCGAGCTCGAACAGCCGCTCCGGTCGCGGGACGCCTCGTAGCTCGTGCGTCCCGAGGTCACGGATGTCGACGCCCTCGGGCAGCGCATCGGCGACGAGGGCACGCGTCGCATCGGAGAGCAGGATCTGGCCGCCATGGCCGGCCGCGGCGATCCGGGCCGCACGGTTGACCTCGAACCCACCGTAGTCGTCGCCGGCGAGGTACGCCTCGCCGGAGTGGAGCGCCATCCGGACACGCAGGTCGATGCCGTCGGACCAGTCGTGTGCTGCGAGCGCCCGTTGAGCGTCGATGGCGGCCGCGACGGCCGCGCGCGCCTCGGGGAAGACCGCGAATACGGCATCCCCCTCGGTCCGCACGACGGCCCCGCCGTTGTCGGATACCGGCCTGCGGATGAGCTCGATGTGCTCGGCATTCAGGCCGTCCCAAGCTCCTCCGAGCTCACGCACGAGCCGCATCGAGTCCTCGACGTCCGTGCGCAAGAACGTCACCGTCCCGGTCGGCAGCCACCGACCGTGGGTGACCGCGGCCTCCTGGCTCACTGCTGGCTGATCCGTTCGGCCAACGTCTGCAGCATCGCCATCGCCGCCTCCGGCCGCTCCCGGAGGATCGAGGTCAGGCCCTCTCCGCCGATCACCAGGGTCCGGACGTCGCCATCGGCCACGACCGATGCGACGCGCGGCCGCTCCAGGAGGACCGCGAGCTCTCCCACATGATCGCCTTGCTCGTACGTCCGGATCAACCGGGTCGAACCGTCGGCCTCCTGGCGTTCGACGCGCACGACACCCTCGAGGATCACGAACAGCTCGTCGCCGACCTCGCCTTCGGTCACGATCGTCGTCCCGTCCCGGAAGTCTCGCTCCTCGGCGACCGCGGCG
>Ga0207674_10009158_pt1 | contig 11353 bp, 7 predicted proteins | sample KBSCornC72_FD_184303 | JGI IMG/M metagenome (GOLD analysis project Ga0207674, IMG submission 184303) | Corn rhizosphere microbial communities from Kellogg Biological Station, Michigan, USA - KBS Corn C7-2 (SPAdes) (version 2) | ecosystem: Host-associated > Plants > Roots > Rhizosphere > Soil ... | reverse complement strand
AAGTTTGGCGCACGAGTCACGCGCTTGTCCTCAATGTTCATCGGGCGGTGAAGAAGATTCGCGGCTCAGACTACAGCTCACTGCGGTCTCAGATGCTTCGAGCGTCGATGTCCGTTCCCACGAACCTTGTTGAAGGCGTCGGACAGAAGAGTAGCCGGGAGTTCGGACGCTTCATTCGCATTGCCCTGAATTCAGCGAATGAGCTGGAGTACCATCTGCAGATGGCGCGTGATTTCGAGCTGCTCGCCGTGAACGATTTCGAGACGCTGCTCGCTCAAACAATCCAGGTGAGAAAGATGCTTCACGGACTGCTCCGGAGCATCGACGCCAAAATCTCCAGACGCCAGGCCGACACGTCGGCAACGTAGTTCACCGGCAACCGGCCACGGTGCTACCGGTAACCCGCAACGCGTTATCCCTGAATGCGAGTACCCACCCAGTCCGTTTTTACTCGGCTTCGACGTACGAGTCAGTCGGCGGGCACGAACAAACAAGGTGCCTATCCCCGTACGCGCTCTCCACCCTCGCCACTGCCGGCCAGAACTTGTAGTCCCGCGTCCATTCCGCCGGGAACGCCGCCTTCTCGCGGGCGTACGGGTGCGTCCACTCCGTTGCCGTCACCCGACTGACGGGGTGCGGCGCGTTCTTGAGAACATTGTCGTGCCGATCCCCTTCGCCTGACTCGATCTGCCTGATCTCCTCGCGTATCGAGATCAGCGCATCGCAGAACCGATCGAGCTCCTCCTTCGGCTCGCTCTCCGTCGGCTCGATCATCAGCGTGCCGGGCACCGGGAACGACACCGTCGGCGCGTGGAATCCATAATCCATCAGCCGCTTCGCAATGTCCTCGACATCCACGCCACTCGCCTGCTTGACCACCCTCGTGTCGATGATGCACTCGTGCGCGATTGTCCCGTGCGAACCCTTGTACAGAACCGGGAAATGCGGCTCCAGCCGCCTGGCCATGTAATTGGCGTTGAGGATCGCGATCTTGGTCGCGTACTCGAGACCCTCGCCACCCATCAACTTGATGTACGCGTGCGAGATCGGGAGAATGCTCGCGCTGCCCCACGGTGCCGCCGACACCGCGCCGACTTCTTCGCGGCCGTCGAGCCGCACCACCGGGTGCCCCGGCAGGAACGGCACCAGATGCCTCGCAACTCCGATCGGTCCCATTCCCGGGCCGCCGCCGCCGTGCGGGATGCAGAAGGTCTTGTGAAGGTTCAGATGACACACGTCGGCGCCGATGTCCGCCGGACGGCACAACCCGACCATCGCGTTCATGTTGGCGCCATCCATGTAGACCTGGCCGCCGTACTTGTGCACGATCTGACAGATCTCGACGATGGATTCCTCGAACACACCGTGGGTCGATGGATACGTCACCATCAGCGCCGCGAGATTGAGCGCGTGCTCCTCGGCTTTGGCCTTGAGATCGGCGACATCGATGTTGCCGCGATCATCGGTCTTCACCACCACCACCCGCATCCCCGCCATCACCGCGCTCGCCGGATTGGTCCCGTGCGCCGATTGCGGAATCAGGCAGATGTTGCGGTGTGCTTCCTTTCTCGAGCTGTGATATGCGTGGATCACCAGCAGGCCCGCGAATTCGCCTTGCGAGCCGGCGTTGGGCTGCAGCGATACCGCCGCAAACCCAGTGATCTCGGCGAGGGCGCTCTCCAGCTCGTCGAATAGCTGGCGATACCCATCCGTCTGATCGAGCGGCGCGAATGGATGGATCTTCGCGAACCCCGGCCACGTGATCGGCATCATCTCCGCCGTCGCGTTCAGCTTCATGGTGCATGAGCCGAGCGGGATCATCGAATGCACCAGCGAAAGGTCGCGCGACTCCAGCTTGTGCATGTAGCGCAACATCTCCGTTTCGGCGTGGTGCTTGTTGAACACCGGATGCGTGAGGAACGGCGTCGTGCGATTGAATCGCTCGTCGTAACGTGGATCCGCGCCCGAGGCGAGCTCCTCGATGCCGAAGTCCGCCTGCTTTCCGCCATTGAACGCCGCCAGAAGATTGGCGATGTCGTCGCTGCCGACGGTCTCGTCGAGCGCGATGACGATGCTGCGGTCGTCCATCACCCGCAGATTGATGCGGCGATTGCGGGCCTCGTCCAAAACCGCCTGGCTGTTCCGCTTGCCTGGAGCAACCCGAATCGTGTCAAAGAAATCGTCGTGGACGATGGCATAGCCGAGCCGCCTGAGCCCTTCCGACAACGCAGCGGCAAAGGCGTGGATGCGGCGGGCAATCCGGGTCAGCCCCTGCGGGCCGTGATAAACGGCGTACATGCTCGCCACCACCGCCAGAAGAACCTGCGCCGTACAGACGTTGCTCGTCGCCTTCTCGCGGCGAATGTGCTGCTCGCGAGTCTGCAAGGCCATCCGCAGCGCCGGCTTGCCATCCGCGTCTCGCGACACGCCGATGATGCGACCCGGGATCTGGCGCTTGAACTCGTCCTTGGTCGCAAAATAGGCGGCGTGGGGCCCGCCGTAGCCGAGCGGCACCCCGAAACGCTGGGTGTTGCCGACCACGACATCCGCTCCCCACTCGCCTGGCGGAGTCAGCAGCACCAGGCTCATGATGTCAGCCGCGACGGTCAGCATCGCATCCACGGCGTGCAGCTTCTCGGCAATCTGGGTGTAATCGATCACCGCGCCATCGGTCGCCGGATACTGCACCAGCGCGCCGAACACTTCGGGGCCGAACTTGAAGTCGGCGTAGCTCGAGAGGCGCACCTCGATGCCCCGCACTCCGGCCCTGGTCTTCACCACGTCGATGGTTTGCGGATGGCACTCCGACGCGACGAGAAAAACTTCCTTGCCTGGCTTGCCCTTCACCGCGTAGCTCATGGTCATCGCTTCTGCCGCCGCGGTGGCCTCGTCGAGCAGCGATGCGTTGGCGATCTCCATCGCCGTCAGGTCCATCACCATCGTCTGGAAGTTGAGCAGAGCCTCCAGCCTTCCCTGGGCGATTTCCGCCTGGTAGGGCGTGTACGCGGTGTACCAGCCCGGATTCTCGATGATATTCCGCTGGATCACCGGCGGCGTCACGCAATCGGAGTAGCCCATGCCGATGAACGAGCGGAAAACCTGGTTTTTCGCGGCGAGCGCCCGGAAATACGCCAGCACCTCGAGCTCCGTCATGCCTTTCGGCAGCGCCAGTCCGTCACGCAGCCGGATCTTGGCGGGAACGGTCGCATCTATCAGCGCATCGAGCGACGGGAAGCCGACGGTTTTGACCATCTCGGCGACGTCGTGCTCATCGGGACCTACATGTCGGGGAACGAACGATTCGGCGGGAGGAATCGCTGCTTCAACGTGCTTGATTGTGGTGCTCATAGGAGTGACAATTTAACACTCTATGCACCCCCGGCGAAGTTTCAGCCGCTGGCGTCTCCTCATCGCGCCACCGCGCACCGGCGCCGAAAACATGGCGCGGGATGTTGCGCTTCACGCGCGCGCCGCGCGCACCGGCGAGACGGTCTTCAGCGTCTATTCCTGGAGCGCGCCGACACTTTCGCTCGGCCGCAATCAGCCGGCGCGCGGCAGTTATGATCTGGAGAAGCTGCGCTCATCAGGGGTGGAGGTCGTACGACGGCCAACAGGCGGTCGCGCCATCCTCCACGATCGGGAGGTCACCTACAGTGTCACCGCTCCCGTTGACCACAGCGCATCCCTGCGCGAGACCTACGAACGCATCAACCGCATTCTTCGGTCGGGCCTGAGCAGACTCGGGGTATTCGTCGAGACCGCCGGCCGCAGCGAGCGTGCGCACGTGCCGAGCACCCGTCCGTGCTTCGAGACGCCGTTCGAGGGAGAGCTTGTTGCCGACGGCGCCAAGCTGGTCGGCAGCGCTCAGTGGCGCGACGGCGGCGCTTTGTTGCAGCACGGCTCTATCCTCGTCGATGATGATCAGTCGTCGCTGCCGATCTTCGGTAGCGGGGTCGGGTCGTTCGGCGGGGCGATTCCGGTGCCGGCAACCCTTCAATCGCTGCTGGGGCGCTCGCCGGATGTCCGCGAAGTCGCGACCGCGATGTTCGATGCCGTGCGCGCGCTCGAGGACGCCGAAGCGACGAAGCTGTTGGAAGCTGAGATCAGAGGCGAGGCGATGGAGCGCGTTCCGCAATTTCTCGACGAGGACTGGACATGGCGGCGGTGAGATACTCCGGACTCTTGTGCGCGATCCTGGCGCTCGGATGTGGTTCGGAGTCGTCATCGTCCGGCAACACCGGCGGCACCCTCGTCATCTCGGTCGGCGGCGATCCGGGTGTGCTGATACCGGCGCTCGTTCAGACGGTCCAGACCGCCGAGATGGTCGACATGATCTACGACCGGCTCGCCGACATCGGAGATGGCCTCAATATCCTGAACGATAAGGGCTTCACGCCGCGACTCGCCGACCGGTGGACCTGGAGTGCGGATTCGCTCAGCATCGCTTTCCATCTGAATCCAAAGGCGAGATGGCACGACGGTGTGCCGGTTCGGTCCAACGACGTTCGCTTCACCGTCTCGAGCACCAAGGATTCCACCCTCGGCTCGCCCGCGGCGTCCGTGATCGCAAACATCGATTCCGTGTCGACGCCCGACTCCGCCACCGCTGTCTTCTGGTTTCACGCCAGAAATCCGCAGCAGTTTTTCGACGCGACGTACCAGCTGCCGATTGTTCCGGAGCACATCTGGAAACCCATTCCGCCATCGGCGTGGCGCGCGTCGGAGGCGGGCCGCCATCCGATCGGATCAGGGCCATACCGCTTCGTGCGCTGGGTTCCGCGCGCGGTCGTGGAGCTCGCTGCGGACACCGACAACTATCGCGGCAGGCCGAAGCTCAATCGGGTGATCTGGACCATCAGCTCCGACTTCCAGACGGCGGTGACCAGATTCCTGAGCGGTGAGGCAGACTTCTTCGAGCAGCTGCGACCGGAGAATCTTCCGGAAGTGGCGAAACACCCGACACTGGCGACCAAGCCGTACCACGCGCTCACCTACAGCTTCGCGCAGTTCAACCTGCGTGATCCGGTGAACCACGATCGCCCGCATCGGCTCTTCGGCAGCCGGGAGCTGCGACGCGCGCTGACGATGGCTACCGACCGGGCGACCATCGTTCGAAGCCTTTACGACACTCTCGCTTTGCCGGCGCTGGGCCCGACGCTGCGCGTCTATCCCACCACCGATCCGAACCTGCCGCAGATCCCTTTCGATCCAGTCCGCGCGCGACAGATTCTCGATTCGCTGGGGTGGCGGATGGGCGCGGACAGTGTGCGCGCGAAGAACGGCCGGCCGCTTCGCTTCACCCTCTCGATTCCCGGCACGAGCGATGTTCGGGTGCGCACCGCCGTGCTGTTGCAGGAGCAATGGCGTCAGGTCGGGGTGAAGGTCGACATCGAAAAGCTCGAGTTCCCCGCGCTGGCAGAGAAGGACCGCAAGCGAACCTTCGACATGGCGCTGGGACAGTGGAACACCCAGCCGAGCCCGGGCGCAGCGCTTGGCTCCTGGGGAATTCAGGCTTCGCGGGCGAGCAGCGGCAATAATTTCGGCTCCTACGAAAACCCCGCCTTCGACGCCAACGTCGACAGCGCCCTCACGTCGTTCAATCCCGCGCAGAGGAAGGCGTATTTCAGCAAGGCGTACGAGACCATCATTCAGGACGCGCCGGCAATCTGGATCGCCGAGCCGCTCGCCATTGCCGGATACCATTCGCGCCTGCAGCTCGCGACGCTGCGCCCCGATTCCTGGTGGATGCACATTCCTGATTGGTGGATTCCCGCCGACAAGCGCATCGCGCGTGACAACGCGCCGGTTGCGGCGCCCGATAGCGCGGCTTCCTCAACTGCTTCAACGGCCCAACAAGCGGGTCAGAAGAGTCCGTAGCGGGTGATCCGCTACATCGCGCGAAGGCTGGGGCAGGCCGTGATGATCGTTGCGATCGTCGCGGTCATCACCTTCGTCCTGATCCACCTCGCGCCGGGCGATCCGTTCAGCGCAGTGTTGGACAATCCCAACGTCAGCGAGAGCGTCCGCGCGACTCTGCGCGCCCAGTACGGTCTCGACCGGCCGCTGCCCGAGCAGTTTCTCAGGTACGCAGGCGCGCTGGCTCGCGGCGAGCTGGGTTGGTCCTTCTCATACGAGCGGCCCGTGCGCGAGGTCATGGCAACCGCACTGCCCAACACTCTGCTCCTCATGGGAGTCGCGCTTGTCGGCAGCTTCGCCCTCGGAATTCTGGTCGCCCTCATTCAGGTAGCGCGCCGCGGCTCCTTCACCGACCACGCGCTGAGCGGCATCTCGCTCTTCTTCTTCTCGATGCCGGATTTCTGGCTGGCGATTCTCACGCTACTCGCCTTCACCTACTGGCTGCCGATTTTCCCGGTCGGCGGAGCAGTCGATCCGGTAATGCACGAGTACCTGAGCTGGGCCGGACGCGTCGCCGATCGTCTGCGCCACCTCGCGTTGCCAGCGCTAACCCTCACGATCCTCGCGTCGGCGACGGTCGCGCGATTCCAGCGCGCTGCCCTCCTCGACGTTCTGCCCGCTGATTACATCCGCACCGCACGCCTCAAGGGTTTGACCGAGCGCCAGATCCTGCGCCGCCACGCCCTCCGCAATGCGCTGCTTCCGATAATCAGTCTGATTGGATTGTCGTTCCCCGCGCTGCTCACGGGCGCCTTCTTCATCGAGAAGATCTTCGCGTGGCCCGGAATGGGGTTCGCTGTCGTCAGCGCCATCGGCACCCGCGACTATCCGCTCGTCGTCGGCGGCGTGATCATCGGCAGCATCATGGTCGCGCTGGGAAGTCTGCTCGCCGATCTCCTTTACGCTTGGGCAGATCCGAGGCTCCGTGGCCATTAGCCTCGCGCAGCCGCGTCAATCGCCGCTGGGACTCGCCGTGCGCGGAATTCTGCGCAAGCCTTCGTCGCGGGTCGCCGTCTTCATCCTCGGCGTAATCATCCTCGTCGGTCTCTTCGCACCGCTGATTGCGCCCTACGATCCTGCCGCGCAGCCGGACATCGTCGCGCTCAAGAGTCTGCCACCATCGCTGGCGCACCCCTTCGGCACCGATCCGTACAGCCGCGACGTTTTGAGTCGCGTGATTTATGGCGCGCGGCTATCGCTTTCGATCGGGATCCTCGCGACTGTGGTCAGCCTCACCTTCGGGGTTGCATACGGGGCGATCGCGGGTTACGCAGGTGGGGTGATCGATGCCGTGATGATGCGCGTGCTCGACGCGTTTCTTTCCATTCCCCGGTTGCTGCTGTTGCTGGGCGTGCTGGTCGCGTGGCCGCGTCTCTCCGTACCGGCGCTGGTGGTGTTCCTCGGACTCACCGGATGGTTCGGCCTTAGCCGCATCGTCAGGGGTCAGGTTCTTGCGTTGAAACACGCCGAATTCGTCACCGCGGCTTTGGCACTCGGCGCAAGTCGGCGACGAATTCTGGTGAGGCACCTGCTCCCGAATCTGGTCTCGCCGATCGTAGTGGCGGCAACCGTTGGCGTGGCCCACGTCATCGTACTCGAGGCGGGGCTATCGTATCTTGGCATCGGCGTGCCGCAACCGCTGGCGAGCTGGGGCAACATTATTCAGGATGGGGCTGATCAGGTTGCAACGCTGTGGTGGATGTCACTCTTTCCCGGACTCTTCATGGTCCTGACGGTGATGACGCTGAATGTGCTCGGCGAGGCGCTTCGAGATGCGTACGAGCGGCGATGATCGATGACTGAGCCGCTGCTCTCGGTTAGAGATCTCCGCACCTGGTTTTATACCGAGGCAGGAATTGCCCGCTCGGTCGATGGCGTCAGCTTCGACGTCGGCGCCGGTGAGACCGTCGGTATCGTCGGCGAGTCGGGCTGCGGCAAATCAGTAACCGCGCTTTCGATTCTGCGGTTGATCCAGCCCCCCGGTCGTATCGAGCCCGGCAGCGTCATCGAGTTCGAGGGTCGTGACATCGTCACCCTCGACGACCATGCGATGCGCGACATCCGCGGCAATCGCATCTCGATGATTTTTCAGGAGCCGATGTCGGCGCTCAATCCGGTGTTCACCGTCGGCGATCAGGTTGCGGAAGTGGCGCGCGTCCACGGCGACATGAGCCGCGGCGATGCGTGGAAGCGCGCGGTCGAGATGCTGGCGATGACCGGCATTCCGGACGCGGACGTCCGCGCGCGTCAGTATCCGCACCAGTTGTCGGGCGGCATGCGCCAGCGCGTGCTGATCGCCATGGCGCTCATGATGAAGCCGGCGCTCGTCATCGCCGACGAGCCGACCACCGCGCTCGACGTCACCATCCAGGCGCAGATCCTCGAGCTTCTCGTCGATCTTCAAAAGAAAATCGGCACCTCGATCCTCATGATCACCCACGACCTCGGCGTTATCGCCGAGACGACCAGTAGGGTGATCGTCATGTACGCCGGCGAGATCGTCGAGGAGACTAGCGTCGACGAGCTCTTTGCGCGACCGCATCATCCCTACACCGAAGGACTGATCGGATCGATGCCGCACATCGGACACGACAAGGATCGCCTCAATGTCATCCCGGGCACCGTACCCGCGCCGACCGACTGGCCGCACGGCTGTCGCTTTCGCGACCGCTGCCCGTACTCGTGGGATCTCTGCGCGCGCGAGCATCCTCCCCTCTATGAGATCGGGTCGCGCGCCCACGTGTCGCGCTGTCACCTCGCCATCGAGCCCGAGCGACGCAATCATCCGCACCCGCCGATCGTGGTTCAGGAAGGAGTCGCCGCCGCATGAACGGCGTCCAGCCGCTCGTCTCCGTGCGCAACCTCCGCAAGGAATTCCCGATCAAAAAGGGAGTGTTCGCGCGTCAGGTCGGCTCCGTGAAAGCAGTGAACGACGTGTCGCTCGACGTCGCTCGCGGCGAGACACTCGGCGTGGTTGGCGAGTCGGGCTGCGGCAAGACCACCACCGGCCGGACGATCCTCAGACTGCTCGAGCCGACCTCGGGCGAGATCATGTTCGAAGGCCGCGACGTTCGCGCCATGAACACTTCCGAGCTGCGCGCGCTGCGCCGGGAAATGCAGATCATCTTCCAGGATCCGGTGTCCTCGCTCAATCCGCGCATGACCGTCGGCGCCATCATCCGCGAGGGACTGACGATCCACAAGCTGGCGGAAGGCGCTGCCGCCGATGCGCGCGTGCGCCAGCTGCTCCAGGAAGTCGGGCTTCGGGCCGAATACTCCAATCGGTATCCGCACGAGTTCTCGGGGGGCCAGCGCCAGCGCATCGGGATCGCCCGCGCGCTGTCGGTCGAGCCCAAGTTCATCGTCTGCGACGAGCCGGTATCCGCACTCGACGTATCGGTCCAGGCCCAGGTGATCAACCTCCTCGAGGACCTGCAGCGCGAGCACAACCTTACCTACATGTTCATCGCGCACGACCTGTCGGTCGTCGAGCACATCGCCGATCGCGTCGCCGTGATGTACCTCGGCAAGGTAGTCGAGCTGGCGACGTCCGAGGATTTGTATGGAACTCCGCTGATGCCATACACCCAGGCGCTGTTGTCGGCCGTACCCGTCGCCGATCCGAAGGCGCGCAAGGAGCGCATCATCCTCCAGGGTGACGTTCCTTCGCCGGCCAACCCGCCTTCCGGCTGTGTGTTTCATCCGCGCTGCCACCACCCGGCAAAAGACGCAGCCTGTGCGGCGATCGTCCCGCCGCTCGAGGAAAAGTCGCCCGGACATTTTGTCGCCTGCATCAAGCAGCCGCCGACGACGGTGAGCTGGGAGCAACAAAAGCAGGCCGGTGGCGTACATCCACCTGAGAGGTATCTTCCGCTCGCCGCGCTTCACGCCTGACGACTCCAACCACTGGGACAATGGCCAGAGACTCGAAAGATGTTTTTGATCAGCCGCAGGCGGGGACCGTAACGCATGACGAGCCACCGCCGGGATTGAAGCGGGGCGCCAGCACCCGGACATTCTTCGGACAGCCGATCGGGCTCTCTACACTCTTCCTGACCGAGATGTGGGAGCGGTTCTCGTTCTACGGGATCCGGCCGCTTCTGATTCTGTTCATGACCGCCGCGCTCGCCACCGGCGGTTTTGCGTTCTCACGCGAGACGGCGGGCGCCATCGTCGGCATATACTCGGCTTGCGTCTATCTCTCCGCGCTGCCCGGCGGATGGATCGCCGACCGGCTGTTGGGCCTGCGGCGGGCGATCTGGTACGGCGCGATCCTCATCGCGCTCGGCCACATCTCCATTGCGCTGTCGATCGTATTTGCGCACTCGGCGTTTTTCATCGGCCTGATTTTGATAGTGCTTGGGACAGGCCTGCTCAAACCCAACATCTCCGCCATCGTCGGCGATCTGTATCCGGAAGGCGGCTCCAGACGCGACGCGGGGTTCTCGATTTTCTACATGGGCATCAACCTCGGCGCACTCATCGCCCCGCTCGTCACCGGCTACCTGGGCGAGAAGATCGCGTGGCACCTCGGCTTCGGAGCCGCGGGCGTCGGCATGCTGATCGGCGTCTTCACGTACTGGGCGCGCGCCGACAAGACCCTTGGTGATGTGGGTGTCGCGCCGGCATCTACAGATCCCGCCGAACACCGCCGCATCAAGCTCGTGATCTGGATCAGCGTCGCGATAATCGTGCTGCTGGTGCTCCTCACCATGACGGGTGTCATGGCAATCAACCCCGTGAGCATTGCGCGGCGGATGACGGTTGTCATCGTTGCACTGGCGTTGCTGTACTTTCTTTACGTCTTCGCCCTCGGCGGGCTCGACGGCGCGGAGAAGCGGCGGGTACTGGTGATTTTCCTGCTTTTCGTTTTCGCCTCGATCTTCTGGTCGGCCTTCGAGCAGGCTCCGACATCGCTGAACCTCTTCGCGCACGATTTTACCGATCGGGTGGTGTTCGGCTGGGAGATGCCGACGCTCTGGTTGCAGTCGGCGAACTCGGTATTCGTCATCGCGCTGGCACCGGTCTTCGGGATGCTTTGGATCGCGCTCGGCAAGCGTGGTAAGGATCCGTCGAGCGTTGCGAAGTTTGCCTGGGGACTTTTTTTCGCGGGCCTTGGATTCGTCGTAATGCTGATCGCCGCCAACATCGTCATCAAAGGCGGCGGTCACGTTCTGGTCTCGCCGTGGTGGCTGGTGCTCAGCTACCTCTTCCAGACTTTCGGCGAGCTGTCGCTGAGCCCGGTCGGCCTCAGCTCGATGACCAAGCTGGCGCCGCTCAAATTCAAGGGACAGATGATGGGCGTCTGGTTCATGGCATCCGCGCTCGGCAATCTGATCGCGGGCCTGGTGGGCGGACACATCGATCCCGAGAAGCTCGAGCAGATGCCGGCGCTGTTCAAGCAGACATCGTTGTCGCTGTTCGCCGCCGCCGTTGT
>Ga0207674_10009157_pt1 | contig 11356 bp, 9 predicted proteins | sample KBSCornC72_FD_184303 | JGI IMG/M metagenome (GOLD analysis project Ga0207674, IMG submission 184303) | Corn rhizosphere microbial communities from Kellogg Biological Station, Michigan, USA - KBS Corn C7-2 (SPAdes) (version 2) | ecosystem: Host-associated > Plants > Roots > Rhizosphere > Soil ... | reverse complement strand
GTCGCCCGACGGCTGATAAAAGGAGTCGTGCTTCTCGGCGGTGATGCCGGTCATGGGCTGAAACCAATGCGTGAAATGCGAGGCGCCCTGTTCGATCGCCCAGTCCTTGAGCGCCGACGCCACAGCGTCCGCGGTCGAGACGTCGAGCATCTCTCCATGCGTGGTGGTGTTGCGCAGGGACTTGTAGACGGCGGGCCACAGGCTCGGCCCCGGTGCCCAGCCGTCGTTGCTATATTCAGATGCAAGGCCGCATATGATGATCCGGCCCGCGATATTCATCCGTTGGTAGACGGCCGCAAGGATGCGGCCGCCGACATTCTCATAATCGACGTCGATGCCATTAGGGCATGCCGCATCAAGCTGGGCCTCGAAGTCGGGCGCGCGATGATCGATGCAGGCGTCGAAGCCGAGCACTTCGACGGCATGACGGCATTTGTCCGGGCCGCCCGCGATGCCCACGGCGCGCGCCCCGGCAATCCGGGCGAATTGTCCCGCCATCGCGCCGGTGCCGCCCGATGCGGCGGATATGACCACGGTTTCGCCGGGCTGCGGCCGTCCCAGTTCGGTGATACCGATATAGGCGGTGAAGGACGACAGGCCGAGCAGGCTCAGCCATTTCGGCAGCGGCGCGCGCGCGGGATCGATAGGCCGCAGGCCGGACGCGGGAAGGGCGGCGAAGCTCTGCCACCCCAGAAACCCGAAAACATGGTCCCCCGGAGCAAATTGGGGGTCGCGCGAGCGTAGGACGATGCCGATCGCGGACGCGGGGATCGTCTCGCCGATCGCGAGCGCACCGGCATAGTCGGACACGGCGTTCATACGCGGTCGCAAGGCGGGATCGACCGATATGTAGAGCGTCTGTACGAGCACGTCGCCGGGGCCAGGGTCCGGGGGCGCTTGATTCGCCACCTCGAAATCACTGGCGGCGGGAAGGCCCTGGGGCCGCGCCCTCAGGCGTATCTGCATGCCGCGCATGGCGCGTCCTCCCTTTCTTATCGTTGCAGGCGGGGGCCGTCAGTCTTCGTAATCCGCCTCCGTCATGGCGCGGATGTCGGCGGGGGTGACACCGGGCGCGCATTCCTTCAGCGCGAAGCGGCTTTTCCGATCGGGCCGTTCGAACAGGGCATGGGTGGTGATGATCATGTCCACGACATTGGCGCCCGTCAGGGGCAGGGTGCAGCGGGCGCGGAACTTGGGCGCGCCCTTCTTGTCGACATGGTCCATCAGCACGATGATGCGCCGCACGCCCGCCACCAGATCCATCGCGCCGCCCGGCCCCTTGACCATCTGCCCCGGCACCATCCAGTTGGCGAGGTCGCCATGCTGCGACACTTCCATCGCGCCCAGGATCGACAGGTGGATATGGCCACCCCGGATCATGCCGAAACTGTCGGCCGACGAGACATAGCTGGTGCGGTCCAGTTCGGTGATCGTCTGTTTGCCGGCATTGATGACGTCGGCGTCCACCTCCGCTTCGGTCGGGAAGGCGCCCAGGCCCAATATGCCGTTCTCCGATTGCAGCGTAACGTCGATCGCGGGATCGATATAGTTGGCGACCGAGGTCGGAATGCCGATGCCCAGATTGACATAATGGCCATCCCGCAACTCGCGTGCGGCGCGCGCTGCCATGGCTTCGCGGGTCCAGCCGATCATGCCGCTTCTTCCCTTATGGTGCGGCGTTCGATGCGCTTTTCGTTCCGCGTCGCCAGAATCACGCGCTGGACAAAGACGCCGGGCGTGTGAATCTGGTCGGGTTCCAGGTCGCCCGCCTCAACCAGATGCTCGACCTCCGCGACCGTGACGCGTCCGCAGGTGGCGGCCATGGGATTGAAATTGCGCGCTGATTTTCGGAACACCAGATTGCCGTAGGGATCGGCCTTCCACGCCTTCACGATGGCGAGATCGGCAACCAGACCCGTTTCCAGGACATAGGGTTCGCCGTTGAATTCACGGACTTCCTTGCCCTGGGCCAGCAGGGTGCCGACGCCGGTGCGGGTATAAAAGCCGGGAATGCCCGCGCCGCCCGCGCGCATCCGTTCGGCAAGCGTGCCCTGGGGACAGAATTCGACGTCCAGCTCACCGGCCAGATATTGCCGCTCGAACTCCTTATTCTCGCCGACATAGGAGGCGATCATCCTGGCGATCTGGCGCGTGCGCAGCAGCTTGCCGAGGCCGAAATCATCGACGCCCGCATTATTGGACATGGCCGTGATGCCGGTGACGCCGCTCGCTTCGATGGCGTCGATCAGGGTTTCGGGAATGCCGCACAGGCCAAAGCCGCCGGCCGCGATGGTCATCCCGTCATGCAGCAGGCCATCGAGCGCGGCGGGCGCGTCGCAATAGATTTTCTGGACCATCGTCGGCTACGCTCCATCAGGCAGGGGTCAGGCCTTTTTCGAAAAGTCGGCGTGCCGCTTCTCCAGAAATGCCATGACGCCTTCCCGGTGGGCGGGCAGCAGGCTCGCCGCGACCTCATAGGCAAGCGACGTGTCGAACACCGCGTTCACCGTCTGACGCAGGCCCAGATTGACCGACATCTTCGTCCAGCGGATGGCGTGCTGCGCGCCGCGCAGGAGCTTGGACGCCATGCGCGTTACCTCGGCATCGACCTGATCCGCCGGCACCGCCTTGTTGACCATGCCCATGTCGGCCGCTTCGCGCGCCGTCAGCATATCGCCCGTCATGAGGAAGGCCTTGGCGCGCGCCGCGCCGATCAGATGCGGCCAGATGACCGCGCCGCCATCGCCCGCGACCAGGCCGACGCGGACATGCGGATCGGCGATCCGGGCATTTTCATCGGCGATGATGATGTCGCAGAACAAGGCCAGCGTCGCCCCCAGCCCGATCGCATCGCCGTTCATCCGGCAGATGATCGGTTTTTCCAGGTCGAGCAGGGAAGTCAGGATGCGCTTTCCCTCGATGGCGATTTCCGTCATGCCGTAGCCAGTATCGAGGATGGAGTGCATCCAGCGAATGTCGCCGCCCGCGCTGAAGGCGTCGCCCGCTCCGGTGAAAATGACGACATCCGTCTCGTCGTCCATCGCGATGTCGTTGAAGATGCGCGCTAGTTCGCGATGCATCAGCCCGTCGACGGTGTTGCCGCGTTCGGGCCGGTTGAGGGTCAGCGTCAGCAGGCGTCCGTCGCGCTGCGTCGCCATCGTCTGGTAGCCGCTATAATCCATGTCCTGCTCCCGATCGGTTGTCTTGTCGTGATGCCTCGGCCTCACCAGGGCTTGAGCGGCAGTTCGCGCTTCAGTTCGAGCTTGGCGATGCTGGCGAGATGCACTTCGTCCGGGCCATCGGTGAAGCGCACGGCGCGCGCGAAGGACCAGGCGTCGGCCAGGCCGAAATCTTCCGACACGCCCGCGCCGCCATGGACCTGGATCGCGCGGTCCAGCACGGTGAAGGCCATGCGCGGCGCCACGACCTTGATCATCGCGATCTCCGAAGCCGCCGCCTTGTTGCCGACCGTGTCCATCATATAGGCGGCCTTGAGCGTCAGCAGCCGGGCCTGTTCGATGTCGCAGCGCGAGAGTGCGATGGCCTCGCGGACGGTGCCCTGATCGGCGAGCAGCTTGCCAAACGCGGTGCGCTGCCGAACGCGGGCGATCATCGCGTCCAGTCCGCGCTCCGCTGCGCCGATCATGCGCATGCAATGATGGATGCGGCCCGGCCCCAGGCGGCCCTGCGCGATCTCGAAGCCGCGACCCTCACCCAATAGCAGGTTGCCGGCCGGCACGCGGACATTGTCGAACGCGATCTCGAAATGGCCGCAGGGCGCATGCTCATAACCGAAAACCTTGAGCGAGCGGATGAGCTTTACGCCCGGCGTCGCCTTGGGCACGAGGATCATCGAATGGCGCTTGTGGCGTTCGCCGTCGGGATTGGTCACGCCCATGACGATCAGGATCCGGCAGCGATTGTCGCCCGATCCCGACGTCCACCACTTGCGGCCGTTGAGGACATAGTCGTCGCCGTCGCGTTCGATCCGCAGGCTGATGTTGGTGGCGTCGGAGGAGGCGACATCCGGCTCGGTCATGGCGAAGCCCGACCGGATCTCACCCGCCAGCAGCGGTTCAAGCCATTGTTTCTTATGGTCCGGCGTGCCGTAGCGTTCCAGCACCTCGATGTTGCCGGTGTCGGGTGCCGAGCAGTTGAACACCTCCGGCCCGATGTAGGAGCGGCCCATGATCTCGCACAACGGGGCATATTCGAAATTGGTCAGGCCCGCCCCGTCGCCGCTTTCGGGCAGAAACAGGTTCCACAGGCCGGCATCCCGCGCCCTGGCCTTGAGTTCTTCCATGATGGCGGGGCTGTCCCAGCGGTCGGGCAGCGCGGCATGCTGCTCCTTGTAGAGCCGCTCATTGGGATAGACATGCTCATTCATGAACGCGATCAGCCGCGCCTGAAAATCCTTCGATCGCTCCGTGAATTCGAACATTTCAGACTCCGGTCAACAGGCATGTCATGCCAGCCCATGTACCGAAGATATTACCAACCGTCTAGTCGGCTTTTAGAAAATTTGCTCTCGCGCGCTTTGTGCTCAGCGTGGCACGGGTGCGGCGGCTCTCAACCCCGCCAATGCGAAGGCCCAGCACTGGTCCGCCAGTTCGAGCGGCGGCAAATCCTTGGTCGGCCGATACCATTGATAGCTCCAGTTACAGGTGCCCAGCAGGCAGAAGGCAGTCAGGCGGACGTCAGCGCGCGCGAAAATCCCCTGGTCCATGCCCTCGGTGATGACATCCATGATGGTCTGGAGATAGTCGTTGCGCGCCGCGCGGACCTCGTCCTTTCGGTCGCCCTGCAACTCTCGCATGGATTCGAAGAACACCCGGACGAAGCCCGGATAGTCATGCATCAGCTGGAACGTGTCCGTGAACATGCCATGCAGCACTTCGACCGGTCCGACCTGGGCTTCCCGACGCTCCAGCATCTGGCGCAGCAAGGTGCCGATGATGATCTCCTGGATTTCGAAAAGGATTTGATCCTTGCTTCTGATGTAATGATAGAGCGTCGGCTTCTTCAGGCCGGTAGCTTCGGCGATCATTTCCATGTTGACGCTATGGTAGCCGACCCGGTCGAAAAGCCGTGCGGCCTCCCGCAATATGTCCGCCTTGCGCCGCCTCGTCAGTTCGACATCGACTTTGGGGCCACGCTTGCGCGGCGGTTCCGGGGTCTTGTCCGCCGCAGGGCCGGCTCTGTCAGGCTTTACCATGGAGAGGGTTTCCCATCATACTGAACATTTTTCGACCCTAGGTAGAAATTTGCGAACCGTCCAGACGTGCGAAGCGCGGCGCCCCGGCCCTCGCCCGATAGCAAGATGGCCGAAATATATTGATAAACCGTCTGATCGGTCTAGAGATATTATTCGCTTTTGCCCCATCATGAGCGCTATTGCCGCAGAGGATCGACGTTCGGAGATTGTGATGACTATTACAGGCCTTCCGCCCAAGGGCTTTTCGCAGGCGCTCGCATCGCTGGAAGGGCGGACGGCGCTGATCCTGGGCGGCCATGGCGAGCTGGCGGCGGCCATCGCGGCGGGACTGGCCGACCGTGGCGCGAATATCGTCCTGGGCGCCCGCAAGGAAGCCGCCTGCGCCGATCTTGCGGCGCAGCTTGCAGATGGGTTCGGCGTCACCGCCATCGCTGTCGCCTGCGACATTGGCGAGGAAGATCAGGTGCGCGATGCCGTGCAGCGTGCCGCCGAGGTGAGCGGCAGGCTCGACATATTGGTGAACAATGCCGGGGCGTCCTGGTCGGGTGCGCCGCAGGACATTCCTCTGTCGGGATGGCGAAAGATCCTCGACGTCAACCTGACCGGCTCCTTCGTCGCGGCGCGGGAGGCGGCAAAACTGATGCTGCCGACAGGGAAGGGTGCCATCATCTTCACCGCATCGACGGGGGGCTTCACCTCCTTCATGCCCGAAGTGGCGCAGATCGTGCCCTATACCACCAGCAAGGCGGCGGTCGTCCACCTGACGCGCGACCTTGCGGCCCAATGGGGGGAAGCCGGCATTCGCGTGAATGCCGTCGCGCCGGGCCAGATGCGCTCCGGCCTGACGCTGACCGTGCCAGAGGACCGGATCGAGGCGATCCGCCATGGCATCCCGATGAAGCGCCTGGGCGAGCCGGTGGAGATCGCGGGGGCGGTCGCCTTCCTGGCGTCCGACGCGGCAAGCTATGTCACGGGGCAGACGCTGATCGTGGACGGTGGCCTGACGCTCGGCTGAGCGCCGGGTGCTATCGTCCGAGGGTTGCGAAGCGACCGCCCTCGCGCGCCAGCTTTTCCAGCAAGGGCGCGGGCTTGAAATCGGCGCCGTAGCTTACCGCATAGGCTGACAGCCTGGCGACGATCCGGTCCAGTCCCACCGCATCGGCATAGTGTAGCGGCCCGCCGGTATGGGCGGGCCAGCCATAGCCGTTGATCCAGATGAGATCGATGTCGGACGCGCGGCTTGCCATGCCTTCCTCCAGGATGCGGGCGCCTTCGTTGATCATCGGATAGGCGCAACGCTGCCATATCTCGGCGTCCGATGCGGGGCGGGCCGTCACGCCCTGCGCCTCGGCGACGGCGGCGATGATCGCCTGCGTCGTCGGTGAGGGGAGGGGGCGTCGGTTTTCGTCATAGTCGTAGAAGCCCGCGCCGGTCTTCTGGCCGCGCCGGCCGGCCTCGCACAGCCGCTCGACGACGGTCTCCCCGCGCGAGGTTTCCGCATTCCAGCCCAGGTCGAGTCCGGCCATGTCGTACATGGCGAACGGTCCCATCGGCAGGCCGAACGCCACATGGACGCGATCGATGTCGGCAGGGACCACCCCTTGCAGCATCAGCCGGTCCGCCTCCCGCTGCCGCGCGGCGAGAATGCGGTTGCCGACGAAACCGTGGCAATTGCCCACCAGTATCGCGAGTTTGCCGAGCTTCCGGCCGAGCGCCATCGCGGTGGCGAGCACGCGATCGTCCGTCGCCGCGCCGCGCACGACTTCCAGCAGACGCATGATGTTGGCGGGCGAGAAGAAGTGAAGGCCGACCACCCTGTCCGGCCTCGCCGTCGCGGCGGCGATCGCATCGACGCTGAGGAAAGACGTGTTGGTCGCGAGGATGGCGTCCGGCTTTAGCAGCGTATCGAGTTGCGCGAAGAGATGTTTCTTCACGTCCATATCCTCGAACACCGCTTCCAGAACCAGATCGCATTGCGCGAGCGCGTCCAGCGTCACCGCGCCGGTCAGGCTGGCGATGCGGCGATCCGCCTCCGCCCTGTCGATCCGCCCGCGCGTGACGGAAGAGGAATAGCTGTCCGCGATGGCCGCAAGCGCCCTGTCGCATGCTTCGGGCGAGGTTTCGACCAAGGTGACCGGAAAGCCCGCGTTGAGGAACGTCATGGTGATGCCGCGCCCCATCGTTCCGCCACCGACGATGCCCACGCTGCGGATCAGCAGGGGCGTGACGTCCGCCCCGATGCCTGGAATGCGCGCCGCCTGCCGCTCGGCAAAGAAGATATGGGCGCGGGCGACCGCCTGCGGACTCGTGACCAGTTTCTGGAACAACGCCCGTTCCAGCGCCAGCCCGGCGTCGAAGGGAAGGATGCAGGCCGCCTCGACCGCCTCCATGCAGGCATGCGGCGCGTCGAGGCCGGCGATCTTCTTTGCGTTAGCGCTGGTGAATTGTCGGAGGATCGAAGCCAGTGCATCCGCGCTCGCCAGCTTGCCGTCCTCTTCGCCGACCCGGCGCAGCGGACGGGAGTCTTCCACGATACCCCGCGCAAAGGCGATGGCCTCCCCGCGAAGCGCATCCTCGCTGATCAACCTGTCGACGACGCCGCGCGAGAATGCCGTTGCCGCGTCGATCGGATCGCCGCCGACGATCATTTCCAGCGCCGCCTCCACGCCGATCAGGCGCGGGAGCCGCTGGGTGCCGCCCGCCGCCGGCAGGAGGCCGAGCTTCACTTCGGGCAGCCCGCATCTGAGCGATGGCACCCCGACGCGATAATGGCAGGCGAGCGCCACTTCCAGTCCGCCGCCGAATACCGAACCGTGCATCGCGGCGATGATCGGCTTGGACGCGCCGTCGATCCGGTCGATCACGTCCCACAGCGTAGGATCGCGCAGCGGCTTGCCGAATTCGGTGATGTCGGCGCCCGAAAAGAAGGTGCGGCCCGCGCAGATCAGTATGATCGCGGTCGTATCCGCATCGTCCAGCGCCTTGGCGATCCCGGCGATCAGCCCTTCGCGCACGGCCAGCGAGAGCGTGTTCACCGGCGGCGAGTCGATCGTCAACACGGCGATCGCGTCCTCCCAGGACAGGGAGGCGACATCGTTCAGGATCAGGGGCGCGCGCATCAGAATATCTCGAACAGGCCGGCGGCGCCCATGCCGCCGCCCACGCACATGGTGACCACGCCATAACGCGCCTTGCGCCGCGCGCCCTCGATCAGGATATGACCCGTCATGCGCGCGCCCGACATGCCGTAGGGGTGGCCGATGGAAATCGCCCCACCATCGACATTGAGCAATTCGTCGGGAATGCCCAGCACGTCCCGGCAGTGCAGCACCTGACAGGCGAAAGCCTCATTCAATTCCCAGATGCCGATATCGTCCACGGTCAGGCCGTGTTTCGCGAGCAGCTTGGGCACGGCATAAATCGGTCCGATCCCCATTTCCGACGGGTCGCAACCCGCGACAGCCAGACCGCGAAACGCGCCGAGCGGCTGAAGCCCGCGCCGTTCCGCATCCCTGGCGTCCATGATGACGCAGGCCGACGCGCCGTCCGACAACTGGCTGGCATTGCCGGCGGTGATGAAGCGCCCTTCGTGCAAACGCAGCCCGCCTTTGAAAACCGGCTTCAGGGCTTCGAGATCCTCCAGCCGCGTTTCCGGCCGATTGCCTTCGTCGCGCTCCAGCACGACATCCCGTCGGGACACCTCGCCGGTGGCGCGGTCGGTCATGGTCATGGCAGTAGCGAGCGGCACGATTTCGGCATCGAACCGGCCCGCAGCCTGCGCCGCCGCCGTGCGCTGCTGCGACAGCAGCGCATAGGCGTCCTGCCGCTCACGCGAAATGCCATAGCGATCGGCAACGATCTCCGCCGTCTCCAACATGGCCATGTAGAGATCCGGCGCGCTCCGGTTCAATGCGGGATCTTCCATGCGGAACATGTCGAGGTGCGCGTTCTGGACGAGGGAGATGGATTCGACGCCGCCGCCCACGCATATGTCCATGCCGTCATGCACGACCTGCCTCGCGGCGATGGCGATGGCCATCAGGCCGGACGCGCATTGCCGATCGACGCTCATGCCCGCGACGCTGGCGGGCAGACCCGCGCCAAGCGCCGTCTGACGCCCGATGTTGAAACTTTGCGATCCCTGCTGCATGGCCGCGCCGATGACCACGTCGTCAACCGCCGCTGGATCGACGCCCGCGCGGGCGACGGCCTGCGCAACGGCATGGCCGGACAGGGCCTGGGCCTGCGTGTCGTTGAAGGCGCCCCTATAGGCGCGGCCGATCGGGGTGCGGGCGGTGGAAACGATGACGGCTTCGCGCATGACTGATCCTGTTCAGATTGCCCGTCGATCGGCGATGACGAGGGCTATAATAACCGACCGATCAGACGGCTGTTAATTATGCTGGAGGGGAGACGCTGTCAAGCGCCACTCTCGCCCATGCCGTCTCTCCGAAAAAATAAAACTACCGTCTAGACGGTCGGCTTATATTCCATTACAATCCGGCATGTTTCGGGAGTAAAAGCGTTGCGATTTCCTCTGACCGCCGATGAACAAGCGTTCCGCCTGCGGATTCGGGATTTCTGCGCCGCCAATCTTCCGTCCTCACTGTCGGACAAGGTTGTCGCTGGCGTGAAACTGTCGCGGGCGGATTATGTCGGCTGGCAGAAGATTTTGGCGCAGGGGGATATATTGTGCGGCGCCTGGCCGTCCGCCTATGGCGGTCATGACTGGAGTCCGCTCCAGGCCTATCTGTTCGATGAGGAATGCTCGCGTGCCGGCGCGCCCTGGCTGCTGCCCTTTGGCGTCAATTATGTCGGACCCGTCATCTACACCTATGGGTCGCCGGAACAGAAGGCGCGCTATCTCCCCGACATCGCTGCGGCGGACATATTCTGGTGCCAGGGCTATTCGGAGCCGGAGGCGGGGTCGGACCTGGCGGGACTCAAGATGCGCGCGGTACGCGACGGCGACCAGTATATCGTCAACGGCCGGAAGATCTGGACGACCATGGCGCATTGGGCCGATCGCATCTTCTGCCTGGTGCGCACCGATCCCGATGTGAAGCCGCAGGCGGGCATATCCTTCCTGCTGGTGGACCTGCGTTCGCCCGGCGTCACCATCCGCCCGATCCTGTCGATGGATGGGCGGCACGACCTGAACGAAGTCCTGTTCGAGGATGTGCGCGTGCCGGCGTCGGACCGGGTGGGAGAGGAAAATGCCGGCTGGACGATCGCCAAGTTCCTGCTGTCGAACGAACGGCTGCTCGTCGCGGAAATCGGCAAGCAAAAGCGGCTGCTGGACGCCGCCCGCACGATCCTGTCCGCGTTGACCGATGGGGATGCGCCGCTCGCGGCCGACCGGGCGGTGCAGGCGCGGATGGCCGAACTGGAAACCCGCCTCCTGGGTCTGGAATGGAGCGCGCTGCGGACGGTGCGCGCGGCCGTCAGCGGCCATCCCCCCGCCGCTGCCGTTTCCATGCTGAAGGTCCGTGGATCGGAGCTGGAACAGGCGCTGACCGAATTCGCGGTCGAGATATTGGGGCCGGATGCTCTGGCCTATGCCCCCACAATGGCGATCGGCGACGCCGACCCACGGCGGGTGATGCACAACGGGGCGATGGCGCGGATGCTCTGGGCGCGCTGCGTGACGATCTACGGCGGATCGAATGAGGTGCAGCGCACCATCATCGCCAAGAGCCTGCTCGGTTTTTAAAAGGGAATAGTCGCATGGAAAGCATGCTGAGCGACGAACAGATCCAGTTCGCACAGATTCTCGACCGCTTCGTCGAGCATGAATATGGCCGGTCGGGCACCCATTGTTTCGACCGGGACAGGCTCGGGCGGCTGGCCGAGCTTGGTTGCCTGTCGCTCGCCATTCCCGAGGAGGCAGGCGGGTTTGGCGGGCCGGTCGAACGGATGCTGGTCATGCAGCATCTGGCGCCCGGCCTTCCCCGCGAGCCGATCGGCGCGAGCGGCATCCACGCCGCCGCGCTGCTGACATCCGCCTTGCCGAACGAATGTGCCGCCGATCTTTTGCCCGCTATCGCCGATGCAAGTCTGATCGTCGTTGTCGCGCATCAGGAGGAGGGCGCGTGCTATCGGCCCGATCAGGTGTCGACCAGCGCCCGCGCCGACGGCGAT
>Ga0207674_10009156_pt1 | contig 11356 bp, 10 predicted proteins | sample KBSCornC72_FD_184303 | JGI IMG/M metagenome (GOLD analysis project Ga0207674, IMG submission 184303) | Corn rhizosphere microbial communities from Kellogg Biological Station, Michigan, USA - KBS Corn C7-2 (SPAdes) (version 2) | ecosystem: Host-associated > Plants > Roots > Rhizosphere > Soil ... | reverse complement strand
CCAGAGCTTCCTGGCGGAGCGAATCGAACAGGACGCTGGAGAGGTAGCGCTCGCCGAAGCTGGGGAGCACGACGACGATGAGCTTGCCGGAGTTTTCAGGCCGCGCGGCTACCTTGAGGGCCGCGACGACCGCCGCGCCGGAGCTGATGCCAACGAAGAGGCCTTCTTCGAGCGGGAGGCGGCGAGCCATGGCGATCGATTCGTCGTTGGAGACCTGGATGACTTCGTCGATGAGGTGGGTGTCGACAATGCTGGGAATGAATCCTGAGCCGAGACCCTGGATTTTGTGCGGCCCCGGTTTTCCGCCGGATAGGACTGCGCTGTCCGTGGGTTCGACGGCGATGGCCTTGAACTCAGGTTTGCGTTCCTTGATGTAGCGTGCGACGCCGGTGATGGTGCCGCCGGTGCCGACGCCGGAGATGAGAATGTCGGCTTTGCCGTCGGTGTCTTCCCAAATCTCGGGGCCGGTGGTGCGGAGGTGTACAGCGGGATTGGCGGGATTGTCGAATTGCTGGAGGATGTAGCCGCCGGGAGTTTTCGCAAGAATCTCGTTAGCCTTGGCGATGGCGCCTTTCATGCCGTTGGGGCCGGGGGTGAGGACGAGCTCGGCGCCAAAGGCCCTCAGCAGGACACGGCGCTCGATGCTCATGGTCTCGGGCATGGTGAGGATGATCTTGTAGCCCTTTACCGCTGCAACGAAAGCGAGTGCGATGCCGGTGTTTCCGCTGGTGGGCTCGATAAGCGTGGTTCGGCCGGGAGCGATCTTGCCGGACTTTTCGGCGTCTTCGATCATGGCGAAGCCAATGCGGTCTTTCACGCTGGCGAGGGGGTTCTGGCTTTCGAGCTTGGCAACGACGGTGGCGGCAAGGCCGGCGGTGACTCGGTTCAGTTTGACGAGCGGTGTATGTCCGATGAGTTCAGTAATGTCTGCGGCGATACGCGCCATGCGATGGCTCCTTCATTCTGGGCAGATGACCCAGCAGGCAAATGAGATTCAGAGTGAGGTGGTGGTGCCGCTTGCAGCAGGTTCAGAAAGGAAGGGCCGGGCGGAAAAACGCACGACGAGTCGCAGCAGACACCAGGACGGCGCTAGCGACATCGGGGCATGTACTCAGGGTAGCCGGGCGGGTTGGGTTGGGGCAAGCGGGGCTGCGCTCAGCCCGCGTGGGGGTTGAGGCGCCATATGGAGGCGTTGAGGACAGACGCGAAGGTGACCCAGGCCCAATAAGGGGCCATGAGCCATGCGGCTGTGGTCGAGTCGCGGCTGAAGACAAGAGTGGTGGCTCCGATGGCACACCAGAGAAGAGCGACTTCAAGAGCAGCCGGGCCGATGGCGTGACGGTGAAAGAAAATCCAGGACCAGGCGAGGTTTAGGAGCAGCTGGAGGACGAAGAGCGCGAGACCGAGGGTGCGCGCAGGAGAGTCAGGGGAGTCCGTTACGCGCCAGGCGGCGATGGCCATGAGGATGTAGAGCGCGGTCCAGACGGGGCCGAATATCCAACTCGGCGGGTTGAAGGATGGCTTCGCAAGAGTGCGATACCAGCCGGGGATCTCGGGCGCAGTCCAGAGGCCGCCGAAGCCGCCTACAGCCAGACAGGCGATGATCCAGAGGGCGAGAGTCAACCAGCGCATACGTACTCAGATTCCGAGAGGATGAAGAGGTTGTTCGTTGCCGAACGCGCACGCCCGGTACAACTTATGTTGCTCGACGCAAAAGGGCTATCGCAACTATCCTGTAGGGTTAGGCAGGGCATTTTTCGAGATTCCCAACACCGGGAGACGGATTTTTCATTATGAGCAAGTCATCTATCGCTATACATCTACCAGACGGGTCGATCAAAGAGGTTCCGACGGGCACAACGCCGCTGGAGATCGCCAACTCCATCTCGCCACGGCTGGCGGCAGCGTCTGTCGTGGCGCGGATCACTCCGGTGAATGGAGCCGTGCAGGAGAAGACGGCTGGTGAGGGCGAGTCGGAGGCTTCGATGTACGCGGCGGAGGACGCTTCCGCGCCTCGGATGGTGGATTTATCGACCCCGCTGAACGAGGACGCGAAGCTCGAGCTGCTGAAGGAGTCTGATCCCGAGACGCTGAAGGTGGTTAGGCACTCGGCGGCGCACGTGCTGGCGACGGCGGTGCTTGAGCTTTTTCCGGAGACGAAGCTAGGGCACGGGCCGGCCACCGATTCAGGGTTCTTCTATGACTTCTATCGCGAGAAGCCGTTCACGCCGGATGATCTGGCGGCGATCGAGAAGAAGATGGCTGAGGTGGTGGCGCGGGACGAAAAGTTTGTTCGCGAGTATGAACCCCGGGAGCAGGCGCTGGCGGAGTTCGAAAAAGATGGCGACTTCATGAAGACGCACTTCGTGACGAAGTTCACGGAGCCCGGTTCAAACGTGAGTTTCTATCGGAACGGTAAGTTCGTGGATTTCTGCCGCGGTCCGCACGTGCCTTCGACGGGGCGCGTGAAAGCCGTGAAGGTGACGACACTCGCCGGAGCCTATTGGCTGGGGGACGAAAAGAATCCGCAGCTGCAGCGCATCTACGGAACGGCATTCTTCTCGCAGAAGGATATGGATGCGCACTTCGCGCGGCTTGAGGAAGCGGCGAAGCGCGACCATCGCGTGCTGGGCAAGCAGCTCGATCTGTTTTCGATCCAGGAACTGGCGGGCGCCGGGCTGATCTTCTGGCACCCGAAGGGCGGAATCATTCGCAAGGTGATGGAAGACTGGATGCGCGAAGAGTGCCTGCGGCGAGGGTATCTGCTGGTCTACACACCGCACGTGATGCGGCGGGAGTTGTGGAAGGTGAGCGGGCACGAGGGCTACTACTCGGGCAATATGTATACGCCCATGGAGCTGGATGATGCCGAATACCGCCTGAAGCCGATGAACTGCCCGGGGCACATTCTCATCTACAAGAACTCGCCGAAGAGCTATCGCGATCTGCCGCAGCGCTACGCCGAGCTTGGAAATGTGTATCGCTATGAGCGCTCGGGAACGATGCATGGACTGCTGCGCGTGCGCGGGTTTACGCAGGACGATGCACATATCTTCTGCATGCCAAGCCAGATTGAGAGCGAAGTTGAGGCTTGCATCGACTTTGCCGAGGCGGTGCTGAGGACGTTTGGCTTTAATGAGTTCAAGGTAGAGCTGTCGACGTGGGATCCGAAGGACCGCAAGAGCTATACGGGTTCAGACGAGAACTGGAATCTAGCTATTGGCTCGCTGGAACGGGTTCTGAACGCGAAAGGCATCGCGTACAAGACGATTCCGGGAGAAGCGGCATTCTACGGGCCGAAGATCGACATCAAGCTGGTGGATGTTCTGGGGCGGTTGTGGCAGTTGTCGACGGTGCAGTTTGACTTCACGCTGCCGGCGCGGTTCGAACTGGAGTATGTGGGAGAAGACGGCAATCGCCACCAGCCGGTGATGGTGCATCGGGCGCTGTTCGGGTCGGTGGAGCGCTTCTTCGGAGTGCTCATCGAACACTATGCGGGTGCGTTTCCCTTCTGGCTAGCTCCGGTGCAGGTTGGCCTGGTGCCGATCAGCGAGCGACATACGGCGTATGCGGCAAAGGTCGAGGCGGAGTTAAAAGCTGCGGGATTCCGCGTGGACACGGATGCGCGCAACGAGAAGATGAACGCGAAAATTCGGGACCTGGCGAATCAGAAGATTCCGTACATTCTGGTCTTCGGCGACAAGGAAGAGGCGGCGGGGGCCGTTTCGGTTCGCACGCGCGGCAAGGGGGATCAGGGATCGATACCGCTGGCGGAGTTTATCGCGAAGGTGAAGGGACTGGTGGAGAGCAAGTCGACGGAGCTGTAGTAATCGCATCGCGAAAAAGATAAGGCCGTGCTTTGTGCACGGCCTTTGATTTTGCCGCGTCGAAGGTCAGCCCAGGCTGGTCCAGTCGAGGATGACTTTGCCGGCGTTGCCGGAGGTCATGGCGGCGAAGCCCTTCTCGTATTCGTCGCAGGGGAAGCGGTGAGTGATGACGGGAGAGATGTCGAGGCCCGAATCGAGCATCACGGACATCTTGTACCAGGTCTCGTACATCTCGCGGCCATAGATACCTTTGATGGTGAGCATATTGAAGATGATGGTGCGCAGATCGAGGGGTGCGCTTTTGGCCGGGATGCCGAGGACGGCGATTTTTGCGCCGTGGCTCATGTTGGCGATCATGTCGCTGAAGGCTTGCGGATTGCCGGACATCTCAAGGCCGACGTCGAAGCCTTCGGTCATGCCAAGCTGCTTCTGAACTTCACCGAGCGGTGTTTCGGCGGGATTGACGGCGAGCGTCGCGCCCATCTTGCGCGCAAGTTCGAGGCGGAATGGATTGAGATCCGTGATGACGACGTGACGCGCTCCGGCGTGGCGAACAACTGGAATCGACATGATGCCGATCGGGCCAGCACCGGTGATGAGTACATCTTCGCCAAGGACAGGAAACGAGAGCGCGGTGTGGACAGCATTGCCGAAGGGGTCGAAGATGGCGGCGACTTCGAGATTGATGCCGGCGTGATGACGCCAGATGTTGGTCATCGGCAGGACAATGAGCTCGGCGAAAGCGCCGGGCCGGTTGACGCCTACACCTTGCGTCGACTTGCAGAGGTGGCGTCGGCCGGCGAGGCAGTTTCGACAGCGTCCGCAGACTACGTGGCCCTCGCCGCTGACGATGTCGCCAGGGAAGAAGTCGTTAACGTTGGAGCCGACCGCAACGATTTCTCCGACGAACTCGTGGCCGATGGCCATGGGCACGGGGATGGTTTTCTGCGCCCACTCGTCCCAGTTGTAAATGTGGACGTCGGTTCCGCATATGCCGGCGTACTTGACACGGATGAGGACGTCGTTGATGCCCATGGTGGGCTCGGGAATGTCCTCCAGCCAGAGTCCGCGCTCGGCTCGCGCTTTGACCAACGCCTTCATCTAAATCTCTCCTTGAAACCAACGTTGAAAGTTTACTGCTGTCTGCGGGCCTGAAGGCGATGCAGGCTAGGCGTTGATGGCCATGCCTTCTACGGCGGCGTACGCGTCGAGCATGGCTTCGCTGATGGTGGGATGCGCGTGGATAGTGAACATCAACTCGTCGACGGTGCCTTCGAGTTCCATGACGGCGACGGCTTCGGCGATGAGTTCAGTGGCCTGCGGGCCGATGATGTGCACGCCCAGGATCTCGCCATACTTGGCGTCGGCGACGATCTTCACGAATCCGTCGTGGCTGCCGACGATCGTTGCCTTTGAGTTTCCCGCGAAGGGGAACTTGCCGATTTTGATTTCTAAACCGCGTTCTTTAGCTTGCGCTTCGGTGAGTCCGGCGGAACCGATCTGCGGGTCGGAGTAGGTGCAGGCGGGAATGCGCTCGCGCTTCACTCCGCGATATGGGCGGCCGGCGATTTTTGTGACGGTGACGATGCCGCTCATGGCACCGACGTGGGCGAGCTGCGGGAAGCCGGCGACGATGTCGCCGATGGCATAGATGCCGGGCTCAGCGGTTTCGCCGGCCTCGTGGACCTTCACGAATCCACGGTCAATTTCGATTTTTGTTTTGTCGATGCCCACGTCGGCGATGCGCGGGGCGCGACCTACGGCGACGAGAACCTTCTCGGCTTCCTTTTCGACCTTCTTGCCGTTTGCGGCAGTCCAGGTGACCTTTACGCCGGTGTCGGTCTTTTCGATCTTCTCGACCTTGGCGCCGGTGTTGATCTCGATGCCGCGCTTCTTGTAGACGCGGGTGAGTTCTTTTGAGATCTCTTCGTCTTCGAGGGGCATGATGCGGGGCAGGAATTCGACGAGCGTCACTTCGGTTCCGAAGCTGCGAAAGATGGAGCTGAACTCCACGCCGACGGCTCCGGCACCGATAACGATGAGCGACTTCGGGACCTGAGGAAGGGAAAGGATTTCGATGTTGGTGAGGATGCGGTCGTCTGGCTGAAGGCCGAAGATCATTTTTGCGTCGGAGCCTGTTGCGAGGATGATGTTCTTCGCTTTGATCTCGGATTTAGCGCCGTCGGCTCCGGTGAGGTCGATGGTGTGGATACCGTCTTTGGCCCCACCGGTGAGGCGACCGTAGCCGGGGATCACCGTGACCTTGTTCTTCTTCATCAGGAACTCAAGGCCCTTGGTGTGCTTGTTGACAATGGAGGTCTTGCGCTTCTGGACGGCTTCCCAGTTGAGGGTGCGGCCGTCGATGTTGTCGATGCCGTAGTCGGCTGCGTGCTTGAGGTGGTCCCAGAGTTCGGCATTGAAGAGGAGAGCCTTGGTAGGGATGCAGCCGACGTGAAGACACGTGCCGCCGAGCACTTTGGCGGATTCGATAAGCGCCACCTTAAGGCCGAGTTGTCCGGCACGGATAGCGGCCGTGTAACCGGCGGGGCCGCTGCCGATTATTGCAACGTCGTAAAGAGTGTCTGGCAAGGGTGCTCCAATCCTGCCGCTCCGATTCGCTTCGAGCGGCGCACGCCACAGTTCAGTTTAAATGGCGGCGTTTGATTGGACGTGGGGTTGGATGTATAGATTCGCCTGCAGCAAGTCTGCGGCAAGGCGGATGGTTTCGGGCTCACCGCCGAAGGCTTCGATCCAGTGGACGTCGGGCTCGCGGCGGAACCATGTGAGCTGGCGCTTAGCGTAGTTGCGATGGCCCTGCTGGGCGGCGGCTATTGCTTCGGGCTTCGTCGTGCTGCCGTCGAGAACGGTGCGGGCCTGGCGGTAGCCGAGGGAGTCAAGTGCTTTGACGGGGCCGTAGCGTGCGAGGAGATCGCGGGTCTCGTCGATGAGTCCGGCGGCGAACATGTGGGCGCAGCGCTGGTTCAGCCGGTCGTAGAGCGCGGTGCGTGGGGGGTTGAGGCCAATGCGGAGGAGGCGGAAGCCGGTGAGCGGATCACGCGCGAGAACTTCGGACATGGGCTTGCGTGCTGCGAGACAGACCTCGATGGCGCGGATGAGCTTTGGTTCGTCGTTGGCGTGAATGCGAGCGGCGGAAGCAGGATCGAGCCGCGCAAGGATGCGATGCAGCCAGTCGCTGCGGCGTCGAGTGGCGCTGGTGCGCAGGCGTTCGCGGATGTCCTCGTGGCGTGCGGGGCCGGCGAAGAGACCTTCAGTGAGCGCGCGAAGGTAGAGGCCGGTTCCGCCGGTTACGATGGGGAGTTTGCCGCGTTCAGTGATATCGCGCAACGCTGCGCGCGCCTGTCGACTGTATTCGCCTGCGGTGAAGGACTGGTCCGGATTGGCAACATCGATGAGGTAATGGGTGACGCGGGCTTGCTCCCGGCCAGATGGTTTGGCGGAGCCGAGATCCATGCCGCGGTAGACGGCGACAGAGTCGCAACTGACGATTTCGCCGTTGAAGCGCTTGGCAAGTTCAAGAGAGAGTGCCGTCTTGCCGCTGCCTGTGGGGCCAAGGAGGATGACGGCGAGCGGCAGAGTACTTCCGTTCATGGCCGCCACCAGCCGGGAGGGAATATCCAATTGGGGTTGGTGTGGAAGAGCCACCAGACCAGTATCGCTGCGGCGATGATCAGCATGCCGAAGACCTGGTTGCGGCGAAAGGCGCGCCGCTGGATCTCGCGCCGTTCGTGTTCGGCGACTTGCTGGTGGTGCGGCTTGATGTGGCGTTCGACCATGTGTGCGCGGCGTCTGTAACTATCGATCAGTATAGGTGGATCGCAACCGCATACCTGGAGGTCTTCGGCTCGAGAAGCTGTTTGACTTGACGGCGTCCGATTGCCGACGATTGTCTTTCGACGTAAAACGCAGCAAGTGAGAAGGTGTTGTTCGATGAAAGTTCTGATCCTTGGTTCGGGTGGTCGAGAGCACGCGTTGGCGTGGGCAGTGAAGCGCAGCTCGCGCGTGACGGAGGTGGTTTGCGCTCCAGGTAATGGGGGTATCTCCCAAGTGGCGCGCTGCGTTCCCGTCGATCTGAAAGATGTGGACGCGGTGGTGCGCCTGGCAGAGGAGGAGAGGCCTGACCTGACGATCGTGGGGCCGGAGCTGCCGCTATCGCTGGGCGTGGTCGATGCTTTTCGCGAGCACGGATTCCGCGTCTTTGGACCGACGCGTGGAGCGGCACAGCTCGAGTCGAGCAAGGCGTTCGCGAAGCAATTCATGAAGCGGTATCAGATTCCGACGGCGAACTATGCGGTTTGCACGAGCGTGAAAGAGGTTGAAGCTTCTCTGAAGCACTTCCATCCTCCGATTGTGGTGAAAGCCGACGGCCTGGCCGCAGGTAAGGGCGTGATCATCTGCCCTACCCGGCATTTTGCGGTGGAAAGCGCGCAGGGATTGTTCAGCGGAGCGCTGCTGGGATCGACAGAAAAGCAGATTGTGATCGAGGAGTTCCTGGAGGGCGAGGAGCTGAGCTTTCTTTGCCTCAGCGACGGCAAGCACGTGACACCGCTGGTTCCGGCGCAGGATCACAAGAGGATTGGGGAGGGCGACACGGGGCCGAACACGGGCGGCATGGGGGTGTACTCCACGAGCCAGATGCTGGAGCCCACCATGACGGATTGGATCCTGCACCACATTGCAGAGCCAACTGTGCGGGGGATGGCGGAGGAGAATACGCCGTTCACCGGGGTGCTCTACTGCGGCCTGATGATGACGGCCAAGGGGCCGCAGGTGCTGGAGTACAACGCGCGTTTTGGCGATCCGGAGACGCAGGCGATTCTGGTACGGCTGGAGTCGGACCTTGTGGACGCACTGGAGGCAGCGATTGACGGCAGGCTTTCTGAGACTGCACTGCGCTGGGCTTCGGGAGCCTCAGCCTGCGTGATCGCCAGCTCTTCGGGGTATCCGGGAAGCTACAAGACTGGTTTACCGATCAGCGGGCTTGGGGCAGCCGCACAGATTCCGGGTGTAGAGGTGTTCCATTCCGGGACGGCGGAGGATGGCGGCCAGATCGTCACGAACGGGGGCCGGGTGCTGGGAGTGACTGCTGCAGGAGATTCGCTTGAGCAGGCTCTTCGCCGGGCATACGATGCGATGGCGCAGATCAAATTCGATGGAATCTACTATCGGCGCGACATCGGTCACCGGGCACTCAGGAAATCGCACTGAGGCGAAAGCACAGAATTCATTTCTGTGCCTACGGTTGTGAGAGCTGAGTGGGCTCAGGGGCTCAGTTCGTCGCAGCCGTGGTTGATTTGATCGGCATTGCAGGACCGGTCTTCATCTCCTTCTGGAAACACGCACGGCAGAGAACGGGTCTGCCCTGTGTTGGTTTGAACGGGACCGTGGTCTCCATGCCGCATTCCGAACAGGTGGTACGGGTTTCAGCCCGCACGCGCCCGCCGCTAGCACGCTTCGCCTTGCACTGCTTACAGTGCTTGGGATCGTTCTTGAACTGCTTATCGTGAAAGAAAAGCTGCTCGCCCGCGGTGAACACGAATTCAGCTCCGCAGTCACTACACTTCAAAACCCTGTCGACGAATTCCATGGCCGGCTTTCCCAAAGAAGGGACACTCTGGCCTCGGCCATCAACGTGAGAGCTCGCCGGTCCCGTTTCCCCGTCTTTGAAAGTCCTAAAGCAACAAGGGCCCGGGCCGCTAAAGAGAGAGCGGCGATCTGCAAATCTCCGCAACCGGAGGTCAATTGCTGTGCTCAGCTTAAAGCAAACCAAAATAAAGAAACCGTAAGGTGCCATCCAGTTTCGCATGTCATCAGGGAAGCTGGACGGCACTTTTACGACTTGTGTTAAGAGAACTCAGTCCTGCTCTTTACGAGCTTTCTTGCGATTCCGCTTGCGTGCCAATGCTGCTTTGACACGGCGCTTCTCACCGGGCTTCAGGTAGTAGGAATGACGCTTCACTTCCTTGATGATGTCTTCCTGCTGTACCTTGCGCTTAAACCGGCGGAGCGCATTTTCAAGCGGTTCGCCTTCCTGCAAGCGAACCTCTGCCAAAGGGTCCCACCTCCAAACCTGCCAGAAAGGCCCAGCACCCATCATACGGGAACGGTTTGAGGTGATTCAACTTGGGAAAAACCCTAGCAGTTCGAGGGACTTAGGTTTCGCATTCGTAATTGACAATGCGCAATACTTTCCTGAATGGAAACAGAGTGCCGGGCTTGTTAACAGTGAGGACGCAGATCCGGTCCTGTCGAGTAAACTGCCTCTGAGGTTGAAGAGTTCATGATCCGGCGCTACCAGGGCCATACGCCCAAGATCCCGGCCAGTTGCTATGTCGACATGTCCGCACAGGTGATCGGGGATGTGGTGCTTGGCGAGAATTCGTCCGTTTGGATGAACGCCGTTGTGCGAGGCGACGTAAATTCGATTCGGGTGGGCTCAAACTCAAATGTTCAAGATTGCGCTGTACTTCACGGGCAGCGCTATCTCTATTCGGTCACAATTGGCGACTGGGTGACGATCGGGCACAATGCCACGGTGCACGGCTGCGTGGTGGAAGATGCAGTGCTGATCGGGATGGGCGTCACGATCCTGAACGATTGCCGGATCGGGGAGGGTTCGATCATCGCCGCGGGGGCGGTTCTGCCGGAGCACACTGTTGTTCCTCCGAAAACTCTGTGGGCCGGGGTGCCGGGAAAACAGCGTCGCGAACTCGGCGACGAAGATCGCAAGCTGATTCTGCAGTATGCGCGGAACTATCTCGATTACGTGAAGATCTATCTGTCAGAAACTGACAAGTAACCCGTTGGGGCGGGTATCGCAGATCTTTACGGACGACCGTCCCGTTTAACATCGTAGATGACGTGAACTCTCCCAAACGCGAATCATTCTGCATGCGCGCAACTCTGTTTGCCGTCGTGGCCGCAGTTAGCTCTATCAGCAGCCATGCGCAGACCTGGCCGCCTGCTCCGGTTCCGGCTGTTCCGAACGCGCCGGAGCCGCAGGAGTCTGTGACTGTACGCGCTGTGCCGATGAATCTGTTGAAGGACCAGAGGGCCATCTGGTCGAGCCCCGCGCGAATCCACGACAAGGATCTGGGCTACCTCGTTCCGCTTGGGCTCATGGTCACGGTGGCGATGACGACGGACCACCAGGTGATGAGCGAGAAGGTTTCGCTGGACAAGAACTTCAACGATAAGAACACCAAGGCTTCCAATGTTCTGGTGAGCCCCTTTATTGCGGCACCGGTTGTGATGTATGCAGCTGGGCACTTGGCGCACGGCGGCCGCGCACGGGAGACCGGAATCCTGGGCGCTGAAGCGCTGGTCGACAGCCTGGTCGTTGAGCAGGGGACGAAACTGATCTTCATGCGGGAGCGGCCCACGGCGGACGGAGCGAGAGGCAAGTTTTTCCAGACCAGTGTCGGAGTGGACGGATCGTTTCCTTCGAACCACAGCATGCTGGCGTGGTCCAGCGCTGCTGTGCTGGTCGATGAGTATCCGTCGACTTTCAA
>Ga0207674_10009155_pt1 | contig 11357 bp, 8 predicted proteins | sample KBSCornC72_FD_184303 | JGI IMG/M metagenome (GOLD analysis project Ga0207674, IMG submission 184303) | Corn rhizosphere microbial communities from Kellogg Biological Station, Michigan, USA - KBS Corn C7-2 (SPAdes) (version 2) | ecosystem: Host-associated > Plants > Roots > Rhizosphere > Soil ... | reverse complement strand
TAAAAGTATCGCGATGAGGGAAACCGCTTGACTGGGTTTTGTCCACATTCGAATGTTCATCTCAAGCCTCCGGAAAATTTCTGCTGATGTTCTGATTCTAATTCTCAAAGTGTTGGTGTTTTTCGGCACGATAAAAGCCGGAACCACTAAACAACGCGAAATAGCACGAAAACATTTAGTGTATTTTCGTGTTGTTTAGTGGTTAAAAAAACGAAACTTTTCATGATCCGCAATTAATTGGAGTTACCAATTAGACCTTTGTGCAATCGCTCTTAGTCGGAATTGCAGCTATTGCTTTGAAATCGGGCGTCCAAACGCCGTCTTTTTTCGCGTAATATTTTTCGAGCATATCGGCGGTCATCGGGATAGTCGGAATGACATCGCGGACCGGAACGCTCTGCTCGTCAAAGAGTTTTACAACGCCGTCGATGCAGCGAAGCCCGACGTATTCGGGAAACATAGCGGCACTGACCTTCAAGGCCTTTCTCTCCAGCAGCCACTCTTTTTCATGCTCGCCGGCGAGTCCGAAACCAGCGATCGTCACCGCGTCCGGATCGAATCCGGCATCGACGTAGCCCTGATAAGCGCCCTGTCCTGTTTCGTCGTCCATTGCGAATATCACGTCCACGTCACCTGTTTCCTTTAAAGTGTCGAGAGCGATCTTGCGTGCGATCGACGGCGTGGCTTCGCCGTTGATCGATGCGACGACTTTTGCATTTGGCTGAACGCTCTGAACGCCGAGCGTGAAACCCACACTCCGGAGCAAACACGGACGCAGCGTCGGCAAACCGACATCAAGAATACGCAGCGACCCACCGTTCGCGTTCCTGACATTTTCGCCGACCCAAATACCCATGTCGAAACCGGCGTCGTAGTCGCAAATGGCGACGAGTGTTGCCATACCGTCGACCGGGTTTGCCTCGACCGCGACGGGTTTACCCGCGTCTTTTGCGAGTTTCAGAATTTCTTCCAGCCCTTCGGTTGCGGCCGGCGTCAGGATAAGAGCGTCAACCCGCGGCAGCATCTCGCGTGCCTGGGCGATCTGATTTTCTACGCTGAGATTTGCATCTTTTATCACGATCTCGGCACCGTATTGAGCTCCGCGGCGCTTTAATATTTCGATCACGATCTGATACCAGATGTGAAAACTGTAATTGGTGAGATAGCCGATGGTTTTTGGAGTTTTCTTCGCCTCGACCAGCGCGATCTCGGCCAGGGCCGCATCGAGCTGCGGCGGCGGATCATACGCTGCCGTTTCTGGATGTTGTGTTTCTGCTGCTGCCTTTTGTTCCATAATTCTCCTTTATTTTGTCCGAGGCACGCCGCCTATCTGCGTCAGCAATCCGCCGTCGACGGTCCAGACCGCTCCGGTCACGAACGACGAGCTTTCGTGCGCGAGAAACGCGACGACCTCGGCGATCTCGCGGGGCTGTGCGATGCGGCCCAGCGGGTGCATCTGGTTGCAGGCGTCGTAAACCGATTGCGGATTTGGGTCGAGCGATGCAGCCCAACGCAGCATCGGCGTATCGACGGTGCCGGGACAAACGGCGTTTGAGCGAATATTGTCCTTTGCAAAATCCATCGCCATCGAACGCGTCAGACCGAGCAGGCCGTGTTTGCTCACCGTGTATGCGAGAACATTTTGCTGGCTGGCGAGCGCCTGGACGGACGATACGTTGACGATGGTCCCGCCGCCGGATTCCTGTAAAAAAGGGATTGTCGCGCGGGCCGCGTTCCATGCGCCTTTAAGATTTACGCCTATCACTTCGTCCCACTGTGCGTCGTCGGTCGAGATCGCCGTGCCGTACCGCTGAATGCCCGCGCTGACGACGAGCGAATCAAGCCGGCCAAATGTGCTGCGAGCTTTTTTGATCGCATCATCAACTTCGGTCCGATCCGATACGTTGACTTTTGCGAAAGTTGCTTTTCCGCCGTTGGAATTTATCTTGTCGCAGGTTTCCTTGCCGGCGTTCGCGTCCCAATCGAGGATCGCGACGGACGCACCGCGTTCTGCGAGCAGCTCACAAACTGCCTGACCTATTCCTAGTGCGCCGCCGGTGACGACGACGGCTTTTCCATCAAATCTCATAAACTGTTCGGAGCGATTGATTCTGCCAAGTGCCTACTCTCTCTCCTCCACCGGTTCTTCCGCTTCCTCTTCGGACATCGCATCGGGTGCGGACGGCGGCAGATTTTTGTACCAGGTAAAGTAAAGGATTATTGCCGAAACCAAGGTTGTACCAAGCAGCGTAAAGCCGATCTCAAGCCTGTGCAGCACTAGATAAAGCATTGAAACATACAATGCCGTGATGCCGATCAAAGCGACGACGGTATTGAACGCATCGCGGCGAAAGGGCGACTGCTTTTTGAAATCCGGCGTCTCGGCAAGAACCGCCCTTTTTGCGGGAGCCCACGCACCGGCGGGCTGCACTTTCCGGTAAAAATTCTTGAGCGTTTCGAGGTCCGTCGGCTCGGTCATTAGTGAAACTACGATCGTTATAATTGTCGAAAACAGTGCGATAACCGGAAACCCGATATAAAGCGGCAGCGGCTCGCTTAGCACGGTCGTGTCGAGAAGAACCTGTCCGAGCGAAAGCGCCATTCCGCCAAAGACGCCGGCCGCGTAGCCCTGTCCGTTCAGCCGCCACCAGTACCAACGCAGAACGTTCGGCGGCAAGATGCCGGCGGCGAGCGTGCCAAATATCCATAGAAATGCCGTGTTGATCGATGTTCCGAAAACCGAGATGATCAACCCGACCACGATAAGCAGCGCTGACGAAACGTAGCTAACACGAACAAGCTTTTTATGATCCGCGCTTGGGTTGATATAGCGTTGATAAACGTCTTTTACAAGGTACGCCGCCCCCCCGTTCACGGTCGAGCTGAACGTCGCCAAAAATCCCGAGAGAAGCGCGGCGAGCATGAACCCGACCAAACCGATAGGCAGCATCGAACCGATGATGAGCGGCAGAGCGGCTTCGGGGTCCGCCTTGAGCTTTGCGTCAAGCACCGCATCGCCGATACCAAGAATTGCCATTACAGCGATCGCCATCGTAAAACACCAGCGCACCGTGTGAATGACGCCCCAAAGCGCACCAAGCTTGGAAGCGTCACGTTCGTCGCGCGCCGCGAGAAAACGCTGAAAATCGTACAACTGTTCAGGGCCGCTCAAACAAAGCAAAAATCCTTTCAGCACCCAGACCGCAACGAGCGCCCCAAAAAACGAATAATCCGTTCCGCCCGAAATGACGCCTTGCAGATCGGCCGGGCGGAACGATGTCGGAATGATCTCTCCCCACGAATGTGGCACAAGTGCCGCAAACCGTGCAGCGTCGTAGTGCAAATAACCAATGATCGCGAACGCGATAGCGCCCGTGCTGAGAACAATGGTTTGCGCGATCTCGACCCGGACGATTCCATGAAATCCGCCCGCGACGACGTAGATCCCTGTAACTCCAAGGATCAAAATTGCGCAGACCGTCGGCGAAAAAGGCAGGAAAATCGCGCCGAATTTGCCCATCCCGATCGCACCGTAGCCAAGCAGCGCGGTAATTGTCAGGATCGCGAACAACGTGTATGAGAACCGTGCGAGGTCTCCCGATTTGCCGCTGCCGAACCGCGTTTTCATCCACTCGGCCCCGGTCATCGCACCCGAACGGCGGATCCATTTGCCCATGTAGGCGAGGTAAAACGCTGTTATCGGAAATCCCCAAAGCATGTGAACCCACATGCCTTTCAGCCCGAGCACGATAAACGTTGAGACGATCCACATCGTGCCGGTGATGTCGAAATACGACGACGAACCAGACATCGCGAGCGCCCACCATGGAAGCTGCCGACTGCCGAGAAAGTACGACGACATTCCCTTGGCCGCGCGGCGTTTCATCGCGATGCCGATGCTCATGATCGCGGCAAGGTATAAAACGACGATCACCTGGTCCAGGGCTGATAAGTTCATAAGATGCGAGCGTTCAAAAAAACGGAATCTGTCTCAACTGCAAAAAATTATTACTTTTTCAACGGCGAAGATAAAGTATGCAAAAAATTTTTGAAAATTATATCTTTTTGTTACCGCATTTCACTTTGGGAGAGTTATCGATTGTTAAAAATTAGCCTGTCCGGCAAAAATTCTGTCTGCTGTTTCAAGAATTTCTTTAACTCTTTCGTTCCAATATGGCCATTCGTGGCCGCCAGGGAGTTCGCGATAATGGTGCGCGATCTTTTTGTTTTCAAGCAGTTCCGCAAACTTGCGATTCGCATTCACAAAGCTGTCCCGGTCACCGCAATCAAGATAGAAAAACGGCAGGTCCGCAGCCTTGCCATCGTTTATTTCGGACACGAGCTTATACGCATCGTTTCGTGCGCGGGTTTCACTTCCCGGTTCACCGAACGCACGCATTATAGACTCCTCAAATTCCGGCCAATCACCGCCGCAACTTTCCGCGTTCATCGTTGCCGCGTGAAAGGCCCCACTGCTCGAACCGGCGTAAACAAAAAGGTCCGGACGTCGCAACGCAAACTTAAATGCGCCGTATCCTCCCATCGAGATACCGGCGATCGCTCGGCCTCCGCGACTTGTGTTTACCCGAAACGTTCTCTCAATTTCCGGAATGAGTTCGTCTGTCAAATAGCTCTCAAATCTTTCGTTCTCAGCAGTCGCACTGTCCGTGTACCAATTGTTTCCGGAATCGGGGGCGACGACGAGCAGTTCGTGCTGCTCGACGTACTCACGAATATCAGTTAGTTCGATCCAATTATCACAGTTTCCAAACAAACCGTGCAGAAGATACAAAACCGGAAATTGCTTATCTGAGATCTCGTACGCCGCGGGTTGTATAACCCGGTACGGCAGCGCCTTTTGGATCAACCTGCTCTGCAGGCTGCCGCTTATAACCTTCGCCATTTCCCTTTTTCGGTTTGTTGCTTGCCAGGATACTTTATCTTGGCCGTTGATTAAGTAGTATTATCACCGGAATGTTACAAATGTCAAGAAAAATTTACTGCCATTTGATGCGATAATTAAAAAGCAGAATCGTTATATCGCGATGCGTCCCGCTCGGTAGGGCGTTTTCATCAACTGGCTCGGCGACTGAAAACAGTTCTGGAGCGCGATGGGTATTGCGCCGTACAGGCTCGGACGCTGAACACTCGCCGTTCTGATCATTAATTTTCCCGGTTCGAGAATGTATTTACTCTGCAGCCGCTCGCGGATTATCGGCTCGATAATGTGCCATGCCGCCGTAATATTTCCACCGATAACAACCATCTCCGGTAACAGACCATGAGCGAGATTGCTGATGCCTTCGCCAAGGTATTCGGCAGTCATTCTCAGCGATTGAAGCGCTCGTTCGTCGTTCTTGTTGGCCAGCGCGACCAGGTCATTTAGTTCAACATACGGCGGGCCCTGCTTTGCGGTAACGCGATGATACCGCTCGACCGTTGCTCTTTCAGACGCAAAGGTTTCCCAGCAGCCCCGTCGTCCGCACGAGCAAAGCTCGCCGTTCAGATCGATGCTCATATGGCCGAAACCGCCGAGGCCGCGACGCGATCCGACGTGCAGTTCACCGTTGATTATCAAACCTGTGCCGAGGCCTTCGACGACGAGAATAAACAGAAGCGTGCGAACCTTTGCCTCTGTTATCGGGCCGTACCAAAGCTCGGAAAATGCTGCTGCATTCGCGTCGTTCTCGACAAAGATCGGCAGCCCAAGACGTTTGCTAAGAATTGCTCGCAGCGGCACGTTTTTCCATTCGAGGTTCGGCGATATCTCGATCGTTCCTGTTTCGCGGTCGATCAATCCCGGGATGCTCACGCCGACCGCGCCAAAACGGGCCTGCGGATACTGAGTTTTGAGAACGTTTTCTATCTCGTCGGCCAGGCGGTTCAGAAATTCCTCGGGTGAGCCATCCGTCAGTATCGAATTTTGCTGCAAGATACGTCCGTTAAAATCGCTCACTGCAAACACCGTGTCAGACACGCCGATGTCTATCGCGAGCACATAAAAACTCTCCGCGTTTATATAAAGGTTCTTCGGTGGACGGCCGCCGCTTGATTTCCCCTCCGTTCCCTCGTAGACAAGATTGCGTTTAATGAGGCGGTTGACGATCGCCGAAACCGTTCCGGCCCGCAAGCCGGTATATTTCGAAATATCTGCACGCGATATCGGTTGGCGCTCGCGGATCAGGTGAAGAAAAATGGTCTGGTTGATGTCGCGAACGTCGCCGACACCGACCATTTTGAATCCGTTTTGATTGCCGCTCTTCATCCGCGTTAATAATACATCGATAAATAAAAAATCCAATGTCCGAACGAGTTAATAGAAGAATTTAACGCAAAGTCGCATAGCCGCAAAGGTAAAACAAATAGGGGATCTGAAAAGCAAGATTTGATCTGCGTGTTTCGAGCTTTGTCTGCGTACTCCCGCGTGCTTTCTGTGGTAAAGGTTTAAGCCACAGAAAACACGGAACGACTTTTTAGACAACTTCAATATTTTTTGATTTAACTTTATGTCTTTGCGTTAAATTCTCCCGTGGCCAACGTTATATATAGCTTGTTTCTATCGGCCTTAGATCGTCCGCATCGCCGTTTGATGCGTCGAAACGTACAGGCACGATCAGCGGCTCGACGTATTGAGCAATTCCGGCACGGGCGGCTTCGAGATCGGCTGCGGCAATCGAGGCGGTGTCCTTATCTAAAAAAGTTGCAAGATCGGCTTCGCGCAATTCGATCAGTCTTTTTACTGACCCCGCGTGTGTCAACAAACGCTGCCGCTGCTTTTCGTTAAGCGAAGGCAGCACCGATGCGGGCTCATAATAATAGGCCATCTCGCGGCGGGCACGATGGACAAAATTTGCAAGGTCGTGCGACTCGTCCCGCAAAACCTGCAGAAGTGAAAGAGCATCGTTGTCGGCCGCAAACGGAACTATGTTCCCGTCCTGCGTTATAAAATGCGAAATTTGCGAATGCTGATGATGCGGTTTTACCGCCGCGATCGTAAACACGTTGCGGGCCGCGCGTATCACGCCTTTCATCGCCGCGTTAAGCTGGCCCTTTCCGCCGTCGATCAGGATCAGGTCGGGCAAATGCATGCTGCCGGTTAACTGCATTTTTACAAATTTTTCGATCGTCGCGGGTTCGCTATCCAGGTTAGAAAGCCAAAACGCATCTTCTTCCTTAACAAATTTTCCTTCGTTCCAGACGACCTTTGCAGCCACCGAATCGTTGCCGGAAATGTGCGCAACATCGAACGCCTCGATACATTTCGGTTCAGCGGCCAGGCCGAAGATCTCCTTCAGTTCCCCGCCTATTTCGAGATGAGATTTCCGACCGCGCGCCATCTCGATATCGAATTCGAGCTTTGTCCTGCGAAACGCACGTTCGGTCATTACTGGCAGATTTTCTTCTTCTAACAATACGATTCTGAGCTGACGGCCAAAACGGTCCGAAAGCTCTCTTGCGATCAATTCACGCTCCGGAAAATCACGATAAACCCTGATCTCTTTTGGTAGATGGAACTTGTAGAATTGCCGAATAACATCGCCTATCGCACGCGACGGATCGATCCGGTCGTCCTCGGGCCTGTCGAACATAAAAACTTTGCGTCCGAGATTTCGCGGGCCGCGGCCCGTAACAAGGTAAACCTCGACGGTATGCCCGGTTTCGCCAAGCATGAACGTATCGACCGTGTCGTCAAGCCAAACCTGGTAACGCGAGTTCGCCCAAAAACCTTCGACGGTCTGCATCATATCGCGCCAGATCGCCGCGTTTTCAAAATCTTCAGCCGCAACGCTCTCACGGATCTTTGCCGCAATTCGCGACCGAAGTTCTTCACGCTCGTTCGCGAGAAACGCGCGCGCAAGCTGAACGTTTTCGTAATATGCGTCCGTATCGCACAAACTGAACACGCACGGAGCAAGACAGCGTTTGCGGTAAAACTGAACACAAGGCACCGGAAAGCTGCCGTCGACGGGAATGTAACAGCTTCGCAAGCGAAACGTTTTGCTGACAAAATCGATCAGGATCCGGACATTCGTTCGGTTCAAAAATGCGCCGAAATATTCCGCTCCATCATTCTCGATCCGTCGCGTCGCAAGAACTCGCGGAAACCATTCATCGGTTAGCTTCAGATGCGGGTAAAGACTTTCGCCCTCGATCGAAAACAGATATTTTTTGCGTCCGTTATCCTTCATTTCCCGCGTTTTGATATGCGTCGAGCATATCATTAATGGTTTCAAGTGAGTCTGCGTCTTTGACCGTTTTGTCTTCGCGCCAACGCAGGATTCGCGGAAACCGAACCGCGACACCCGATTTATGCCGCGTCGAGCGTTGTATCGCCTCGAAAGCAAGCTCGAAGACGAGCGCCGGCGTGACGCTGCGAACCGGACCGAACGTTTCTAAAGTGTTTTCGCGAACAAAGCGGTCGACCTTTCTGATCTCCGCATCGGTCAAACCAGAATATGCCTTGGCAAACGGCACAAGCTCGCCATCCTTCCACACGGCAAAAGTATAATCGGTAAAAAGGTTAGAGCGTTTGCCCGAGCCTTTCTGCGCGTAGATCAGAACGGCGTCAACCGTGAGCGGATCGATCTTCCATTTCCACCAGTCGCCGCGATGACGCCCGACGCGATACGGCGAGCCGCGATGTTTTAGCATAAAACCTTCGACGCCCAGCGAGCGGCTCTGCTCGCGACGTTCCGCAAGGTGTTCCCAGGACGCCGCCTCGACGGACTCGGTGATACGCAAAATGTTGCGCGCCTCGTCGCTCACCCTGTCGAGGACCTTCTCAAGCATTTCGCGTCGCGAGCGAAAATCGACCGGGCGAATGTCGCGTTCTTCAAATTCGAGCAAGTCGTAAACCTGCAAAATTACCGGCACTTCGTTCAATATTTTTGCCGTGAGATTTTTGCGGCCTATTCGGCGCTGCAATTCGGTAAACGGCAGAACGCGGCCGTCGCGCCACGGCAATATTTCACCGTCGAGGACCGTTCCGTCGGGCAATTCTTCGGCAGCCGCGACGATCTCCGGAAAACGGTCGGTCATCAGGTCTTCGCCGCGCGACCAGATAAAAATTTCGCCCTTTCGCTTGATGACCTGCGCTCGAATGCCGTCCCATTTCCATTCTGCCTGCCAGTCGGAGAGATCACCGAGTTCATGCGTCGGAAAATCGATCTGATGCGAAAGGTGAAACGGGAACGGCCGCGCGATCGGCGTTTCATCCGCATCCAGATGCGGATCGATCAGCTCGTCAAAAAATGCGGCGCTCGGCGTCCATTCGCCCATAAGCCGGTGAGCGATAATGTCGGTCGGAATTTCGGAAACGAGAGACAAAGCGCGAACGACAAGAAGCTGTGAAACTCCGACGCGAAACGCACCCGATATAAGCTTGTTGTAAACGAGCCGCTGTGCGTAATTCATTTTCGCCCACGCATCGGTGACGGCTGCTTTTTGTATTTCCTCATCAGCGCCGCGCAAAGGTAAAAGCTGCTCCTCGACAAGCGTGTGGAGCGGGGTTTCGTCGATGGATGCGTTGTTTGGCAAAAGCAACGCGACGGTTTCGGCGCCGTCGCCGACGGTGTCACGCGATTCTTCAAACAGCCATTCCGGAATGCCCGAAAGCTCGATCGCCCATTCGCGCAATTTTTTCGACGGCACGATCTGGCGCGGCTTTCTGCCGGAAAGAAAATAGAGAGCCCACGCCGCATCATGTTTTTCTGCGTGCTCAAAATAGAACCTCATCGCATCGACCTTTTCATTGGTCTTGTTGGTCTGGTCGAGCTCGGTGTAAAGTTCCGTAAAAAGCTTCATCATTATTAACTTTGCCCGCAAACGCGAATTAAACGAATAGAAATTCAAATCCGCTTTTATTCGCGTATTTTCGCGTCATTCGCGGGCAAAACTCTCATTCGTTTTCCTCATCCGACATTTCGACATCGTCGCCGACAAACTGTGTTTTCAACGGCACGGCATTCGTGCCGTTTTCGTTTAGCCACCGAACTACTTCCGGCGCAAATCCGTGTGTTACGTAAACCGTTTCGGCTTCGCTTTCTCGGATCGCCGTCATTAATTCCGGCCAGTCGGCGTGGTCGGACAGAACAAATCCACGATCGATGGCGCGCTGCCGCCTCGCACCGCGAACCATCATCCAGCCCGATGCAAAACCGGTTGAATGGCTCCCGAATCTTCTCAGCCAGGTCGAACCTTGCGCCGACGGCGGAGCGACGACCAGCGAACCGATAAAATCCTTCTTATTTTTGACCTCGCCAGCGTAAATTGTTTCCGGCAGATCGACGCCGGCGGTGCGATAGACGCTGTTGAGATGTTCGACTGAGCCGTGCGTGTAGATCGGGCCGACCGTGCTGTCGATGCCGTTAAGGATCCGCTGCGATTTGCCAAGCGCGTATGCAAACAGAACCGACGCTTTTTCGCGTTCCCGGTTTCGGCGCCACCAGCCATTTATCTCTCCGAAAACCTGAGGCGTCGGCGGCCAGCGATAGATCGGCAGCCCGAACGTCGCTTCGGTAATAAAATGCTGACACTTGACAGGTTCAAACGGCGTGCAAGTCGCATCCGGCGTCAGTTTGTAATCGCCCGAAATAACCCACACTTCACCTTTGTATTCGACGCGAACCTGCGCCGAGCCGAGAATGTGTCCCGCCGGATGAAACGAAACCTTCACTCCGTTTAGGTCGAGCTCTTCACCGTATTTTAGTGTCGAAATTTTCGCGTCCGGGTCGAGTCGAACTCGCGCGAGGCCCTCGCCTTCTTTGGTTACGAGATAGCTGCGACTGCCGCGATAAGCGTGGTCTGCGTGGGCATGCGTGACGACCGCACGAGCAACAGGCCGCCACGGATCGACATAAAAATCTCCGCGGGCGCAGTAAAGGCCGCTCTTTGTAAGAGCCATCAGGCCGCCTTTTCTCATTTTATTATTTTACACAATCGCGCGGTCGGGTTCTAAGATTTTTCGCATACTGCGACGATTAACCGAATAGGCTCATTGGTTTACGCAGATATGATATCCTAACGTAATGGCCGAAACGGAAGAAGAAAAAAAGATAAGATCCGAGGTCGAGAAACTCGAGAAAGACGAGGACGTTCGCCGGGAGCTTGAGCACACTGCCGGCGAAAAACCCGACGACAAGCGCCCCAAGGTTCCAGCCAAACACAAACTCGAAATCGGAACGTACACGATTTTGCTTATCGCGCTCGGCGCGTTTTACTACCTCCTTCGGTTCGGATATTTCGATTTCGCTGCCCGGTATGCGGCTACGGTGCAGCGTTTTACGCTCGGCTTGATGGCGATAGCGCTTGTGCTGATCGTTATGCGCATCGCTCGCGTGATGCTGATCCAACCACTC
>Ga0207674_10009153_pt1 | contig 11357 bp, 15 predicted proteins | sample KBSCornC72_FD_184303 | JGI IMG/M metagenome (GOLD analysis project Ga0207674, IMG submission 184303) | Corn rhizosphere microbial communities from Kellogg Biological Station, Michigan, USA - KBS Corn C7-2 (SPAdes) (version 2) | ecosystem: Host-associated > Plants > Roots > Rhizosphere > Soil ... | reverse complement strand
CGACCCAGAGGTGATGGGCCTGACCGGGCAGGCGCTGACCGTCACCGCTCTCGCGGCGCGCTACGGCGTTGACGTGTCCGCGTAGAGGGCCGTGATCCAGATGTGCAGGAGGGTGGCGACCAGGGTGTCCTGGTCGTCGAAGGGCGGGGTGCCGGTCGCGGCCAGGTAGTACAGGCGCTCGCCGAGCCAGGTCAGCGCGCTGGCCAGGGCCGGGATGTCCTGGCCGGCCAGCCGCTGCCGGGCGCGCGGGTCGGCGTTGATCTGGGCCACGGTGGCGTCGGTGAAGGTCTGCATCTGCTCCGTCCACAGCGCCTCCAGGCGCGGGTCGGTCCGCCAGTTCTCCACGATGGCGCGCAGGACCGGCGCGCTCCGCCGCCACAGTTCGGCCCCGGCGGTGATGCCGGTGCGCAGCGCGGCCGCCGGGTCGGCGGGGACGGCCAGCCAGGGCGCCGCGGCGTCGTGGCCGCGGGCGACTGCGCGCCGGACGAGTTCGGCCAGGACGTCGTGCTTGCTGTCGAAGTAGAAGTAGAAGCTGCCGCGGGAGACACTGGCCGCGGCGAGGATGTCGCCGACGGCGAGGTCGCCGAACTGATGGTCGGCGAGCAGGTCGGCGGTGGCGGCCAGGATGGCCTCGCGCAGGTCCGTTGTGTCGTCGCCGCCTGCGGACCGGCGCCCGTGCGGCCGGGGAGACCCGGAGGCCCGTGATGGTGTCGCCATGCCCGGGAGCCTACCCGGCACGGTGTATATACATACTGTCCGGACAGTATGTATAGTGTCGTCATGAGCACGCTAACCTGCCATCTGGTCACCCGGAACCCGGACGCGGCCGCCGCCTGGTACACCTCGGTGCTCGGCGCCACCGAAGCCAGCCGGATCACGCTGCCCGGCGGTCAGGTGCTGACCATCGAGCTGCGCTTCGGCGACAGCACGCTGTCCATCTCGGATGAGTTCCCCGAGATGGGGATCGTCTCGCCGCTGACGCTCGGCGGCACCTACGGGGCGCTGCACCTGACCGTCGAGGACGCCGACGCGGTCTGGCAGCGGGCACTGGCGGACGGCGCGACCGAGTTCGAGCCGCTGCACGACGCGTTCTGGGGGGACCGGACCGGGCAGTTCATCGACCCGTTCGGCCATCGCTGGGCGATCGACCAGCACATCAAGGACGTGCCGCACGAGGAGGTCGTACGGCTGGCCGCGGCGGCGTTCGGCGGGAGCCAGGCCTAGATGACCGGCGGCGGGGTGCCCTCGGCGCTGGCCGCCAGCGCCGGGTCCCATCCGCACACGGCGCAGGCGTGCCGGAAGGCCGAACGGGCGAACTCCAGCGCGGTGCCGAACGGGTCCTCCGCCTCCCGGACGTCGTCCCAGTCCAGGACGTACTCCCCCAGCGCGCCATCCCAGCGCCCGCTGGGCAGGGTCGCGCGGTCGAAGCCGGGCGGGGCCGGGTGCGCGTACGCGAAGAACGCCGCCCGGCCGTAGCGCCCGTCACCGGGCCACCAGCCGACCTCGATCTGCTGGGCGTCACCCGCGTTGCGCATGATGAAGTCGTCCGACGGGGGTTCGGCTGGCAACCCGGAATACAGGCTCACCGCCAGGTCGAAGGATCCCCACCAGGCGTTGACCGGGCTGGAGCGCCCGCGGTACGGCGCCCGGTACGCGGCCAGCACCTGTGCCGCCCGGGTCGCCGCGGCGAAGTAGCCGGCCACGTGCTCCGGGTCGTAGCGGGCGTGTTCCTCGTCTGCGTCCAGCGGCACCTGCCACGGGACCTCCTGCGGCGTCGGGTCGATGCGCACCGGACCGCCCAGGTCGCGCACTGCGGCCAGCACGTCCCGGGTGACCGCGCCGACCGGCCGGTGCGGGGTGAGCGGTATCCGGGCGGTCCGGCCGCCGCTGTGCTCGACCACCGCCTCGTGGACCCGCAGGTCAAGGACGACGACCATGGATCCCGAACGGTCGGGTGCGGGCAGTGGCGACGTCTCCCAGCCTCGCGCGGTGAGCCGGAGCGCGGCGTGCTGGAGCTGCGGCTCGGCCGGCGCGAGCCTCGCCGCGAGCTTGCCCAGGACCTGGGTATGGGCGTGCAGCGTGTCACAGGTCTCGCGCCACTGCTCGTAATTCACCGCGGGCCACATGGGCCAAGGCTACGGGAGAGCGCGGGTGAGGAACCGCAGCAGGTACGTATTGAAGGCGTCCGGCCGCTCCAGGTTGGGCAGGTGCCCGACGCCCTCCATCACGACGACGTCCGGATCGGGCAGGCAGGCGGCCAGCTCGCTGGTGATCTCCGCGGTGGAATAGGAGTCGTGATCCCCGGCGCACACCAGCGCCGGAGCGCGGAGATCCTTCAGCACGGGCTGATAGTCAGGCCGTTCGGCCCGTCCGCGCACCGCGGCCGCGGCCCCGGCCGGATTCGTGGCCAGCATCATGGCCATGATCGTCTGTGTCAGCTCCTCGCCGACCGCGGGGCCGAACAGCCGGGCGGCCATCTGCCCGGCCACCGGCCGCATCCCCTGCTCGTCCATGGTCCGCGCGCTGTCCAGGCGGGCCGCTCGCTCCTGATCGGTGACCCGCTGCGCGGTGGTCGCGATGAAGCCGTACGCCCACCAGCGCTCCGGCTGGGCCGCGGCGAGCTCCATCACGACGAGCCCGCCCATGCTCAGGCCCACCAGGGCCGCGCTGGCGATGCCCTTGCGATCCAGCAGGTGACCGACGTCGGCGGCGAGCTGCGCCATCGGCACCGTGCCCGGCGTGACCGGGCTGTCCCCGTAGCCGCGCAGGTCGGGGGCGATGACACGGAAGCGGTCAAGGAGGGCGGCCAGCTGGGGCGCCCACATGCCGCGATTGAAGGGATGACCGTGGATGAGCACGACGACCGGACCGCCGCCGGCATCGTCGTGAGCGAGGTCGACGGGATCCATGGGCCGATGGTAACCGCAAGAAGTCGTGGAGGGCGGCGGTGACTAGGGGCGGGGCTTCTTCGGGGAGGAAGTGGCCGGTGGGCAGGGCCTCGCCGCGGACGTCGATGGCGTATTCCTGCCAGACGCTGAGCGGGTGGTAGCCGCGGCCGACGAAGCCCTGGCTGCCCCACAGCACGAGGACCGGGCATTCGAGCTTGTGCCCCGCGGCGAAGGTCTCGTCGTCGTGGACCAGGTCGATGGTCGCCGCCGAGCGGTAGTCGGCGCAGGAGCCCGCGATCGTCCGCGGGTCGCTGAAGCAGCGGATGTAGTCCTCCATCACGGCGGCGTCGAGGCTCGCGCCCTGGCCGAGGAGCGCGCCGACGATGGAGCGGACCCAGAAGCCGGGGTCCGCGCCGATCAGCTGCTCGGGGATGCCGTTACCGACCGGGAGGAAGAACCAGTGGTAATAAGCCGTCGCCATGTCCCGCGTGACGTTGTGCCATATGTGCCGGGTCGGCACGATGTCGAGAACCGCGAGCCTGGCGACGGCCTCCGGGTAGTCCAGCGTCAGCCGGTGCGAGACCCGCGCGCCGCGATCGTGGCCGACCAGCTGGAACTGCGCGAAGCCGAGCTCGCGCATGAGCCCCAGCTGGTCGCGGGCCATGGACCGCTTGGAGTACGCAACACCGGCGGCGTCCGGCTCCGGCTTGCCCGAGTCCCCGTAGCCGCGCAGGTCGGCGAGCACGACGGTGTGGTCTTCGGCGAGGGCAGGGGCGACATCGCGCCACATCAGGTGGTTCTGCGGGTAGCCGTGCAGCAGGAGCACGGGCGGCCCCGACCCCGCGGTGGCGCAGTTGACGGTGACGCCCTCGACCTCGACGCGCTGGTACTCGAAACCGGACAGCAGTGCGGTCATGGTTCCCCTTCGTACTCTCGGCTGAGCAGGATGACCTCGGAGCTGAGCTGGCCGATGTCGAGCAGGTGGCCGATGCGGTGGCTCTGCCCGGTGGCGGCGGCGAATTGCGGGGTCTGGCCGCAGCGGCGCTGCAGCTCGCGCTCGACGGCGGCGGTGCGCTCCTGCCAGCTGGCCGGCGGCTCAGGCATGTCCTGGGAGTCCGCTACGGCCAGCACCTCCAGGCCCGCGCGGCGGAGCAGCAGGTGGAGGTCGGTGCTGGTCGGGAAGTGGTTGCCCTGCGGCGGATCGTCCAGCTTCGCCGTGACGGCCAGGTAGACGAGCAGGCCGATCCGGCCGCCCGGGCGTACCACGCGGCGCATCTCGCGCAGCATGGCCAGCTGGGCGTCCCGGCTCGGCGCGGTGCACAGGACGCCCAGAGACCAGGCCAGGCCGACCGCGCCGTCCGCGAACGGCAGTGCGGTCGCGTCGGCCTGGATGACGGGCACATCGAAAAGCCGGGCCGCCGCGCGGCACGCGTCGGGCTCCGGCTCGACCAGGACGGGCCGGACGCCGGTCCGGCCGACCGCGTAGGCGGCGGGCCCGCCGAGGCCCGCCCCTACGTCCGCCAGCAGGTCGCGGGCCCCGGCCCGCAAGCCGGCCAGCAGCCAGTCCAGGGCGGCGGGCTTCCCGCTCCCCCGGCAGGCCGCCGGGACAAAGTACTCCGGGCCCAGGTCGGCAGCCACCTCGGCGGTCCACGCCGCCACGGTGTCGAACTCGGCCTCCATCGGGTCGTCGGCGTCACGGGTCATGCTCGCGTTCTTCCCTGATGCGCCCGGCCAATTCGGCCTTGACCTGAGCGGCGAATTCGTAGCCACGGGCCGACGCCGCGCCGGAGATGTTCACGCCGGTCACGCCCGGGATGCCGAGCAGGGCCCTGGCCTCGCAGGCGGCCGCGGCGATGCCGGCCTCGACCGGGTCGGGCTCGTCCAGCACGCGGCGTACTGCGGCCGGATCAAGCTCCAGTCCGGGGAGCCCGGTCAGCACGGCCGCCGACGGCTCGTCAGTGAAGACCGCAACCGAGGCGATGACCGGGATGGTCACCCCGGCCCGCACCGCGTCGGACATGAACGCGGTGACCGAGGCCACCGTGTCGTGGTTGAGCACCGCAACCGCGGCCCCCGCGCGCTGCTTCTGGGCCAGGCGGGCCGCCCGCAGGCGCCGGGGCGGCGCGGCCGGGGTCTCCGGGACAGCCGCGGATATCCCGATCGACGCGGCGAGCGCGGCCAGCCGCGGCCCATCGAGGTCGAACACCTGCGTCACGTCCGGCCGGACGTCGTAGGCCCGCGCGTCGCCGGTGACGCACAGAACCGCGTCCACCCCCAGATGGCGCAGGCCTGATAGCTCCTCCTCCAGGACGATCCGGTTGCGGTCCCGGCAGGCGAGCGTCATCCACGGCCGCACCCCGGCGTCCTGCAGCATCGAGGCCAGCAACGTGGGCGGGAAATCGGGCCGGTCCTGGTGCTCGCCGACCAGGACAGCGTCGCAGGACGGCGCCAGCGTCCTCGCCACCATCGTGAGCATCCGGACCGAGTACGGTTCGGAGCTGAAGTCGGTCAGGATCAGCGGCACCGCACGCAGCGGGACGGCAGGCACCGGCTCGGCCCATTGCGCCGGGGCCGGGAACACGCACGGTTCCGGTACGACCTCGCAGCGGCCGTCGGCCCGCACTCCGCCGCACGGGCCCATCACCATGTGCTTCGGGCAAGAGCTCGTCATCGCATGCCCGGCGGCCACGGGCGGCCCGCCAGAACCGCGAGGTTGAGCGCCACGAGCGTGTCCTCCAGGTCGGGCAGGGCATCGGTCCGGCCCGCGTACACCATGGACCGGGCCAGTTCCGCGGTGGCCCCGGCCAGCGCCAGGTACGCCTCGGGCGAGACGGCCGGCCAGTCCGGGTGGCGCTCGCGCGCCCGTTCGTGCCACCGCCGGTTCAGCTCGGCGAAGCGGCGGGGCGCGGCGTCGAGCCGGCTGGCGGCCCGCGGACCCGCGGCCGGCATGTGGATGTAGAAGACCCGGGCGAAGGCGGGCTCGTCGGCGAGGAACGCGAGAAACTCGCGGACCGCGGCCCGGAGCAGGTCCTCGTCATCGGCTCCGGCCGGGAGCGCGCGGCTGGCAGATACGACGCGGGCGATCATCAGTTCCCGGCCCTCGCCGGTCGCGGCCAGGAAGCACTCCTCCTTGTTCGCGAAGTGGTCGTAGAACGCCTTCTTGGACACCCGGGCGCGGCGCACGATGTCGGCGACGGTGACGGCCTGGTAGCCGCGCTCTGATACGGCCGCGATCACCGACCGCAGCAGGCGCTCCCGCTGCGACGCGCTGACGGCCGGCGGAGGCAGGTGGCTGCGGCCGCGGGGCAGCCCGGGTTTGCCCTCGTGGGTGAGGGCGAGCATGCCCGCTTGCCTGGTTTCGGCCACAGGGTTACAGTAACCGGCATGACCCTAAAGTACGGATTCGTACTTTAGCTGATGACTATGATCAGCGACTCCGCGATGCTGAGCGAACTCTCCGCCGAGTTCCCCGGCTATGAGTTCAGCACGCAGCGGACCTGGGAGGGCGTCTCGCTGATCGCCGTCCGCCAGAAGGATTCGGCCCGGTCCGGCCTATACGTCGTCATCACCCCCGACTTCGACGAGATGCGCCGGACCCTGCTGGATAACACGGGGCTCGATGACACAGGGCTCGACAACACGGGGCTCGAGGACGAGAACCCCGTACGGTAGCCGGAGACGCGACGGCCATTGACGATCGTGGCCCGCACGGGCTCAGCGACGCTGAGGGCGTCGCCCTGCTCGGGACGGCGGTCCGGCCGCGGCTACGCTGACCGGGTGGAAATCGTGGTCGATGACCTGACCGGCCCGCAGATCGCCAGGTTCCTCGACGAGCACGTCAGCGAGATGCTGTCGATCACCCCGCCGGAGAGCAAGCATGCCCTGGACCTGGAGATGCTGCGCGGACCGGGGATCACGTTCTGGTCGGTCAAGGACGGCGGGACCGTGGTCGGCTGCGGGGCGCTGAAGCGGCTGGACGCGCGGCACGCCGAGGTGAAATCGATGCGGACCCTGGCGGCGCGCCAGCGCAGCGGGATCGCGTCGATGATGCTGGAGCACATCATCACCGAGGCCAGGCGGATGGGCTTCACCCGGCTGAGCCTGGAGACCGGTTCGGCCGAGTTCTTCGCGCCCGCCCGGCGGCTGTACCAGAAGTTCGGGTTCGAGTACTGCGAGCCGTTCGGCGACTACCGGCCCGACCAGCTCAGCGTGTTCCTGACGAGGACGCTCTAGGGGCAGGCGGGGGGTCGCCCAACTAGGGAAGGATGGCGATCATGACTTCGGATACCGACACCGTCGCGCTGCTGGAACGCGCGCTCGATCAGACGGCCGGGCTTATCGCAGCCATCCAACCCGGTCAGGCTGGGCTGGCGACGCCCTGCGCCGGGTGGGACGTACGGGCGCTCGTCAGCCACCTGGCCGGGCAGGACCTGCGGAACTTCCTCGTGGCCGTGCGCGGTGAGGCGGCCGACTGGCAGGCGCCCGCCGACGAGATCGGCGACGACTGGGCGGCGGCGTTCCAGGAGCGGGCCGCGCCGGTGCGCGCCGCGTGGCAGGCGGCCGACCTCGACTCCCTGGTGGCCGGGCCGGGCGGCGAGGTGCCGCTGCGTATGCGGGCCGACAATCAGGTCACCGAGCTCGCGGTGCACGACTGGGACCTCGCTCGGGCCACCGGGCAGCAGCTGGCCGGCCTGGACCCAGCGCTGGCCGAGCACGCGCTCGCCTGGTCCCGCGGCATGCTGCGGCCCGAGTTCCGGGGGCCGGACAAGGCGTTCGGGGTGGAGGTACCGGTACCTGATGACGCGCCGGCCTACGACCGGCTGGCGGGCTGGTTCGGCCGGGATCCGGGCTGGACGGCGCCGGGGGCGAGCTGATCCGGGGAGATCGCCGGGTGGGAGCGGGCTAGCCGATAACGCTGAGGAGTTCGGTACGGGCGGTGGCGAGGCTAGGGCCGTACCAGGTGAGCAGGCGGCCAGGGACGAGGACGACGCGGTGGGCCGGGAACTCCTCCGGGCCGTCGTCCGGGGTGAACCGGTAGGGCTCGTCGGGCAGCATGACTATGTCGGGCGCTGCCGCCCGGATCTGTTCGGCCTCGACGTGCGGGTAGCGGTCCGGGCTCGCGCCGAACACGTTGTCCAGGCCGAGTCGCGCCAGCACGTCGCCGGTGAACGTGCGCGCGCCGACGACCATCCACGGGTCGCGCCAGATCGGCACCGCGACGCGGCGCGCGGGGCGCGGCGCGGGTCCGGCCCAGGCTTGCTCCGCCGCCGCCAGCCAGGCCGGCGCCTCCAGGTCGAGCGGCCCGGTGAGCAGCCGGCGCATCGACGCCATCGCGTCGGGCAGCGACTCGATCACGGTCACCCACACGGCCAGGCCCGCGTCTCGTAGCCGGTCCACGTCCAGCTTCCGGTTCTCTTCCCGGTTGGCGATGACGAGGTCGGGTGCCAGGGCGATGATCGCCGCCCGTTCGGGATTCTTGGTCCCCCTGACCCGGGTCACCGACAGGCCGGCCGGGTGGGTGCACCAGTCCGTGGCCCCCACCAGCAGGCCCGGTGCCGACCGCGCCACCGCCTCGGTCAGCGAGGGCACGAGGGACACCACCCGCCGGGCCGGGGCGGCCAGTTCTACCGGTGTTCCGAGGTCGTCGTGCCATACCGTCACCAGATGATCCTCCTATAGGGTGCGCTCATGGCGGGCAATGAGCGCACCGGCGGCCGCTAGATGCCGCGCCTTGATGTCCAGATCCCGGCGCCCGATGGTCATAGCCCCGGAACGCTGCACATCCCGGACGGGGCCGGGCCGTGGCCGGGGGTACTGGTCTTCCCGGACGCCGGCGGGGCGCGGGAGACGTTCGGCCAGATGGGTGACCGGCTGGCCGGCCTGGGGTACGTCGCGCTGATCCCCGACATCTACTACCGCGCGGGCGAGTGGACCCCGTTCGACGTGGGCACCCTGTTCACCGACCCGCAGGAGCGGGCCCGGATGTCCGGCCTGGTCAGCCCCCTCACCAACGACGCGATCGTCGCCGACGCCCGCGCCTACGCGGATTTCCTGCTGGCGCGGCCGGAGGTAAGCGGATCGGCGATCGGCACCACCGGGTACTGCCTGGGCGGGCGGATGTCCCTGGTCGCGGCCGGAGGGCTCGGGCGCACGGTCGCCGCGGCGGCCTCGTTCCACGGCGGCAGGCTGGCCGTTGCCGACGATCCGTCGAGCCCGCACCTGTCGGCGGACCGCATCACCGCCGCGGTCTACGTGGCCGGCGCCATCGAGGACGGCTCGTTCACCACCGAGCAGGCCGGACTGCTGGACCGCGCGCTCACCGGCGCCGGGGTCGAGCACACGGTGGAGTTCTACCCCGCTCACCACGGCTTCGCGGTGCCCGACAACCCGACCTACGACCCGGCCGCGGAGGCTCGCCACTGGGCCGCGCTGGAGCGGCTCTACCGGGCCCGCCTCCCGTGCCCGCCCGTGTAGCGGGGCGCGGAGTGTTACTCGATGTGGCGGCGGACCGCCCGGGCGTGGTCCCGGCCGTGGATCCGGCCGACCAGCCACAGCGCCATGTCGAGCGCGGCGGCCGCGCCCTGGCTGGTGACCAGGCGCCCGTCCACCACGTAGCGGAGGTCACGGGCCACGGTCACGTCACCCCTGGCCTCCAGCCGGTCGGCGAAGGCCTGGTGGGCAGCCACCCGGCGGCCCCGGGTCAGGCCCGCGGCGTGCAGGAGCAGCGCACCGGTGCCCACGCTCGCCCGCCACGCCGCGTCCCTGGCGGCCTTGGAGATCCATCCGACGACCGCCGGGCTGCCCACCGCGCGGCAGGCCCCGGGACCGCCCGCGACGAGCAGCACGTCCAGCGGCGGGTGATCGCCGAACGTGTGGCTGGGCCGGACCTGCATCCCGCAGCCGCAGCCGCAGCGGACCGGTCCTGGCTGGGCGGCCACCACCACGACCTGGTCGTCCCGGTCACGGATGCGGGCCGAGGCGGTAAAGACCGCCCACGGGCCGGCCGATCCCAGCTCCCCGGCACCCTCGAAGATCAGCAGCCCGTAGGTCGTCATGTTTCGCCCTCTGCGTTCCTGACCTGAGGGCGCAGCGGCCGCCACCGCCCGCACAGCACAGGTCCGTGCCGGGCCCCCCGCCCGGTCGCTGGGACCAGCGTGGCGGGCGGTTCTTCCGGCTTTCTACCGCCGGCCGGGCGGGCTACGGTGGATTCCCTGGCGGGCGGGCCGCCCGCCCGAACCAGGAGGTTCCGGCATCAGCGCGTTCCCACCGGCCAGCCAGCTGCCGATCGACGAGCAGGTTGACTGCCTCCGGGCGGCGGCGACCCGCAACCCCACGCTGACCGAGGTGCTCACCCGGGCCGCCGCGCTGGAGCTGCCCGGCTGGTACCTGGTGGCCGGGGCCCTGTGCCAGACGGTGTGGAACGTGACCATCGGCCAGCCGCCCGGGGCGGGCATCCTCGACTACGACCTGGCCTACTTCGACGCGTCGGACCTGTCGTGGGACGCCGAGGACGCAGTCATCAAGCGCGGCGACGAGGTCTTCGCCGGCCTGCCCGCGCCGGTCCAGATCCGCAACCAGGCCCGCGTCCACCTGTGGTACGAGCCGAAGTTCGGCATACCGTGCCCGCCGCACACCTCGTCCGAGGCCGCGATCAGCACCTACGAGGCCACCACCGCCTGTCTCGGCGTCCGCCTGCTTCCCGGCGGCCGCTGGCGGGTCTATGCCCCCTACGGCCTGTCCGACCTGTTCGGCCTGGTCGTGCGCCCGAACCCGGTGCTCGCCCCGCGCCACGTCTACGAAGCCAAGGTCGCCCGCTGGACCCGGCAGTGGCCGGCCCTGACCGCCCTGCCCTGGCCGGCTTGAATGACGTGCTAACCAGCGGGAGGTGACGGCATGCGGCGCCAGGACGCTGAGATCCCCATGCCCGACGGCATCAGCCACGGCACGCTGCATGTCCCGGACGGGGATGGCCCGTGGCCGGGCGTGCTGGTCTTTCCCGACGCGGGCGGGGAACGGGAGACGTTCCGGCTGCTTGGCGGCCGGCTGGCGGCCCTGGGCTACGTCACCCTGGTCCCGGACATCTACTACCGCGCCGGTGCGTGGGAGCCGTTCGACGTGGCCACCGTGTTCACCGACGCCGGGGAGCGGGCCCGGCTGGCGGGCCTGGCGGGGGAGCTCACCAACGACCGGGTCATCGCTGATTCCGCGGCGTACGCGGATTTCCTGCTGGCCCGGCCGGAAGTCACCGGTTCCGCGATCGGAACGACCGGCTACTGCCTGGGCGGGCGGATGTCACTGATCGCCGCGGCCGGGATCGGGCGCAAGGTCGCCGCGGCCGCGTCGTTCCACGGCGGCCGGCTGGCCGTCGCCGGCGATCCGTCGAGCCCGCATCTGCTGGCCGGCCAGATCACCGCCACGGTCTACGTGGCCGGCGCGACGGACGACAGCCACTTCACGGCCGAGCAGGCT
>Ga0207674_10009150_pt1 | contig 11360 bp, 10 predicted proteins | sample KBSCornC72_FD_184303 | JGI IMG/M metagenome (GOLD analysis project Ga0207674, IMG submission 184303) | Corn rhizosphere microbial communities from Kellogg Biological Station, Michigan, USA - KBS Corn C7-2 (SPAdes) (version 2) | ecosystem: Host-associated > Plants > Roots > Rhizosphere > Soil ... | reverse complement strand
CTGCGTCACCGAGAAGACGAAGACGAGGTCCCACAGCAGTTCGACCGGGCTCGTGCGGCGTTCGTGCACCCCGTCGATTATGGTCGGCGCATGGTCGAGCGCCGCACGTTCACCTTCTGCGATCTCGAGCACCCGGCCTACGAGGCCCGCGGGGATGCCGACGGCCCACACGTCGCGTTGATCGGCGGCGTCCACGGGTGCGAGTACTCGTCGATCGCTGCGGTGACGCGGTTCATGGACGAGCTCGACACGAGCGAGCTCGCCGGGTCGATCACCGCGGTGCCGGTCGTGAGCATGGAGTCGTTCCGGCAGCGGTCGCCGTTCGTCGTGCCCGCGGACGGCAAGAACCTGAACCGCAGCTTCCCCGGCTCCCACGACGGCACGTACACCGATCGCCTCGCCCGCTCGATCTTCGAGCAGGTGATCGAGCCGGCCGACGTGCTGCTCGACCTGCACGGCGGCGACTTGGTCGAGGCGCTGGAGCCGTTCGCCATCTACGACGCATCCCCGCACGAGGAGCGCACGCACGCGATCGCGCTCGCGTTCGGCCTGCCGTACGTCGTTCGCCAGGAGCTCGACGACAGCGGGCTCGGAGGCATGACGTCGAGCGCGGCCGCGCGGGCCGGCATCCCCGGCGTCATCGCGGAGGCCGGCGGGTGCGGGCAGCTCGAGGAGGCGGCGACGTCGCTGCTCGTCGACGGCGTGCGCAACGTCCTGCGTCACCTCGAGATGCTGCCCGGCGAGCCGAGCCCGCCGCGCTCACGGCTCGTCGGGAAGTTCGTCTGGCTCAGGGCGTCGCAGGACGGCTGGTGGCAGCCGGTCGTCGCAGCCGGCGACGAGATCGCCGAGGGTCAGCTCGTCGGCACGCTCCGCACTCTCTACGGCGACGTGGTCGAGGAGCTGCACGCGCCGCGCGACGGCGTCGTCCTGTTCCTCACGACGAGCCCGGCCGTGAGCGTCGACGGGCCGTTGCTCGGGCTCGGCGCCGAGATCGCGGGCTGAGGTCTTACGTCGCGGGCCGCGCGTTGCGCTCGAACTTGTGCCAGCCCTGGTCGCCGCGGAGGTAGCGCCAGGTGCCCTTCATCCGCGCCCAGACGATGAACGGCCGGTAGATCACGAGGTCGAGAGGCCCGAGCAGGATCAGGCGCACCAGGTCGCGAACCGGATACACGCGGGACGTGCGGTCCTCGAGCAGCACCGCCGCCGACGTCATCAGTCCGTTCATCAGGGCCAGCGCGACGAGCGTCAGCAACGCCTGCTCGGGCTCGAGGGTGTGGAGGGCGACGCTCGCGATCAGCGCGAGCATCGCGAGCAGCTCGAAGACCGGCGCGATCACCTCGGAGAGGACGAAGAACGGCACGCCGATGAACCCGACCGTGCCGTAGCGGCGCCGGAACATCATCCGCCGGTACGACACGACGGTCTCGAGGATGACGCGCTGCCATCGCTCACGCTGCGCGACCAGCTTGCGGACGGTGTCCGGCCCCTCCGTCACGCCTACGGTGTCCGCCAGCGCGACGATCTCGTACGGCCGTCCCTGCCGGCGGAAATGCTCGTGCACGCGGAACGTCAGCTCGATGTCCTCGCACGTGAACGTGGTGGAGAAGCCGCCGATCTCCTCGATCACGTCGCTGCGCCAGATCTGGAACGCGCCGACCGCGCACAGCATCGTGTTCAGCCGCGTCCAGCCGAGCCGGTTGTTGAAGAACGAGCGCAGGTAGTCGCAGTGCTGGAACACGAGGAGCGGCCGCGAGTCGAGCTTCGCCGGCTCGCCGTTCTTCGCCAGCGCCTCCTCGGGACGGCTGCTGATCGCGATGTGGCCGGTGACGCCGACGATCCGCTGCGGATCGGCGAGCGCGAGCCGCATCCCGTTCAGGAGGCACGTGTGCGACAGGATCGTGTCCCCGTCGACGCCGCAGATGTAGCGGTAGCGGGCGAGGTTGAGGCCGCAGTTGAGCGAGTCCGCCTTCCCGCCGTTCACCTTGTCGATCACGATCAGCTTCGGATGCGTGCGGCTGCGATACAGGCCGCGAATCGGCCCGGACTCGTAGCGACGCCGGTAGAAGTGCTCGATCGGCTCGAGCTCGAACTCGCTCAGGAGAACCGCGAGTGTGTCGTCGGTCGAGCCGTCGTTGACGACGATCACCTCGTACTCGGGGTAGTCGATCTCGAGGAACGACCGTGTCGACGCGGCGACGACGGGCGCCTCGTTGTAGACCGGCGCGATGATGCTGACCGGGATCGTCAGCGTCGATGCGCGTACGCGGTCGAGACTTTCGAAGATGCGCCGCCGCCGCCGGAAACGCTCTTCGAGCATCGAGTACGTGATCATCGCGCCGTACGCGCCGTACACCGCGACCACGTATCCGAGGCACACGATCACCGTCCACTGCACGAGGTCGCGGACGATGCTCATCCGACGAGCTCCAGCGGACGCGTCTCGCGGCGGAAGGCCGACACGACTTCGCGTGCCCCGTCGCGGGCGAACCCGTCGACGTCCTCCAGCGTCTCCGTCGCGGCTTCGAGGCCGCTGTCTCCGAGCAGGAACAGAGTCTCCTTCGCTGCCGCGCGGACCCACCAGCTGGTGTCCGCGAGCAGGGCCGCGACGTCGCCGGCGAGGCTCTCTGCGCCGACTTCGCCGACGGCACGTGCGGCGTGAGCGCGAACGAAGAAGATCTCGTCGGCGAGGAGCGCGCGCAGGATGTGCTGGACGTCGCCGGTGCGGGTCGCGCCGAGGAGGCGTGCCGCAGCCGAGCGGACGGTGCCCGACGGGTCGCCCGAGCAGCGGACGGCGGCGGCCTTCGCGCCGGGCTTGCCGGGCGCGTCGCGCAGCAGCATCAGGGCCCAGTACCGGACCTCGGGCTCGGCGTGATCGGTGAGGTCGATCAGCTGCGGTGCGAGCCGTCGCGCGCGGGGTGTCAGCTCGGTCGCGGTGCGAGAACGGGGGTGCGACCCGTCGACGAGGATCTGGAGGAGCAGGTCGTCGGCCGCGGGAGTCTGCTGCTCGGCCGCGATCGCGACGATCGCTGCGCGCACCTCTGCGTGCTCGGTGTCGAGGGCGGAGCGGAGCAGCCTGAACGCGAACGTCGACCCGCCGCGCGTCAGGACACGGAGCGCGTGCGACCGGCGGTGGGCGTTGCCGGTGGCAGCCCGGCGCAGGCGCGGCCCGTCGCGCGAGACGAGCTCGCCGGCCGCCTCGGCGCTTCCACGCAGCCAGTCCCCGTCGGCGGTGCGCCACAGCCGCCTGCGCGACCAGCGCTCGGGATCGGCGCCGTCGGCGAGGAGCCCGGCATCGCGCCGCCGGACCCGGACGAGCCGGTCGTGCGCGAGCCGCGCGCCGACGACCCAGGCGGCGACCGCAAGCCAGAGCAGGAGCAGCACGATCGTCGTGCTGAGGATGAGCCAGGTTGGAACCATCTCGGGGAGAGCCTCGGGACAGTCATCGGCAGGCGGAAACGAGACCTTTACGGCGCTGTCGGGTGCCCGCCGGGGGCGGGCGTAGACTGACCCCTCCCGCGATGGCCCAGGCCGATTTCGTCCACCTCCACGTCCACTCCGAGTACTCGATCCTCGACGGGGCGTGCCGTATCACCGACCTGGTCGCGCGCGCGGCCGAGCTCGAGATGCCGTCGGTCAGCCTCACGGATCACGGCTCGATGGCGGGCGCCGTCCAGCTCTGGAAGGCAACCCGAAACACCGGCGTCAAGCCGGTCATCGGCTGCGAGGTCTACGTCGCCGACGACCGCAAGGCGAGCACGAAGGGCAACGCACATCTCACGCTCCTGGCGGCCGACAACACCGGCTACGCGAACCTGATCCAGCTCTCGAGCCTCGGCTACCTGGAGGGCTACTACTACAAGCCGCGCGTCGACTGGGAGCTGCTGGAGCGCCATTCGAACGGCCTGATCGCGCTGTCCGGCTGCCTGTCCGGTCGTGTGTGCAAGGCGCTCGAGGAGAGCCGCCCGGCAGACGCCGAGGCCGAGCTCGACCGGCTCACGCAGACGTTCGGCAAGGACAACGTCTACGTGGAGCTGCAGAACGCGCACCTCGACGTGCAGGCGCGCATCCTGCCGCAGCTCGCCTCGCTCGCCGGCAAGGTCGGGCTGCCGACGGTCGCGACCGGCGACGTGCACTACCTCCGAGACACCGACGCGCGCGCACACGAGGCGCTGCTCTGCATCCAGTCGGGCGACTCGCTCAAGAACCCCGATCACTGGCGCTTCGAGACCGACCACTTCTATTTCAAGACGCCGGAGGAGATGGCGCTCGACTTCCCGGGCCACGAGGATGCGCTGCGTCGCACGCTCGAGGTCGCCGAGCGCTGCAACGTCGAGATCGAGCTCGGCCGGATCCTGCTGCCGCGCTTCGACGTGCCGGAAGGCCGCGACTCGTTCGACTACCTCGTCGAGCTCTGCGAGAAAGGCCTGCAAAGGCGGTACGGCAAGGTCACCGTCGAGCTGACGGAGCGGCTGCAGTACGAGCTGAAGACGATCAAGGAGATGGGCTTCACGGACTACTTCCTGATCGTCTGGGACTTCATCCACTTCGCGAAGACGCACGGCGTGTCGGTCGGCCCGGGCCGCGGCTCGTCGGCCGGATCGCTCGTCGCGTACTCGTTGCAGATCACCGACATCGACCCGATCCGCTACGACCTGATGTTCGAGCGGTTCCTCAACCCGGGCCGCAAGTCGATGCCCGACATCGACATCGACTTCGCCGTGGAAGGCCGCGAGCGCGTCATCAACTACGTGCGCGAGAAGTACGGCGCCGATCGCGTCGCGCAGATCATCACGTTCTCGACGATGGCCGCGCGCGCGGCCGTGCGTGACGCAGGTCGGGTGCTCGAGGTGCCGTACGGCGTCGTCGACAAGATCGCGAAGCTGATTCCGGAGGGACCGGGGCAGATGCTCGCCGACGCGGGTGAGCTCCGGAAGATCGTCGCGACCGACCCGGTCGCGAAGGAGATCCTCGAGCTGGCGGAGCCGCTCGAAGGGCTGACGCGCGCCGACTCGATCCACGCCGCCGGCGTCGTCATCGGGGCCGAGCCGCTGATCAACGTCGTCCCGTTGCAGCAGAAGGGCGCCGACCAGGAAGTCGTGACGCAGTTCTCGATGAAGGACATCGAGGCCCTCGGCCTCCTGAAGATGGACTTCCTCGGTCTGCGCAACCTCGACGTGATCGACAAGGCGTGCGCGCTGATCGGCAACCTCGACATCGCGACGATCCCGATGGACGACAAGAAGACGTACGCGATGCTCGCGAAGGGCGACGCGGTCGGCGTGTTCCAGTTCGAGTCGTCGGGCATGCGGGAGGCGCTGCGCCAGGTCAGGCCGACGGTGTTCGAGGACCTGATCGCGCTCGTCGCGTTGTATCGCCCGGGGCCGATGGGCTACATCCCGAACTACGGGAAGCGCAAGGCCGGCCAGGAGCAGGTCACCTACGTCGACAAGCGGCTCGAGCCGATCCTCAAGGACACCTACGGGATCTGCGTGTACCAGGAGCAGTACATGCGCATCGCGCGCGAGATGGCCGGCTTCTCGATCACCGAGGCCGACGATCTCCGCAAGGCGATCGGCAAGAAGATTCGCGCGCTGATGGACTCGCTCAAGGACAAGTTCCTCGAGGGGGCCGCCGAGCACAACGTCACACCGCAGGCGGCGAAGCAGTTGTGGGAGGACGTCGAGAAGGCGGCCGACTACTCGTTCCCGAAGGCGCACGCCGCGTGTTACGCGCTGATCGCGTACCAGACCGCGTGGCTTCGCCAGAACCATCCGTGCGAGTACATGGCGGCGCTGATCAGCTCCGTCATGTCGACGAAGGACCGCGTGCCGTTCTACGTGAACGCGTGCAACGAGCTCGGCATCGAGGTGCTCCCGCCGGACGTCAACGAGTCGATGACCGACTTCGCCGTCGTCGACGGCAAGATCCGCTTCGGCCTGAACGCCGTGAAGGGCGTCGGCGAAGGCGCATGCCGGTCGATCATCGCCGCACGCGAGGCAGACGGGCCGTTCGAGTCGATCTGGGACTTCGCCGAGCGCGTCGACCCGTCGGTGTCGAACAAGCGCGTGCTCGAGGCGCTGGTGAAATGCGGCGCGCTGCCCGGGTCGCGGATGGCGGCGCTCGACGTCCTCGAGGACGCGGTGCGGCTCGGCCAGCAGTACCAGATGGATTGTCAGCGCGGGCAGGGGTCGATCTTCGATCTCGCGCCGATCGACGAGATCCCGCGCAAGCATCCGACGCTCTCAACCGAAGAGTTCGACAAGGGCGAGCTACTGCGTCTCGAGAAGGAGGTGCTCGGGCTGTACGTCTCGGAGCATCCGCTGTCGGGGATCCGTGAGCAGCTGCGGCGGAAGTCGGACGCGACGATCGGCGAGCTCGACCGCCGCCGCGACGGCGAGGTCGTGACGGTCGGCGGCATCGTGGCGGCACTGCGGCACATGACGACGAAGCGCGGCGACGCGATGGTGTTCCTGCGCCTCGAGGACGTCACGGGCAGCGTCGAGACGGTCGTCTTCAACTCGACGTACGAACGCGCGCGCGAGCTGTGCACGACCGACCGGATCCTGATCGTGAAGGGCCGCATCGACCGCAAGGAAGGCGAGACGAAGCTGGTCGCGATGGAGCTCGCGGCGTTCGAGGCCGTCGCAGAGAAGCGCGAGGTGTGGCTGAAGATCGACGCGACGAAGGCAGGTGCGGGAACGATCCGCGAGCTCGCGCAGCTGATCAAGGACTTCCCGGGCGAGTCACCGGTCTACGCCGACCTGACCACGTCGCAGGGAAAGAAAGTCTACGCCTTCGGGCCGCAGTACAAGGTCAAGCCTGCGCCGGACTTCTACGCCGAGGTGAAGATGCTCCTCGGCGAGTCCGCGGTCGCCTAACTAGTCGACGACCTTCGCGCGCAGGCCGCGGCGCTCGATCGCCCGCACCAGGCTGTCGGCCGGGCGCTCGCCGGTCGCGAACGACGCGCAGATCCTCCCGTGCACGGCGTCCGTCACGCAGAGGTACCCCGGGCTGGTCGCGGGTCGACGCTCGCGCGCGCGGAAGCGGAGCGCGACGACATCGGCCGCCGAAGGAGCCGCCGCGGCGGGTTGCACCCGCGCGTCGTTGTTCGCGACGCCGATTCGGCCGCCCGCGCCGAGCCACACGGCTGCGAGCACGAGCACGGACGCGACGATCGATCCGGCTACGGCCAGCCGCTGTGTCAGAACCGTCCCCCAACGGCCCACCCCATACCTGGATCGTCGTCGGTCCTTGACCGGTGTCAACGAAACGAAAGGCTGGTTCTTCGTTCCGCCGTCCCTAGCCGCGAACCCGGCCGGGCCGGAGCGGGCGGACGTGCGTGCTCAGCTTCTCGAGGGCGCGGGCGAGGGCCCTCACGTCGGTGTCCGAGAGGTGGCTCGCGAAGTGCTGCTCGATCGAGTGCCGGTGCGACCTGCGTGCCCGCTGGAGCGTCTCGCGTCCCTGGTCGGTGAGGACGACGAGGATCGACCGGCGATCGTTCTCCGGTCGCACGCGCCGGACGAAGCCCGCTTCCTCGAGCCGGTCGACGACCCGGGTGAAGCCGCTCTTGCTGTAGAGGATGCGCTCGGCGAGCTCGTTCATGCGCAGGCCTTGCGGCTCGTCCTCGAGGTGGACGAGCACGTCGTACAAGCGCATCGGGATACCGGCGTCACGTTCCAGCTCGTCGTCGAGGACGCTCATCAGCGCGAGCGCGCTCTCGAAGTAGAGGCGCCAGGCGCGGAGCCGCTCCGGGGTGGGGCTTGACAGCGATCGTTCGTCTTGAGATAGTTCGCTTTGCAACTGTTCTCCTATGGACAGTTGCTGGGCATACTAGCGAAAGGAGCGGAGGATGTCAGCCGTCGAGACGAAGCAGGGTTTCGCGCTCGGCCCGGGCGAGGGCGAGGCGCACTGGCTGCTCGGCATGTACGAGGTGGTCAAGATGTGCGGCGCCGACACCGACGGCGACTTCGGGCTGCTCGAGGTGACCGTGCGCGCCGGCGAAGGTTCCCCGTGGCACGTCCACCGGCAAGAGGACGAGTGGTTCTACGTCCTCGAGGGCGAGTTCACCGTCTGGGTCGGGGACACCAAGCACTCGCTGACGCCGGGCTCGTTCGCATTCGGCCCCAAAGGTGTGCCGCACACGTTCTACGGCGAGACCGACGGCGCGACGGTCTTGATCGGCCTCCTCCCGTTCCACTTCGAGCCCTTCCTCCGCGAGGTGGGCGAGCTCGCGCCGGAGCGCGTCCTGCCGCCGCCGCTCGATGGGCCGCCGGACATGCCCCGCCTGATGGCGATCGCCGACCGGGCCGGGTTCGACATCCTCGGGCCTCCCGGGCCGCCTCCGGGTCACTCTTAGGCAGTTCTTGTCCGCACCTTAGGTCCGCGCGGTTAGCTGGACGGGAACCGACAAGGAGGTGCGAATGGCTCGACTGCGCACGCTCGTCGCCGTGATCATCGCCGTAGCTGCGATCGGCGCCGGTGCGGCGTGGGCCGCCGGTGGCGGCTCGTCCAAAACGCCCTCGACGACGACTCCCGGCACGACGACGCCCGGCAAGACGACACCGCGCGCTGACCACAACTGCCCCCACATGGGCAACAGTGGCTCGTCGAGCTCGAACGGCGCCGCCTACGCGCCGAGCGGGCCGATGAACCTCTGACGACGGCCGGCCGGTGGGCGGCGGACCCCGCCCACCGGCCTTCACCTACAGTGAGTGCATGACGCAGGCTCCGGCCCTCACGACGCAGATGCTCGAGTGGCTCGACGAGCAGCCTCGGAGCTACTCGGAGACGCTCGACGCCTGGAAGACCTCGTGCCCGCGGCTCTCGATCTGGGAAGACGCGCTCGCCGACCGGCTGATCCGGATCCAGGCCGGCCACGTGCGCGTGACGCCTGCCGGTCGAGCGTTGCTCGCCTAGGACGGGAACCGGACGACGAACGTCTGTTGCGCGGCCGCGATCGCGCGCGCCGCGAACAGGCCGAATCCGATCAGGCACGCGACGAACCCGACGCCGCCGAGCGCGATCGTCAGTCCGGTCCCGGTACCCGAGGCGAGCGCTGCGATCCCGACGATCGCGCCGGCCACGACCGCGTCGAGCACGGCGATCACGCCGGGAACGGAGATGAACCCCTGAAAGCGCGGGAGGCGCGTCACTGCGAGCGACGACGTCAGCACGCCGGCCGGGTCGTCATGCGCCGACGTGACGAAGTACGGCTCGAGCTCCGGCGCGGCCTCCAGATACGCGTGGCGGATGCGGTTCATTCCCTGCACCCACACGGCGTCCTCGCGGTTCACCTGGCCGAGGCGCACGATCGTCGCGAGCCCGAGGAACCACACGACCGGCAGCAGCACCAGCGCGAACGCGTGGAAGCCGGTGCCGAAGTCGGTCGCCTGCGCGACGAGCGCCAGTGCCCGGTGGTGAGGATCTGCAGCGCCGGCGGTTCCATCGCGCAATTCAATCCCAAAGATGAGGCGAATGCCTCATGCCGTACCGGCAGCACTCTTCCTACGCTCGACCCATCACGAGCGAAAGGAGTGAGCAGTGTCGAAGGTCTCGAAGCAGACGGCGAAGAAAGAGGAGTTCGGGCCTGTCACCGACTGCAACGCCGAGGTCGACGGCTACCGCATCGGGTTCGCCACGTTCCACGACGACATCGACGGGACGCCGCTCATGAAGGGGCTCCCCGATGACATGTGCCAGTGCCCGCACTGGGGCTATGTGCTCTCCGGCAGGGTGACGTTCAGGTACGCCGACCGCGACGAGACGTACGAGGCGGGGGATGCGTTCTACACCCCGCCCGGCCACATCCCGGTGAAGCACGAGCCCGGCAGCGAGGTGTTGATGTTCAGCCCGGCCGACGAGTTGCACAAGACGGAAGCCGTGATGATGAAGAACTTCCAGGCGCTACAGCCTGCCTAGGCGGCGACGGTTGCAGCGAATTCCTCCTCCGGGAGGAGGCCCTGCTGCATCGCGAAGAACGCGGCGGCCGCGCGCGACTGCGCGTCGATCTTCGCGTAGATGTGCTCGGCGTGGTTGCCGACCGTCTTCGGGGAGATCGACAGCCGTTGTGCGATCTCCTTGTTCGAATACCCCCGCGCCAGCAGCCGCAGCACCTCGACCTCACGCGGGGTGAGCCCGGCGGGGCCTTCGCGGCGGCGTGCGACGCGATGGCCTGCCGCCGCGAGCACGGCCTCGACGGCATCCGCGTCGAACGGCCCGCGACGCAACTCGGCGGCGGCCTGGTCCGGCGCGAGCGCTTCGCGATGCGGCCGCGGTTCGCGCATCGCCTGATACGCGTTCGCCGCCGCCAGTACGCGCTGCAGCGGCGGCGGGAGGGCGCTCGGCGCGAGCGGCGCCAGGGCCTCCGACTGCTGGAGCATGCGCTCGGTGATGTAGCTCTGGAGGCGCAGCCGCTCCCACTCGCCGGTGCCGAGCGGACCGCGCTTGTCGAGGATCGCGTTCGAGACGCCGAGGCGTCCCCAGTCGTGGACAAGCCCTGCTCGTCTCATGAGCTGGGCGTCCTCCGGCACCGCCTCCGCCGCGAGGTCCGCGACCGCGCGGGCGTGCCCGAGGAAGTACGGCGACTTGAGGTCGACGAAGCTCGCGATCGCCGCGAGCGCGCTGTCGAGCTGCGCGTCGTCGAGCAGCACCGCGAGGCCGGGCTCCGCCGCGATCACCTCGCTCCAGCTCGAGGCCTCCTCCGGCTGCGGCAGGATCTCGCGGGCGCCGGCGACGAGCGCGTCCGCGACCTGCGGGTCGAACTGCTTGCCGCGACGCCGGCGGGCGAGCTTGACCGCGCCGTCGACGCCGCGGACACGATTCGCGACCTCGGCGAACTCGGCGAGCTGTGAGATGCGCGCCGGCAGGGGAACCTGGTCGCCCTTCAGGTCGCCGGGCCAGCCCCGGCCGTCCCAGCGTTCGTACGCCGTCTGGAGCGACGCGAGCACTCCGTCCGAGAGCGCCAGCTGCTCGCCGAGCATCCGCGCGATCTGGCTGTGCGACTCGATCATCCGCGTCACGTCGCGGTGCCCCGACACCACGAACTCGAGCCCGAGCCGGAAGCGGTGGAGCGGGGGATGGCCGTGCCCGAGGTAGCTGAGCCCCGTCGCCGCCATGCGCAGGCTGCGCGGCTCGTGGTCGTACTTGATCGCCTTCGAGGCGAGGTCGTCGCCGAACCACTTCGCCTGCTCGTGCGCATCCGAGTGGCAGCCGACATTGATCAGGAGCGCGGTGTAGTAGACGTCGGCGCGCGCGTCGTCGTCGAGGCCGAGCTGCTCGGCCAGGCGCAGCGAGATCAGGCACTGGCGCAGCACGTGCTCCATCGGCTGGCCGAAGCCGAGGTCGATTCCCAGCGACAGCGC
>Ga0207674_10009148_pt1 | contig 11361 bp, 8 predicted proteins | sample KBSCornC72_FD_184303 | JGI IMG/M metagenome (GOLD analysis project Ga0207674, IMG submission 184303) | Corn rhizosphere microbial communities from Kellogg Biological Station, Michigan, USA - KBS Corn C7-2 (SPAdes) (version 2) | ecosystem: Host-associated > Plants > Roots > Rhizosphere > Soil ... | reverse complement strand
CTCGCCTTGCTGGGCGTGCTTCCCGGAATGCCCCATTTCGTGATCATTCCGGCGGCGATGGTTGCCGGATATACTGCGTATCGGCTGCGGGCTCCCAAGACCGTGCCGGTCGATCCCGAGGCGCAGGCCGCCGTCGAAGTCGAGCCAGCCCCCGCTGCGATCGGGTGGGAAGAAGTCAGCGACGGCGCAGCGCTCAGCCTTGAACTCGGCTATGGCCTGATCGGCCTTGTCGACGAGCGCAAGGGCGCGCCACTCATGGGCCGCATCACCGGCATTCGCCGCCAGCTTTCGCGCGAACTGGGCTTCGTCGTTCCGCTCGTCCGCGTCCGGGACAATCTCTCGCTTGAGCCCAACAGCTATCGCATCAGCGTCGCCGGCGTGGTGATGGGCGAAGACCAGTGCTGGCCCGATGACCTCCTCGCACTCGATGGCGGCGACGTCGATCATCCGATCGAAGGCAAGTTCGTACAGGATCCGAGCTTCGGCCTGCCCGCCGTCTGGATCAATCCCGAGCAGCGTGCCGAGGCCGTGGTGGCGGGCTACACCGTCGTCGATCCGGCCACCGTGATCGCGACGCATCTGAACCAGATCGTTGCCTCTTCCGCCGCCGATCTGTTCGGCATGGACGAGGCACAGCGCCTGCTCGACCAGCTCAAGGAAAGCGCGCCGCAGCTCGTCGCCGGGCTCACGCCTGCGCCCTTCTCGCTGTCGGCAATCGCAGCGCTATGCCGCACATTGCTGTCCGAAGGCGTACCGCTCAAGGATTTCCGTCGCATCGCCGAAGCGATGGTCGACTCCGCCCCGCAGGCGAGCGACCCCAATGCGCTGGTCGAGGCGGTTCGTCTCCGCATCGGCGCGCTGATCGTCCAAACTTTGGTGCCGGTGAAGATGCCGCTTCAGGTTATCACGCTCGACGCCGGTCTTGAATCGCTGCTCGCACAGGCGGTCCGCACCGGCCCCAATGCGACCCATCCGTTCGAACCGGCGCTCGCCAACCGCATCATCGAATCGGTCGGCATGTCAGCGCAGCCTTTGGTCGCCCAGGCCGCGCGCTTCGCGATCGTCACCTCGCCGCTCGCCCGTCGTGCACTGTCGCGTCTCCTCAAGCCGCATCTGCCCGACGTACCGGTGCTCTCGTTCCTCGAGATCCCCGATGGCAAGCCCGTCGAGGTCAGCGCCATCGTCGGCCAGGATTCGGGTCCGCAGCATTTCGTCCCGCAGCATCAGCAGCCGGAGATGGTCGGATGATGCAGGCCATGAACAACAACAGAAACCATTCGGAGATCGCGCATGTCGTTCGCTAACGCGGCCAACATTGCCGGCACCTATCAGCGCCGCCCGCAACGGGCCGCGCCGGCCAGCCTTGCCGAGCAGCATATGCCGCTCGTCCGCAAGATCGCCTGGCATGTGCATGGCCGGGTCGCGTCCGCGATCGATATGGAGGATCTCGTCCAGATCGGCATGATCGCACTGGTCGAGGCCGCCAACAATTATGAGGATCGCGGCCACGCCTTCGCCACCTATGCGGCGATGCGTATCCGCGGCGGGATGATCGATCATCTGCGCAAGCACGCCGCCGTCTGCCGCTCGACCATGGCCAAGCGCCGCGAGCTGGGCACGATGCGCGAGAAGCTTTCGAACCTGCTCGGCCGCACGCCTTCGGAAACCGAAATGGCGAGCGCGATGAGCATGGATCAGGGCAGCTATCGCCAGCTGGTCGACAGCAGCATGGCCGTCATTCACGAATCGATCGACGAGGTTTATTCGGACCATTCGATGTGGTTCGCCGATGTCGAGGATCGCGCCGACCAGACGCTTGAACGTGAGGAGCTGAAGGAAGCCCTTGCCGAGCGTATCGGTGATCTGCCCGAGCGCGAGGCGATTGTCCTCCAGCTCTACTTTGTCGAGGAAATGAACCTCGAGGAGATCGGCCAGGCGCTCGGCGTCGGCGCCGCGCGCGTCTGCCAAATCAAGAAGTCGGCTCTCGACCGCCTGCGGTCTTCGCTTTCGGACTGGAACTGACGCTCATCTTGCTGAGCTGATCGTCCATCCGCTCGACCTTCCGGTACATCGTCCCCACCCGCTCGGCGAGTTCATACTGGCCGTCGCGGATATTCTGCAGCGTGCTGTTGCCGGTTCCTAGCTGATATTTCGTCATCGCGAGCTGCAGGCCATCGGCCGTGGCGCGGAGCTGCGCCGCTGTCACAGGCTTGCCCGCATTGATCAGCTCGACCCGCGCCAGCGCGATCTGCTCGCGGCGGCGCAGGGCAGCGACCTGCTCGATCAGCGTATCGAGCTTCTTCATCTTGTGCTGATGGGTCTGCACTTCCTGTAGAACCAGCTTCGTTTCCGCAACCGTCCTGCTGGCCACGAGCAGGCCGACCATCGAAAGGCCGCTGGTGAATACCGCCAGCGAAACCGCGATCATCGGCACGTGACGCATCATGCTGGGCTTGTGCTTCTTCATCTGCGGTTCTTCGACCGTCGCAACCGGGGCCGCTTCCTGCTGCGGCTGAGGGAGAGGCGCGCTGGGGGCCGGGGCGGCTTCCGCCACGGGGGCGGGCGCTTCGACGGCGGGCGCGGGGGCCGGGGCCGCTTCGATAACGGGGGCGGGTGCCGGCTTGGCCTTGGGAGCTTGAGCCTTTGCTTCCTCAACCTCAGGCTTGGCAACGTCGAGTGCTTCGACCGCCGGCTTCGGTAATTCGGGGGCGCTCTCCTCGACGACGACCAGCGCCGGGGTCGCTTCGTCCTGTTCGTCGGCGATGACCAGCAGGGGGGCCTGCCCTTCTCCGTCGATCCGTCCGTTGATGCCGTCGCTCATATCCGCCTCGTCCTGTTGGTCTGCTGGAAGAAGTCTTCGAAAAATATTGGGAAAAATCTGCGGTCCTGAGAAAAATTAGGCCCCTGGCGCGGGGGGTTGGTTGCGCCAGGGGCCTTCTTTTGCCCGGTAAAGGGGACCAGTCCTTACCGGAGCAGGCTGAGCACGCCCTGCTGGCTCTGATTAGCCTGGGCGAGCATCGCGGTCGCCGCCTGGCTCAGGATTTGAGCCTTGGCGAGCTTGGTGGTTTCGACCGAGAAATCGGCATCCTCGATGCGGCTCTGCGCTTCGGTGATGTTGGTCGAAGAAGAGGTCAGCACGTTGACGCGGGTTTCGAGACGGTTCTGGACCGCACCGAGAGCACCACGCTGTGCCGAGATCTTGTTGATGGCCTTGTCGATCTGAGCCAGAGCGCCACGAGCGCCTGCCACAGTCGTGATCGACATCGCGCCGCCCAGCAGGTCGGACGAACCGCCCTGAAGAGCCAGACCGGCCTTCGTCAGCGACGCCGAGCTGCCTTCGACGCGGATGTCTGCACCCGTGGTCGAGGAGAGCGTGACGCGGCCGCCGATGCGCAGGCCAGCGGCCAGCGAACCGGTGCCAGCTTCACCTTCGAGCGAAGTCGCCGAGGTGAACATGCTGCCGCCGGCATCCGTGATGTTGATGTCCGAACCATCCGAAGCGCTGAGGATCAGGTTGCCCTGGTCGTCAGCCGTCGCAACGACGCTGCCCGGAGCTGCGGTGTTGATCGCGGTCACGACATCCGACAGCTTCGTTGCTGCCGAAAGATCGACGGTAACGCCGTTGATGACCGTGTCGGTGGCAGCAGGAGCCGTCGCGAAGTCGACAGCGACCTTGACCGTGGTCTTGGCGCTGGCGAGAACACCCGTCTGCTCGGACACCTTGTTGATCGCGGCAGCCTTGGAAGCAGCCGATGCCGCATCGGACTTGCCGACGAGAACACCGTTGATCTTGAGATCGTCGGTCGCCGACAGAGCTGCGGTCGAAACCGCCGAGCCCGAGAACACCTTGCCGTCGCCACTTTCGTTCAGACCGAAGGCCTTCACGTCGGCAAGCGTACCAGCACCACCCACGAAGCCGTTGGCTGCGTTCTTGGCCTGAACCTTGATGTCCGATCCGTCGACGCTGTTGATGGCGACGAAGCCGGTGTAGGTCGCGGCGGTGAAACCAGCCGAGGTCGGTGACGAACCAGCGATGACGATGTCGGCACCGGTGTCGTTCGACAGGGTGATCGTGCCATTGTCATTCAACGAAGCGACAACACCTGAAGCGTCACGGTTGATGTGAGCGACGAGCTCTTCAACGCTGCCCGAAGCACCGATCGAAGAACCGTTGATGGTCAGCGCGCCGGCGGCGAAGCTGGTCGCGTTGGGCTGGGCGCTGGTCAGCGTGTTGTATGCAGTCGCCTTGACGTTGGTCTGTGCGGTGTTGGTGTTGATCGCGGTGGCGAGAGCCGTTGCGGTCGCAGCGGTCGCAACCGAAGCGAAAGCGGCCTTGCCGTTGATCAGCACGTCATCGACGGCGAGCGAGTTGACGCCACCGACGCGACCCGTGGTCAGCTGACCGTCAACCGCGAAGCCCTGGAGGCCGAGCGACTTGGCGTCAGCGGCAGAGATGCCGAACGACAGGTTGTCGGTCGCACGGGTGCCGATCTGGAGGCTCACATTCTTCGAAGAACCGTCGAGGAGCTGCACGCCGTTGAAGGTCGTGGACTTCGACACACCGTCGACTTCCGCGATCAGCTGCGAAAGCTCTGCCTGGAGCGCGGCGCGATCCGAGGAGCTGTTCGTGCCGTTGGCGGACTGAACGGCCAGTTCGCGCATACGCTGCAGCATGTTGCTGACTTCGCCGAGCGCGCCTTCAGCCGTCTGGGCCAGGGAGATACCGTCGTTGGCGTTGCGGATCGCAACGTTCATGCCGCGGACTTCAGCGTTCATGCGGCTGGCGATCGCCATACCGGCAGCGTCGTCCTTGGCGCTGTTGATGCGCTTGCCGGTCGACAAACGCTCCATCGCCGTCGACAGCGTCATGCTGGCCGACCGCGAACCATTCTGGGCGCGAAGAGCGCCGACGTTCGTATTGATGACAGTCATTGTGGGGTCCTTTCCCGCTCATTTACGAGGCGACGGGTTCCAATGACCGTGATCGCCACAAGCCAGTTAACGACGCGGCCTAAAGAGCTTTAAGCCGGACCCTCGATTTTTTTCGGGAATATACGAAAAGCGCCGGATTTCCCGAGCCAGAAGTTTTTTACGTACGTAGCGCGCCCGCGCGACGCGCCTGCGTTTATTAATCATTTATCATCTTTTGGCCCGTAATTTCCCCATTATCCGAAGAGACACGCTTCGGACCGGGAAGGGACCACGGTGAATTTTCACCGCTTCCCAGGGGGTAAAGAATGAAGGACGTTGGCTTAACCGAAGCTGCCGCCGCAGCCCTGCCCACCCTGACCAGGTGGCTGAACGCGAGCGGAATTTCATGCGAAGCGGCAGACCCGCGCGATCCCGTCGGCCGTCATGCCGCCCGGATCCTGCATGTGTCCGAGCGCGTCTACGCCAACCACCGTGATATCGTCATCGATTTCGCCCAGGGGGCGCCCCGTTTGCTGCGCCCAGGCAAGGGCCAGCCCGCCGAACTCGTCTTCGGCACCGAGGACATGGCGTTCGGCCATGCCCTGATCGCCGAACTCGTCCGCCCCGCCGGCCAGCCCGCCTGCGGCGAGCCGGACAGCGTCACCCTGCTCGATCTCGCCGGCCGCGTCGCCCAGCATGACGCGACCGTGCTCATTCTGGGCGAGACCGGCACCGGCAAGGAGGGCATTGCCCGCTACATCCACGCGATGAGCCCACGCGCTGGCAAGGAATTCGTCGCGGTCAACTGCGCCGCACTGCCCGAGACCATGCTCGAAGCGATCCTCTTCGGCCACCAGAAGGGCAGCTTCACAGGCGCCGCCGGTGCCAGCGACGGTCTGTTCCGCGCGGCTGACGGCGGCACGCTGCTGCTGGACGAAATCGCTGAAATTCCGCTGGCTTTGCAGGCCAAGCTGCTCCGCGCGCTGCAGGAGCGCGAGGTGCTGCCGATCGGCGCGACCCGGCCCATTCCGGTCGACGTCCATGTCATCGCCGCCGCCAACCGCGATCTCGCCACCGAGGTCACCGAGGGCCGTTTCCGGGCCGACCTTTACTGGCGCCTCAACGTGCTGCCGCTGACGCTGGCGCCGCTGTCGCACCGCCGCCTCGACATCCGCGCGATCGCCGCCACGATGCTGCTGCGCCATACGCCCATCGGCAAGCCGGTGCCGTGGCCTACGTCGAACGCGCTCGATCGCCTGATGACCCATGAATGGCCCGGCAATGCCCGCGAGCTTGAGAATGTGATCCAGCGCGCGCTGCTGCTCCACCGTGGCGACCGGATCGAAGGCAGCGATCTCGCGATCGACCGCCCGACCTTTGCTGAGTCTTCTGTCCGTGCCTCGCTTCGCCTCGCCGATGCGGCGAAGCAGTCCGAGGCCGATGCGATCCGCGCCGCGCTCGAAGCGACTGGCGGCCATCGTCAGCGCGCCGCCGAGCGGCTCGGCATCAGCGAACGCACCCTCCGTTACCGTCTGGCCGACATGCGCCAGGCCGTGGCGGCATAAGGAGGCCGGATCATGACCAAGATCGATCCATCGAGCATCCTAGCGATGCGCTCCAACATCCTCCAGCAGAACAGCGCGCTGCAGAAGGTCGCCAAGACCAACGGCGCGGCCGATCCGCTGAGCGGCCCTGGTGCTGTCAACGAAACCGATTTCGGCGCCGCGCTTAAGGGCGCGCTGGGCAAGGTCAACGACCTCCAGTCAAAATCGTCCGCGATTTCAGAATCTTACGAGCGTGGCGAAACGACCGATATCGCCGCCGTCATGCTGGCTCGCCAGCAGGCTTCGATCGGTTTTCAGGCGACCGTCCAGGTCAGAAACAAGCTCCTTGCCGCCTACAAGGACATCATGAGCATGCCGGTGTAAGTAGATGAGCGAAGCAACAGTCCTCCCTCCTGAATCCTCTCGCGCGCTGCCAGTCACGATGGCGCGCTCGCCAGCGAGCTTTGGCCCGGCGCTCGAGCAGATCGCTCGTTTCACCAGCCAGCCGGCGGTGCTGAAAAGCATCCCGTGGCTGATCATGCTCGGCCTGTTCGGCGTGGCGTGGCTGCTGTGGGGCGCGTTCGGCGATCCCGCCAACAAGCCGCTCTATCCGGGCATGCAGGATGGCGACAAGGCGGCGGTGGCGCAGGCGCTCGACAGCTCCGGCATCAAATATTCGGTCGATCGCAACACCGGCGACATCGCCGTGACCGACGCCGATTTCTACCGCGCCCGCATGCTGCTCGCGCAGCAGGGTCTGCCCAAGAGCGCCCCCAGCGGCAACGACGTGATGAGCTCGATCCCGATGGGCGCCAGCCGCGCGGTCGAGGGTGAGCGCCTTCGCGCCGCGCAGGAGAGCGATCTTTCGCGCACCATCGAGCAGATCGACGCGGTCGCGCAGGCGCGCGTCCATCTCGCCGTCGAGCAGCCGAGCGTGTTCCTGCGCGAATCTAACAAATCATCGGCGTCGGTGATGCTGCGGCTCTATTCGGGCCGCCGCCTATCCGATTCGCAGGTGCAGGCAATCGTCCACCTCGTCGCCTCCTCGGTCTCTGGTCTGTCGCCCGACGATGTATCAGTGGTCGATCAGTCCGGCCGCCTCCTCTCCAATTATGGCGGTGACGCCTCCAGCCGCGCGACCAATGCGCAGGTCCAGCTTCAGGCGAAGGTCGAGCAGCAGCTCAGCGACTCGGTCATCGCGCTCCTGACCCCGCTGGTCGGCGCCGACAATTTCACGTCGCAGGTCCATGCCGATCTCAACTTCGCCGAGGTCCAGTCGACCCGCGAGAGCTTCCCGAAAGACACGGCCGTCGTGCAGAAGGAAGAAGGCGCCTGGACCGCCGATCAGGCCGGTGGCGCCGGTGGGCCCGGTGGCGTGCCCGGCACGCTGTCCAACCAGCCCCCGCCCGCCGCGCAGGTTGCTGCCGCTCCGGGTGGCGCGGTCGTCCCGACCATTCCCGGCGCGCCGCAGGGCCAGACGGCTCAGGCTGGCGCCAACGGCAAGACCTCGGAAAACTACAACCGCGAATATCAGCTCGACCGTCAAGTCTCCGTCACCAAGGAGCCGGTCGGCACGATCAAGCGCCTCTCGGTCGCGGTCGCGATCAAGCAGGGTGGCGCGAAGCTGAAGGCGTCCGATCAGGCCCAGATCGAAGCATTGATCAAGGGCGCGGTCGGCTTCGACCAGACCCGCGGCGACGTCGTCGCAGTCAGCGTCCAGAAGTTCGCGCCGGTCCCCGAAGCCGAGGACCCGCCCTTCTACGAGGCGCCGTGGCTCGCTACGCTCGGCAAGAATGCCGGTCTCCTGATCCTCGCCGCGCTGCTGATCTTCGGCATCGGCAAGCCCCTGCTCGCCAAGCGTCCGACGGCAGCCGGGGCCAATGCGGCCAACCGCGCCCGGATCGGCGGCGAGATCGCACAGGCCCTCAACGAACAGCAGCGATCGGCACCAGCCGGCGGCCAGATCACGCTCGACATGATCGAGGCGACCCCTGGTTACTCCAACCGCGCCGAGCTGATCCGCAACTTCGTCCGGCAGGATCCGGCCCGCGCCGCTCTGGTGGTGCGCGATCTGATCCGCAGCGACATGCCCGGCGGAGACGACAAGAATGGCTGAGGAAGCTTCCGCCCCGAACCCCAATCGCACGCCCAAGGGCAGCGAAGCCGCCGCGATCCTGCTGATGCTGCTGGCCGAGGATGAAGCCGCACAGGTATTGAGCCGGCTTGAGCCGGACGAAGTCCAGCATCTCGGCGGCGCGATGTTCAACGTCGCCGACGTGTCCGAACCGCAGATCAACAGCGTGCTCAACATCTTCGTCGATCAGGCCCGCGCCCGCACCACGGTCGGCTACGGCGCCGAGACGCAGATCAAGAACATGATGGAACGCGCGCTGGGCAGCGAGCGGGCGGAGAACATCCTCTCGCGCATCACGCCCGTGGCCAAATCCAACGCGCTCGAAGCGCTGAAGTGGATGGACCCGCGCGCCATTGCCGGCATGATCGAGGGCGAGCATCCGCAGATCGCGGCCATCGTCCTCGCCCATCTTGAGCCGCCTGTCGCGGCCGACGTGTTGCAGCTTCTCGATGAATCCATCCAGCCTGATCTGGTCTATCGCGTGGCGACCCTTGGTCCGGTCACCGCGGAAGCGCTGGAGGATCTAGAGAAGCTGCTGCTTTCCCAGAAGACCCGCGCGGCGGCCCCGCCGCCCACCAAGCGCGGCGGCGCGGCGGAGGCAGCCAAGATCGTCAACAACAGCCGCACCAGCGCCGAGCAGCGGATCATCCGCGCGCTCGCCAAGCTGGACAAGGGCCTCGCCCGCACGATCGAGGATGAGATGTTCGTCTTCGACAATCTGCTGGCCGTGGACGACAAGGGCCTCGGCACACTCATGCGCTCGGTCGAGAACGACGTGCTGGTGGTTGCGCTCAAGGGCGCCGATCCTCGCCTGCGCGACAAGATCCTCGGCTGCATGTCGAGCCGCGCTGCGCAGTCCATCGTCGACGAAATGGCGGATCGTGGTCCGATCCGCCTCGCCGAGGTGCAGGACGCGCAGAAGGAGATCCTCGCGATCGCCCGCCGCCTCGCCGGCGAAGGCACCATCAATCTCGGCGGCAAGGACGACGACTATGTCTAATCTCTGGACAGCCGAAGCCATCGCCACCGCGACCCGTGTTCCGGTGTGGGTCCAGCCGGGCGCACCCGCACCGTTCCAGGCATGGGACATGGGCACCGGGCCGCTGACCTCACTCGCATCGCACCCCGATCACGATCCCAGCCATGTCCACACCTCAGCCGATCTTCAGGCCGCCGCCTTCGCGCAGGGCTTCGAGGAAGGCCGCAAGGCGGTCGAGGACATGATCACCGACGAGCGTGCGGCCATCATCCAGCTGGCCGGTTCGCTGGAAGTGTTGAAGCCACAGCCGTCGCAGGCGCTCGCCATGCTGCTGTCCGAAACGGTCGAACGGCTTGTCCGCCAGATCATGGGCACGGTGACGATCGACCGCGACACGCTGATCGACCGCTGCGAACGCGCCGCCGAACTGATCGGCGAGGAAGCCGGGCCGATGCGCCTGCGCCTCCATCCCGACGATCTCGAACTGCTGGCCGACGCGCCAATCGATACGCCGCTGGTCGGCGATCCGCATCTGCTGCGCGGCACGATCCGTCTCGAAACCGACGAAGGATGGATCGAGGACGGCCCCGAGGCCCGCCTCGAACGTCTCCGCGCCGCGCTCGACCAGATGGGCCTCGCTGCTCGCAAGGATGATGAACTGTGAGCGTTCTCACCGCCCAGGCCGAAGCCATGCTCGGCAAGCTCGATCTCGGATCGATCGGGCCACAGAATATCGGCCGCCTCGCCGCCTATGACGGGTTGATGCTGGAGGCCACCGGCCTGCGCATGCCGGTCGGCGCCTGCGCCCGCGTGATCGATGCACAGGGCTACGCCTCGCGTGCCGAAGTCGTCGGCTTTCGCGGCAATCGCACCCTCCTGATGGCACTCGACCAGCAGGGCGCCCACAGCTGCGGCGCCCGTGTCGAGCCGGACAGCGGCGGCGGCATCGCTGCCGTCGGCGAAGCTCTGCTCGGCCGCGTCATCGATGCGTCCGGCAAACCGCTCGACGGCCGTGGTCCGGTCGCCGCGCACCAGCATTGGCCGCTCGCCGGCATCCAGGGCAATCCGCTCGACCGCGCGCGCGTGCTCGATGCGTTCGACATGGGCGTGCGCGCGGTCAACGCGCTGTTCACGGCGGGCGTCGGCCAGCGTATCGCGATCGTCGCCGGCTCGGGCGTCGGCAAGTCCGTACTGATGGGCCAGATGATCGCGGGCGCTGATGCCGACGTGGTCGTCGTCGGCCTGATCGGCGAGCGCAGCCGCGAAGTCAGCGACTTCATCGCCACAAAGCTCAATGGCCCGGTCCGCCAGAAGAGCGTGGTGGTCGCGGTCCCCGCCGATCATCCGCCCGTGCTGCGTCTCCGCGCCGCGATGCGCGCGACCGCCATCGCCGAATATTTCCGCGCGCAGGGCAAGCGCGTGCTGCTGCTGATCGACAGCCTCACCCGCGTGGCCCATGCGCAGCGCGAGATCGGCCTGTCGCTCGGCGAACCCCCGACGATGAAGGGCTATCCGCCGTCCGCGCTCGGCCTGATCCCGCGTCTCGTCGAGCGGGCCGGTGCCGATTCGCGCACCGGCGGCTCGATCACCGCGCTCTACACCGTGCTCGCCGACGGCGACGACACCTCCGATCCGATCGTGGATGCGGCCCGCGCCATCGTGGACGGCCATCTCGTGCTCTCGCGCAGCCTTGCCGAGCAGGGCGTCTTCCCCGCGATCGACGTAGGCAAGTCGCTGAGCCGCGTGATGTCCGACATCGTCGGCCCGAATCATGCGGGTGCGGCCACCAACTT
>Ga0207674_10009145_pt1 | contig 11363 bp, 12 predicted proteins | sample KBSCornC72_FD_184303 | JGI IMG/M metagenome (GOLD analysis project Ga0207674, IMG submission 184303) | Corn rhizosphere microbial communities from Kellogg Biological Station, Michigan, USA - KBS Corn C7-2 (SPAdes) (version 2) | ecosystem: Host-associated > Plants > Roots > Rhizosphere > Soil ... | reverse complement strand
CTCATGCTCAATCACATGTCCCACCCTGAGAATCGTTCCCTCATCGAAGTGCTTTCCCAAGACCTGCACTCCGATCGGCAGTCCACTCTTGGTCGTTCCACACGGAACCGCTAATCCCGGGATTCCCACAAGGTCGGCCGTGACCGTAAAGATATCGGCGAGGTACATCGAAACCGGGTCGTCTGCCTTTTCTCCCAGTTTGAACGCCGCAGTCGGAGTGGTCGGCGTAATAATCGCGTCCACTTCGGCGAACGCATTCTGAAAGTCTCGAGCCAGCAGGGTTCGCACTTTCTGCGCCTGCAGATAGTAGGCGTCATAGTAGCCCGCGCTCAGTGCATACGTGCCCAGCATGATCCGGCGCTTCACCTCGGCACCAAAACCGCGGTCACGAGTCTTGCGATACATCTCGGATAACGCCTTCGCATCCTTCGCCCGTAGTCCGTAACGCACGCCGTCGTAGCGCGCCAGGTTCGACGATGCCTCCGCCGTCGCCACAATGTAATACGTCGGAATCGCATACTTTGTGTGTGGCAGCGAGATCCGCTTGATCTCGCATCCGGCTTCGCGCAAATCATCAATCGACTTCTGTACCGCCGCCCTCACTTCTCCATCGAGTTCCGCCGGGAAATACTCATCCGGCACTCCGATCTTCATTCCCCTCACCGGCCTGCCGATCTCGTCGAGATAGTTCGGAACCGGCATATCCGCGGAGGTCGAATCTTTCGGATCGCGTCCAGCTATCACCTTCAATACGGTTGCCGCGTCTTTCACCGACTTGGTTAGCGGTCCCACGTGATCCAGCGACGAAGCAAACGCAATCAGCCCGTAGCGCGACACTCGCCCGTACGTCGGCATCAATCCCACGACGCCGCAAAACGCCGCCGGCTGTCGAATCGAGCCGCCGGTATCCGAACCAAGTGTTGCGACCGCCATGTTTGCCGCCACCGCCGCCGCCGATCCTCCCGAAGACCCTCCTGGCACTCGCGACAAATCCCGCGGATTGTGCACCGGACCATATCCGGAATTTTCATTCGACGAGCCCATCGCAAACTCATCGCAATTCAACTTCCCCACAACAATCGCTCCCGCCGATTCCAACTTCGCCACTGCCGTCGAGTCATACGGAGCAACGAAATCCTCCAGGATACGAGACCCGGCAGTCGTCTGGATCCCGCGCGTCATGAACACGTCTTTGATCCCGACCGGAACGCCTGCCATCGGCGGCAATTCTTCGCCGCGATCCGCCATCCCATCAATCTCAGTCGCCTTGGCAAAAGCACGGTCTTTCGATAGCGTGAGGAACGCATGAATCTTCGAGTCCTCGGACTCGATCTTCTTGTAAAACTCTTCAGTCAGCGCGGTCGCAGTCGTCTCTTTCCGCAGGATCAGGTCGCGCACGAAATCGATCGTTAATGGGTCGATGTTCATTCCGAAACCTCGCCGCCCTTGTCGATCACCTTCGGGACCTTGAAGTACGTGCCATCCGTATCCGGCGCATTCATCATCGCCGACTCATGCGTCAACCCCGGCTTCACCTCATCGGCGCGCATCGTATACTCAAACGGAGTCCCTGATTCCCCCGCCTGCGCAGGTTTAGCCGCGAGCGTCACCACTTCCGCCATCGGCGGAACATCCTTCGTATCCAGCTGCCCCAGCATATCGATGTGCTCGAGGATGGAATTCAGGTCCTTCAACATCCGCTGCCGCTCCTGCTCCGTGAGTTCCAGGTTGGCGAGATCGGCCACGTACAGCACGTCCTTTTCAGTTACTTTCATCGAGTCCCTTGCTTCCCTTCCGGAAGTACAAAGTCTAGTCGGTTTACCTTCTGCCCGGTGTATTGCCTCAGCAGTTGCATGTAGTGCGGCATCATGTCGGCCAGTTGAGCGCGCCAGGTGGGATCCTGCACTCGAACCCGCAACACTCCATCGGTGAAACTAAGCGCCTCGGTGCGATCGGCGACTGTCTTGCCACAGACAAACTGCCACGCCACCACCGGAGCTTGTTCCGGCGGAACCCGCGAAAGCATTTCCGCGACTATCTTCTGCAGCGTATCGCGCGCCGACTCCATCCGTCCTCCGCTACCGAGAATTCTACTTGATGCTTGCGCAAGATCCGGAACCATTTCCGCCCCTCCCAAACGCACAAAAGCCGCCTCGGGTTGAGGCGGCTTCGCTAGATTCGGCCCGATACTCTATCTGGGAAATTTCCTGCGAATCACTCCCGCAACGCCGAAGATTCCAGTGCCCAGCATCAACAGGCTGGAGGGCTCTGGCACCGTCGGTGGAGGACCTTCGCAAGGCGGCTGGCCTTCACCACCGCAAACACTGAAGCTTCCCCCGGCTATGAACACGTCAGAGTCGAGGATGAAATCACTTGTGTCCGCAATGGCAAGCACCAGCGTGTTGGAAACACCAGGGTTTACCTTCGCCGTGCACGACAGAGGAACGGTGAACCCGCCCATCTTCGTGCTCTTGGCTCCGGCGGAGTTGTCAACGAAGAAGCTGCTGTTCTTCCCGGCGTTCACGTTGTTAATGGAGACAACATCACTCGTGCCCGGAATTAGCGCACAGTTTGTTCCATTCACGAAAAAAGCAAAAATGTCGTTGAACTGGCTGTTCACGAATTGCGGGTATTCGGCAGATCCGAATACGTAGGTGAACGCGACATTGTTGCCCGTCGGTGTGAAGTCGATGGTCAGAAGAGAAGCATCGTTCGTTGTGTTACCGCTTAGCAGCGCATCCAGTGCCGAAGAACCCGCAAGTCCATTGCTGGTTCCACCGAAACTGAACGAGTAGGGTCCGCCAACGTTAGCTACGTTGCCGGAACTGAGGATGATCCCTGTGTCTATACCGATGATGGACGCCCCACCGCTAAACAAGCCTGAAGCGTTGTTGCCACCCGTATAGGTTGCACTATTGATCGTGATTCCGCTGCCGCCCGACAGCAGCGAATTGGCCATGGTGTTTGCTGTGACGGCACCGCCGAGCGGTGTCGTCGCTATGTCGGCAAAACTCAACGTCGGGAGAGCCAACAACACCACAAGGACGAGAATTCTCATACTCTTGGGCATTAAACCTCCACTGATTGGGAAAACAGGGGGAAGGTGACGCTTGGGTCCGCCTCGGATTGGGCGAAGAGTGCCGACTGGTCGAGGGAGTCCAGCTTTCGCCCGAACCGGATGTCGCAATTCAACTTCCAGCCGCTTTCCCGCTCCGTATCCGAAGCCCAACCCGCAGACGTTTGCCGCCAGAGTGAGGTCCAGTAAGCTACTTACGATGTAGGACCTCTACATCGTTAGCAGCAGTTCTGAGTTATCGCGCGCTAACTTTTCCTCCGAACTATGCAGGAACTTGCAGAGAACTATGAAAGTTGCTGCTTCCGACTCTGGATAACTGGGGGTAACTTACCCATCCACCAATGAGCTGTCAGAGAAGCTGGATTGTTCGCGAGTCGCCGGGTATCCTGCTTTCGCCAGTTCTTACCTAGCCTTGGGAGAGTCGTAAATGAAGCGAACTGCCTTCCTCGTTCTCATTCTTGGTTTAATCGCCGCCCCTGCTGCCGTTGCTCAATCCGACGCTCCGAAAGCAGATGAGCAGGTCGCCAGTTGCAATATGGACAATGGCGACCAAATCGCCGTTCGTTACGTATCCGAAGCCGCTTCAGGAGAAAGGTCTGTCTTCGGCGGCAAAGTCCCTTACGGAACCGTCTGGACGCCCCAAAATAAGCCCATGATCTTGTTCGCGACCGGCGCCTTCTCGGTCGGAAGTCAGAATCTATCTCCGGGGGCTTACACCATGTTCTTGATTCCAAACAAGACCGAGTGGACATTGGTGGTCTCGAAAGAAACGGACGTGAACGCCAAGTACGATTCGACCAAGGATGCGGCCCGAACCACGTTGGAAATCGGATCCCTGCCAAACGCGCAGAACAACTTTCGGGTATTTCTCGGGCACGTCGGTCCTAATCAATGCAGCATCAGCATCCATTGGCAAAAACGAGGGGGATTCGCTAATTTCGGCGGGAAATTGTAGGTAGCTTGCGGAGAATCCGTATTCGTCGATCACGTGGGAAATTCGCGCGCAACGAACTGCATCGCCTCATCCCTGGTTTTAAGACGCCCCTCTAGCTGGCCGTCCTCGACCGCGGCCAGAATCTCCTTGAACCGCGGACCCTGCTCGTAACCGGCCTCCAGCAAATCGTAGCCTGTAATCAGCGGCTTCGGACGAACCTGCTCCGGCGGCATCTCCGCCAGTTTTGCGCGTGTGAAATCGTAGAGATCCAGCATCCCGTGACTTCCCAGGCAATCGATCCGGTGCAGTTCCAGGTGTTCGTCAAATTGCGGCAGCCGGACGAAGCGCTTGAACGTCGACTCCTTCATGTTCTTCACATCTGCAAACCGAAGGTGATTCGCAACCAGTGTCATGATCTGCGCAATTTCGTCATTCGACATGCGGAACCGCAGCCCGATCTCCTCGGCCATCCGCTCCCCTACTTCAACATGGCCATCGAAGCGGATCCGATCAGGCGCGACTCTGAATGTCGGAGGCTTACCCACATCGTGCAGCAGCGCTCCCCATGCCAGCGTGCGCGATACTCCAGCCGGCAACATGCTCAATAGCAATAGCGTGTGGACCCACACGTCGCCTTCCGGATGATATTGGGGTGGCTGCTCAACGCCCTTCATCTTCTCAACTTCCGGCAGCACCTCGTGCAACAGTCCGGTAGTGTCCAGCAATTCGAATGCGCGACGTGCATTTCCTTCCGTCAACATCTTTGTAATTTCATCGCGCTGTCGCTCGCGGCTGACCTGCCGAATTTCCGGCGCAAGCGTTCGAATCCAGCGGAACGTTTCGCCATCGATCTCGTACCCGAAGCGCGCCGCGAACCGCACCGCACGCATCATGCGCAACTTATCTTCCCGAAAGCGGCGCTCCGGCTCGCCAATCGTCCGAACTAATTTTCGCGCAATGTCATCCTGGCCGCCGACGTAGTCGAGCACGCGATCGCCATCCATTGGGTCGAGCATGAGCCCGTTGATCGTGAAATCGCGCCGCTGAACATCTTCCTTCGGATCGGTGCTGTAGCGGACCGCGTCCGGGTGGCGGCCATCCGAATACGCACCGTCACTGCGGAACGTGGCTACTTCAACAACCTGGGGATGTTCGGAGGAAACTTCTTCCTCATGATTCGGACCGCCGTCTATCCCGACCGCTTTGAACGGAACAAGCACCACTCCGAATTGCGCTCCAACCGCATAAGTCTGCGGAAAGTTTCGCATCACTTGTTCAGGAGTTGCGTCGGTAGAAACATCAAAGTCCGCCGGATCTCGTCCCAGCAAAAGGTCGCGCACACACCCGCCCACCAGGTATGCCTGGTGCCCCTTCGACCGCAACCTCCGAACCACTTCAACGGCAGCGAGCCTGGCCTGCATGAGATTAGTTTAACTTCCCAACCACGTTTCGCTTCAGCAGCTTAGTAGCTGAGAAGCTGAGCAGCAATGTTCTTTCCTATAAGATGTAATTTCAAGCTATGTCTGCCCCCTACATCCTCGGCATCGAGAGCTCCTGTGACGAAACCTCCGCGGCGGTTGTCCGAGGTGGCGAGGAACTTATCTCCAACGTAGTTGCGTCACAGATAGCGACCCACAAACCGTATGGAGGAGTGGTTCCAGAACTCGCCTCCCGCGAGCATCTTCGAAACATCGTTCCAGTAGTTCGGCAGGCCTTGGCTGAAGCAGGTCAGACTTACGAATCTATCGACGCGCTAGCGGTCACGCGCGGCCCTGGGCTCGCCGGCGCGCTGTTGGTTGGCGTCAGTTACGCGAAGGCGCTGGCCTTCGCCCTTCAGAAACCGCTGATCGCGGTCAACCACATCGAAGGACACATCCACGCAGTCCTGCTCGAACAGCGACGCGCCGGGAACAATAATCTGCAATTTCCAGTCCTCGCCCTGGTTGTTTCCGGAGGCCATACCCATCTCTACCTCGCAGATCGGATCGGTGATGGATGGAAGTACCAGAACATCGGACACACGCGCGACGACGCCGCGGGCGAAGCCTTCGACAAGGTCGCCAAGTTACTAGGCCTCGGGTATCCGGGCGGTCCGATCGTCGACGCCTTGGCCAAGCACGGCAATCCAGCGGCAGTGAAGTTTGGCCTCGTGCAGATCAAGCATCGCGATCGCAACGATCGTGGATTGCCCACCGGAGATCAGCGTTACGACTTCTCCTACAGTGGCATCAAGACCGCGGTGTTGCGCTTCACAGAGACCCACAAACTGTCGGACTCCATCGAGACTCGCAGACGTGCGTTGCTCGATATCGCAAAGCCAACGGTTGACGACTACCTTCGCCTTTGCGACCGCACCACCCTCGATCTGGTCGCCTCGTTCCAGCGCGCAATGGTTGATGATCTCGTCACCAAGACGCTCACCGCTGCTCGAGACGGCGATGTCGCAACCCTGCTGGTTACCGGAGGAGTAGCCGCCAACAGCGAGCTACGTTCAAGCTTCGAACGGGAAGCGGCTAAGAATGGTATCGTGGCGCACTTTCCCTCCCGCGTGCTCTCGACCGACAATGCCGCCATGATTGCCGCAGCCGCCTATCCCAAGTGGCTCACCCGCGACTTCGCCGACGAACACCTCTCCGCCGAAGCAAATCTGCCTCTCAGGTAACAAGGACCTGCAGTTTTCTGACGGCTGGGTTTTGCGGATGGCGGATGGCGGAGTGCGATCTTCTCGCAGTTTGCTAATGGCTAATTGCTAATGGCTGGTCTTTTCCGAATGACGAGCTTCTTGCCGTACAGCTAATTGCTACCCTTCCCAACCATCTCCGGAAACGTGCTACAGATCGCAAGTTCCAACTGGTCGAGGATATCGATGTCTTTGTAGATGATGACGTCGGCGCGAGTCTCTTCCGCTGGGTCGGAGCTGGACTTCTTACCCGCAAGTACGATGATGGGGACTTCCCGAGTATCCGGACGGTTCTTCAGGATCGTGATCAGCTCACGGCCACCCATCTTCGGCATTTGGAGGTCTGTGACGATCACGTCAGGCTTTATCTGTTGCAGCATCTCCAGCGCTTCCACTCCGTTCGTCGCAGACTCCACTTGGAATCCACGCTCTTCGAAGTAGCGGCATACAGAATGCCGAATCAACATGGAGTCGTCGACGACGAGCGCCATGTGGGCCATGAAGTGCTCCTTGCAAACAGCCGTTCAGCTAACATGCTGAGATGATTCAACATATCAAAGCGAACTTGTGCTCACAAGTTGACTAAAGGGGTAGGAACTTCCGGAGGCACACGTCACCCCAATATGGGAACGGACAGGGTTAACGCGCCGTTTGGCGGGTCTTAGGCTTCGTCGGTTTCCTGTTCCTCGATCGCCATGTCTTTGAACTCGCTCGACTCAAAGACCTCACGACAATCAAGGCATTCGACGAATTCGGCATCTTCGTCGCGGGAAACAATCTGAACGCGCGGGTGCCTACACTGCTGATTCATGGATTTGCTCAGGGAAGAGTTGGACGACTCGGACTGGATTGACGGCATACGTGTAACCGCTGAAATTCTTCTCCGCGGACTTGAAGTGAGCGGTATTTTCGAACCCTACCGCTCCCATGTCAAGCCGCTTTTATCGCTGAAATGGAATGTGCTCTGCCATTTGACGCCAGGACGAGACTGGCGGCTTCCACTTGGAGTGAACTTCAAAAGAAGAGGTTGTGTTAAGAACCGGGAGTTGTATCCCGACGAGCGGCGTCGAGTACTGGATTGCGGGAATCGATGTCTTCCGACGGCATGGGATAGATTCCGTCCTGTCGGGCCTGTCGGATGTTCACACGAATGAACTGTGCTGCCGAAAATTTGGCCATACTTCGCGAGGCCGATCCTACGGCTACATCGAAAGTTGTACGACCGGTCAGGGAAGTCTCGATGTAAAGGAATCGATCCGATCCCGGAGCAACTCGCACTCCCACGTACGCATGACCTGGAACGAGGACAATCGAGGGCTCCATCCCCAGGTTCTCGAACATCGCCGCGTACATCACTGCACCATCGATGCAGTTGGCGGAAGAATGTCCCAGCGACTCAGCCGGCATTCGCACCCGCTCGCTCACTTCTTCGTGTCCGCCCAGGGTCATTGAACTCTTGACGTAACTTACTCCTTGTTCCTGGAGAGCACGATAAATTGCGCGAGCCTGCTGCATCGTCGAGCGCTCTTGAGTCGCCTCATTACGCGATTCGTATCCAGGCATCCGGCGCCCCGGCATGAAATTCTTCGCCTGCGACAGCAGTCGCTCTACCGACGCATCGTGCGGAGTGACCCACGATGCAATGAACGACGCATACTGAAAATCGCGCCCCCAATACAAATCGTCCACCGATCGAAGCCTAACTGGCACGGTCTGCTGGTAGACATTCCTTCCTGCCGCATCGAGAACATTGATCGCCGCCGTAGCCGCTGCAATCTCGCGGTTCATGTACAGACGACGAAGGAATGTAGGCGCAAACAGATAGGTCTTGGACTCCCCGGCTCCCAACTCAGCGATCTGGATCTCCTGGTCGCTCCAGCCTGGAATCTGCACGCTGATGCGGTTTCGAAGAGCATCGGCGGTCGAGTTCGTCACCCGAACCGCAACCGTTCCCCAATTTCTTTGGCGAGGATCCTTCAAGGAAGCGTAGTTCGCGAAGACCGGATAGATCTCGCCATCCAGCCCCGCGCTCACTTCATAAGTTGCTTGAGGAGTGCGCACCCCTGACGTGGGTCGTGCGACTTTTTCTTTGACGTCGGAGCTACCGAATCCCGGAACCAATATCGCCGACACGATCGCGCAAACACACACGAATCGGGTGAAGCCCGGCAGTGACGAAGTGGCGGACAGCATTACACTCTTAGAGTAAATTCTTCAGCGATTTCTTCAATCCAGCGGACGCCTTAGTCCCGCCATCTTAATTGCCACCGATGAACTACTACCAATGTTGCAACTCAGCTTACCCAACTTAAGAATCCTTCGTGCTCCTTATTCATCGCACCTCGCCCTCGGAGCGCCGGCTCCCTCTCCTGCAAAACAGTTGAATCATTCGATAACCCTGGTTGACTCCCTCACCCGCCGCGTGTGCTAATCATTCCTTAGCCATGAGCATCGCCGACAACATCGCCGCCGTCCGCGAGCGGATCGCCACCGTTGCGACCCGCGCCGGCCGCAATCCCGACGACATTGCGCTCATGGCCGTCTGCAAGACTAAGCCGGCAGAGGACATCCGTGCTGCCTACGAGTCCGGGCAGCGCCTATTCGGCGAAAACCGTGTCCAGGAATTCGCCGAGAAATCACAGGCCCTACAGGACCTCGTCTCCGGCGACGATGCCGCCGAATTCCATCTCATCGGGCACCTCCAATCCAACAAGGCCGCCCGCGCCGCCGAAATCTTTCAGGCCGTCGATTCCATCGATTCCCTCTCGCTGCTCGAACGTCTTCACACCGCCGCCCTGCGCCTGAACAAGCACATTCCGCTGCTCATCGAGATCAACATCGGTGGCGAAGACCAGAAGGCCGGACTCGCCCCGGAGAGCCCGGAGTTGGAGCAGATCCTCCAGGCCGCCCCGAAGCTGCTGGCCATTTCCGTTCGCGGCCTGATGACAGTGCCTCCCTTCACAGACGATCCCGAAGGCGCCCGGCCCTACTTCCGCCAGCTTCGCGAACTCCGCGACCGCATCGCCCGCCGCAAGCTTCCCGCCGTGTCCATGGACGAGCTCTCTATAGGCATGTCGCACGACTTTGAAGTTGCTATTCAAGAGGGCTCGACCTGCGTTCGTGTCGGAACTGCCATTTTCGGTGCAAGGAACTACACGTGAAGAAACTCGACATAGTTCTGGCCTGGCTGATGATCCTCCTCGGCGTCCTCCATCTCGGAGCCGCCTGGATTTCCATTCGTGGCTTTGCCGTCGGCGCTATCTGGGGTTACGTCGGCGGAGTCGCCATCATTGAAGCCGGCCTCCTTAACCTCATTCGCCAGTCCTCTCCAAAGGGCCTGCCCCGCGCCGCCTCCGTCATCAGCAACATCCTGATCACGATTCTTCTGATTTCGGTCGGCTGGTCGCAGATGACCCATCTTCTCCACCATCTTCACTTCGCGATCATCGCCGTCGTCGTAATCGCCGAACTCATTTTCTCTCTGCGAGGCTGAGTGATCCCCATTCGCGACACCGATCGGGGCGCCACCTTCGCCATTCGCGTTCAACCCCGCGCCAGTCGCAACGCCATTGCCGGTGAAATGGGCGATGCCCTTAAACTCGCGCTCACCGCCCCACCGGTCGAGGGCAAGGCCAACGAGGCCTGTGTCGAATTCCTCGCGAATCTTTTGAAGGTTCCGCGATCGTCCGTTACCATAGCCTCCGGTGAATCCAGCCGAAACAAAGTAATCCGTATCACCGGCTTGAGCGCCGGACAGGTCGAGCAGCGTTTACTTGAACACCTTCGATAACAGGAGAATGCCTTGAGCATTTCGCAGCGCTGGCAGGAGATCCGCACCGGCTTCGAACGCCCCTTCTGGGTCGCCAACGTCACCGAGTTATTCGAGCGTCTTTCCTACTACGCCGCATTCGCCTCGCTCGCACGCTATCTAAACGAAGCCCTCGGATTTCCAATCTCCAAGGCCAGCAGCCTCGCTGGACTTTTCGGCGGACTGGTCTGGTTCATGGCCGCATTCGGTGGTGCCATCGCCGATCGCATGGGCTTCCGTCGCGCCCTCTCGCTCGCTTACCTCATCCTGAGCTTTTCCTATTTCCTGCTCGGTTCCGTCGCCGCACCGTGGCTGGCTCCGGTTCGGAACGTCGTTCCGCTCACGGTACTTGTCACCCTGATCCTCATGCTGCCCGCGCTCGGTATCGCGCTCGTCAAACCCGCTGTCGTTGGGACGACCGCCCGAGCCTCCAAAGAAAACGTTCGCTCCATCGGCTACTCGATCTACTACACGCTCGTAAACATCGGCGGAGCACTCGGCCCCATAGTCGCCTCCTGGGTCCATCGCCACATGAGCACCGAGAACGTCTTCCGTGTCGCGGCCCTGAGCGTCTTCATAATGTTTTTTGCAGTTCTGATCTTCTTCAAGGAACCGCGCCGCGCCGGAGAAACTGAGACCACGAGCCTCGCCCAAACCGCCCGGAACTTCGGGATGGTCGTCTCCAATCCCCGCTTCATGCTCTTTCTGCTGATCTTCACCGGGTATTGGATCGTCTATTGGCAGGAGTTCATTACTCTTCCGCTTTATGTCGTCAAGTACATCAATCCCGATGCCGACACCGAACTGCTTCTCGCCTCAGGTCCCATTACCGTAATCAGCCTCACTGTGCTGATCAATGTGCTCA
>Ga0207674_10009143_pt1 | contig 11364 bp, 9 predicted proteins | sample KBSCornC72_FD_184303 | JGI IMG/M metagenome (GOLD analysis project Ga0207674, IMG submission 184303) | Corn rhizosphere microbial communities from Kellogg Biological Station, Michigan, USA - KBS Corn C7-2 (SPAdes) (version 2) | ecosystem: Host-associated > Plants > Roots > Rhizosphere > Soil ... | reverse complement strand
CGGAACATCGCGTACAGCAGCAGCATGGACAGGACGCTGAACCACAGGCACGACACGGCGTAGCGTCGCCACGACTGCTCGACGGTAGGGTTCACGCCGATCAGCCGGTAGACGATCCGCTCGGCTCGACCGATCTCCTCGCGCTTGTAGACGCGATACATGTACGCGCCGAGCGGAGGGGTCACGGCGATCAGGAGCAGGATGTAGACGACGATCGTGACCATGTCAGAAGCGCTCCGGGCGGATCAGGGCGTAGGCGAGGTACACCAGGAGGGCCACGGACAGGATGAGTTCGAGAACGTCGGCGAGGCTCATACGCGTTCCAGCCACGCGACCAACGCGAACGCCGCCGCGAAGAACACCACCGTGAGGACGATCATCAGCAGGTCGAGCATCCGAACCCCTTGTCTCCCAGGCCGCTCCAAAGGTAGGACGGTCGGCGTCAAGGACCCGTAAGGAACCGCGTGATCCGCGTATGGGATCCGTGAGGATTGGCCGCTCGGAGCCGCCAGTGGCCGGTGAGATGGGATGCTTCCGATGGCGGTTCGGCGCGGAGACGGCGACATGAGTCAACTGAGCGATCGGACACCGAGCCAGGTGCTCCGGCTGATGCGGTCTCCTCGACCGCGGCAGAAGGCGCTCGCCTACGGGGTGGGGATCGCGGGCACCCTGGTGCTCGTCGCCGTCTTCCTCCCGGTCCGTGACGACATCGACCCGCTCACGAAGGGCTTCGGGTTCTTGGTCGTCGTGGTCGCGGCGGCGGGGATCGGTGGGATCGGACCGGGGGTCGTCACGTCGTTCCTCGGGTTCGTGGTCTTCAACTTCTTCTTCCTCCCGCCGTACGACACGTTCCAGATCGGTCAGCCCGAGTACGTCGTCGTGCTGTTCGTGTTCCTCGGCCTCTCGGTCCTCATCTCGATCCTGCTCGGGCGTGCGATCGAGCGAGCCGCGGCGGCCGAGGCACGTGAGGCCGAACTCCGGACGCTGCAGGACCTCTCCCGAGAGCTCGTGATCCGGCCGCCCGGCGCCGAGGCCTATCGGGAGATCCTCGGGCTGGTCCTCACGATGTTCGACTACGACGCCGGAGCGCTCTTCGTTCGGGACACGGCGCATGCCGGCGGGCTGCGGGAGGAGGTGACGGTCGGGAGTGAGCCCGGTGAGATCGTCCCCGAATGGGATCCTCGCTCGCCCGAGCGTCCACCAGAACGGCTCCCGCTCAGCATCGGCGCGAACAACGTGGGGCTGCTGGTGCTCCGCGGCGAACGGGACGCTCCCACACCGGCGGAGAGCCGGATCCTCCGCGCCTTCGGGGACCAGCTCGCCCTCGTCCTCGAGCGAGACCGGTTGCTGCGGGCCGCCACCGGAGCCGAGGTCTACCGCCAGACGGAGCGTCTACGGCAGACCCTGCTGGCGGCCGTCTCGCACGATCTGCGGAGCCCCCTCGCGGCGATCAAGGCGAACGTCACCGATCTGCTCGATGCCGAGGTCCGGCGGAGCGACGAGGAACAGCGCGAGGTGCTCGAGGAGATCGACTCGGAGGCGGAGCGGCTCAATGCCCTCATCGCGAACCTCCTCGACATGTCCCGCATCGAGGCAGGGGTGCTCCACGCGCACCTGGAGAACGTGGATCTGGGTGACGCCGTCGCGACGAGCGTCGGCAACATCGCCCGTGTGTGGCCGACCGCGCGGATCCGCACCCGGATCGAGGAGGGCGACGTCGTTCGGGTCGACCGCGTCTTCCTCGATCGCGTCATGACGAACCTGCTCGACAACGCGGTCCGCGCGGGCAACGGCACGTCGTCGGACGTCGAGGTGACGGCGCGGAGCACCGACGGTCGCGTCACGATCCGTGTGATCGATCACGGTCGAGGTCTGCCCCCCGACGCCCGCGAGGCCTTGTTCCACCCCTTCTACGATCTGGATCAACGCAACCCGAGGCTCGGCCCAGGTCTTGGGCTCGCGATCGCGAAGGGCTTCGTGGTCGCGATGGACGGGGAGATCTGGGTCGAGGAGACGCCCGGCGGGGGGGCGACCTTCGCGATCGCCGTTGCGGGGAGCCGGGGCGAGACGTGAGCCGGATCCTCGTCGTCGACGACGAGGTCCAGATCCTTCGGGCGCTCCGTCGCGCGCTCGCGGCCCGGGGTCACGAGGTTGTGACCGCACGAGACGGTGAAGACGCGATCACCGAGGTCGAGGCCTCCATGCCGGAGCTCGTCGTCCTCGATCTGAACCTCCCGGGCATCGACGGGATGGAGGTCTGTCGCCGCCTGAGGACCTGGACCCAGGTGCCGATCCTCATCCTGTCCGTCCGTGAGGACGAGGCGGGGAAGGTGGAGGCGCTCGACCTCGGTGCCGACGACTACCTCACCAAGCCGTTCGGGATCGAGGAGCTCCTCGCTCGCGTTCGCGCCCTGCTCCGGCGGAGCCGGCCACGGGAAAGCCCACCACCTCGATTCGAGGTGGACGGGGTGGAGATCGACCTCTCGACCCGTCGGGTCTCGCGTGATGGGACCGACGTGCATCTGACCAAGACGGAATGGTTACTGCTCGAGGCGATGGCGGAATACCCGGGGAAGCTCCTTACCCACCAGTGGCTCCTCGAGCGCGTGTGGGGTGCGGGGTACCAGGAAGACGTCGAAGTCCTCCGCGTCTTCATCAGCCAGCTCCGCAAGAAGGTTGAGCCCGACCCGACCACGCCGACCATCATCGTCACGGACCCGGGCATCGGGTACCGCTGGGCCGTCGCCGCGAGCGGGGAGGGGGAGGTCTAGCTAGGTCGCTTCTTCACCGAGGACGGCCGCGCGGAGCGCGCTCTCGGCGTCGGGCACGGTGAGCGCGAGGACCTCGTCGCCGTCCGTGATGACGGTCTCCGGTTGCGGGATCACGACGTGGCCCTCCCGGATGATCGCGACGATCGTCGCGTCGGGGGGCAGGCGCATCTCGTATAGGGGCCTGCCGGCGGACGGTGAGTCGGCCGGGATCGTGAGCTCGACGATCGAGATACCCCCGCGTTCGAGCGTCATCAACCGGACGAGGTCGCCGACGGTGACCTCCTCCTCTACCATCGCGGTGAGGATGTGCGGCGGCGACACCGCCGCGTCCACGCCCCACTGCTCGGTGAACAGCCACTCGTTGTCGGGGTGGTTCACGCGCGCGAGAACCCGCGGGACGCCGAACTCCTGCTTGGCGAGCAGCGCGGTGACGAGGTTGTCCTCATCATCCCCGGTCGAGGCGACGACCACGTCGGCGGTGTTGAGCTGGGCCTTCTCGAGCACCCAGGGCTCGCATGCGTCGCCGATCATGTGGTCGACCTGCGGCGCCCACTCCTTGGCGATCTCGAGGACCGCAGGATCCTGCTCGATCAACGTCACTGTGTGGCCGCGGTTCGCCAGGTCCGATGCGAGGTGCCGTCCGACCGCGCCGGCCCCACTGATCACCACGCGCACGGTCAGTGCTCCACCGTCGGTTGCAGGAGTTCCTCGAGGCTCTCGAGCGCGTCCTTCTGGACCACCACGGCCGCGTAGTCGCCCTCCTGGAAGGTGCTCGACGGTACGGGGATGAACCCCTTGCCGCCTCGGTCGACGCCAGCCACGAGGATCTTGCCATCCATATTGAGCGACGAGACCGGCTTTCCGACGAGGTGGGTGGGGATCTCGACGCGCATCCGGAACAGGTCCCCAGCCGCGAGGGTCTCCTTGATCTCCTCGCCCGGGTGCGTGAGCATGAGGATCATCTGCTTCACGCCCCATCGGGTGGTGGAGACCGTCGGGATGTTCAGGCGCTCGTAGATGTCCGCCCGCATCGGGTCGTAGATCCGCGCGATCACCTTGGGCACGTGGTAGGTCTCGCGTGCGACGCGGGCCGAGAGGATGTTCGAGTTGTCTCCGCTGGAGACCGCGAGGAACGCGTCCGCCTCCTTGATCCCGGCGTCCTCGAGCACGTCTCGGTCGAACCCGAGTCCGACCATCGTCCGGGCCTCGAACCCCGGGGGCAGGCGCTGGAACGCCGCGGCGTTCTTGTCGATCACCGTGATCTCGTGCCCGGCCTTCGACAACTCCTGCGTGAGCAGGATGCCGACACGCCCACAGCCCATGATGATCACGCGCACGGCTGGCTACCTTAGCGTGCTTGGTCCACGGCCGCATCGACGGGAGCGGGCGGGCCGTCCGACGATGGGGGGACGCGCCGATCCTTCCCGAAGTAGTAGGGCACGACCGCCACGTCGACGTGCTCGTATCGTCCCAGGGTTCGGGCGATGCTCCGGCTCGTCCGGTCGTGGAGCAAGCGCTGCGTCGTTTTGGCGTAGTCGCGCCGCGGGAGTACGACGGTGACCTCGTTGTGCGGTCCCATCAGATCGACCACGTACCGTTCGACCGATCTGGCGACGTCTCGGTCCCAGCACTCCACCAGTTCCAGCGCGATCGGCATCCGGAGCTCCATCCACCGGGCGATGAGTTCGTCCTGGACCTCGGGGTCGACAGCTGCATGCACCGCGACGACCTCCTCGGCTCCGAGCGAGAGCGCATACCGAACCGCCTGAAGTGCGGCCCGGTCGGGACGGTCCACCAGCACGGCCACGCGATGGCTGGTCCTCGGCAACATCCGCAGCCTCGAGTGCGCCTCGGTCGGGTGCGTCTCTGGATGGTCGCGCACGAGCGTCACGCGGACCCCGGGGTTGGGGGCGAGGGCGCGGGCGAGCCGGGCGCCGGTTCGTCCCCGGCGCAGCCGCTCGAGGCGACCCATCCGGTGAGGGCCGGGAACGATGACGGTGACGTCGGCCTCTTCGGTCAGCGTCGCCGCGTACGCCGCGATGGTGGAGGCGGTGTCGCCCTGCGGCTGAAGGACGTGGAGTGGCACGTCCAGGCCGAGGAGTGCCCAGCGAGCGCGCACGCGTTCGGTCTCCACCGGGTCGTGGTCGACGTGGACCGCGTACGTGGTGCTCGAGCGGATCGTCTTCGCGTACTGGAGGGCGTGCATGGTCTTGCGGTCCAGATCGTCGACGATCAGGACCGAGATCGGGCGACCCGCAGGACCCTGCTCGAATGCCTCGAGGCCCTCGTCGAGCTCGGCATGCTCGCGTGAATACTGGTGGTTCATCCGGACCAGGATCCACACCATCACCGGGACGAACACCATCACCGCCCAGGCGCCGTGCGCGAACTTGGTGATCGCGATCACCACCGTCACCACCGCAGTCGTGACCGCGCCGAGACCGTTGATCGCCAGACCGTGTCGCCAGCCCGGTTCGCGGAGCCGAAGGTGACGCCGCGCCATGCCGGCCTGGGACAGGGTGAAGGAGGTGAACACGCCGATCGCGTACAACGGGATCAGCTTGTGGACATCGGCCTGGAACAGGACGACCAGCGCCGTCGAAGCGATCGCGAGTCCGATGATGCCGTTCGAGAAGACGAGGCGGTGTCCGCGTTTGGTCAGCGGGCGGGGCATGAAGTCGTCCTGCGCGTGGAAGTTCGCAAGGCGAGGGAAGTCGGCGAACGAGGTGTTCGCGGCCAGGATCAGGATCAGCGTGGTGGCGATCTGGAGCATCAGGAACATCGCCGTTCCGACACCGCCGCTGCCGAACACCGCGCGTCCCACCTCGGAGATCACGGTCTTGGTCTCGGTGGGGGTGACCTGGAGTTTCATCGCGAGGAACGACAGCCCCAGGAACATCACGCCCAGCAGGCTGCCCATCCACATCAGGGTCGTCCGGGCGTTGCGCCATTCGGGTGGCTTGAAGGCTGGCACGCCGTTGGAGATCGCCTCGACGCCGGTGACCGCCGCCCCGCCGGAGGCGAAGGCGTGCAGGATGAGGAATAGGCCGATCGCGCCGGTGGTCTCGGCCACATCGGGGGGGATCGGGAGCGGGTGCAGGTCGCCCATCAGCCCCTTGACGATCCCGATGCCGAGGAGGAGGAACATCATGACGATGAAGAAGTACGTGGGCGCGGCGAAGATGCGGCCGGACTCACGCACCCCTCGCAGGTTCCCCCAGGCGATGATCCAGATGAACGCGACCGAGAGCTCCACCCGATACGGGTAGAGCCCGGGGGCGGCCGAGGTGATGGCCGCGACGCCCGCCGCGACGGAGACCGAAACCGTGAGGACATAGTCGGTGAGCAGCGCGACGCCGGCGAGCTGCGCGGCGAGGAGTCCGAAGTTGTCCTTGGTCACGATGTACGCGCCGCCGGCGCTCGGGTAGGCCCTGATCGTCTGACGGTAGGAGAACAGGAGGATCACGAGCACCCCCAAGATCCCGAAGGTCACCGGCATGACGACCGAGAAGGCCAAGACCCCGATCGCGGGGACCGCCACCTTCAGGATCTCCTCGGTGGCATAGGCGACCGAGGACAGGTTGTCGCTCGCGAACACGGCCAGTGCCGTCGGCTTCCCCAGGCGCTCGTGCTTGAGCTGCGCGGTCGGGAGTGCGGGGCCGAGCGCGATCCGTTTCCACAGGTGCGAGAGGCCCCGAGGTTCGGGGATGCGCCGGGGGGTGGGACCGGGAACGGTCGGCGTGGGGATCGTTCGGGGTTCGGAGCGTCCGAGCTTGGTGACCATCCGTGCTTCCTCCTCACCCAAAGGTTCGGCCGTGCGCCGTAAACGGGCCGTGAAGGGTGCGGCGCGGGGCGTGAAGAACCCGTAGCGAAGCCGTAGCGTTGCCGTATGAGCGAACGGTGGGTGCTGGCACCCGGCGGCGCCTCTCGTGCGCGAGCCGTCGTGATCTCGGTCGCTGCCCCGGCGCTGGCGCTCGGGATCTCCCTGATCGTCCAGCCCGAGCACGAGCTCGGTGCCGCTTCGCTGTTCCTGCTCGCCGTCGTGGCCGCGTCGGTCGCCGGAGGCATCTGGGCGGGGATCGGCAGCTCGGTGCTCGGTTTCCTCTTCTTGAACTACTTCTTCACGGAGCCGTTGCATACGCTCCGTGTGCACAACCGCGACGACGTGGTCGCGCTCGTGGTCTTCCTCGTGGTTGCCCTGCTCGTCGGATGGGTGGTTTCGCGTGCGGTGTCGGAACGCGACCGCGCGACGAGGCGAGAGCGTGAGGCACGACTCCTGAACCTGTTCACGACCAAGGCGCTCTCCGGCGAGCCGCTCGATCGCGTCCTGAACGATCTGGCGGCTGCGCTCGTCGACGCCCTACGACTGTCGAGTTGTTCGATCGCCGCGGCCGCCGCGGGTCGCTCGTACGAGGTCCGCAGGGCGCGGCCCGGAACGAGCGACGGTTCGACGGTCGAGCTGCCGATCACGAGTGGCGAGGTCACGTTCGGGACCCTTCGAGCGTCCTCTCCCGTTCACGAGGAGCTCGTCCCCGAGGACCGACGACTGGTGCAGGCGGCCGCCAGCCAGGTGGCCGTCTACCTCGAGCGCGCCCGCCTCGATGCGGAGATCGCAGCCGCGAGGCTCGACGTCGAGCGGAGCCAGGCGCGTGCCGCGCTGTTCTCCTCCGTGACCCACGACCTGCGCACGCCCCTGGCGTCGATCAAGACGGCCGTGACGAGCCTGCTCCAGGTGGATGTGCGGTTCGACCCGTCCCAGGCCCGAGAGCTCCTACAGACCGTCCTGGAGGAGACCGATCGCCTCAACCGACTGGTCGGGAACATCCTCGGGCTCGCGCAGGTACGCTCGGGCGCGCTGCTCCCGGTCAAGGAGCCGACGGCGCTCGACGAGGTCGTGGAATCCGTCCTGCACCGACTCGAACCCACGCTCGGGGGTGTCCGCGTCCGGACGATCTTCCGCGACGCTCCCGATGTCCCGGTCGACCCGGTGCTGATCGATCAGGTGGTATCGAACCTGCTCGAGAACGCCGTGCGCTTCTCGCCGGTGGGTGGCGAGGTCGTGCTGTCGGTCGCTCCGTGGCGCTCGGTCGTCCAGGTTCGGGTGGCCGATCAGGGTCCCGGGATCCCTGCGGACGATCGCGACCGAGTGTTCGAGGCCTTCACGCAGCTCGGGGCCACGGCCCCGGACGCGAGCGGTGGCAGCGGTCTGGGTCTCGCGATCTCCCGGGCGATCGTGCTCGCGCACGGTGGTCGGATCTGGATCGAAGGGGCGCCCGGCGGCGGCACCGCGGTCGTGTTCGAGCTCCCGGTCCGCGAGGCGGCGCCCGTGCAGCAGGAAGTGGCAGCACGAGAGGGCAGCTCGTGACGCGGGTCCTCGTGGTCGACGACGAACCGCAGATCCGACGCGCGATGCGGACCAGCCTCGAGGCGCATGGCTACGAGGTGCATGCCGTCGGCACGGGTGGCGAGGCGGTGGTCGCGGCCGCGGAGGAGGGTCCCGAGCTCGTCCTGCTCGACCTCGGTCTGCCCGATCTGGATGGCACCGAGGTGATCCAGCGCATCCGGTCCTTCTCCGAGGTGCCGATCATCGTGCTCTCGGTCCGAGACCGACAGGCCGACAAGGTCGCCGCGCTCGATGCCGGGGCCGACGACTACGTCACCAAACCCTTCGGGGTGGAAGAAGTCCTCGCCCGCCTCCGGGCCGCCTTGCGACGCAGCCAGGCCGGCGAGCCGTCCGCCCCGGTCCAACGTTTCGACGAGCTCGAGGTCGACGTCGGCCGACGGCTCGTCACCGTCACCGACGCACCCGTGCACCTGACCAAGACCGAGTACGCGCTCCTCGAGGCATTCGTGACCAACCCCGGGAAGCTGCTCACCCATCAATGGCTGCTGCGCAAGGTCTGGGGTCCGGGGTACGCGGAGGAGAGCCACTACCTCCGGGTCTATGTGCGTTCGTTGCGCCGCAAGCTCGGGGACCAGGCTTCCGCCCCTCGTCTCATCCTGACCGAGCCCGGCGTCGGATATCGGTGGATCGCGGCACGGACCGACGGCGACCCGTCGTAGCATCTCCGTCGATGTCGTCCACGGCCACCCCGTCCGTCCTCAAGCGCCTCCTGGTGGGACGTGCCTTCACCAGCCACCAGCTCGAGCACACGCTGCTGCCGAAGACCCTCGCACTGCCGGTCTTCGCCTCGGACGCCCTCTCGTCGGTCGCGTACGCCACGGGTGAGATCTTCATCCAGCTCACGATCGTCAGCCTGGTCTTCAAGCAGCTCGTCATGCCGATCTCGATCGCCATCGCGTCCCTGATGGCGATCGTGGTGATCTCCTACCGGCAGACGGTGCGGGCCTACCCATCCGGTGGCGGGGCTTACATCGTCAGCAAGGACAACCTCGGCGCGCCGTATGGCTTGGTGGCCGCGGCCGCTCTGCTCGTCGACTACATGATGACCGTGATCGTGTCGATCGTGGCCGGCGTGTTCGCGATCGGGTCGGCGTATCCGCCGGCCAACGAGCACAAGGTGTTCCTGTCGATCTTCTTCGTCTGGTTGGTCACGATCGCGAACCTGCGTGGGGCGCGAGAGTCGGGAACGGTGTTCGCCGTCCCGACCTACGGCTTCGTGGTCTCGATCCTGCTCCTCATCGCGATCGGCTTCGTGCAATGCCTCGGGGGCTGCCCCACCACCGAAGCGGTGGAGCCGATCAGCAACGCCGCCACGACCGCGACGGCGATCGGACTGTTCGCCGTGCTTCGCGCGTTCTCCTCGGGCGCGACGGCCCTCACCGGTGTCGAGGCCATCTCGAACGGTGTCCCCGCGTTCCGTCGGCCGCAGGCGAAGAACGCTGCCGAGACGCTCGCGATCATGGGCGTGATCGCGATCACGATGTTCATCGGGATCTCCTGGCTTTCCGTCCACATCCACGGCACCGTCGCCAGCGACGTCCGGTCGATCCCGGCACAGATCGCGTGGGCCGTGTTCCACGGCGGGTTCGGCTTCTACGTCGTCCAGTTCTTCACGGCGACGATCCTGATCCTCGCTGCGAACACGGCGTACCAGGACTTCCCGCGGCTCTCGTCGATCCTGGCGCGAGATCGCTACATGCCCAGCCAGTTCATGAACCGTGGCGATCGTCTGGTGTTCTCGAACGGCATCGTCGTGCTCGCGATCGGCTCATCGCTGCTGATCTACGCCTTCGAGGCGGACCTGACACGCCTGATCCAGCTGTACGTCATCGGCGTGTTCACGTCGTTCACGCTGTCGCAGAGCGGGATGATCGTCCACTGGCTCCGCGAGCGCCACAAGGGCCCGTCGGCGGCTCGAGGCTGGCGGCGTTCGATCGTGATCAACGCCATCGGTGCCGTCGCGACCGGCGTCGTCCTGGTCGTGGTCACGGTGACGAAGTTCACTGCCGGTGGCTGGCTCTCGATGCTGTTCATGGCGATCCTGGTCGGGCTGTTCGTGTCGATCCACCGCCACTACGAGTTCGTCGGGCAGCAGCTCCGGCGGGGGAGGGTTCGACCGGGCGACGGCGGCGTGAACCACATGGTCCTCGTGATCAGAGAGCTGGACGCCGCGGCGGCAGAGGCCCTTGGTGCGGTGCGCTCCATCCGTCCGACCGAACTGCACATCGTGCACCCGACGAGCGAAGGCATCCCGCTGGAGCTCGAGGAGCGATGGCGCGAGTTCTCGATGGGCACCGCTCCGCTCGAGCCGCTCCCGCTCGGGAAGGACTCCCCGCTCGAGGCGCTCCGCCGGTTCGTGCGGGGGATCGATCGGGCGCCGAACGACTTCGTGAACGTCGTGGTCCCCGAGACCGTTCAGGGATCCCTCTTGGTGTACCTCCTTCGTCGAGCATCGTTGATCCGCCTGAAGGTGGGCCTGCTGCGCGAGCCCAACATCGTCGTGACCGACGTCCCCGTCCTCGTCCGCGACGGCGAACCAGTGGGTGTCGACGCACGACCGCTGATCCCGGAACGAACCGTTGCCCTCGTGTTCGTCTCGACCGTGCACGATGCGACGATCCGTGCCGTGAACTACGCGCAGACGCTGGAGGCTTCGGAGACGCGGGCGATCTACTTCGACCTGGATCCCGAAGCGGCGCACCGGATGCAGGAGCAGTGGGGGGAGATCGGGATGCGAGTCCCCCTCCACATCGTCGAGGCACCCTTCCGCGATCTGACCCGGCCCATGTTGGAGGAGGTCCGGCGATTCACGTCTCGACCCGGCACGATCGTGCTGGTCGTCGTCCCAGAGCTCATCGTCTCGAAATGGCGGCATCTCCTCCTGCACAGCCAGAACGCGCTGTTCGTGAAGCGGTTGTTCCTGTTCGAGCCGAACGTCATCCTGTCGAGCGTGCCCTACGTGCTTGAGGACGAGGCGGAGCCCGCCGCGGTGCCGGCGGGCTGATGGACCGAGAGGCCGCCGTCGCCCTGTGCCGTGAGAAGTGCCTCAAGGAGACCACGGTCCGGCACCTGATCTCGGTCGAGGGCGTTATGCGCGGGCTCGCCCGGCGCTTCGAGCAGGACGAGGACCTGTGGGGTCTGACCGGCATGTTCCACGACCTCGACCAGGACCACACCGGGGACGACGCG
>Ga0207674_10009142_pt1 | contig 11365 bp, 9 predicted proteins | sample KBSCornC72_FD_184303 | JGI IMG/M metagenome (GOLD analysis project Ga0207674, IMG submission 184303) | Corn rhizosphere microbial communities from Kellogg Biological Station, Michigan, USA - KBS Corn C7-2 (SPAdes) (version 2) | ecosystem: Host-associated > Plants > Roots > Rhizosphere > Soil ... | reverse complement strand
GCCTCTCCTGCTTGGCCCGCAGGGCCTTCTCGACCGCGTCGTCGAGGTCGGCGGCCACCTCGTCGAGGTAGCGGTGCTCGACCCGGCGGTGCAGCCGGGCGGCGTCGACGTCGACGATCAGGCACGCGCCGTCGTTGAGCGTCACGGCCAGCGGCTGGGCCCCGCCCATGCCGCCACAGCCGGCGGTGAGGGTGAGGGTGCCGGCGAGGGTGCCGCCGAACCTCTTCTCCGCCACCGCGGCGAAGGTCTCGTACGTGCCCTGCACGATGCCCTGGGTCCCGATGTAGATCCACGACCCGGCGGTCATCTGGCCGTACATCGTCAGCCCGAGGTGCTCGAGCCGGCGGAACTCCGGCCAGGTCGCCCAGTCGCCGACGAGGTTGGAGTTGGCGATGAGCACGCGCGGCGCCCACTCGTGGGTCTGGAAGACGCCCACCGGCCGGCCGCTCTGCACGAGCATGGTCTCGTCGGGCTTGAGCGTGCTCAGCGTGCGGACCATCGCGTCGAAGGAGCGCCAGTCGCGCGCCGCCCGTCCGGTGCCGCCGTAGACCACGAGGTCGTCGGGTCGCTCGGCCACCTCGGGGTCGAGGTTGTTCATGAGCATGCGCAGCGGGGCCTCAGCCCCCCAGTGGGTCGCGTGGGTGAGCGTGGTGCCGCGGGGGGCACGGACGGGACGGGCGCCTTCCATGTCGTTCTCCTTCAATGCTTTTCGGTATGCCGGGTGGTCAGTTGAGGGGGCCGGTGACGGACTCGGCGGCGCGGACCGCCGCACCCGTCGTCACCAGCTGGTGCGCCACCTCGATCTCGGGGGCCAGGAACCGGTCGGTGCCGGGCCCGGGGGCGCCCGCGTCACGCAGGGCCCGGACGACGGCGGCGGTCGCCGGACCGGGCTGCAGCGGTGCGCGCAGGTCGAGTGCCCGCGCTGCGGTGAGCAGCTCGATGGCCAGCACCCGGCCGAGGCCGTCGACCGAGCGCCGCAGCTTACGGGCCGCCGACCAGCCCATCGAGACGTGGTCCTCCTGCATCGCGCTGCTGGGGATCGAGTCGACCGACGCCGGCGCCGCGAGCCGCTTGAGCTCCGAGACGATCGCGGCCTGGGTGTACTGGGCGATCATGTGGCCGCTGTCGACACCGGGGTCGTCGGCGAGGAAGGCGTTGAGCCCGTGGTTGCGGGCCACGTCGAGGAACCGGTCGGTGCGCCGCTCCGAGATCGAGGCCAGGTCGGCGGCGACGATCGCCAGGAAGTCGAGGACGTAGGCCACCGGCGCCCCGTGGAAGTTGCCGTTCGACTCGACCCGCCCGTCGGGGGTGACGACGGGGTTGTCGACCGCCGATGCCAGCTCCCACTCGGCCACCCGGGCTGCGTGGTCGACGGTGTCACGGACCGCACCAGCGACCTGCGGCGAGCAGCGCAGCGAGTACGCGTCCTGTACTCGGGTGCAGGCCTCGGGGTCTCGGTGGCTCTCGCGTATCTCGCTGTCCCGCATGAGCTTTCGCAGGTTCTCGGCCGACTTGGCCTGACCCGGCTGCGGGCGAAGGGCGTGCAGGTCGGCGGCGAACACGTCGTCGGTGCCGAGCTGTCCCTCGACGCTCATGGCGGCGGTGATGTCGGCGAGGGTGAGCAGCTGGCGCAGGTCGGTGATGGCGAGCACCAGCTGGCCCAGCATGCCGTCGGTGCCGTTGATCAGGGCCAGGCCCTCCTTCTCGCGCAGCTCGACCGGCGTGATCCCGGCCGCGGCGAAGGCGTCGGCGGTCGCCAGCTCCTCACCGGCCGCGTCCCTGACGACGCCCTCCCCCATCAGCGCGAGCGCACAGTGCGCCAACGGCGCCAGGTCGCCCGAGCACCCGAGCGAGCCGTACTCGCGGACGACCGGTGTGATCCCGGCATTGAGCATCGCGACGTACGTGGTCAGCGTCTCCTCGCGGATACCGGTGCGCCCGGTCGCGAGCGTCGAGATCCGCAGCAGCATCAGCGCCCGGACGACCTCGCGCTCCACCTCGGGGCCGGAGCCGGCCGCGTGCGAGCGCACCAGGGACCGCTGCAGCTGGGCCCGCAGCTCGACCGGGATGTGCCGGGTGGCGAGCGCCCCGAACCCGGTGGAGACGCCGTAGTGCGCGACCACGTCGTGGGCCAGCGCCTCGACGACCGAGCGCGTCCGGCGCACCTCCTCGAGGGCGGCGGGGCTGAGCTCGACGCGGGCGTCGCGGCGGGCCACCGCGACGACGTCGCCGAAGGAGAGGGGACCGGTGCCGACCGTGACCGTCCCGACGGAGGTGAGGCTCTGCGTCATGGCTCCATTGCAGCCGAGGTATGCCGCGTGCGCGCCTCGCGCACGCGGCATACCGTCTCGGATGCGAGACCTGCGGCGAGCACCACGCTCTTCCTTTTTCACAAATCTTTTGTGATTATGGAGTCTCCCAGTGAAGGAGCGCGGCGCCGATGACCCAGCCACCGACCATTCTCTACGGCGACTTCTCGTGCCCCTGGACCTATCTGGCCCATCGGCGCCTGGCCCTGCTCCGAACCGTCGGCGACACCTTCGAGCTGCGGGCGGTGGAGCACGACCCGTGGCGGGCGGTCGTCGCCACCTCACCGGATGACGAGTTCGAGGATCTGCGTGGAGAGCTGGACCGGGTCCGCTCGTACCTGCTCCCCGGTGAGGACCTGCCCGAGGTCTTGCGCGGCTTCGTCCCGCACACGCGGGCGGCGGTGTCGGGCTTCGGGGAGGCTTACGGGGGCGGGGTGGCCGACATCGTCGGGCCCATGCTGTTCGACGCGTTCTGGCGCCACGGCCTCGACCTCGACGACCCCGTCGTGGTCCGGACCCTGGTGGCGGACGCGATTCAGTCCGGCTGCTCCCCCAGCGACCCGCTGCGCCGGTGGGGCCACGCCGTGGCCGTGACCGGGGGCCCGATGACGACCCTCGCCTGGCGGCTGGTGCGGGCCTGGCGGCAGGAGTGGACCTCGATGGACAAGCAGGTCGTGCCGGTGGTCGTGCTCCCGGACGGCGCGGTGCGCTACGGCACCGAAGCGGTCGAGCACCTGGGTCGCGAGGTCCTCGACCGTGGCCTCGACCCGGGCACCGAGCTGGTGTGGCCCGAGCCGGGGCCGCGGCCCCCCGTGGACGGCTACGGCCGCGCCCAGGTGCTCTACCCGCTGGACGTGGCTTGACGCCGACCGGCCGCACCGGCGCAGACGCGGCCGCCTTGGGGGCCATGCGCCGTCGGGTGCTGCAGCAGCTGCGCCGGGCCGGGACCACCTCCAGCGCACTCGAGGTGGGTGCGGCGCTGGGGGTGCACCAGAACACCGCCCGGTTCCACCTCGCCGCGCTCGTGGCGGCCGGGCTCGCCGAGCGCAGAACCGAGGACCGCTCCACGCCCGGTCGTCCCAAGGTCCTGTACCGCGCAGCTCCCGGCGCCACTCCCGATGACGGCTACCGCGAGCTCGCGGAGATCCTCGCGGCGGCGCTCGGCCGGAGCGAGGCGGACCCGGGCGCGGCGGCGGAGGCCGCCGGGGTCGAGCGAGGACGACAGCTGGCCTCCGAGGAGCTCGACCGCGGGCAGCGGGACACGAGGGTGACCGCTGGCCGGGCGGTCGGGGCCGTGGTCGACGGCCTGGGACGGCTTGGCTTCGAGTCCACAGCGGTGTCCGGCCGGGCGGGGCGGCGCATCGACATCGTGCCGTGCCCCTACCTCGAGCTGGCCCGGGCGCGGCCCGATGTGGTCTGTGCCGTCCACCGGGGGCTGATGAGGGGGGTCCTGGACGAGCTCGGCGGCTCGCTCGCCGTCGACCGGCTCGAGCCGTTCGCGCAGCCCGGTCGATGCGTGGCCCACCTGCGCCGGGCCGGCCGGTCCTACCCGGGCTGACCTCGCCGCGGCCGGTCCGAGGGGCTGCTCAGACGGGCTTGACCGCCAGCACGGGACAACTCGCCTCGAGCAGGAGACGCTGGGCATTGGAGCCGAGCAGCAGCTTGCCGACCGGCGTGCGGTGCCGAAGCCCGATGACCAGGACCGAGGCGTCCACCTCGGTCGCGACCTCGAGCAACGCCTCCGCGGCGTCACTGCCTTCCTCCACCCGGCGCACCTCGGCCTCGACGCCCAGCTCGCCGAGGTCGCGACGCACCCGGGCCAGCTGGTCGTCGGCCGCCCGGTGGGCGTCGGCGAGGACGTCGTCACGGGACATGTTGACCACGAGCAGCCGCTCCTGGCGGCGGGCCGCCTCGGCCACCGCCGCGCTGAGGGCCGCCTCGCCGAAGGAGTTGGGCACGTAGCCCACGAGAACGGTCATGCCGCCACCTCCGACTTCGTCCCGGCATGGTGATGGTCGTCGTCGCCACCGCTCGTGCCACGCAGCTTGGCAAGCAGGGGCCAGATCAGCACCGCGACGACGATGGCGTACGCGATCCACGCCACCGGCCCACCCAGCAGGCCGGAGAGGTCACCACCGGAGAGCTGGAGCGACTGGCGTCCCTTCTTCTCGGCGAGCGGCTCGAGGATCACGCCCACGATGAGCGGTAGCACCGGGAGCCCGAACCGCCGGATGACGAAGCCGAGGACGCCCAGGCCGAGCAACAGGTACAGGTCGAACGGTGACCCGTTGACGGCATACGCACCCATCGCCGCGAAGAACAGGATGCCCGCGTAGAGGTACGGCCGCGGGATCCGCAGCAGCTTCGCCCAGGTCGGCGCCAGCGGCAGGTTGAGCACCAGCAGCAGGGTGTTGCCGATGAACAGGCTGGCGATGAGCGCCCAGACGAGCTTGGGCTCGTTGGTCAGCAGCAGCGGGCCCGGCTCGATGCCATAGCCCTGCAGCGCTGCGAGCATGATCGCCGCGGTGGCGTTGGTGGGCAGGCCGAGGGCGAGCATCGGAACCAGGGTGCCGGCGGCCGAGGCGTTGTTGGCCGCCTCCGGGCCGGCGACGCCCTCGATGGCGCCCTTGCCGAACTCCTCGGGGTGCTTGGACAGCTTCTTCTCGGTCATGTACGACAGGAAGGTCGGGATCTCCGCGCCACCCGCAGGGATGGCACCGAACGGGAAGCCGAACGCCGTGCCGCGCAACCACGCCGGCCACGACCGCTTCCAGTCCTGTCGGCCCATCCACGGCTGGCCCACCGGGATCACCTCACCGGCCTTGCGCCGCAGGTGGGCGGCGACCCACAGGCCCTCGCCGACGGCGAAGAGGCCCACCGCGACGACGACGACGTCGATGCCGTCGGCGAGCTGCGGGATGCCGAAGGTCAGCCGTTGCTGGCCGGTGACGAAGTCGATGCCGACGACCCCGATGGACAGCCCGATGAGCAGCGAGGCCAGGCCCCGGATCCGCGAGGCCCCGAGCACCGCGCTGACCCCGACGAAGGCGACCAGGATGATCGCGAAGTACTCCGGGGCGCCGAGGGTGACCGCGAACTTCACGATCTGCGGCATGACCAGGACGATGAGGACCGTACCGATCGTGCCGGCGATGAACGAGCCGATCGCGGCAGTTGCCAGGGCCTGCGCCGCCCGGCCGCCCTTGGCCATCTTGTTGCCCTCGATGGCGGTGACGACCGAGGCGGACTCACCGGGCGTGTTGAGCAGGATCGAGGTGGTGGACCCGCCGTACATGCCGCCGTAGAAGATGCCGGCGAACAGGATGAGGGCGGTCGTGGGCTCCAGGCCGTAGGTGATCGGGAGCAGCAGGGCGACGGTCATGGCCGGGCCGATGCCGGGGAGGACACCCACCGCGGTGCCCACGACGACCCCGGTCAGCGCGATGAGCAGGTTCATCGGCGTGAGGACGTCGCCGAAGCCCTGGAGCAGGTGGTTGAGGTTGTCCATCAGAGGATTCCCTTGAGGATGCCGGCGGGCAGGTTGACGCCCAGGCCGATCGCGAACGCGTAGAAGGTGGCCAGCGACAGGGCGATCGCGATGGCCAGGCCACGGATGTGGTGGCGGTTGCCGAGCGCGAAGGCGCTGCCCCAGAACAGGATGGTGCCGCTGATCACCCAGCCCAGTGGGTCGATGAGCACGGCGTTGAGCAGGAACGCGGCGGCCAGCATCCCGAGGGTCTTCCAGTCCGCGGGGTGCCGCAGGTCGACGTCCTCCCCCTCCTCCGCCTCGCCGTGGCCGCCCCGGGCGATGTCGCGGGCGTACACGGCCGCGACCAGGATCAGCGCGACCCCCAGGACGATCGGCACGGCTCGGGGGCCGACCACGTCGTTGGTGGTGGTGGCGTGCCCGATCCGGCTCGCGTCGAAGAGGAGCAGGCCGCCCAGGAGGGCAAGGCCCGCGCACAGCCCGTACTGCGCGCGGTCCTTGACCTCCTGGGTGCCCGTGGGGCTGTGGCTCATGCCAACCCGAGGGACTTGAGCAGGTCGGCGACGTCCTGGTCCTGCTGCTTGAGGAACGAGTCGAACTCGGCACCGGTCTGGAAGGCGTCGGTCCAGCCGTACTTCTCCTCGACGTCCTTCCACGCCTGGGAGTCGTGCATCTTCGTGTAGGCGTCCACCCAGACCTTCTTGTCGGCCTCGGAGATGCCGGGGGGCGCCACGATGCCGCGCCAGTTGGTGAAGACCAGGTCGATGCCCTTGCTCTTCAGGGTCGGGACGTCGCCGAGGGCGTCGACCGGCTGCTCGCTGGTGACCGCGAGGACGCGGACCGAGCCCGCCTTGACCTGCTCGAGGAACTCACCGAACCCGCTGGCGCCGAAGGCGATCTTGTTGCCCAGCAGGGCGGGGAGCAGCTCGCCGCCACCGTCATAGGTGACGTAGTTGACCGTCTTCGGGTCGATGCCGACCGTCTTCGCCAGCTGCATGGGCAGCAGGTGGTCGGGGCCGCCGGGGGACGAGCCACCGCCGACCGCCATCTTCTTGGGGTCCTTCTTCCAGGCGTCGACCAGCTGGTTGATGTCCTTGTAGGGCGAGTCCTTGGGCACCACGATGGCGCCCGCCTCCTCGATCAGCTTCGCGATCGGGGTGGTGTCGGCGAGGCTCGCCTTCGACTTCTGCGTGTATGCCGCGCCGACGACCCCCAGCCCCATCTGCATGGCGAGCTTGCCGTTGCCCTTCTCGTTGACGACCCGCTGGAGGCCGACGGTGCCGCCGGCGCCGGGCAGGTTGAACACCTGGAGGGGTCCGGTGACCTTCTCCGACTCCATCACCTTGGCGGACTGGCGGGCCGTGGTGTCGTAGCCGCCACCGGGGGAGTTGGGGACCATGAGCTGCAGGCCGGTGGCCGGCTTGCTGTCGCGGCCACCGCTGGCACCGGCGTCGGTGCCCTTGTCTGCGGTGGCGCCACAGGCGCTGACGGCGAGGACGGCGGCAACGGCGACGGCGCCGAGCAGGCCGCGGGGGTGGGCTCTCACTGGTGAGACCTCTTTCGTGGTGTGGGGGGTGGTTGCGATGATCGTGTCCGCCGACATGAGGATCCGTCCCCTTCTGTCACCAGTGAAGGTTGAGTTCATAGTGGTCACACGTGCCCGACCCCGCGCCACCCTGGCCGGGCAGCTGCTCGTGCTGCAGCTCGCGGTCATCCTCGCGGTGCTCGTGGTGGTGGGCGGGCTGTCCGTCGCCCAGTCGGAGGCGACCTTCACCCGCGTGGAGGGCCGGCGAGTGTCCGCGGTGGCCGAGCAGCTCGGTGGCAACCCGCTCGTCCGCGACGCCCTCAGCGTGCCGGACGTGCGCACCGGGCTGGCCACCCTGGGCCAGTCCGCGCTCATCCAGTACCGCCTCACCTCGGTGAGCTTCGCCGACCTCGACCAGACGGTGCGCACCTCGACCGACCCTGCACTCGATGACACGCGGATCCCGTTGCCGCGCAAGGCGGTTGCCCAGGGTGCGAGCTGGTCGGGCACCCTCGACCTGGGGGGCAAGCACCAGCTCGTGTCGCAGGTTCCGGTCTTCAGCGCGGAGGAGGGACACGTCGGCGAGCACCTCGGAACCGTGATGGTGACCGAGCAGTATCCGTCGGTGTGGGAACGGCTGCGCAACGCCTCCTCCTACTTGCTCATCTACCTCGGCACCGCCCTGCTCATCGGGCTGCTCGGGTCCTGGCTGCTGGCCCGACGCATCAAGCGGCAGACGCTGGGGCTCGAGCCCCGGGAGATCGCCGGGCTGGCTGAGCACCGGGAGGCGATGCTCTACGGCATCGCCGAGGGTGTCGTCGCGATGGACCCCGACCAGAGGGTCACCCTCGCCAACGACGTGGCACGGCGGCTGCTGGACCTCCCGGAGCACTCGGTCGGGCTGCGGCTGTCCGACCTGCGCATCGGTGGCCGGTTGCGCGACGTGCTCTCCGGAGTCCAGGACGACGGTGGCCCCGTCGGCGAGCAGGGCGCGCGCGACCAGGTCGTGATCCGTCGCGGCCGCGTCCTGGTGATGAACCGGATGCAGGTCACCAAGGACGGGCGCGACCTGGGCTCGGTCACCACGCTGCGCGACCGCACCGAGCTGGCCAACCTCGAGCGCGAGATCGGCTCGTTCCGCAGCACCACCCAGCTGCTGCGCGCGCAGACCCACGAGTTCGCCAACCAGCTGCACACCATCCGTGGCCTGATCCAGATCGGCGACTACGACGGGGTGGTGTCCTTCGTCGACGCCGTCAGCGAGCGCCGCCACTCCCTCGACCTCAGCGTCAACAGCCGGGTCCGCGACCCCGCCGTCGGCGCCCTCCTCATGGCCAAGGCCTCCCTTGCCGCGGAGCGCCGGGTCGACCTGCGTATCGACGAGGACACCTCCCTCGAGCGGCTGCAGCCCGAGGACTCGGCCGACCTCTCCACCGTCGTGGGCAACCTCGTCGACAACGCCATCGACGCGGCGACCGCTCCCGCCCAGGACGCTGCGGCCGCCCCGTGGGTGGCCGTGCGCATCCGGCAGGACGCCTCGACCGTCGAGGTGGTGGTCCGCGACTCCGGCCCGGGCGTGGGCCCCGAGCTCGCCCGCGAGGTGTTCGAGCACGGCTTCACGACCAAGGCGGCCGAGAGCGGGGAGCACGGGATCGGGCTCGCCCTCACCCGACTGATGTGCCAGCGCCGCGGCGGCGAGGTCCGGCTCGACAACACCGGCGACGGCGCGATGTTCACCGCCACCCTCAACGTCGCCCCGGTGGCAGAGGCGGTCCGGTGATCCGCGTCCTGGTCGTCGACGACGACTTCATGGTGGCCCGCGTGCACCGCGGCTTCGTCGAGCAGGTGGACGGGTTCGAGGTGGTGGGTGTCGCCCACACCGGCGCGGAGGCGCTGCGGCTGGCCGAGGAGGTGGACCCCGACCTGGTCCTGCTGGACCTCTACCTGCCCGACGTCTTCGGGCTCGACGTCCTCGGGCGGCTTCGGGCCGCCGGGGTGCAGGCCGACGTCGTGGTCATCACCGCGGCGAAGGAGGTCGACTCGGTCCGCGCCGCGCTGCGCCACGGCGTCACCGACTACGTGCTCAAGCCGTTCGGGTTCCCCGACCTGCGCGAGCGGTTGGAGCGGTATGCCGCGCAGCGCGTCCTGCTCGACGCGGGCGAGGTGCGTGGCCAGGAGGACATCGACCGTGTGCTCGCCCGACGTCCCGGCGGGGGGCCCGCGGCGGCCCTCCCCAAGGGCATGAGTCCCGAGACGGCCCAGCTGGTCGAGACCGCGCTGCGGGAGTGCGGCGACACGCTCTCGGCCTCGGAGGCGGCCGAGCAGGTCGGCATCTCCCGGGTCAGCGCCCGGCGCTACCTCGAGCACTTCGTCACGACCGGACGGGCCGAGGTGTCGCTGCGCTACGGCACGACCGGCCGCCCCGAGCGCCGCTACCGGCCCTCGACCCCGCGCTGACTCGGCTCTTTCTGCTGGATCGACGATGACTCGCCGGGACCCACCGGCGTGTTTACATCGATTCGCGGGATGGGGTGCACTGACGCTGTGACCAACGCACCCGCCGCCCGCCAGGCGCTCGAGCTGCTCAGGCTGCTCGCCCGGCACACCGAGCCCCTCCCGGCGGGCGCCATCGCGCGCGAGCTCCAGCTGCCCCGCTCGAGCACCTACCACCTGCTCGCTGTCCTGCGCGACCACGGCTTCGTCACGCACCTGCCCGAGGAGCGCCGCTACGGCCTGGGGGTCGCCGCGTTCGAGCTCGGCTCGGCCTACCAGCGGCAGGCGCCGCTGCAGCGGATCGCGCGCCCCCTGCTCGGCCGGCTCGTGGACGCCACCACCCACAACGCCCACCTCGCGATCCTGCACGGCCGCGACGTCCTCTACGTCATCGAGGAGCGCGCTCCCGGACGGCCCCTGCTGGTCACCGACGTCGGGGTGCGCCTGCCCGCCACCCTGACCGCGAGCGGCCTGGCGATGCTCGCGGCGCTGCCACCCGCCCAGGTGCGGGCGCTGTTCCCCCACAAGGACACCCTCGTGCAGCGCGACGGCCGCGGACCGACCACCGTGAGCGAGCTGCGACGCGAGCTCACCGAGGTCCGCCGCCGTGGCTACGCCCTCGAGGACGGCTCGGTCAGCGATGGCCTCTCCTCCGTCGCACGGGCGGTGCTCGACCACACCCAGCACCCCGTCGCCGGCGTCGCGGTCACCTTCCCGACCGAGACGACCGACGCACCCGAGCAGGCCAGGCTCGTTGCGGCGGTGACCCGAGCCGCCGCCACGCTGTCGGGCCGGATCGGCGGCATCCCACCTATGACGACGAGTGGTGGCACTTCGAGTACCTCGCCACCAGCCACTGCCCGCCGCGGCTCCCCTCGGCCGCCGATGCGGGCTGACCAGGGGGACAATGCCGGGCGTGAGCTCCCCACCGGCCGGCGTGACGGCGATCGTGCTGTGTGGCGGGGAGGCGCGGAGGTTCGGGGGCGACAAGACCCGGGCGCTCGGCGGCATGGGCACCTCCTTCTTCCCCCTGTTCAACCGCGGCAAACGCAGCGTGGTGCTGGACTTTGCGAAAGCGGAGGATCGCGAGACCATGCATCGGCTGCTCGAAACCGCCGACGTATTCCTCGAAAATTTCCGCGACGGGCAGTTGGAAAAACAGGGGCTGGGCTCCGAGCAGCTTCGGCAGAAATATCCGCATCTGATCGTCGCCGGGCACAAGGGATTTTTGTCCGGTCCCTACGAGCATCGCCCTGCCCTCGACGAGGTCGTGCAGATGATGTCGGGGCTCGCCGCCATGACGGGCACCAGGGATAAGCCGCAGCGCGTCGGCTCTTCCGCCAATGACATCATGGGCGGCATGTTCGGCGTCATCTCGATCCTCGCCGCGCTCTATCAGAAGCGCGCCGGCCGCGCCGAAGGCGCCGACATCCGTATCGGCCTGTTCGAGAACTGCCTGTTCCTGGTCGCGCAGCACATGGTCGAATACGAGATGACCGGCAACAAGCCCCGCTCGATGCCGGAGCGCGAGCACGCCTGGCCTATCTACGA
>Ga0207674_10009139_pt1 | contig 11367 bp, 10 predicted proteins | sample KBSCornC72_FD_184303 | JGI IMG/M metagenome (GOLD analysis project Ga0207674, IMG submission 184303) | Corn rhizosphere microbial communities from Kellogg Biological Station, Michigan, USA - KBS Corn C7-2 (SPAdes) (version 2) | ecosystem: Host-associated > Plants > Roots > Rhizosphere > Soil ... | reverse complement strand
CTGGACGTCAGCGGAGTTCATATCGGGCTTATAACGAAGCGCAGCGTTCGGAGCTTCGACAACATCGTTCGCAGTCGCGACCGGAATCGTTACGTACGCAGTCATGCCCGGGAACAACTTGGTGTCAGGGTTGTTGAAACTGACGACCGTGTTGTAAGTAACCACGTTCTGAACCGTGGTGGCGTTCATACGGACTTCCTGCACGGTACCGGTAAAGGTCTGCTTCGGGAACGCGTCCACTCGGAACTCAACCTTCTGTCCGGGTTTGATCATGCCCACATCGGACTCGTCGGTGTTCGTGTACACCTGCATCTTGGTAAGGTCCTGCGCGATGGTGAAGAGCGTAGGAGCCTGCAAGGACGCGGCAACCGTCTGGCCGACGTCAACGCTGCGGGCGATGACGGTGCCGTCGATGGGCGCACGGATAATGCAGTTGTTCACGTTCGTCTGAGCAACGGTTACAGCGGCAGCCTTCTGCTTCTGCTGCGCCTGGCCCTGAACGAGTGCGGCTTGCGCGGCGTTCACCAGCGCGACGTCGGAGTCGTAGGTGGCCTTGGCGGCATCCAGTTGTTGCTGCGGCACAACACCAGCCTTCGTGAGGCTGACGGTGCGGTCATAATCCTGCTTGGCCTGAACGGCGGTGGCTTGCGCCTTGGCGACGTTTGCCCTTGCGGCGGTTACGTTGGCAACGGCGTTCGCCAGGTCGGCCTGGGCTTGAAGCAGTTGTCCCTGGAAAATCGAGGGATCGATGCGGGCGATGATCTGCCCCTTCTTTACCTTCGAGTTGAAGTCGGCATTGATCTCGGCAATGGTGCCGGAGGCCTGTGAACCGACCTGAACGGTGGTGACGGCATTGATGGTGCCGGTCGCCTGAACTTCATCCCGCAAGTCGCCCTTAGCGACTTTGGCGGTGGTGTATTGCGCGGGCTTCGGACGGGTCACGACGAAGGCGGCCAGAACCGCAACTCCGAGTACTACGCCCAACAGCCAAATCCAACGCTTCGTTAAGAGCTTCATAATTTGTCTCTCCCTGCCTACAAGTGATTAGACCCGGCACGGAGGTCGATGGCCGTTAAGTCCGGTTGCGTAGAGTAACGTTTTGTAAAGGCTGGAACTGATTGGCGCCGTGTGGTTTAGGATAGAGGCGCTCGGAGGCCGCGGGACTGGATGACCCACATCTTGATGGTGGACGACGATGTCGAGTTCGTCCAAATGATGCGCGAGTACCTGGAACCAGAGGGGTTCGAGGTGGAGTCCGCCCACGACTTCGACTCTGGATTGAAGGCTGCCCGTGCCCAGCGGCACGCGTTATTAGTCCTCGACGTCATGCTGCCTGGCGGGTCTGGATTCGAACTGCTGCGCACCCTGCGAAAAGACTCGGGAATTCCAGTATTGCTGCTGACCGGAAGAGGTGAGGCGATCGATCGCATCGTGGGCCTGGAGATTGGCGCTGACGACTACCTGCCGAAGCCGGCCGATCCAAGAGAACTCACGGCACGGATCCGCGCGATCCTCCGGCGGACTCAGAAAGACGCACAAGAAGAGCCGAAGGAAGACTGGATACGCATCAGCGAGATCGCACTATCTCCGGGACGACGCGAGATTCGTTGCAACGACAAAGCAGTGGACGCTACGGCGTTTGAGTTCAATATCCTGGAATACCTGATGCGACATGCAGGCAAGATTGTTCCGCGGGAAGAGTTGGCGGAAGCGGCCTTGGGACGGAAGCTTGGGATGCTGGATCGAAGCATCGATGTTCACCTGAGTCGGTTGCGCAAGAAGCTCGTGGGATGCGGGGGTGCAGACGATCGCATCAAGGCGGTCCGTGGGTCCGGATATATTTTCGCGGGACTACCTGACGGAGAGAACGACTGATGCGAAGCCTGTTCTGGAAGTTCTTCCTCACGTTCTGGCTGACACAGGCAATCGTTCTGGCATTGGCAATTCTACTTGCCAACTTCGGATTCGGGCGTGAACACATAAAGACGGTTGACCAGTTGCGGAGCTACGCGACGAGTATCGCGCAGGAAGCCGCTGATACCTACGAGACCAAAGGTGCGGCAGAGCTGAACCGGTTCCTCGACTCGCATTTTGAAGCGACGGGAGCACGCTTCTGGCTCTTCGATAAGCAGGCGAATGAGCTCTCGGGAAATCCGTATACCACTGGGGTTGCGAATGCAGTTCGCGGGATCACGACGGCACAGCCTCCGCCGAATGCGGTCGTCTCGATGCCGGTGACCGGAACCACGGCCAGTTATACATTTGCGGGACAGCTTCGGCCGAGGCGGCCACCGCGTCCACCGACTAATGTGATCCTGCGGCAACTACTGCTGGGGTTCATCGTTTCCGGTGGAATCTGTTTCCTGTTGGCGCACTCTCTGGCGCGCCCGATCGTGCAGCTGCGTGAAGCCGCTCAAGAGTTAGCGATCGGTAATTTGGGCGCACGTGCGGGTGGCGATGTCGGAAAACGAAAAGATGAAATCGGAGAGCTTGGACGCGACTTCGATCGAATGGCCGGAACTATCGAGGGGCTGGTCAGCAGCCAGAAGCAATTACTGAGAGACATTTCGCACGACCTGCGATCGCCGTTGCAGAGGATTCGCATGGCCTTAGAGCTCGCGCGGCGGGGCGATAACTCGCAGGTTGCACAGTTGGACCGGATCGAACGAGAGACGGTGAGAATTAACTCGTTCATCGAGCAGTTGCTGACTCTGGCGAGGCTGGAGACCAACGAGGCGACCCCTTCGATGGAGCCTCTGTCGTTCAACGAGATCGTCGAACATGTAGTTGGTGACGCGAAGCTGGAAGCCGAGCGGGTTGGTTGTGCACTCTCGCTGACAGCGCTGACGACGTATTCGGTTAAGGGTAACGCCGAGGTATTGCAGAGCGCGGTAGAAAACGTGGTGCGGAATGCGATTCATTACGGCGCAGCCGGGAAATCGGTTGAGCTTGGATTACACGGCGAGGGAAACGATGTCGTGCTGACGGTTCGGGATCACGGACCGGGCGTGCCGGAGGAAGCGCTGCCGCGCCTGTTCGAGGCTTTCTATCGAGTCGACTCTGCGAGGAGCTTGACTACGGGCGGATCGGGACTGGGGCTTGCAATCGCATCCAAGGCGGTCGCGTTGCACGGGGGCAGCATCTCCGCACATAATGCCACCCCCAGTGGATTGGTCGTTACGATTCACATCCCGCTCTTGCGTGGGTAAACATCTCCCACTCAGACGGTCTTAATTGTTCTACTCTGAGCGTCCCACTGCACTGCCTGCTGTTTGAAATACGAATCATTCGCCATGTGACAGGCCAGCGCGGCGTGATGACCAAAGAGGGCGTCTTCGACGACAGGCTTGCGCGTACGCACCGCCTCGAAAAATGCCCACAAGTGCGGTTTCACATCATCGTAGTCAGGACCCTTATACGTGACTGTTTCGGGCATGGGCTCCTGACCGATCTTTGGCGTGTTCTTTTCGCGCCACTCCTTCTCATACGCACTTCGCAGCGCAGCCGGGAAACTGCCGGCATAATAGCTTGGTGCTTGATCCTTTCCGGATTGCGGCGTGAAGCTGAGACCGAACTCCGTCATCTCCAGAATCCCCTTCGAACCCTGGAAGCGATAGACCTCGGGCATTTCAGTGCCAAGATTCAGGCGCATGTAAACGGGGATATCGCGATATTGAAACAGGCTCGCGTGTACGTCGGGCATGTTCCGTCCATCTTTCCAGCGCAGGATGCCACCCATAGCCATCGCGCGTTTGGGAGGTTCGTTCCAATTAAGGACGTACATCATGCCGCTGATAAGGTGCACCAGGAGATCGCCGGCGACGCCGGTTCCATATTCCTTCCAGCAACGCCAGCGCGCGAAAACCTCCGGATTGAAGGACCGCTTGGGAACGGTGCCTTGCCATGTATCCCAGTCGAGATTCTGCGGAGAGAGGTCCGGAGGTGGAGGATACTCCCATGCGCCGGTTGGATCGTTGCGGCCAAGCCAGCCTTCGACCATCATGAGGTCTCCCAGCATTCCCTGGTCGACCATCTCTTTCGCCTTCTTGCAGATCAGCGAACTCACTCTCTGGGATCCAATCTGCACGATGCGTCCGGTGCGCTTTTGCGCATCCGCCATCTCTGCGCCTTCCGCTGGGGTGTGCGACATCGGCTTTTCGCAATAGATATCTTTCCCGGCTGAGACGGTATCGACGAGGACCTGCTTGTGCCAGTGATCGGGCACGGCGGCGATGATGCAGTCGATATCCTTGTTGGCCAATAGCTCCTGGTAGCGGCGAGTTACCGGGAGGCTCTGGTTATGCGTGATCTCGCGGGCGAGGGTGTGCCGCCCATCGTAGAGATCGCAAGCAGCGACGCACTCCGCGCCCGGCAGATCGATTGCGGAACCGAGCAGCCAGTTTCCCTGCATGCCAACACCGATGATGCCGAAGCGAAGACGATCGCTCGGTGCGAATGCTTTCGACGAAGCAAATAACGGTTCGGGCTCAAGCAGAATGGTATTTGCAGCTAATAGTCCACCGGCTGCGGCTGCACTGACTCCGAGGAATTCTCGGCGTGAGTATCTCTTCTTCATGGGACCTCCAGGTCGATCTTGAATAAGAAACGAAACAATGAGTGCTGAACTATTTCTGTGCTGGGGTGATTACGATGTTTCTGTAGGAGACGTGGCCGTCTTCACTCCCCTGCAGATAGATCGGGCCCGGCAACTCTTCGTGACTGTCGAGAGCGCCGCCGGTGATGCCAGGAATCTCCTGCCTATCAATAATCGTCTTTCCGTTCTGCAGGACGGTGATGGTGCGGCCGACGAGCGTGATGTCGTACGACTGCCACTCACCGGCTTTCCGCGGTTGTGCGGGGGACGGCTCAATGAAACCATAAACGCCGCCCATACGGTGGCTCGGAGGTTCCTCCAGCGAATTGGTTTCGACCTGCACCTCGTAACGGCCCCGCAGGTAGATGCCGCTATTCGAATTTTCAGCACAGTTGAATTCAATGTGCAGTTTGAAATCTTCGAACTTCTGATCGTTGATGATCTCAGGGCCGTGGGTAGGACTTACAAGCACCCCATCGACAACTTTCCAAACAGCTTCGGCCTTGGGATCGGTCATCTTCCAGCCGGTGAGGTCTTTGCCGTTGAAGAGCTGAATCGGCTTACCCCATTTGGGAGTAGCGGACCTCTTCAATGAAGGCGCACGTTTACCGGTCCACGACCAGGTGCCGCCATCGGGAGCATTTACGCTGCCGGATAGAGTGTCCCCCGCGAGTTTGCCGTGGAAGGTGAGGTCGATCTTACTTCCCTCTTCTTCCTTGGGCGAAACGAAGATGAGTTCACCGCCGGAGATTTCTGCTTTGGGGAGGGGCCGGGCGTTTCCCCAACGGCCAACGAACTGCGCGGAGAGCTTGCCGTCCTTTTCGGTGAGTTCCAGCCAGGACGGATATTCATGATCGGCGGCTTTCAGGGTGAGATCCCACCGGCCCAGGTAAGCCTTGGCTGACGCATCTTGGGAAGAGAGAAAACTAACTGTCACAGAAGCAAAAATCGCCAGTAGTGCAATGTTGCGTATGTGCTTGAGCCACATAGATTTTCTCACCTGAAGGAGTTTCAATTGGGTCTAACTGGATCGCCAACCTTGTATTCTCCGCTGCGGGTCTTGTCAAGCCGGGTTCCTGACGAACACGAGTTGCAGGTGTTTCCATTGCGAGTCGGAAGTGCTTCATAATCTGTGACTTCGAATTTTCCCTAACCTGACGGGAGAAGTCCGGTCTAAGGAGACGCATGCAATCGGAGGATGTGGCTTACATCAGGCAGGTGCAGGCGGGCGACCGCGATGCCTTCCGGGCGCTCGTCGAGCGCCATAGCCGGACCGTCTTTCGAGTTGCGTTTCGCGTGGTTGGGAACGAAGAGGATGCTGAGGAAATTGTGCAGGAAACGTTTATGCGGGGATACAAGGCGATTGGCAGTTTCGAGTCGAGATCGAATTTCAGTACGTGGCTCTGCCGGATTGCCATCAATTGCTCTCTTGACCTGATCGCGCAGCGAAAGCCAACGCAGCCATTGAGTGGAGTGGATGCCGAGGGCGAGGAGTTTGAGTTGCAGGTTCCGTCGACGGATCCGTCGCCAGAAAGGCGCATGTTGAGTACCGAGGTGAAAGCAAGAGTAACGACCGCGATGGCGCAACTGACGCCGGTCGAGCGAACGGCGTTTGTGCTCCGACATTTTGAGGGCAGGTCGATCGAGGAGATCAGCAGCGTACTCAACATTCGCGGCGGCGCGGCGAAGAACACGATTTTTCGAGCGGTACAAAAGCTCCGGCGAGTGCTGGAGCCTATGGGAAGAGCAGCTTTATGAAACACCTGACTGAAGAAGAGTTAGTACAGCACTACTACAAGGACGAAGACGACGCCGCTGCGAGCGATACGCACCTCCGCGAATGCTCTACCTGTCGCGAGGAGTTCGAGAAGCTTTCTACAACGCTGGACGCGACGTCCGCTTTTGAAGTTCCGGAGCGCGACGAGAAGTATGGCGAAGAGGTTTGGAACAGGATTCGCGCGCATCTGCCGGAACAAGAACCTAGACGCTGGTTTGCATGGCCGCAGACGCGACGCTGGGTCGCCGCTGGAGTGATGGCGGGGCTACTGATTGCGGCATTCCTGCTCGGGCGAGTTTCGAAGCCGACTTCGTTGACGGGTCCCACGGATATTGCTCAGAAAGATGCTGGTAGAGAAAAGAAGGTCCTGCTGGTAGCCCTGGGAGATCATCTCGACCGCTCGCAGATGATCTTGGTCGAGTTAACTCATGCTTCGCACACCGACGACTTGGACATCTCGTCGGAGCAGGAGCGCGCTGAAGAATTACTGGCGGCGAACCGGCTGTATCGACAGGCCGCGGTTCGCAGTGGAGATGCGGACGTAGCAGCGGTACTCGACGAACTGGAACGCGTCCTGACGGAAGTTGCGCACGAGCCTTCGAAGCTCGATGGAGCGGAGTTGCAGGCGATGCAGCAGCGGATCGAAGCAAAAGGAATTTTATTCAAGGTTCGAGTGATCGGATCGAAAGTACGTGGGGACGAGCAGCGTCCTGAAAAACAGGGCACACCCGCCCCGAAGACAGCGAGGCAAACGACATGAAGCGACTCATAACAATTCTTACATTGGCAGTTGCCAGCAGCATGGCTGCGCAGACTGCGCCACCCATTCCAATGAACCTGTTCGCAACGGACGAGCAGGCAAACTCTCGCGAAGAGACGCTGTATCGCGAAGGGACTGCGAAGCTCGACGAGAATCAATGGTCGGATGCATTGCAGCGGTTTCAGCAGGTTGCCGAACTGAAAGGTCGGCGAGCCGATGGTGCCTTGTATTGGAAAGCCTATACGCTGAACAAACTCGGCCGCCGACAGGAATCTTTGAACTCGCTGGCCGCCTTGCGCACTTCGTATCCAAAGAGCCAGTGGCTCAAGGATGCCGGCGCTTTGGAACTCGAGATCAAGCAGGCGAGCGGACAGCGGGTTTCGCCCGAGGCACAAGGCGACGAGGAGATGAAGCTCTATGCTCTCAACAGCATCATGGATTCTGATCCGGATCGCGCCATTCCGGTGGTTGAGTCGATGCTGGCGAACCCGAAGACTAGCGCAAAGCTGAAGGAGCGCGCTCTGTTCGTCCTGGCGCAAAGCGATTCTTCCAAGGCCCAGCAGATCGTTGGCACGATCGCACGCGGACAACGCGGCCCGCAGTTGCAGGAAAAAGCCATCCAGTATCTCGGCATCGAGTCCTCCAAAGAGAACATGCGAGTTCTGGGAGAGATCTATGCTTCAACGCAAGATACCAATGTGAAGCGCGCGGTGATCCAGGCTTACCTGGTGGGCGACAACCAGCAAGGCGTGCTCGCGGCTGCAAAGGGAGAGACCAATCCCGAAGTGAAGCGCGCCGCCATTCAAACCCTAGGCGCGATGGACGCTAAAGCAGAACTGGCCCAGCTTTACCCAGGAGCCACACCGGAGATCAAGAAGGCGATTCTGGACGCCTGCGTTGCCGCCGATAATTCGGAATTCCTTGCACAGGTCGCAAAGAACCCATCCGAACCAGTCGAGATTCGCAGGTCTGCGCTGCAGAGACTGGGAGCAGTTGGCGGCAAGAACACGGCTGCCACGCTGATCCAGATTTACAAGAGCGAGACCAATCGCGACATGAAGGAAGCGGCGCTGGACGGGCTATTCGTTGACGACGATGCCACAGCCATGATCTCCCTGGCGCGCTCGGAAAACGATCCCCAAATGAAGCGGAAGATCGTGGAGAAACTCGCGATCATGGATTCCAAGGAAGCCAAAGACTACATGCTGGAAATTCTCAACAAGTAGGTGCGTTATGAAAAGCCTGTTGCTAGTGGGAACACTACTGATCGGAAGCCTTGCCGGAGCCAGCGATCAACCGAAGATCGCGAATGCCAAGGTCGAACAGCGTTCGGTTGCAGGAAGCCTGGCGCAGCAGGTGACTTCGATCTCGGGACCGGCTTGGATTGGGTATTCGGAGCCGGTAATCGATGGCAACCACAACATGTGTTGCTACAACTGGAACGATAAATCCAGGGGCGCGAATTGCTGCGGCGGTTGCGGACTCGAAAAGGATCATGGGTCTTTCGAAGGCAGGAATGGAGATTGCCAGCAGCTCGAGCCGTCCAAGTCGTTCATGGTGATGATGCGAGTCTCCAAGGGTAAGGTCGAAAAGGTGCGGATGTTTAGTACCACCTGTGCCGTCGATGGCGGAGGTATGACGGTCTACTGGCTTAACGACGTCAAGGCCGCTGACAGTATCTCGTTCCTTACCGGTCTTACCGAACATGGCATGGCGCGCGGCGAGGACGAATCAGCAGACGGAGCGATCGCCGCTATCGCTATGCATGCCGATCCGGCCGCCGACGGGGCTCTTGGGAAACTGATGTCATCCGGGCACTCCGAGAAGGCGGTCGAACAGGCGACGTTCTGGGCAGGCGTGGCACGCGGAAGTAAAGGCTACGAACTGATCGCGACGGAACTCGATCGCAATAATGATACGGAGTTCCGGAAGCACGCTGTGTTTGCGCTATCCCAGAATTCGGATGAACGCGCGCAGAAGAAAATAATCGACATGGCGCGCCACGACAGCAATTCCGAAATCCGCGGTGAGAGCCTGTTCTGGCTATCCCAGGAAGCCGGCAAGAAAGCGGCCGGAGTGATCTCGTCGGCGATTGAAGACGATCCGAATACCGATGTCAAAAAGAAAGCTGTGTTTTCGCTGAGCCAGTTGCCGGAAGAAGAAGGAGTTCCACTGTTGATCGAGCAGGCTAAGAAGAATGCCAACCCGGTGGTCCGCAAAGAGGCAATCTTCTGGCTTGGTCAATCCAACGATCCGCGAGCGCTGGACTACATCACGTCAGTGCTGGTGAAGTAAGCGATCAACGCACAACTTTCCTTGATTGGGTGATCGCAGTGCCGGGAAGACCGGGAGATCGCTCGCCCCTAGGGCAGCCGCGTACCCGGTCTCTGCGGCGGAGGTAGTCCTCCACAAAAATGCGTCCCGCGCTGAGTCGGCAGGAGCATCCCAAGCTCCCCCGAACAGCGAGCGGGTTAAGTCCAAAGGAGTTCAGTGTTTGTCCGCCGGCTTCATGCGCCGGACGATCACCAGTATTTCAGGGTGAACTTGTCGCCCCACGTACTGTAATCCGTTTGATAGCGGTTCCCGTTGAGCTGGTAGTGAATGGAAACCTTGCTCCCGTTGCTCGGCATCGACTTCGGATAGTAGCTTCGATTCACGTAGTACTTCTTGCCATTCACCGTAATCGCAGCGAAGAGGACCTTACCGTTCACTCGCTTGTCCTCGAACGTGACATGCGTCCACGAATAGGGCGAGGGTCGGCGACACGGGATTGACGTGTTCACCCATCTCCCATACTTGCTGTCCCACAGCCTCCAGTTGCCATAGACGTAGGAACATTGCGTGTCCCACCTGTACCACTTGTATCCTTTACGCTGGCTCACCGAGAACTCCATGCCGGCTGAACCGGATGCTGATTTGTAGTAGTAATGCACGTCGTAGACAAAGTTGGTGGCCGTCGAGTTCGTGGACATGGTCCGATAGAATAGAGCGTGAGACCATGGCGTAGTGCCACCTAGGCTGAACCTCGTGGAGTTGCCATCCAGCGACGGAGTACGTATCCCTCTCACCATCGAGTATGTTGCCCCGCCTCCCGCGTTGGCGCATCCGCTGCAGGCATGCCAGCCCGACATGGACTCGATCTTTGTAAATGTTGTCTGAGCGAGACTGGCAGTGGCCATCCCGCACACCATGGTTAGAAAGCCGAACAACCTCATCCCTATCACCCTCCAGTAAATGCACTTCATCAGTCTCAGTGATCGTGCCGAGTGGCGTAATCACGCCAGGCCGTAACCGATCGAATGTACTCGCGACAAAGAACGTCGCAGGGCACGCACAGACCCTCACCCGGGTCCAAAGTTCTACCTCTCAATTTAGGATTAGGGTTGGACTAGGACCGAGAGGGGTGGGTTGCAAGCCGGCTTATCGCGGCACAAAATGTCGCACCGGTATCCAGGGACCAAGGTGCGTGATCTGAACTTCTACTTGCGACTTTGTCATTGATGGTTTCGCGGAAGATAAACAAGGAGGAGAACAACGAGCATCAATGAAGCGGGGGGAGAACGGCCCGTGAGCTCCGAGCCTCACAATCATGCGACACGGCGTTGCGGCTGCTGCGCTCCGACCGTCGCGGTTGATAGAAACATCGAGCGCGACGCTACCCTACCGAGTGCTCTGGATTGATAGTAATGACGCGATTTCTCGACACGAATCCACCCGAAATAGAGACAAGATGCGGCTACACCGGTGCTCGTCCAAGCGCACCTGTCACCATGAAGAAGGATATCCACGGGAGCGCCGTTGCATCGTTCAAAAAGTGGGCCACGATCGCGGGGACCAAGCTGCGTCGCCCCAGGAGATAGGCTACGCCCCACATCATGCCGAGAAATGCAGTGGGTACGGCGATCCCGAGCCAGGGGAGGAAGCCCTGGTTCAGATAACCTGCGTGCGAGAGGCCGAACGCAACGCCGGGGATAAGGACTTGCGCTACCTTCCTGTAACCGGCGTTTGCGAATTCTGTCATGAGGAAGGCCCGAAATAACACCTCTTCGCAGAATCCCGCTGTTGTCCCCATGATCAGTGCCGCCAACAGGTGAAATCCATGGGGAAAGAAAGCGGATGAAATTGGAATGTTCATCCGCGGAAGAAAGCGCAGGTTGCCACTGATCGAAAGTGCCGCAAAAAGGAGCGCAAATGCCCAAGCGCGCCAAGTTCCCATGCGCCAAACTCCGATTTCCC
>Ga0207674_10009136_pt1 | contig 11368 bp, 9 predicted proteins | sample KBSCornC72_FD_184303 | JGI IMG/M metagenome (GOLD analysis project Ga0207674, IMG submission 184303) | Corn rhizosphere microbial communities from Kellogg Biological Station, Michigan, USA - KBS Corn C7-2 (SPAdes) (version 2) | ecosystem: Host-associated > Plants > Roots > Rhizosphere > Soil ... | reverse complement strand
AATCGCTGGGGCGCAAGCGATCACGACAGTCAACGGCGAGCGTGGCCTGGTTGTCGTCACCGACACGGACGAGGTGCTGATCCGCGCCGGCAACCGGTGGCAGTCGGTGGGGAAGGGTGCCAACTTCGTGGTGTCGGCGCGTTGAGGCGGGCTGACCCGAGTCAGGTTCGTGGAGTGAGCAGCACGAAGGCGCTCGACCTTGCACGCACCGTCCACCCCAACCGGTCCGTGAGGGCTGCCGCGATGGCCGAGTCGGACGCGACGAGCGCCGCCCGGGCGTCGATCTGACGGAGGTAGTCCTGCCAGCCGGGCTCGGCCGCGAGGGCGTGTTCGTAGTCCTCCAAGTAGCTTCGGTCGTAGATCTCTCCACGCAGATCGGCTGCCGGGACGAGTTCCGGGTGCCTCCAGAGCAGCCACCCCGAGATGCCGAAGTCGTCCAGGACGACGCTGCCCCTGGGCAGCTGGCCCAGGGCGGAGTCGATGGCGCGGACGTCGCCCGGGTAGCGCGCAGACTGCGCCCCGACCCCCGTCGTGCAGAGGACGGCGGCCACGGCCAGCAGGGCAGCCACGGCCAACGCGAGGCGGGACCGCTCGTGACGGCTGAACGGCTCTCGCCGGCCGGTGAGACGATCCTGTATCGCGGCCGCCACCAGTGGGGCGGCGGCCACAGCGCCCAGCGGGACGAGCCGCCACATCCACAGGATGCAGAAGGTCGCAAAGGCCAGGAGGACCAACTCCCACCAGTGCCGAGTGCGCACCCTGCCGCGTGCAGACGGCCGTGACCACAGCCACACGCAGAGCAGGACCTCGAGCACGGCTGCCCAGGAGAACACGTTGTTCATCGGCGTCGGACGCCACTCGTCGGCGACGGTGAGGGCGTTGTGCGCGACGTCAAAGGGGGCGGCGAGAAGGCGTGGTCCCAGGGGGGTGGCGGCGACGGCGAAGGCGCAGAGCAGCCAGAGTGCACCGGCGCGGCGGACCTCGGCCCGGGTCCACCGCTCGCGCCGTTCGAGCATGTCGACGCCGATGACAGCCGCACCGACGACGAGGCCGAACATCCACAGCCCGTGGCACATCGCCCAGCCCCAGAACACCGGTATGAGCCACCACCGTGGCCGGCGGTCCTTCAGCATCGCGAGCCAACCGTGCAGCACCGCCGCGAACAGGACGAAGCTGATGAGCTGCGGCCTGGGGTTCAGGCCGCCGCCCGCAGCGATGAGCGTCAACCCGGCGGCCACCGCCGAAGGCAGCCGCCCTGCGTAGCGGCGCCCCAGGAGGTAGACCGCGGTGACCAGCATAACGATGGCTGCGCAGCGCAACCACAGGATCGCGCCGGCCCCTCCCCACGAGTACGCCCACGAGGCAGTCACCTCGGGAAGCCACTGCGTCGCGACGTAGTCATGGGCGGCGAGCCCTGCGGACGGGTCCGGTGCGACCAAGCCGACGCCGTCGCGCAGGCGGTCACCGGTGCGCAGGTGCCACCACAGGTCCGGCTCGGTGAAGGGCGTGAGGCCCTTGAACGTCGAGAGTGCGAGGACGATGGCCACCGCGGTCCCGCTCAGGAAGGCCGGTGTGGTGCGGGAGGGGGCAGTGGCCGCCTCGGTGGTGGCCGTCATCGGGGTGCCTCGAGGAGGACGAGGCCACGGTCGGTTCCCACCACACGCCACTTGGCCTGCTCCGACAGCGCGGCGGCGAGCGGCGACCGCGAAGGCAACAATGCCTCGGTCGCCCCGGTGTCGGCGATGAACCCGGCCCAGCCGGGCTCTGCGGCCATCGCCGCTATGTAGCGGCGGACGTGTTCTGCACTGTAGGACTCGATGCGGATGTCCTCGACGGGCGCGAGGGCGGGGGCCTCCCAGAGCAGCCAGCCAGTGAGGTCGGCCTGGCTGATGACACGGCTGCCGGCCGGCAGGGAGTGCAGGGCAGGAAGCAGCCCCTCGGGCACGTCGCCGACCGACCGGGACATGGTGGCGCTCACGGGTAGCGCGACGAGGGTGCCCACGACCGTGGCGAGCAGGGCCGCCACGGCGAGCGGCCGCCCGGCGGGCCTGGCCGACCCTGCCGCGTCGGCCACGTCAGCGGCGTCGGCCGCGTCGGCCGTGTGGGCCACGCCGGCCAGGCCCGGGGGCGTGGTGCTGGGGAACCTGCGTTCCAGCGCATCCAGGGCCAGCGGGAGCGCGACGAACGCACCCACGGGCACCGTGCGCTGCATCGACATGGTGAGAGCGAAGGCGGCCAGCCACAGGCCCAGCCGCCAGAGCTCGGGCCGGTACCTCGCTCCGATCCAGCACCACCATGCCAGGGCGAGCAGGCCCAGCACGGCGATCACGGCCGGGGAGCGGACCGATGACGGAAGCCATTCGGCCACGAACTGCCTGCCCTGGGACCCGACGGAGAAGGGCGTGAGCAGGAGCCGTGGACCGATGGGCGTCAGGGCCGCAGCGGCGGTACAAGCGACCAGCAGGCCCGCCAGCACGGCGATCTTCCTCTCGGCCCCGCGGCGTTCCAGCGCCAGCCCGAGGACGACGACGCCTCCGAGTGCCAGTCCGATGGCCCAGACGCCGTGCGTCGATGCAGCGAGCCACGTCAACGGGACCAGGTGCCACCGAGGGCGCAGGTCCTGCCCTGTGCGCCACCAGGCGACCAGCATGGCGACCAGGAGGATGAAGCCGGCCAGCTGCGGGCGCTCGGACAGCCCACCCCACGCCGCGAGCATGGCGACCGAGCAGGCGACCAGGGCCAGCCACGTGCGCGCGATCGACAGGCCCCACACGAACAGGGCCAGGGCCAGGACCCCGATGCCGGCGGCGCGCTCCCACACGACCACCGCAAGGCCCACGTGCTCGTAGAGCCAGGCCGTTGCCATCGAGGGCAGCCACTGGGTGGGAACGTAGGAGTGGACAGCAAACGGTGCCCACGGGTCGGGCTGCCCGAACCGACCACCTGCGTTGAGGAACGCGCCGACGCGCAGGTGCAGCCACGGGCTGAGGTCGGAGACGGGTCGCGCGGCCAACGCCGGCAGCGCCGCCAGCCCGACGAGGGCCAACCATCCTGCCGGAGGAATGCCGCGGTGCCGCGCACGGGCGCGCGCCGACACTGCGAGTGGGCCACGGGGCATTGCTGGATTGTCCCCGCTGGCTGGCGCGCGGTGCTCGTGGGCGCGCCGGATGGCAGGCCGACTCGTGCGCGGGGAAGGGGTGCGCACGCCGACGGTGTGGCTCCCGTGGGGTTTACGGATAGGCATACCCACCGTTGCGAGGCTTGATCACCAGCGCGTTGCCGATCCACCACCACTGGGCTGCGAGTCCGACCAGGCAGGCGAGCGCCACGGCAGCGATCCGCACGCGCTGCTGGCGTTGCGTCGTGGCGGGTCCGGCGAGAACCAACACGAACGGGAAGGCCAGCAGCAGGTAACGCAGGAAGCTGAGGGTCACCCCGGTGGTGGCAAAGATGTATGCCGGGTAGCTGGCCGCCCAGCCCCACAGCTCAGGGCCCCACGACCGCAGGTTGGGTCGGAACAGCAGGGCCAGCACCAACACGACCAGGGTTGCCGCGAGCAGCTGCCACACCACCGGGGCGGAAAGGACCAGGTCGACCCACGGCGGGCGCAACACACTGCTCGTGTAGCCGGGCCACGCCTTCATCGTCACGAAGTAGGCATTGCGCTCTCCCGTGATGAGTCCGGCCATCGCGGGCCACTCGAGGGTCGAGAGCAGGGTCGCTGTCAGGAGGAGTGCCAGCCGACCGACGGGCACGGGGGTTGCTCCGGTCGACTGCCTGGCCTGACGGAGGCGGACGAGACCGTGCAGCACGATGACGGGGACCAGGGCGAGGGCGATGTTGCGCGTGAGCCCCAGCGCGGCCACGGGAAGGATGGCCCAGAGGTACTGCCGTCGATGGAGGAGGAGCAGGGCCAGTCCGAGCAGGAGCAGCGCCAGGCTCTCGGTGTAGGCGGTCTGGAGGATGGGCGCGGACACGAAACACGTCAACACGCACAGCCCGAGAACCGCTCGGGCGGTGCCGGCCACATCTGCCAGCAGGTGGAAGACCACCAGGAAGGCGGCTGCCCCAAGACAGAGGCTGAGCGTCGGGCCCACGATGTCGAAGGGCAGCCCGGTCGCGTCCCCGAGGAGTTTGGCGATCTTGGGAAACAGGGGAAAGAAGGCAAGGGAGCTCTGCACGGGCTCACCGGCCGCATCGACCGCGGTGTGCGGGTACCCGTGCAGCACGATGTCCCAGTACCACTGCGCGTCCCAGTTGGTCACGATGTCCCGATAGCCTGCCTGCCCGGTCGTCGGCACCGCGACGTGGTAACCCGGCGGTCGACCGGAGACCTGGCTTCCTGCGAGGAGCCAGATGAACAGTCCGTCCACGAGGCGAGAGGCGAGGTAGATCGCCACCACCACGGCCTGTGCCCGCCACCTGCGCAGGTGGCGGGGGGAGCCGGGGGCCGCTGTCGCCCGCCCTGGGGCGGGGAGGGCGACGGCCGCGTGCGGGGAGCTCACCCGCGGAATTGTGGGCTACCGCCGCTTACAGCGGCGAATCCGAGGCACACCATCGGCCGTTCGGTGGATCGTCGCGGAACGAATGATCCAACGGAGAGTGCATGTCTGGTGGATTCGTCCGTGCTGTCTCTCCTGACAACCTTTCATGCGCTGAGGCATCCCGCCTCACAAGCCCGTTGGTCTCGAAAGGACTCATCAGCATGACCAAGTACATCGCGAAGTTCCAGAGCCGCATGGCTGAGCGCGGCGCGACCGCGGTTGAGTACGGCCTCATGGTTGCCCTCATCGCCATCGTGATCATCGTCGCCGTGGCCCTCCTCGGTGGCAACCTCTCCGGCCTGTTCAACCGAGTCGCGCAGAGCGTCTGACCACAACACACCGACGGGCGCTCAGCCCGCGGATCTAGGAGGCGCTGTGAAGCCGTTGGAAGTGGGGGTCTCCTTCCTTGCCAGGAAGGTGCTCCGCAACCGGTATCGTCCCAACGCCTCCATCAGCGAGCTGGACCGTGGTCACCCCGGCGAGAGCCGGGGTGACCACGGGGCAACCGCTGTCGAGTACGCCCTGATGGTCGGACTCATCGCGATCGTGATCGTCGTCGCCGTCACCCTGTTCGGGCTCAACGTCAGTCGCCTGTATGACGTCCCGAGCAGCGTGTTCCAGCCCTAGCTCCAACAATCTCCGAGGACACATAACCCATGGGACGCAAGATCGTCGCCATCTTCGCCGCCGCAGTCGTTGCCCTGTTGGGTGTTGCGGCTGTCATGATCTACGCCCACGGTGCCGACAACCGCGCCGTTGCCGCGCAGGACCCGAAGGGCGTCTACGTCGTCAAGACCCTGGTGCCGGCAGGGACGACGTTGAAGGATGCGGTCCAGAACGGCCTGATCGTCAAGACCTCGTTGGCAGCCAAGGGTGTGCCGATCGGTGCCCTGTCGGGTGTCGATGCGAGCAATGGTGGCCTGTTCGCCCTCTCCGACATCCAGCCAGGGGAGTACGTCCTGAGCGATCGCTTCGGGACGAAGCCCGTGGGTGTCAAGGCCATCGAGGTGCCGGCCGGACAGGTCGCAGTCTCCATCGCCCTCGCCGACCCCGCGCGGGTCGGAACCTTTGTCACGCCAGGGTCGAAGGTGGTCCTCCTGGACACCTACACCCCCACCGAGACTTCCAAGAGCAGCAGCAGCAGCTCCACCTCAGCCAAGGGCGAGCTGAGCCAGCAGACCCGCGTGCTCCTCGATGACGTGCTCGTCATCGCCATGGGCGAGGCCTCGCTGACGCCGGCTGCGCAGACGACGGGTGAGGACGGCAAGGCCGCACCCGCGCCCGTGATGGGAGCGCTCATGACCGTTGCAGTGACACCGTCCGACGCGGTTCGGCTCGTCCATGGCATCCAGACCGGAAACCTGTACGCCGCCCTCCGTGGTGCCGACGCCAAGATCGACCTGGGCAAGGTCGTCTCGGAGGCATCCCTCTTCACAGGGAAGTAGGAGCCTGATGACCCTGCTCTGGGACACAGACCCATCCGCCCAGGAGCGGTACGACTTCGCCGTTGGTCAGATCACGCGGTTGGAGACCCAGGCCGCCATGACGAGGGCCCTCGAGGAGTACCCGGACGAGCAGCTGATCCTCATTGGCCCTGACGTCGACATGGACGCCGCATGCGCGTTCAGCGAGGTCTGCCGGGTCGAGCGACCCGAGCTCGGTGTCCTGCTGATCCGCCGCCGCCTCGACGTGGCAGTGCTCGGCCAGGCCCTGCGCTCCGGCATTCGCGAGGTCGTGACCGTTGACGACCTCACGGGTCTGGCGGACGCCGCCAGGCGCAGCCGGGAGCTGTCGACGAGGGTCTCCGGACACGTGGTGGAGTCTGCGACACGGGCGGGGAGGGTGGTCACCATCTTCTCGGCGAAGGGCGGGGTCGGGAAGACCACCTTCGCCACCAACATCGGTGCCTACCTCGCGTCCGTCGGCTCCAAGGTTCTCCTCGTCGACCTCGACCTGGCGTTCGGTGACGTGGGGATCAGCCTGCAGATGCTGCCCCAGAACTCGATCGTCGACCTGGTCGGCATGGCCGGGCACATCGACGAGCAGGCGATCAGGTCGGTGGTCACCCGCCACGACAGCGGACTGGACGCCATCAGCGCGCCGGCCGAGCCGAGCGACGCGGACCGTGTCCCTGGCTCAACCGTGGGCGAGCTCATTCGCGTCGCGAAGCGGCACTACGACTTCGTCATCCTCGACACCCCTCCCGCCTTCACGTCCCACGTGCTCGCCGGCTTTGACGACAGCGACCTGTTGGTCCTGATCGCGACGTTGGACATCCCTGCCGTCAAGAACCTGCGACTGACCCTCGACACCCTCGACCTCCTGGGCAACCCCAAGGAGTCGCGTCTCATCGTCCTCAACCGCTCCGACGCCAAGGTCGGGCTGCGCGCGGACGACGTCGTGGCGGCCCTCAAGCAGGACATCGCGGTGATGGTCCCCAACAGCACGGCGGTGCCGGCCTCGGTCAACCGTGGCGTGCCGATAGTGCTGGACGACCCCAAGCACCCCGTCAGTGGGGCGCTTCGTGACCTTGCCGACAGGTTCGTCCGGCCGCCGGCACAGATGGCCGATGCGGCTCACACGGAGCAGGCGCCCGCGCGTCGACGTTCGATCTTGTCTCGTGGAGGTAACCGATGAGCCTTGCCGAGAGGCTGGAGAGCGTGCGTCGCGCCCAGCAGACCGGGGAGCCCGCACCCAGCACCCCGAGCCCGCACGAGCGGCCGCGCACCATCGATCCCTTCGCGACCGTCAAGGCGAGCGTCCACCAGGCCCTTCTGGACTCGCTCGGCCCGCAGCTCTACGACCCGCACCTGGACCAGAGCGAGCTGGAGAGCAAGGTCAGGCACACGCTCCAAGAGGTCATCGACCACGAGGAGACGCCACTCTCGCTCGCCGACCGCACGCGCATCTCCCAAGAGGTCGCGGACGAGATCCTTGGTCACGGACCGCTCGAGCCGCTCCTGCGGGACTCGGAGATCACCGAGATCATGGTCAACGGGCCCGACCAGATCTACGTGGAGCGGGCCGGCAAGCTGCACTACGCCGACATCCACTTCAGCTCGGACGCCCACCTGCGGCGGACCATCGACAAGATCGTCGGCCGAGTCGGTCGACGTATCGACGAGGCCAGTCCCCTCGTCGACGCCCGCTTGCCCGACGGCTCTCGCGTGAACGCGGTCATCCCCCCGATCGCCCTCGACGGCTCCCTGCTGACGATCCGCAAGTTCGCCACCGACCCGTTCACGGACAAGGACCTCATCGCCTTCGGCACCTTCACGCCCCAGGTCCGCGACTTCCTCGAGGCATGCGTCCGAGGTCGCCGGAACATCGTCATCTCCGGTGGTACCGGTTCGGGCAAGACCACGTTGCTCAACGTCGTCTCGTCGTTCATCCCCGACGACGAGCGAATCGTCACGATCGAGGACGCCGCCGAGCTGCAGCTGCGCCAGGACCACGTCCTGCGCCTGGAGTCCCGTCCCTCGAACATCGAGGGTCGCGGCCAGATCCCGATCCGCGAGCTCGTGAAGAACTCGCTGCGCATGCGGCCCGACCGCATCGTCGTCGGTGAGGTTCGCGACGGTGCCGCCCTGGACATGCTGCAGGCGATGAACACCGGTCACGACGGTTCGCTGACCACGGTCCACGCCAACAGCCCACGCGACAGCCTCTCCCGTCTGGAGACCATGGTGCTGATGGCTGGCGTGGACCTGCCCGTGCGCGCGATTCGCGAGCAGGTGGCAGGTGCGGTCGACATGGTGATCCAGCAGGCGCGACTCAAGGACGGGTCCCGCCGCATCACGGCCATCAGCGAGGTCGTGGGCATGGAGAGCGACATCATCACGATGCAGGACCTGTTCAGCTTCGACTACAGCGCAGGCCGGGACGAGCAGGGCCGGTTCCGCGGCAGCCTGCGCAGCAATGGCCTGCGGCCGAAGTTCGCCCAGGACCTGCACGACCAGGGGATCGAGCTGCCGGCAGACATCTTCGTGCGAGGGATCTGAATGCGCTTTCGCCCTGTCGTAGCAGCGCTCGCGGCAGCGCTGGTCGGGTGCCTGTGCCTTGCGGTTCCTGCATCGGCGGCCCCGGCACCCGTCAACATTGCGGGGATCGAGGTCAAGGACGGCAACCTCATCGGCCTGGTGACGACCTCCTCCGGCTCGGGATCCATCGATCCCTCGCTGACGATCACCATCTCTGGCAAGAGCTACCCGGTGGACGGGATCACCTCCGGCCAGGGCAGCCCGGTCTCTCGTTCGGCGATCATCGTCGTCGACACCAGCGGTTCGATGGGGGAGTCGGGCATGGCGACCGTCAGGTCGGCCGCGTCCGCGTTCCTCAAGTCGGTGCCCGCCGACGTCAGGGTCGGAGTCGTCTCCTTCTCCGGTCAGGCGAAGCTCAACCTGGCTCCCACCACGGACGGCGCCAAGGTCCAGAGCGCCGTCAACGCCCTACGCGCCAACGGTGAGACCGCTCTCTACGACGGAGTGGACCTCGCCGTGCGCACCCTCGGATCCAAGGGTGAGCGAAGCCTGCTCATCCTGAGCGATGGCGGCGACACCGCGAGCAAGCGCACCACTCGCGCGGGCGTGACCGCCCTGCTCCGGTCGGCCAAGGTGCGCGCCGAGGCGGTCGCCTTCCGCTCCACCGACGGGTCGGGGAACGTCGCGGCGCTCAAGGAGTTCGCGGCGGCGGGCGGCGGACGGGTTGTCTCGGCAGCCAACTCCGGAGCGGTGCAGAGTGCATTCACCTCCGCCGCCAAGACGCTCGCGTCACAGCAGACGTTCTCCATGCCGCTTCCGGTGGGTGTCCAGGCCGTGCAGAACGTCAAGATCTCCGGCACGGTCAGCGGCCAGCCGTTCGTGGCCACCGCCCTTGTCGACTTCGCGGACGGAGTGGCGGCGCCCACCACGGCGAAGACCGCCGACACCACGCCCATCGTCGGCCCCACGGACGAGACGGTGAAGGCATCTGCGGCGTCGGCGAAGCTGCCGATCCTGAATGTCCCGAAGGGTCTGGGCCTGGCCATGCTTGGCGTCTTCCTGGGCGTGCTGATGCTCGGTCTGGCGCTTGCGGGTTCGTCCTTCAAGTCCGGACGACAGGTTCGCGTCGAGAACATCGAGCAGTACGTTGCGCCCGGCAGGTCGTTCTTTGCCAAGGCAAAGGGTCGTAAGGCGCCCACCGCGATCGCCGAGAACCTGGTGTTCCTCGGTGAGCGCATGATGGAGAACCGCGACTCCACGAGCAAGACCATGGCCCTGATCGAGAAGGCCGACCTTCCGCTGCGGGCTGGGGAGTGGTGGGTCCTGCGCATCGTGTCGCTGGTTGCCGGTGTCGCCATCGTGATGCTCGTGTTCAACGGTGGCCTCGGCATGACCATCTTCGCAGCGGTCCTGGGGGTTCTCGTCGGAATCTTCATGCCTTCCTTGACGCTGCGTTTCCTGGCCTCCCGCCGCGGCAAGAAGTTCGACGCCCAGCTGCCCGACGTGCTGACCCTGGTGGCCAGCAGCCTGCGGACCGGCTTCTCCCTGCCCCAGGCGCTCGACGCCGTGGCCAAGGACTCACCCGAACCGTCTGCCAAGGAGTTCTCGCGCGCCCTGGCGGAGACCCGGATCGGTGCCGACGTGGCCGAGTCCCTCGAGCGGATGGCGGCGCGGATGGGCAGCGACAACATGCAGTGGACCGCGATGGCGATTCGGATCCAGCGCGAAGTCGGTGGAAACCTCGCGGAGACCCTCAAGACGACCGCGAAGACGCTTCGTGAGCGCGAGGAGCTGCGCCGCCACGTCAAGGCGCTCTCCGCCGAGGGGCGGCTGTCCGCCTACATCCTCATCGCCCTGCCGATCGGTATCTTCCTGTACACGATGAAGACCAACCGCTCCTACGTCGAGCTCCTGTGGACCCGCACCATGGGACTGGCGATGCTTGCGGCGGGGCTGGTGTTCATGGGCATCGGCATCTTCTGGATGCGCAAAGTCGTGGACGTGGAGGTCTAGGTGAGCGACGTTCTGCTGATCTTCTCGCTGTTGGCCGTTGGTGGGGCCCTCGCGACGCTTGCCATTGCCGTCAGCTCGGGCGCGGGACAGGCCACCGGCGTGGCGCGGTCCCTCGACCTGATCGAGCAGACCATCAACCGGCAGGAGGTCGGCAAGGCCGAGCTGCCCTTGATGGACCGCGTCGTGCTACCCGCGCTCGGCCGCTTCCGGGCCCTGGCGATCCGGCTCTCGCCCGGCGGGACGAGCGAGAGCATGGCCCGTCGCCTGGACCTGGCCGGCAACCCGGGGTCGTGGACGGCCGAGCGAATCCTCGGGGCGAAGGGCGCTGGCCTCCTGGTCGGTGCCATCCTCGGCCTGGCCTTCGGTGGATTCTCGGCCAAGGGGCTGCTCATCACCCTCGGTGCTGCGGTTGCCGGCTTCCTGCTGCCAGACCTCCTGCTCATGAACGCAGGCCAGAAGCGCCAGGAGCAGCTGCGCCTCGGCCTGGCCGACGCGCTGGACATGCTCACGGTCTGTGTCGAGGCAGGCCAGGGCTTCGACGCCGCCCTCATGCAGGTGGCGCGGGCCACGACTGGGCCGATTTCTGGCGAGTTTGCGCGTGTCCTGTCGGAGATCCAGCTGGGCAAGTCGCGCGGTGACGCGTTCAGCTCGCTGGCTGCGCGGACCAGTGCGACGGAGGCGAAGACGTTCGTCAGCGCCTTGGTCCAGGCGGACCGACTCGGCCTGCCCATCGCCAACGTGCTGAGGGAGCAGTCGAACCAGATGCGTCTGGTGCGCCGTCAGCGCGCCGAGGAGAAGGCGCAGAAGGTCCCGGTGAAGATCCTGTTCCCA
>Ga0207674_10009134_pt1 | contig 11374 bp, 21 predicted proteins | sample KBSCornC72_FD_184303 | JGI IMG/M metagenome (GOLD analysis project Ga0207674, IMG submission 184303) | Corn rhizosphere microbial communities from Kellogg Biological Station, Michigan, USA - KBS Corn C7-2 (SPAdes) (version 2) | ecosystem: Host-associated > Plants > Roots > Rhizosphere > Soil ... | reverse complement strand
TGACGCACAGGGTTTTTAGTTTCTTCATCGTTGGGAAACGTTAAAAACTCGCCGCGTTTGAAACGGCAAGCGCGATCGATATTCGGAACCATTCGCCGCAACGCGTCTAAATCGCCAAACAACAAACGGAAAACGTGGACGCGTGCCGCTTGCGAAAAAAAGTCTTTATGGATGTTGGCGGGCCGCTGGGAAACGCCAACGATACCAACCGCTCTATGCCGTCCGTGGAGACAAAGCTTCTTGAAGTAGCGCGGGATTGCGCCGTGCTGGTTTGGACAAAACTCGTGCAATTCGTCGACGGCGAACGTTAAATCGCCGCGGATATAAGCCAGTCGGCAAAGGTAATCGAACGTGAGCCGGTCCTCCGGATCCAGACAAATTGCCACGCGAAAGGAACGTCGCGACGTTGCCTCTACAACGTCGCGAACGTTGAACGCATAGTGAAAACCGATAATTCCCTCATCCGGACTTGGCAAGACGAGCATCACGCGCTTGCGCGTCTGCAATAGTCGATTCAGCAAAAAAGTCTTGCCGGAGCCCCTCTGCCCGAGGATCGCTATCACTTCCGCCGCTTGCGGATTGTTGATCGTCTTTGGTTGTGGGTTTGGCTTTGAGTGTGTTTTCGAGAACATAAGGTGCAACGAGCAGGACTAATGCGGTTTCCGGGCCGCTGTTCTTGAGGAAATCGGGCATGTATTTATCAATCAACAAGGCTCCAAGCTCGCCCACTTCTTTTTTCCAGTCGTCTTCCGGTTCGCTCCACTCGAAGCGAACATGCAACAAGCGGACTCCCTGAGAAACCAGAAACGTGAGAGCTTTCGCGATCGCCGGATCTGCAACGGGAAGGGCGGCAACGTTACCGGCATCGTTGGGAACGTCGCCGGACAATACGCGATCGGTGGGATTATTCAATGCCTGCGCTTGCCGCGCGGCATCGATCTTATCCGCTTCGGCGAATAACGATCGATCATCGATCGGAATCGAAAGCGGATCGTTATTTCCAGAGTTCGGCGGTTGGATCGAAATCGTTCGTTGTTTGTTTTTCGGTTTGTTTGTTTCCTCCGGCTTGTTTGTTTCCGCCGTTTGAATGAGTGGTGCCATGGGTTGAGGGTTTCTCCGTTTCTTTTGAATTCAGGCCAGCTCCGCAACGCGAACAATGTTTCGCTCCGCGCATCGCGTTGGCTCCGCATTTGCCGCATGTCATGTAAGGGATTACCTCCAAAAAAGGAAAAAGCCCGACGTCTCCCGTCCGTAATTACGGTGACGTCGGGCTTTGCTCCAGCAAGGGAAGGTCAGAGAATCGAACGGGGACTAAACAACGTCAAGAACGTTGTTTGGAACGTAGATATCGATAAATTTCAGACCAGGTCAATGGCAACTCGTCCAATGTAATCGCATCTTCAGTTATTTCGACGTTCATCCATTCGTCCTCCTTGTACGGATCGGTCTGCCGAATGAAGACTCGGACTGTGATTTCTTTTGTACAGAGATCCATTTTTTCTTTCCTGCTTTCGCCATAAATGTTTTCTCGCGGAACGGCGGCCATTTCACGAGGTTCTTGTGATTGAGGCGTCCGACTGAAGAGAGCAGCGGTTGAATCTTCCACGCCGTGACGTCCGCCACCAGGTTGCAACAGACACGCGGAAAGTGATGATTGTCGAGATGTTCGAGTAAGCGGTGAAAAACCGAATGCAGCGTTTCATAAGCGGTCGCGGGATAGTCGGCCGCAATGAAGGTTTCCAGCTCAATTCCGATCGAATAATAGAAGTGTCGCAATTTTGAGCGCTTCTTTCGCAAAGCCCCCTCCTTGGTGCGTCTGTCTCAGACACTAAATAGCCGAATTCGTGAGAGAAATACGAGAAGAATTAATTTAAACTCATGGACCTAAACTGTCTCCGCGTAGGAATAGGCTCCAACCATGAAGAAGAAGAAAACGACGGTTAGAACGGAACGCAAATCACGAGCGTACTTTGTAACGCCAAACGGCAATGGAGTACAGGCCCGGCTGCTGCCGTCTTTCGTTGAGAGAAACAGCATCGGCCGCGGTGATCTGGTCCTGGAATTCATGTTTGATCCAAACGAGCATGAACCCCGACCGGGGGATTTGATCGTTCGCAAGGCGATCGTTACGGACTAGCCGTTTAAATCATCAACAAAACGACTGAGGGTTTGTTTGTGCAAACAGAATGTCGCATAAGATGTGGTTCGCAAAGGACTAAGCATGGAGATGAGCCGGTTCAGGTTACGCCTCAAAAGCGGCTCACCTCCCGTCAGACGCACCTTCCGCACACCCAATTTCAGGCCTATTTCGACAAGCCGGCGGATTTCCTCGAAGGTCAGAACTTCGCGGCGTTCAATCCACTGGTATTCATCGAACGGCATGCAATAAGTGCAGCGAAAGTTGCAGCGATCGGTGACGGAGATTCGCAAATCCGCCATCGGTCGGCTGAGCGCGTCTTGCATGGATGCATTATCGCACGTTCCGGTTTAAACGCATCCACAGTCATTCCAACGGAGGCGTGCGAAAACGCAGTGAGTACATATGCCGAACATTGGGCCTTGAAGATTCGAGGATTAACCATCGCGGAACGGTTTTTCTGTTCCCGTCTGGCATTCCGTCATAACGCAAACACTGGCCGTTGTTTCCCTGGCAGGCGAGGGCTGTGCTTCGAGATGGAATGCTCAGAGGTCTACCTGAAGCAAATTTTCGGGTCGGTCGAAAGCAAGCGCTTTATGGCTCGTAAGGCCCGATTCCAGGACGTTGAGCAAAAGCTTCAAACGTCCAATGATTTCATTCTGAATTTGGAAAGGTGGTTCCCGTTTCACTCTGAGGAAGTAGAGCGGGAACAAAAAAGATTGCTTGGCTATTTCCGTCGCGCGGTCGAATCACCGCAATTAGCACAAGGGTTTTTGTCCACGTGGATTGAAAAGCCGATTTTCGAGAAAGGCCGATCGGAGCGGAACGAGTTCAAGCGTGCGGGCAAAACCCGCCGATTATCGCTTAAGAGGCCGCCTGTCGGCAGCACCTTATGGTTAGCGATTGAATCGCAATCTCATGAGCGGCATCTGATTTTCCGATTGCCGGACATCATGAAACAGATCCGCGAGGATACCGGCCATAAGTACGAATTCGAAATCCTTCGCACCTGGCTTCCTAAGTCCACCGCCCGTTCGGATTCCGAGTAGAGGCGGGGGAAACAAAATGCAAATCTTGGTCTATCGCTTTACACAACAAAACGACGGCGGGGTATCCCCCCTGGGGATACTCCGCCATCTCCGAAACGATGGCCCGGCATCCCCCATTTGGATACCCGGCCATCCCCCTTTGAACTCTTCTCTTCTGAACTCCTATTTGAATTGGAACCTTTTGAAGAGGGCAGGGGGGCAAATAGGAGCGCTTCGCGGTTCGGAGGATATGTTCCACCTTCCACCATCTACCGCCCTTCGGGACCACGATTCCGTAACACGATTGGTTTCAGGGGAATTCTCTTGAGGTGGATAAAGCAACGTTGGTTCCACAAAGCCCACAAGGAGGGCCGTTTGAAACAGTTAGCTTTATTTCTGGAAGACCAAGCGGAGGATCGACGCAGGGAAATCAAAAATCGAATCCTAAAAATCGCCGCTCATCTCGGTTGGCAGTATGACGAGGTCGACCAGCTGGCCCGCGAGTGGTACGGCTCAGCGCTCATTGTGACGGAGGAACGGCATTTACTCGCGATGCTAATCCGTTTTCAGGAGGCAAAAAAACGATGAAAAACCAAATTCCGATCGAGTTGAAATGCTTTTGGTGCGGTAGGGAATTCCCCGATTATCCCGACCTTGATAACCATGAACCTTTCTGTCGCGAGCGCGCTTTCATTGACGCCGGACTTGAGGAATCTGACGATGAGTAACGGCTTTTTAGATTCCTTGGCCGGAATCATGATCAAACCCGCCATTCGACGTTTCGTGACCGACAATCCGAACGTTGCAATGACGTTTCGATACGAAGGCGACAACGTTCGCGTGAAGATTTTCAAACTCGAACAGTTGACGCATCACAAACCAGCGCCGATCGCGGACCTGTCTTTCACTCCCGAACAGCAATACGCCGCGTGCGTCGAATTCATGGCGCTGATGAAGGAGAAAAAACGGTGAAGGGAAGAACGGTCATAGCCGATCACCTCTGGTGTGCGCTCACTGGTGAGAAACCGAAAAACCGCGGCGGACGGCCGCGGTTAAAACTCGATCCGGCCCAGGTCGAAAAGCTGTACCAGGAAACACACAGTTTGCGCCGTGTTGCCAAAATAGTGAACGCGAGTCACAAGACCGTGTTGCGGGTCCTCCGGGCACGTCAACGACGCTCCTAGAGGTTTTGCACCACTAAGGGAGGGCGCGTATGCCGACTATGAAACAAGTAACGATTGACGAATTGAGAGAAAAGCCACTGGCGGAATTGGTCAACATCGCTCTGATGGAATTGGAGCATACCTGGTTCTGGTTTCTGACGGGAATGATCAGCGCGAAGGCTTCTTACGACTATCGATCGATTTCGAATGATTTGTGGAGAGCCGGTCACTCTCCGGGCGGGCAAGGCGACCGAACGGAAGCAATCGCGCTCTTGCAACGACTGAAAGCGATCCTCCACAGTGAGGAATCCGACCACAAGATGTAGTCACGGGCGGAAGTCGCATAAAAGCGCTTCTGCCCCTGTTCGATCGAACACCCCTATAGATTGCGGTTGGGGTTAGACAACGCTCACGATTTCCGGAGCTTGCGTTTTGACGATCGAATCAAACACGTCGATGTTGATCGCCGGAGCGGGCAACGGCAAATCGGATTTGATCGCGCGATCCGCGGCCGATGCCGCGATCGCGCGAAACTGACTGTTGCGGTTTTTCCACCACACGTAAGCGGCAACGGCCGCGAGAATCCACAAATACTCTTTCTTCATAAAAACTCCGAAACGTTCACGTCTAAGGGAACCTCTAAAACCAAACCTTGAATCTGATAACCCACGCCCGCGGATGCGCCCGGGAATCCCGTTACGGCCAAACAAATTTCATGTGGATAGGGCAAATAAAGCGGGCGATCCTGCCCGCGAACCTGAGTTCCCGCGGTTGTTGTGCCGCGCGAGTTCATGCCGCCGATGATCGGAAACACCTGGTTGTCATCCATGGGATTTGTGCCGAAATTGATTCGGCCGTTCACCGATCGTTCGTGTTCGGCATTGTTGAACTGAACAAACGCGACCGCCTTCGCGCCCGTTATGAGTGGAGCGTTATAGCTGAATTGGAAATTGAAAACGACCCAAGCGAGCGAACCTTTATCGGAGGGCTTGCCCGGCGGCCCGATGAAAAAAAGCTGAGTGCCGGAAGCTGAAAACACGCCGCTTTGGTTGATCGTTTTGTAATTGCCGTTTAACGGCCACTGTGGGCATTTCACGCGATCAATGCCCGAGGAGGAGCCACGCCGCGCCAGCAACCGCCGCAAGCCCGCCTAAGCCGTTGTCGGCCGATGCTGCCGGAGCTGCCGTGCCGTCTGGATTGCCGCCTCGTGCCCGGATGTTGCGATCAAGATTTTGCAGCAAAATGGTATAGGTGCCGCTCGCGCTAAAAAATTCCTGAGTGGCCCGGGATGCCGCTCGCCCGTCCTGCCACGGCCGCGCCAACACTTGCCGGAATTGATCGCCTTGTTGCACGAGCACCTTTCGCAGAAACATCAAACGGTCTAAGGTGTCGTTATCCATTTCCGCGTTGACCATGACAAGGAAATCGCCAAACGGTGTCTGTATGGCGGTGATTTCATCCGCCTCACGCCGCCCTTTGCCGACCATGTTGATTGCATCCTGAAAGCCCGTAAACGCTGCTTGGATGCCGCCGCCGACGAGTCCGCCCGATGCAAAGCCGGAAACAAAACTGTTCAGCGTATCGGCCGCGAGGGAATAGCCGGAACTCGATGAAACATTCGGCGCAACCGTTGATAAAAAGGAATCGAAGGAAAGATTCTCGTTGTTGAAATCGTTCAAAAGAGCCTCACGGTAATTGAGCGAGTTTTAAATCCACCTGAGCATCCGTCGCCGTTGTTGGCGAGTTGCCGGACATATCCACCACAACAGGCGCAGCCGGAGCGAGCTGCAATCGGATACTTCGCACTAATTTGGCGAGCGTCCCCAAAGCATCGGCTTGCAGTTGCGCGATCGGAACAAACCCGCGCCACACTTCAACGCCATCTTTGCTAATCGAAATGTTGACGTCCGTATCGCGGCGAAAATTCGGTTGAGCGGTCCATGTTGCCATTTATGCAATCCTCACAATTCGCATTGATCCGTCAATCAAAACGGAACTGGTACCGGATGCCGCATTCTGCGCAAACTGCGGAATGAACGTTCCGCCAGCGTTCACCGAAATCATTCCGAAAATTTTGATTCGGTCGATTGCCGCGGTTACGCCGGTTGAAGTATTCAACGCCGATACCTGGGCATTTGTGTTGATCGTTGCGCCTAGCCACAGCTCATGCTGTGCCCGGATCGTGGTTGCGGTAGCACTTCCGCCGTTTAAATCTACTTTGGCTCCGCCTGCCGCCGGGCACGACGTGAAGAGGAAAATTTCGAAATAGTAGATTGCGCCCGCCGTCAACGTAACCGACATGCCGGTAATTGCCGCCAGCACAGTGTTGGTTTTGTCGAACTGCGCGGCATTGATCGCGTTGAGGGACGTCCAAATTTCCTTGATGCGACTGTTAGGATGCCCGAGGGAACAAACATTATCGTAATTGCCCGCCCCGTCACCGAATTTGAGATAGCCCGCCGATTGCCTAGCGATTTGAACATCTGCGCCGCTCGCACCATCGGTGCCGTTCCCATCGTTCGCTGTGATCGCGAGCGACCACGAACGCTGAAATGCCGCTCCGTTGAAATTGATATAGCCCTTGCGGTTGGCGAGTGATGCCGCTTCCGCGTTGGCCATGTTCCCGTATAAATCAATTTCACCTGTGTCCAGTTGCAGCATCGCAATTTCCGCACTACTGCGTTTGACCTGAAGAAAATCTGTGCCCGCGCCATCGGCATCGGTGCGCGATCGGATTTTCAACGCTCCGGAATTCAGATCGATATCCCACAAACCGGCATCGGCCGCGGCATCGGTTTCTTGGAGCAACAAGCGAGGCTCCGCGCCAACGATCCGCGATCCGGAATTCAAGCCCGGGATGCTATAGCCCATGGTTTATTCGTCCTCCGGTAAACACCAGTTCCCTTCCGCCGATAAGACGGAGTTGGCAACGGTTGAAAGTGCATAAATATCGGAATCCCGCGGCGGGCAACCGTTCCAGTCGTAACTCGCTCCGGCGACCAACCGCAAACCATGATCCGTAGAGCTGACTTTCACGCCGTCGCCGCGTTTGACCGTTTTCAAATACACGATTGCGGCTGAATCCTCGTTCAAAACGGCGAGGGCCGCCGGTTGTGCGGCATCCTTGCCGATTCGCGCGATTAGCTTCGGTGCAACGGTATCGAGCACGAAACAACCGCTGATTTTGGGTTTGCCAAGTCGAATCACGCCCGCCTCGCTTTAATAAAAATATTTGCCGAAAGCGGGATACTTCTTGATTCCCCAGCGCACGAGCAGGGAAGCGAGCGCAACCCCTCCGATCGTATAGACCTTCGCTTTATCGATTGCCATAAACCTATCCTTTCGAAAATGAAACGTTGACGGTTGCTTACGCGATGTTGACGCCGCTCTTGCGGAGCTGCTTTGCAACGATCGCGCCCACGGCGAGGCCCGCGGCATAAATCAGGACGTTGGTTAAAAGTGTTTTTCCGTTCATTCTGACCTTCCTTTCGTGCGTTCCAAGAGAATTGCCACTTGGACGGTTAAGCGATCGACTTCCGATCGCAAGCTTTCAATTTCGTCAATTTCGCGTTGCCAATTGGCGATCTTTCCGGCGATCCGCCATTGAAAGAAAAATGCCGCGGCAACGGTTCCGGCGATCGCCAACCAATCACGGAGGGCTTGCACATTTACGCCGCCGTGCCGCCGAAATCGCGGTAAAACTTCAAAACGGAATCTCGATAGGCAAGGTTTCTCCGCCCTTTGTTCCACAACGTTTCGCCAACGTTGTAGATATCGATTTCCGCCGGGAGCTGGAAATAGTCACGCGTTTGCGAATTGATCCGCCCCTTGAAGTAATTGAGGATCTGCCCGGCGAGCTGGGACGCGAAAACCGGATCAAGCAACAATTGAGCGTCTTGCGGATATCCGAAATATTTCAGCCAAAACAGTTGGATCTGAAACAGCCCGTATGACGGATCTGATTTGTTGATGTTCGCCGGATTGAAACCCGATTCTTGTTTCGCAACCGCGAGCATGATCGCCGGTTCAATGCCCGCGTCGGCCGCGGCATCGCGGATGATCTGTTGCACTCTGCTTTGTGACAGTTTTTTCACGCCGTCCATAACCTCTAAAACATCGCCGATCGGCCCGGGCAACATCTGGAGGACATAACCTGAGCTTTCCGCCGGCTGATCGATTGATAAGCTGGGGTTATCGTTCTCGACGAGATCGCCGCCTTGATTCAGGAAATAGAGAACGGCCGCGATCGCGCCGAGCAACAACGCGGTATCGTTCACGTTTCAACCTCGCTTCGGCCCGTAAAACAAAATCAACGCAATCACGGCAACCGCTCCGATCGCCACGAGCGGAAGTGAAAGCGGTGTCACAATCGGAGCAACGATGTTGCCCGCCGTTTCGCCAATCGTTTTGGCAGTCTCCAACACCAGGGCTTTTCCTTTCTGCGCGGCATCGATCAACGCCCCGATTCCCTCTTTGGGAATCGCGTACACAAAAGCTCCTAGCCACGAATTCCATTCCCGCGGTTGTTTCGTCACCACGGAAACCAGATCCGGGCAAACCGACAAATCTGTTAGAAACCGCTCGCCCGTGCCGGAGGTATAGACGAGCACCATAAGCCCCTGCCACTCAATCACGCCGCCCCATGGCGGCAAGCCCGCGGCATCGACGTTGACCGTCGACAAAAACGTGACGTACTCGATATCCGACAACCTTCGCGGAGTGCACGGCATGGTTACTTCAAAAGGAAATAAGCGGTTGCCGCGATGATCGCCACAACCATCCAGTCGTTAGAGCTGGCTTGCTGTGGTGCCGCAACGCTGACGTTGGCGGAACCGCCGCCCTGTGGTTGCGATTGTTGACGGTTGCCAAGAATGCCGCCGATCGTGTTGTAGACGGATGCGAGCACGCGATCGAATTCCGTATCGCCTTGTGCCGCGATGATCGGCTGGTTGTAAAAAGCGGATTCAGCCATTTGGTTATTCTCCGAAGTACAAATACAGGCCAAGGGCAAAGACCCCCCACATAATCCAGTTCGGTTTGCTGGCATCGGCCGCGGCTGCCACGCCGTTGTTGGCTTGCACGGCGGAGCTGCTCGGCGTGCCTTGATAGCCCGGAGCGGGCGCAAACAGAATTGCCGCGGAGGGCTGGTTGTTGATCGGCTGCAATGAGCCGGGAATCTGCGTGCGCGAGCTGTCAACCAAATCGAGCGAGGCGGACGGTTGCGAGGAAACAATCGGAGCGTTGGTTGTCATCGTGACGTTGAGTCCGGCGGCAACCAACCGTTGCCGGTATTGATCCGCCGTTATGTCCTCAGTCGTCGAGATGATTTGCCCGCTGGCAAGTTGCGCATAAACCATAAAGGAAACCTCGTTTGAAAAAGCCCGCGGCCGATTGCTTCAGATCGGCCGCGGTTATTGGGAGGGAGAAAAGATCAACCGCGTTGAACGATCGTCCAACCGTTTGTTTTCGCCGCTTGCCGGGCGCATTCCACGCCGGAAACCGTTTTCTTTTTGCCGTCCTCGTCCTCGCGGGTTTCCTTGTCGCGATACTTCGCAAGCGTTGATCCATCGGCGACGGATTCCACGAAAACGGAGTGTTGCATCGGACCTTCCGGCGTTTCGGTTTGCACAATTCGAACTCGTTTCATAAATTGCTCTCCTTTCCTTACGCCGCGGCCCGGGCTGCTTTGTACGTTACCGGCATGACCTGAAGAAACGCCGAGGCAACGCTCGCGGTATCCACGAGCAATTCGAGCATCGAAACGCCCGCGGCATCGCCGGTGCGCAAGCACTTGTTGAAATCGCCGTCTTCCATGAAATCGATGTAGGCGAATCCCGTCGGCAGCGCCACGCCATAGCGGGCTTTGTTGCGCGAGGTGAGTTCGGCCCATGTCGTTTCCAACTTCCTGAACGATCCATTGACGCGAACAACGATGTTGGCGGTTGACGTCAACAACGTTGAAATTCCCAAGTCCGGCGTGCGCGTGAGCTGCTTGAGCAGAATTCCGCGATAAACCTCGCCAACCGGAAGCTGGATGGGATAACCGTTTTGTGCCGTTGACGAAATGCCAACGGTCTTAGTTGCGTACTTGTGAATCAGGTACGGGCGGGTTTTGTCGGTGGGGTTTAAGACTTCTTCGGCATAAACCTCAAGCGTTGGGTTTGTCGAAAACGACGGGCTTGTATAGGTGCCGCCGCCGACTAAATCGGTGTAGGCGCCCCAGTCGGTTTCGAAAACTAGCTCACCGTACCTATCACCCGGGAAAAAACTTGCTTCCGGTGCCCGCGATCGCGGCGACTGGAAATCGACTTCCAAGCGTGCGGAGAATGCCTCAGCGGTATCGCTGCCCAACGTAATCATGGTGGAATCGGTGGCAAGCCCGCGGAAGATTTGATGCGATAAGACGTGCACCATCGAAGGTTCGAATTCTTTGATGATGTCGCCTTCCGCTTTGATGCGAATCCCGCGAATCAACGAAAACGGGTTATCCGCCAACGTTCCCGCCGCGCTTTCGGTTTTCGTCAGATTGCCCGATAGACGGAGCAACAACCTTGTGTAAAGGCTCCGCGGGAAATCCGGCGAATACTGACGATCCGTGGTGTTTTGTGAAAAGTTGGAAGTGAAAATCTTGCGATTCTGGGTGGTTTGCAAAACCGGTGAGGGCACGCCCGCCACAACCAGGGCAAAGCCCAGCTCCGGCGGCATGACGCCGGAAGCGAGCGCGATCGCAAACAGGACTATGAGGACAAACGGAAACCAACGCCGCATATGATGACCTTTCGTTTGAGAGTTCGGGAAAACACAACAACGCCGTTAACTCTCAAATCGGGCCATCAACCGCGAAAGCAGTTTCGTGTATGACAATTGCAAGCGGGCTTGCTCCGATACGGAATGCCCGTTTTTCCGGGCCGCTCGTGCGATACGGGCATATTCCTTATCGGTCACTCTGACGCACAGGGTTTTTAGTTTCTTCATCGTTGGGAAACGTTAAAAACTCGCCGCGTTTGAAACGGCAAGCGCGATCGATATTCGGAACCATTCGCCGC
>Ga0207674_10009126_pt1 | contig 11380 bp, 9 predicted proteins | sample KBSCornC72_FD_184303 | JGI IMG/M metagenome (GOLD analysis project Ga0207674, IMG submission 184303) | Corn rhizosphere microbial communities from Kellogg Biological Station, Michigan, USA - KBS Corn C7-2 (SPAdes) (version 2) | ecosystem: Host-associated > Plants > Roots > Rhizosphere > Soil ... | reverse complement strand
ACCACCGAGGACGCCTCGGATCCGGTGATCATCGAGGGCACGGCGCACATCTCGACCGAGCTGCCGGTGCTGCGCCGGGTGGTCGACCTGATGAACGCCAAGTACCGGACCGACTACCGGGTCGACTTCCTCGATCCGGCCAAGAATGCCACCATCGGGGTCCGCCCGCAGCGGGTGTTCAGCATGCGGGCTGGCGACTTCGCCGGCTCGCCCACACGCTGGACCTTCGAGGACGAGGGGTAATAAGAGCGCAAGCTTCGCGAAGCTAACGAAACTCCGCGGGGCGGGTAGCGTGGTAGGGCGCCTACCCGCGTAATTCCGCCATGAGACAAGCGTCCGTCCCCGCAGGTGACCAGCCCCGGGCTCCGCGTGCCCTGCCCGGAGCCGTGGCAGGCGTGCTCGCGGCGGCCGTAGCGATCGGCGTGGCGCAACTCGTCGCCGGGCTCACCGCGCCGGCCAGCTCGCCGGTGCTCGCGGTCGGCCAGGCCGCCATCGACCTCACTCCGCTGCCGGTCAAGAACTTCGCCATCTCCACGTTCGGCACGGCGGACAAGACCGTGCTGCTCGGCGGCATCCTGGTGGTACTCGCCCTGTACGCCGCGGTGATCGGCATCGTGGCGGTGCGCCGGCTCGCGTTCGGCATGTGGGGGCTCGGGCTGTTCGCCTTCATCGGCCTGTGGGCCGCCCTGACCAGGCCCGGCTCCACGGCGGATTACCTCTGGCCGACCCTGGCCGGCGCGGCGGCCGGGGCGTTCACGCTGGCCCGGCTGACCGACGCGGCGCGACGGCTGAGCGCGCCCCCGGCCCGCCCCCGGCCCCAGCCGGGCCCTAGCACGGACCGGCCCGCGCCGGAAACGCTGACCCCGCCAGACCTGCCGGTTCCCCCGGCCGCTTCCGAACCCGGGACGGGCTCCTCCTTCACCTTTCTTCCCGACCCTGACGACCAGGGGCCGCCCCGCGGGCCCGCACGGCGGCGGTTCCTGGTCGGCAGCGGGATAGCCGCGGCCGCCGCGGTGGCCGGCACGGTCGCCGGACGCGAGCTGGCCACCCGGCGCAGTGTCACCCTGGCGCGGGGAGCGCTGCGTTTCCCCCGGCCGGCCGTGGCGGCGCCACCGCTCCCCGCAGGCAGCGACCTGCACATTCCCGGCCTCAGCTCGTTCATCACGCCGAACAACACCTTCTACCGGGTCGACACCGCCCTGCTGCTGCCCCAGGTGGACCCGTCGACCTGGCAGCTCCGGATCCACGGGATGGTGCAGCGGGAGGTCACCATCACCTTCGCCGAGTTGCTCAGGCGTCCGCTTATCGAGGCTTACGTCACGCTCACCTGCGTGTCCGACCCGGTGGGCGGCCCCTACGTGGGCAACGCGAAGTGGCTCGGCGCCCGCCTGGCCGACCTGATCAGGCAGGCCCGCCCGCGGGCAGGCGCCAGCCAGCTGCTCTGCACGTCGGTCGACGGGTTCACCTCGGGCACGCCGCTGCAGGTCGTCCTGGACGGGCGGGACGCGCTGCTTGCCGTCGCGATGAACGGCACGGCGCTGCCCGTGGAGCACGGCTTCCCGGCGCGGATGGTGGTCCCCGGCCTGTACGGCTACGTGTCGGCGACCAAGTGGGTCACCGACATCGAGGTCACCACGTTCGCGGACGCCACGGCCTACTGGGCGACGCGCGGCTGGTCGCAGCAGGCGCCAATCAAGACCGAGTCCAGGATCGACGTGCCCGCGACCGGCTCGACGCTGCGTCCGGGGCCGACGCAGGTGGCCGGGGTGGCCTGGGCCCAGCACAAGGGCGTCGCCGCCGTCGAGGTCCGGGTCGACCGCGGCGCGTGGCACGAGGCGCGGCTGGCCGCGGTCCCCGGCATCGACACCTGGCGGCAGTGGGTGTTCCAGTGGCAGGCCACCCCGGGCGACCACATGATCGAGGCCCGCGCCACCGACAAGACCGGGTACACCCAGACCGCGGTGCAGGCGCAGCCCGCGCCGAACGGCGCCTCCGGCTACCCCTCCGCCGCCGTCACCGTCCGCAGCTCTTGAAACGGGGTGCGATGAGCGAAGCCGATGCTGAGTTCGCCCGGCTGGCCCAGGACTACCTGGACGACCGGGCCGAACGGCACCCGGATGCCGCCACCGGGCTTGGTGACCACCGGTTCGACGCCCGGCTGCCGGACCCGTCGGCGCAGGCCCGGGCCGACGAGCGCCGCGCGCTTGACGGCTGGGCCGCCCGGCTCGCCGCGCTCGACCGCGGCGCCCTGTCCGCGGAGCACCAGGTGGACGCCGCGATGATGGCGGACGGCATCGCCCGGCGGGTGTTCGAGATCGACGAACTGCGCGAGCACGCATGGAATCCGCTGGTCGCCAACCCGGGCAAGGCCATTTACCAGCTGCTGGCCAGGGATTTCGCGCCGCTGCCCGACCGGCTGGGTTCGGTCGCCGGGAGGCTGGCGGAGATTCCGGGAGTGCTGGCCCAGGCCAGGCGGGAGCTCGGGCGGATGCCCCGGGTACACCTGGAAACCGCGATCGGGCAGTTCGACGGCACGATCGCGCTGGTCAGCAACCAGATAGACGTCGCCCTCGAAGCAGCGCCGCAGGGCGCGGCCCGGCTCGCCCAGGTCCGCCCGGCCGCATTGGAGGCGCTGACCGGGCACCGGGCCTGGCTGTCCGCGCGGCTCGCCGAGGCGGACGGGAACGGCGGTTTCGCCGATCCGCGGATCGGGCCGGAGCGGTTCGCCCGCAAGCTGTCGCTCACGCTGAGCGCGGCGGCGGACGCGGACGCCATCCTGGCCCGGGCCGAGGCCGACCTGGACCGGGTGAGCGAGCAGATCACGGAGCTGGCGGCGCGGATCACCGGGCAGATCAGCGGCGCGGCCGGACCCGGCGTGGTTCCGCAGGTGCTCGGCCGGCTGGCCGAAGACGTGCCCGACGATGCCACGATCCTGGAGTTCTGCCGGGCCGCCCTGGCCGCGCAGACCGCGTTCGTGACCGACCGCCGCCTGATCACGGTGTACGACGACCCGATCGAGCTGATCCCGATGCCGGAGATCGACCGCGGGGTCGCGGTGGCCTACTGCGACTCCCCCGGCCCGCTCGAGCCGGTGCCACAGCCCACGTTCATCGCGGTGTCGCCGACACCCGCCGACTGGACGGCCGAGCGGGTGGCCTCGTTCTACCGCGAGTACAACCGGCACATGGTGCACGACCTGATGGTGCACGAGGCCATGCCCGGCCACTACCTCCAGCTGCAGCACTCCCGCCGGTTCTCCGGCTCGGACACCGCGATCCGCGCGGCGCTGCGGTCGGGCGCGTTCACCGAGGGCTGGGCGGTCTACGCCGAACGGGTCATGGCGGAGCAGGAGTACCCGGGTGAGGGCGATCCGCGCGCAGTGCGGATGCAGCAGCTCAAGATGCAGCTGCGGATGACCCTCAACGCGATCCTGGACGCCAGGATCCACGCGCACGGCATGACCGAAGCCGAGGCCATGGCGCTGATGGCCGGCCGCGGCTACCAGGAGGAGGGCGAGGCGGCGGGCAAGTGGCGCCGGGCCCAGCTCACTTCGGCCCAGCTGTCCACGTACTACGTCGGGTACAGCGAGATCTCTGATCTGGCGGCCGACCTCAGGGCGGCCCACCCCGGCCTGACCGACCAGCAGCTGCACGACCGGATGCTGGCGCACGGCTCGCCGCCGGTCCGGCTGCTGCGTACCCTGATCGCGGTGTGAGCGCCGCACGTACCTAGATCGGGCTCCGGCGTCAGGATCCCGATCTAGGTACGGATATGGGTTATTCGACCGACGCGGTCCGGCGGCGCCTGGGGTCAGACTGGGTCAAGCTGGGCCGCTCAGGAGGGAACCTCCGGCCGCGGGATCCGTGGCCGGTGCTGAGAGCGGTCCAGCCTTTCGGCCGCGAGTAGAGCATCCGCTCGGCCAGGGACCAGGCCAGCGTGGTGAGCAGGTAGATCCCGGCCGCCAGCGGCGCGAACGCGGCGATGACCACGGTCACGTACGGCAGTGCCCTGACCAGCAGCCCGGGGCTGCCCCCAGCGGTCGCGGCGGCGGCCGTGGTGCCCGGAGCGGGCTTGGCCCCGGTCGCCTGGGCCGTCATCAGCCTGCCGAGCCGGGCGGAGAGCCAGCACAGGCCCGCCAGCAGGGCGAACAGGCCGACGAAGACCGCGCCGTGCGCGCTGGCCAGGTCCAGGGGTCCCGCGCCGCTCAGCCAGTGCGCGCCGAGCGGCACGCCGAACAGGTCGTGGGTGAGCAGCGTGTTGGCCGTCCCGCCGACCGTCGGCGAACGGAACAGCAGGTACATGACCGACAGGAACGGCCACTGGAGCAGGAGCGGGGCGAAGCCAGCGAACATGCTGGTGCCCTCCCGCTTGTACAGCGCGGCCATCTCGCGCTGCAGTCGCTCTGGCTGCTTGCCGTACCGCTGGCGCAACGCCACCAGCTGCGGAGCCAGCCGGGCCTGGGCGGCCTGCCCGCGCAGCGCGCGCAGGCTGAGCGGCATGAGCAGGAGGCGGACCGCCATCGTGAAGACGACGATCGCGGCGACGGCGGCCAGCCCGCCGAGGGCGGGCGTGAGGATACCGGTCAGCCCGGAGACAAGGTAGTACGCGGCGTCCACCGGGACGCCAAGGAAACTCGACATGAGGAAACGGCCTTCCAGCTACGAGGGAATGTGGGCTGGAGGCGGCCGCGAGGTCCGCGGGACTGTTACCGGGAGCGGGCGGCCGCCAGGGCCGCCGAAGGTGCTCTGGGCCTGGACCGGCCCGCGGCGTCGGGATCGCGCTGGCGCAAGAACGCCGCGCGCCAGGACTTCTCCCGCAGGGCCGACGTGCGGCGGATCATCGGGAGCGCGGCGGTCGTCCGGGAGAGGCTGGCCGCCGAGGTGAGCAGGGCCAGCACCGCGGCGGCGAGCACGGCCCCGGCCAGGACGGCTGCGCCCCCGAGAGCCAGCGCGGTCAGGCCGGAGGGGCTGGTCGCGAGCTGGGTAACGTCGTGCAGCAGCCCGGCCAGCATGGCTAGCACTGCCAGCACGCCGCCGAGCACCGTCATCGCCTTCCCGTCCTGAAGGTTCTGGAGAGCCGAACCTGCTTTCAGCGTACGCCGTCAGGCAAGCTTTGCGACCGTCGTCAGCAGGCGGTCGACGTCGGCCTGGTCGTTGTAGTGCACCACGCCGGCCCGGACGGCGCCGCCCGAGTCCCGCAGCCCGAGCGCGCCGGCCAGCTCCCAGGCGTAGTTGTCGCCGCTCCAGACGTTGACCTGCCGCGCGGCCAGGTGCTCGGCGACCTCCCGGGGCGTCCGGCCGGCCACGGTGAAGAACGCGGTCGGCGCCCGCCGGGCAGCCCGGCCGTACAGCGTCACGTGCTCCATCGCGTCCAGCCCGCCGAGCAGCCCGGCGAACAGCTGGGTCTCGTAGTCCTCGACGGTCGCCATCGAGGCCAGCACCCGCTGCCGCCTGGTCGCGACGACCAGGTCCGGGCCGTGGCCGAGCGAGGCCAGGTGCTCCACCGCGGCGACGACCCCGGCGAGGTCGGCGAAGGCGGCGGTGCCGCGCTCGAACCGGCCGGGCACCTCGGCGGGCGCCGGCGCGAGCTTGTCCGGGTGCAGGCTGTCGAGCAGGGCCGGATCGGCGACCACGGTGCCGATGTGCGGGCCGGACCATTTGTAGGCGCTGGTGGCGTAGAAGTCGGCGCCGAACGCCGCGACGTCCACGGGCACGTGCGGGGTGGCGTGCACGCCGTCCACGTAGACCAGCGCGCCGACCGCGTGCGCGGCCGCGGCGATGGCGGCCAGGTCGGGCCGGGTGCCGACGACGTTGCTGGCCGCGGTGACCGCGACCAGCCGGGTGCGCTCGGAGAGCAGCTCGCTGTACTGTCCGGCGGGCAGTTCGGTGGTCGCCAGGTCGACCTCGGCCCACCGCACCGTGGCGCCGCGCCGCGCGGCCGCCTGCACCCACGGCCTGACGTTGGCGTCGTGGTCGAGCCGGGATACCACGATCTCGTCCCCCCGCTCCCAGCGCCGGGACAGCGCCTCGGCGAGCCGGTAGGTGAGGGTGGTCATGTTCGGGCCCAGGATGACCCCGTCCGGGCTGGCTCCGGTCAGGTCGGCCAGGGCCTGACGGCATTCGGCCACGATGGAGCCGGAGCGGCCGCTGGCCGGGAAGGCGCCGCCGACGTTGCCGAGGCCGGCCCGGTAGGCGTCGGTGATCGCGTCGATGACCGTCGCGGGGACCTGGGTGCCGGCCGCGCCGTCCAGGTAGGCGAATCCGTCGTTCAGCGCCGGGTACGCCGCCCGGACGCGCTTCACATCAAAGCTCACGAACAGAACACTCTACTCCGGCACACCGTTCTTACATCTGAACCCACCCCGGATCCCGGCTCGATGCCAGCAGCAGGTAATCCCAGGGATCGTCGCCGTCCCACCCGGTCAGTTCCGGCCACAGCTGCGGCATGCCGCCGCGCCACGCGGCCAGCACGAGCCCGGGATCGGCCGGGCGGTAGTCCTTGCCCAGCGACCTGGCCAGGTCCCAGGCATGCAGATGCCATTCGGCGCACGCCGCACCCGCCATCGCGCCCACAGTGACGTCGATTTCCCGGTAGCTGTGGTGGATCAGGTCCCAGGACTGCGGCAGCCGCCGGCCGTAGGCCCGCGCCGAATCGGCGAACGCCATGATGTGCTCGGATCCAGGCGCGTCCGGCAGCGCAGCGAGCTCGGCGGCGTTCTGCCGGGCCAGCTTGCGGACGAGCGAGTCGGCGGGCGCGTTGGCCGCCATCAGCCGGGCGAGCCTGCTGCCCGGGGCGTCGTCGAGGTACTCGTGATAGTCGTCGGCGACGCAGCGCAGGTGACCGGCGAGGTCCACGGCCCGCCATTCGCCGCACGGCGTCGCCGCGAGCCAGGTCGCGTCGCTGAACTGAGCCGCCAGCTCGCAGATCACCGTGACCCCGTCGCGGTAGGCGGCCAGCACCCCCGCGCGGGATACCCGGCTCATCTGCGCCTGGGGCGACTGGTACTGCTCCCGCTGCGCCGCACGGTTCCTCCCCCTGCCGGCCATCCGGCAACCCGTTCGCGAAGCCTCCGGGTCAGCCAGCGTGCCAGAGTTGCGGCCCGCAAACAAGCCGTACGCCGGAGGAAAAATGAGGTGACAACCTCCGAGCCGCGCGGTTAACGTCACAAGTAATGCCCTCTGTTACCCCTTCGCTGGTCACGCACGCCTTCGCCAGGGTCCGGCCAGTCGGGGCGCTGTGGCGGCTACGCGGCTACCTGAAGCCGTACCGCACGCAGATGATCGTGATGTTCGCCGCCGCGTGCGGCGCAGTCACCGCCGAGATCGTCATCCCGCTGCTGACCAAGGCCGTCGTCGACGGCGCGATCGCGCACCACGACAAGAGCCTGCTGATCCCGCTGTCCCTGGCGGCGGTCGGCCTCGGCGCGTCCGAGGGGCTGCTGAACATGATCCGCCGCTGGATCCAGGCCGGCGCGGTCTCGAACATCGAGAAGTCAATCAGGGACGACCTGTACGCCCACCTGCAACGGCTGCAGGCGTCCTTCCACGACGACTGGCAGTCGGGCCAGCTCCTGTCGCGGGCCACGACCGACCTGTCCGCGATCCGCAGGTTCGCAGGCTTCGGCCTGATCTTCCTGGTCACGAACATCATGACGTTCGTCGCGGTGGTGGCGCTGCTGATCCACCTCAACTGGTGGCTGGGCCTGATCACCGGCGTGGTGTTCGCGCCGGTGCTGCCGGTCTGCTTCCGGTTCGAGAAGCGCTACCGGGTGCTGTCCCGCCGGGTCCAGGACCAGCAGGGCGACCTGGCCACGGTGATCGAGGAGGCGGCCACCGGCGTCCGGGTGCTGAAGGCGCTCGGCCGGGGACGGCAGGCCGCGGCCAGGCACGATGCTCAGGCCGCCGAGGTCTGCCGGACCCAGGTGGAGAAGGCGGGCCTGCTCGGCTCGTTCTGGGCGCTGCTCGACCTGATCCCGAACGCCGTCATCGGCCTGATCATCGTGCTCGGCGCGGTCGCGGTCAGCACCCATTCGCTGACCCTCGGCGGCCTGGTGGCGTTCATCACGCTGGCGCTGCAGCTCGTCTGGCCGGTCGAGGCCATGGGCTACATCATCGCGTCGGGCCAGGAGGCGGCGACCGCGGCCCAGCGCGTGCTGGAGATCTTCGATGCCGAGCCGGAGATCACCGACAAGAATTCTCCCGAACGGGCCGGGGTGCACGCCCTGGCGCCGGGCCGGGGGCCGCGCCTGGCGGTGCCGGCCACCCGCGGTCACCTGGTGTTCGACCACGTCTCCTTCTCCTATCCAGGGGCGGCCGAGCCGGTGCTCCGCGACATCGTGCTCGACCTGACGCCAGGCCAGACGCTCGTGCTCACCGGGGCGACCGGCTCGGGCAAGTCGACGCTGCTGCAGCTCGTGCCGCGGCTCGCCGACGCGACCTCGGGGTCGGTCCGGCTGGACGGGGCGGACGTGCGGGACCTCCCGCTGGAGCGGCTGCGCCAGGCGGTCGGCTGCGCCTTCGAGGACGCCACGCTGTTCTCCGCCAGCGTCAGGGAGAACGTGATGTTCGGCGCGCCGGACGCGGATGAAGACGCGGTGGAGGCCGCGCTGACCGCGGCGCAGGCCAGGTTCGCCTTCGACCTGCCGTGGGGCCTGGACACCAGGATCGGCGAGCAGGGCATGGCCCTGTCCGGCGGCCAGCGGCAGCGGATCGCCTTGGCCCGGGCCATCCTGGCCCGGCCGGACGTGCTGATCCTCGACGACCCGCTGTCCGCGCTGGACGTGCACACCGAGGAGCGGGTGACCCGGGCGCTGCACCGGATCCTGGCCGGCTCGACGGCGCTGGTGGTGGCGCACCGCCCGTCCACCGTGGCGCTGGCCGACACGGTGGCGCTGCTGTCCGGCGGGGTGATCGCGGCCAGCGGCAGCCACCGGCAGCTGCTGGCGACCAACCCGGAGTACGCCGCGCTGATGGACGTCGAGGATCTGGAGGCAAGCGCGTGACCGCGGACACCGGCGCCTGGCGGGGAGTAGCCGCCGAGAAGGCCGACGATGTCAGCGCCGGGCTGGCCGCGCTGCTGCGCGAACGGAGCAGGCGGCTGCTCGGCGACCTGCTGCGCCCGTACCGGCGCCAGGTCATCACCACGATCTCGCTGATCGTGGTGGAGAGCCTGGCCGCGCTGGCCGGACCGTGGCTGGTCGGCATCGCCATCGACAGCGGCCTGCCGCCGCTGCTGGACAACCGGAACGCGCTGCCCCTGCTCGGCATCGCGGCCGCGTTCGCGGTCGCGGTCGCGGTGCAGGCCGTCACCACCCGGATGTTCGTCACGATGACCGGGCGCGTCGGCCAGAAGGTGGTGCTCGAGCTGCGCCGCCGCCTGTTCGCCCACTTCCTCCGGCTGGACGTCGCGTTCCACGAGGACTACACCTCCGGGCGGGTGATCTCCCGGCAGACCTCCGACATGGAGGCGATCTCCGACCTGTTCGAGGAGGGCCTCGACTCGCTGGTCGCGGCCGTGCTGACGCTGCTGCTGGTCGGCACCGGGATGCTCCTGCTCGACTGGCAGCTCGGCCTGGTGGTGCTGGCCGGATTCATCCCGCTGACCTGGCTGACCGTCTGGTTCCGGCGCGAGTCCGCCCGCGCCTACCGGCGTACCAGGGAGACCATCGCACTGGTCATCGTGCATTTCGTCGAGACGTTCGGCGGGATCAGGGCGGTGCAGGCGTTCCGCCGGGAGAAGCGGAATTCCGAGATCTTCTCCGGCCTGGGCCGGGACTACGCCGACGCGAGCACCCACGCGTCCCGGCTCACCGCCATCTACGGCCCGTCCATCTCGCTGGTCGGCAACATCACCACCGGCATCGTGCTCGGCTACGGCGGCCTGCTCGTGATCGACGGAAACCTCAAGGTCGGCGTGCTGGCGACGTTCCTGCTGTACCTGCAGCGCTTCTTCGATCCGCTCCAGGACGTATCGCAGTTCTACAACATCTTCCAGTCGGCGGCCTCCGGCCTGGAGAAGATCTCCGGCGTGCTCGAGCAGGACGCCACGGTGCCCGAGCCGGCCGTGCCCGAGGCGCTGCCGCCCCGGGAAGCCCGGGCCGGACGGCAGGTGCGGTTCGAGTCGGTGACGTTCGGCTACCGGGACAACCTCGTGCTGCCCGGGCTGGACCTGGATATACCGGCCGGGCAGACGGTCGCCCTGGTCGGCGAGACCGGCGCGGGCAAGACCACGATCGCGCGGCTGCTCGGCCGGTTCTACGACCCCCGCTCGGGCCGGGTCGCCCTGGACGGGGTCGACCTGCGGCAGCTGCCCGACTCGGTGCTCCGGTCCGAGATCATCGTGATCACCCAGGAGAACTTCCTGTTCGAGGGGTCGGTCGCGGACAACATCAGGCTCGGCCGCCCGGACGCGCCCGCCGCGGACGTGGAGAAGGCCTCCCGGATGATCGGCGCGCACGACTTCATCGCGGCGCTGCCCGAGGGCTACGACACCTCGGTCGGCAAGCGCGGCGGCCGCCTGTCGGCCGGGCAGCGCCAGCTGGTCTCGTTCGCGCGGGCGTTCCTGGCCGCCCCGGCCGTGCTCGTCCTGGACGAGGCCACGTCGCTGCTCGACATCCCGAGCGAGCGGCAGGTGCAGGCCGCGCTGCGCACCGTGCTGGCCGGCCGGACCGCGGTGATCATCGCGCACCGGCTGTCCACGGTCGCGATCGCGGACCGGGTCCTGGTCCTGGACCACGGACGGATCACCGAGGACGGCACGCCCGGCGAGCTTATGTCCGGGGACGGCGAGTACGCCGCGCTGCACGCGAGCTGGGCCGCCAGCCTGACCTAGAACCCGCGCTCAAGCGCCCCGGCGCTCAGGGCGAGGGATCCCCGGGGACGACGATGCCCGTCTCGTAGGCCAGGATCACGGCCTGCACCCGGTCCCGCAGGCCGAGCTTGGCCAGCAGGTTGCCCACGTGCGTCTTGACCGTGGCCTCGCTGACGAACAGGGCGGCCGCGATCTCGGTATTGCTGCCGCCGCGGGCCAGCCGGAGGAGCACCTCACGCTCCCGGGCGGTCAGCGCGGCGAGCCGGGCCGGTGACGGCGCGGCCGCAGGCGGCCGCCGCGCGAACGCCTCGATCAGGCGGCGGGTGACGGTGGGGGCGAGCAGGGCGTTGCCCGCCGCGGCGGCGCGGACCGCGGCGATCAGGTCGGCCCGGGGCGAGTCCTTGAGCAGGAACCCGCTGGCGCCGGCGCGGACCACGATCCTGGCCGGGAACTACGGCGAGGCGGGAGCGATCGAGCGGTACGGCCGCGGCGGCGGCCTGCCGCAGGTCCACAGCGGCGCCAACAACTTCTGGATCTGGGGCCCGCCACCCGCCGCTGACTCCGCGGCGAT
>Ga0207674_10009125_pt1 | contig 11381 bp, 7 predicted proteins | sample KBSCornC72_FD_184303 | JGI IMG/M metagenome (GOLD analysis project Ga0207674, IMG submission 184303) | Corn rhizosphere microbial communities from Kellogg Biological Station, Michigan, USA - KBS Corn C7-2 (SPAdes) (version 2) | ecosystem: Host-associated > Plants > Roots > Rhizosphere > Soil ... | reverse complement strand
GGCCCCGTGTCGCCCTTCTTGAAGGTGTAGAGCGGCTTGCCCTTGTAGGCCCACATCTTCTTGCCGTCGTCACGCACCACGATCGTCATGTCGGCGGTCGGTTTGGCGTCGTCGGCGGCCATCAAGGGCGGCCAGGCTTCGACACAGGGGCCATTACATGCCGACTTGCCGCCGGAATCCTTGTCGAACGTATAGAGCGTCATGCCCTTGTCGTCGACGAAGACCTTGCCCTTCGGGGTATCGGCGGTTTTCAGGGCCTGGGCGAAGGCGGCCTGAGAGGCGAAAACGAGCGTAAAAGCCGCGACTGCGGCCAATGTCCTGGACATTGCTGCTGAACTCCTGATCCATCATGAGGACGCGGGGTGCGTCAGGGATTCAGAACGCCGCGCCCGGGATTTTATTCCGCCGAACCGTCGCCGGTTTTGAACAGCGCATCGCCCCACCGCGCCTTTCTGAGCGTGCGATAGGCCGCCTTGTCGCGGCGGGGCGCCAGCACGACGTCGAGGCCGTGATCGGTGCAAAGCTTCGCTTCGGCTGCGGCCTTGCCGATTTCGGGCGGGGCTAGCACGCGCGAGAAGCCGGCCACGGGCCGCCTCCTTGCCAGCGCCAGATAGATGAACTTCTCGTCCTCAAACGGCAGTTCGGCGGATTTGACCTGCAGATGCGCCCGCGAACGGGGCAGGCGTTGCGAGAAGTGGCACCAGTCGGGAGCCGTCAAGGGGCAAGCGCGATCGTGCGGACACGGCGCCGCCACATGCGCGCCCACGCCAATCAGTTGATCTCGCAATGTCAGGATACGCCGATAGCCGGCCGGCGTGCCGGGTTCGACCACCAGCAGAGTGTGAAGGGTTTTCGCCCACAGCGCGTCACCGAGGCTCGCCTGTTCGGCATCGTTCATCTCGCCAATCAGATAGCTTGCCACCACCAGATCGGCGGGATCCGATTGCGCCAGCAACGCTCGCGCGGCGCCGTGGCGATAGGTCATCTCCGCGAGACGGGCGTGATCGGAAGCAAGCTCGAGTGCGAGCGCGCGCAGCGCCGGATTAGCATCGATCAGCGTGAAGGCGTCGAGCGAGGATAGTGCGGTGACGGAGGCCCATGCAGCCGTGCCGGGGCCAGCGCCGACATCGAGCAGGCTCCTGGGAGCAAAGCCGGCGTCCACCGCAAGATAGGCATTCAGTGCCGCGCTGACCGCGGCATAGGTCGCAGGCATCCGCGCCACCGCGTAGGCCAGTGCCTCCTCACGCGTTGTGATGGCGGCAGAGGTCCCGCCCTCGCGGTAGGTTTGCGACATCCGCGCCGCATGCGCGGCCGCATTGTTGCGCGAGACGCCTTCGAGCTGCCGCTCGAGCGTGCGCTTCAATTCAATGGGAAGCTCGGGTGCGATCATGGGTGGGAGCGGTTGCCACTGGCGAATTTGTCGAAGCCGGTGACAAAGCACGTGCCAGAGGGCGCGATCAAGCCTTGGTCTTCAAGCCTTGGTCATGACGCCGCGTTATCAGCCGCTCGCCCCCGGAGCAGAGCGCCGCCCGCAATGCCGACCCCGAGCACATACATCCACCCCTCGTGCACATCGAAGAGATGCGAATTGAACAGCGAGGTGGCCATGTTCTGGACGACCACCAGGAGGCCCACGGCTGCCATAAGGTCCGGTGTCCGGAACATCCAAAGATGCACCAGCCACATGGCATAGAGGAGAGCGATGCCAAGCGCACCCCACTGCACCGCGACGTTGAGCGTCTGGTTATGAGGATTGCCGATCACTTCGCCAGCGGCGCCGGTCTTGCCGAGGGAAGCCTGTTCGAAGAGATGGCGGATTGAACCAGTGCCATGGCCGATCATTGGCGCCTCCGCGAAAAAGCCGATCGACTTTCTCCAGAATTCCAGGCGCAGCCCGGTCGAGGTCGGCGCATTGGTATCCTTGTAACGTTCGTAATCGCCGAACGTGTCGAAGGTCGGACACAGCCGTGGCGACTGCACCATGGCAAACGAAAGGGCAGCGGCTGCAAGCGTAATCAGAACCGCCTTGCGCCAGCCGAGGCAAAGCCAGGCAAGTGCGGTGAACAGCGCCGGCAGCGTGAACAAGGCGGTGCGGGCAGCTACCACAAAGCCCAGACTAAGCAGGAAACCGACGGCGATTACGGCAACGCCGGCAGCCAGCCACCGGGCGCCGCGCCGGAACAGCGTCACGACGGGAAAGGCAAGGGTGACCGCGCAAAGCGCAAACTCCTGACTCTGGTCGATGTAGTTCTTGACGAAAATGCCGCAGACCTCGCCACCTCTGGGTTTCAGGGTGAAGGCAGGTTCGAGCGCGGTGATCCAGGAAAACGCCGACAGCAGCGCGCAGGAGGCGACAAACGCTGCGAGCACCAGAGCCCCGCGCCGCGAGCGCTCGAAATGATAGAACAAGAAGGGAAGCACGATGAACTTGGCAAGCGGCAACAGGCCGCGAAGTCGCTCGGCCCAGGAAGCTTCGGACCACGCCATTCCGATCGCGGCGAGAGCGAAGAAGGCAAGCGGCAGATAACAGGCCGGGCGTTTGAGGGAACCCAGGAACGCCGGATAGTCCATGACCCAAGCCACCGCGCCGAGCCAGCACAGCACAAAGATGGCGACCAGCGACGTCGACCATGGAAACGACAGCGCCGTCAGGACCGCAAAGACATCGGCGATCGAGGTCCAAAGCGCGCGATCGCGCCAGAACCGGCTGATCGTCGCCGGGACAATTGTGGAGCTGGTACTCAGGCTCGACATGACAGCAAAGGGCACAGCGCGGATGACGCAACAACTGAAATGGGTCGAAGAGACCCGGACTAAACGATGCGCCAAAAAGCCGCGATGGCCCGCAAGGCGCGGCCAGCAATCGATCTTTTATATTTGTCGTAAATTGAAATAGACGGGAAGCGGACGCCCGTAAACCGAAAACCCGGCCGAAGCTCTATGATGTCAGCGAGTTAAGAAGCTCGCTGACAGGGAATTCAGCCCTCTTCAGTTGTGAAGGTGAGAGAGATCAACCGGAGCGGCGCGTTTATGCCACGTTCTGGTCGAGGATCTTCACCGCGTCTTCAAGGTCAACGGAGACGAGTTGCGAGACGCCGCGCTCGGCCATGGTGACGCCGAACAGCCGGTTCATCCGCGCCATCGTGATCGGATTGTGCGTGATGATGATGAAACGCGTCTCGGTAGAGGCGGTCATCTCATGCAGCAAGGTGCAGAACCGCTCGACATTGTGGTCGTCGAGCGGCGCGTCGACTTCGTCCAACACACAGATCGGCGACGGGTTGGTGAGGAACACGGCAAAGATCAGCGCCAGGGCCGTCAGTGCCTGCTCGCCGCCTGAGAGCAGCGACAAGGTCTGCGGCTTCTTCCCCGGCGGCTTGGCGATGATCTCAAGACCGGCTTCCAGCGGATCGTCGCTCTCGATCAGGTGCAACGCGGCCTCGCCGCCGCCGAACAACTCGACGAACAGCCGCTTGAAGTGGCCGTTGACGGTCTCGAATGAGGTCAATAGCCGTTCGCGCGCCTCACGGTTCAGGCTTTGGATGCCCTGCCGCAGGCGTTTGATCGCCTCGACAAGGTCGTCGCGCTCGGTGGTCAGCGCCGTATGCTGGGTCTCGACCTCGCGCAGTTCTTCCTCGGCGCGCAGATTGACCGCGCCGAGCCGCTCGCGATCGCGGCGCAGCTTCTCCAGGTTTTCCTCGATTTCGACAAGCGGCGGCAGCTCGGTCTCGGGCTTGATTTCGGCCAGCGCCGCCACGCCTTGCGGCTCGACCTCGAGCATGTCACGGATTTCACGTTCGATGTCGGCGAGCCGTCGCCGCGCGCTTTCCATGCGCTCTTCGGCGCGCGCGCAGGCTTCGCGGGCCGCCGACAGTGCCTCGAGCGAGGCGCGGGCCTCACGGTCGGTCTCCGCCATCACGTTTTCGGCTGTCTGCAGCGCATCGGCGGCGACCTTGCGGGCCTGTTCGGCCGCTTCGATCTCGCCGATCAAGGCGCGGCGCTTTTCGGCGAACACCGCTGGCGCATTGTCGAGTTCGGCGCGTTCGGCCGTAAGCTCGGTGACCCGGGTCTGGATGGTTTCGATCTGGGAAGTGGAGCTTGCCTTGCGGTTCTGCCATTCGCCGCGTTCGGCTGATATCGCCTGCAGGCGCCGGTCGGCGAGCTCGGCCTCACGCGCCAGCGCCTGCGCCTCGGCGCGCACCTGCGCCGCCAGCCGGCGATGGCCTTCGATGTCGCTGCGCACCGCCACGAGGCGAATTTCGGTGTCTTCGCCGGGCGGCAGTTCCTCTAGCGCGATCATCGCGCTCTCGTGGGCGGCTTGAGCTTCGGCGCGATCGGCCTGCAGGCGGCTCGTTGCCTCGGTCAGCGCCGATTGACGGGCGATGTGGCGGTTGATCTCGCGTTCGGTGGCGGCGTGGCTTTCCCGCGCCGCATCGGCGGTGCGCTGCGCGGTTCGCCACGCCTCGCGCGCCGAGGATTCGGCTGCGGCCGCGGCCTTCAATTCAGTCTCGGCCGTCTCCAGCGCCTGACGGCGGGCACCGGCATCGATTCGGGCCTGTTCCAGCTCGTTTTCGATATCGACGAGGCGCGCGCGTTCGGCGAGCCGTCGCGCCGCGCCGGTCGGTGCATGGGCGGCGGCGACAAATCCGTCCCAGCGCCAGACATCGCCTTCAAGCGACACCAGCCGCTGACCGGTCTTGAGTTGCGACACCAGTTCGGCGCCGCGCTCCCGTGTCACCACACCGATCTGGGCGAGGCGGCGGGAAAGCTCGGTCGGCGCCTGGACATGGGCGGCCAATGCCTCCACGCCCTCCGGCAACGCCGGATCGTCGGCGGCGATCTCGGCCTGGGTCCAGCGCATCGGTGCCGAGGGATCGACCGGCGCATCGAGATCGTCGCCGAGTGCGGCACCAATGGCCTTTTCATAGCCCTTGGTGACGGTGACGCCGTCGATGATCGGCGGCCACAGATTCTTGGTTTCGCCGTTGACGAGCTTGGAGATCGTGCGCGCCTCGGTCTCCAGTCGCTGCACCCGCTTGTCAGCCTCGCCGAGCGGCGTGCGGCAGGCTTCCAGTTTTTGCCGCGCCTCGATATGGGCCTGCTCGCTGGCCTGCGCTGCAGCTTCCGACTGCGCCAGATGAACTTGCGCGGTTTCCATGGCTTCCGCCAGCGCCGAGAGGTCGCCGAGCGCGCTGGTATCCTGCGACAGCCGGGTGATCTCGCCCTCGACATTGGCGATTTCCTGGTCGAGACGCGCCAGCCGTTCCTGGTGGCTGCGCACGCCGGCCTCGAGCTGCTTGCGTCGCGCCGTGAGATCGGCCAGCGCCGTGGTCAGTTCGGCAAACAGTCGCTCGGCCTCGTTCAGGACCCGCTCGGCGTCCGCGACCCGCTCGTCGACGCCGCTGCGCTGCTCGACGCGCGATTTGATCTCTTCCTTGAGCTCTGCGTCTTCGGTCGCGAGCCGCTGCAGCGCTACGTCTGCGTCGGAGGCCTGCTGCTGCTCGCGCAGGATGTCGGCCGAGAATTGCGTCAGCCGGCGATCGAGTTCGGCGGCGCGCTCCTTGGCGCGTTCCTCCTCGCGGTCCAGCGTCTCGCGGGCGTTGGTGAGACGTTGCAGGCCTGCGGCTGCGCGCGCCTCGGCCTCGCGCAGGGCCGGCAGTTCGGCCGCGCGAATGGCCTGGATGCGGGCGGCTTCGGCCTGCTCGCGGGTGCGTTCGGCCATCTCGCGAACGCTGAGCTCGTGGCTGTGGCCGGCTTCGGCCACGCCGGCATGGGCATCGAGCCAGCGCAGGTGAAACAGCGTCGCTTCGGCCTTGCGCACCTTGGCCGCCACTTCGCGGTAGCGGATCGCCTGGCGGGCCTGCTTCTTCAGGCCTTCCATCTGGCTGCTCAACTGGCCGATGACATCCTCGACCCTGGTGAGATTGGTTTCGGCTGCCCTGAGCCGCAATTCCGCCTCATGCCGGCGCGCATGCAGGCCGGCGACGCCAGCGGCATCTTCCAGCACGCGGCGACGCTGTTCGGGTTTGGCCTGGATGATTTCGCCGATCTTGCCCTGGTGAACCAGCGCCGGCGAGCGGGCGCCGGTCGCCGCATCGGCAAACAGGATCTGCACGTCGCGGGCCCGCACGTCGCGGCCGTTGATCCGATAAACCGACCCGGCCTCGCGCTCGATGCGACGGGAAATTTCGAGAATTTCCCGGTCGTTGACCGCCGCCGGCGCCGACCGGTCGGAGTTGTCGATGGTCATCACCACTTCGGCGTGGTTGCGCGCCGGCCGGCTGCCGGAGCCGGCGAAGATCACCGCGTCCATATCGGCCGCCCGCAAGGACTTGTGCGAGGTCTCGCCCATCGCCCAGCGCAGCGCTTCCACCAGGTTGGATTTCCCGCAACCGTTCGGGCCGACCACGCCGGTCAGTCCCGGCTCGATCACGAAGTCGGTGGGCTCAACGAATGATTTGAATCCGTGAAGGCGAAGGCGCGTCAGTTTCATCGACAATTCTCACTTGGCACGGCGCTACGCTGCCGGCCGTGACAACACCATCAGGACAGTGTCGGCTCTGCGGGTGAGTCGCGCAAGGCGACCACTATCGGCGCGACAATGGCGAGGCGAGGGCTTCAGGGCAACCGCACGGGCAGGCTTTTCCAAGGCTTTCGAGAGAGGCTTTTGAGAAAGCCTTTTGCGAGCAGCTTTCGAAAGGCGTTTGAGAGAGCCTTCTTGGCGAATCGACGCGGGGAGTTATCCCGGATTTTGTTCGACCCGAATATCCGCCCGCGAAACGGGAACCCGCTTTAGCTCTTCATCAGCGATTTGATCTTCTTGTCGAACTCCTCGAACGAGGTCTCGCCGCGAATCATCTCGCCATTGATGAAGAAAGTCGGCGTCGAATTCACCTTGAGGATCTCGGCGGCGTATTTCTGGTCGGCTGCGATCTTGTCGAGCAGGGACTGGTCCTTCAGGCAGTTTTCCACCGCTTCCTGGCTCAGCCCCGCCTGCTTGCCGATCCGCATCAGGGTTTCCGCGGTGTTCTTCATGGCCCAGTCCGCCTGCTGGCGGAACAACAGGTCGGTCACCGCGAAATATTTCCCGGCGTCGTCCTTGGCGATGCAGCGCGCCAGCATCGCGCCTGCCGCGGCCTTGATGTCGAGCGGGAATTCCCGGAACACGTACCGGATCTTGCCGGTGTCGATATATTCCGACTTGATCTTGGGGAACACGTTCTCATTAAACGCCGCGCAATGCGGACAGGTCATCGAGGCAAATTCGGTGACCGTCACCTGTGCGTTGGCCGGGCCGAGTGCCATGTCCGGCAGCGACACCGGCTTGGCGACATCGGCGGCGCTCTGCGCCATGGCCGGCCCGATCAGGGCCTGGCCGATCCACCGCCACGGCGAGAAGCCGGCCAACAGACCAAGAGCCGAAAGCGACAGGGCAGCGGAAAAGGCGCGGCGCGTAATGTTCAAGGTCAACTCCCGCAAAGATCAATCTTGCCAAGATCAAATTGCCCATGGCGCGATCGCGCCAAAGGTCTCCAGAGAACCGCCTGTTCGCTAGCCAAAAACCGCAGAAGTGGCAATGGCGGCCGGGCTGATCCCCTGCGCCCCGGCTCAATTTCGCTTGATCGAAGCCCCCAGACGCGCCAGTGCCGTCCGCAGCGCTTCGTCCTCCACCGAGTCCAGCGTCTCCGAAAGGCGGGCCACGGCCTTGGGATCGAGATCAGGTACCGCCTTGGCGGGGCGGTGCGACAGCGGCCCCTGGCGAAGTGCGAGCCGGCCTACCGCATTCCAGCCGAGGAAACGATTGACCCGCTGCAGGATGAGGTCGGACATATGCTGGATCTCCAGCGCCATCGGTCCCTCGACGCGGAGAACCAGCGTCGCCGGCTCAAGTTCCTGTCCCTCGATGGGGCGCGGCCACTGAATCTTCAGCGGCTGCGAATGGGCCGCCACGGAGGCGCCGGCAATCTCGCTCCAGCGGGTGACGAGTTCTCGCGCGGCAAAGCCCTGCTTGGCATAGGCTTCCGAGAACACGTCGGACAGCAGGACCGAGAGTGGCTTGGCGCTGAGGAAACCGGGTTTGGACATACTGCTTTATAACATCTCTGTTCACCTGGGGGATCAGAAAGACGTGGAAGTTCGACAAGACTTGTCCACTGGCGGCAGCGTTCCGGTTTGAACCGTAGTAAGGACGAGGCATGAAGGCCGCCTCCCCCCGACGCAAACCCGAAGCAGCTACGACAAGGAGCGCCACCGAGCTCGCGAAGAATTGCACCGCCGATCGCGCGGGCGCGCTGCTGGCCTGGTACGATCGTCACCGCCGGGTTTTGCCTTGGCGCGCGTTACCAGCCGAAGCGGCCGATCCCTATCGCGTCTGGCTGTCGGAAATCATGCTGCAGCAGACCGGCGTCAAAACCGTTGCGCCCTATTTCGAGAAATTCATAGGCCGATGGCCGGATGTCGCCGCGCTCGCGCAGGCCTCGCTGGAAGATGTTTTAAGAATGTGGGCCGGCCTTGGCTATTATTCGCGGGCTCGCAACCTGCATGCCTGCGCCGTCGCGGTGTGGCGCGATCATGGCGGCATCTTTCCGGATGATGAAGCCACCCTTCGTTCGCTGCCTGGCATCGGCCCCTATACGGCGGCGGCTATCGCCGCGATCGCCTTCAATCACCGCACCATGCCGGTTGACGGCAATATCGAGCGCGTCACCTCGCGGCTGTTTGCGGTCGAGGAGTCCTTGCCGCAAGCCAAGCCATTGATCCAGAAGCTCGCCACGACCTTGCTGCCGGAAGCGAAGAGTTCATCGGCCCGGGCCGGCGACAGCGCGCAGGCATTGATGGATCTGGGTGCGACCATCTGCACGCCGGCGCGGCCGGCTTGTGCGCTTTGTCCGCTCGATGAGGACTGCGCCGCGCGTTTGCGTGGCGACCAGGAGACGTTTCCGCGCAAGGCCCCGAAGAAATCCGGCGAGCTGCGCCGGGGCGCCGCTTTCATCGTCACCCGCGGCGAGGAGTTATTGGTGCGCGATCGTCCCGCCAAAGGCTTGCTCGGCGGCATGGTCGAGGTCCCCGGCTCGACCTGGCAGGCCGGACAGGACGATGCAAAGGCGCTCAGCCAAGCGCCGATGCTGAGGCGGGCATCAAGCTGGCATCGCCGCCTCGGCGTCGTCACCCACGTCTTCACGCACTTCCCGCTGGAAGTGGTGGTTTATAGCACCAAGGTGCCGGCGCGAACCGCCGCACCGAAAGGCATGCGCTGGACCCCGCTTGCGAGCCTTGGTGACGAGGCGCTGCCCAATGTGATGCGCAAGATCATCGCGCATGGCTTGGGGACGTGAGGTCAATTGGGGCGGAGGAACGTTGTTTTGCCGGTGATCCAAGCCTGGCACGCCATGCCGGCGCCGATTTCGGCGCGCAACTCGTCGATCAGCTTCAGGTCGCATGTTCCTGTTTGGAACCTTCGACTGGTGTGAATGCAATCACAATGAAGATGGCGGCTGTCTAAAACAAATATTTACCGTGCGCTGACGCATCCCTAAGTCGCGTCTTGTGCCTGCCGCAACCCAAATTTAAACGGAGGCTTCCCTCTGGAGAAGCCTCATGCGCGATCAAATCCATCCTGTCGTTGTTGGTCTGGCTAGCTTGGCGATATTGTGGGGCGTTGATCCGGCAGCAGCTCAATCGTCCGCAGACCGGCGAAGCTCGTTGCCTTCGCAACAAATTTCGCCCGTCCAGGCGCTTTTTATGCCTCGCCTTATGATGGGCGCGTCGATGGATCGGTTCGTAGAGTCCCTGCGTGCTGATTTCTTCAATGCAGATGCCGATGCCGATGGTCAGATCACCCAACGCGATGTCGATTTGCATGAACTGATGGATGGTATCCAGGCCCGGACACAGTCGCTCAACACCGTGATGCGTTACGATCTGGACGGCGATGGTTTTGTGACCGAGGAAGAAACCCGCCGAGGGATGACCTACGACTTGCGAGTGCAAATCGGCTTGGCAGCCTACGGCAAACTCAATGGGCAGATACCGCGGCAGGACTTCGCGAAAAGCCAAATTGACACGATGGTGCAACGCATATTGGCCCTCGATACCGACAAGGACGGCAAGGTGAGCGTCGCTGAGGCGAGCAAGTACAATGCGACGGGACGCGGACAGAACGGCGCGGCTTCCCGTGCCCAGCAGTTTCTTGCGCTGGATGCTGCATCGAAGGGAAGCCTTTCGCTTGCCGAATATCAGGCAGCAGGCGAAGCACTGTTCCGGGAAGTCGATTCCAACAATGACGGCACGATTTCACAACAGGAACTGACCGATTATCAGACGCGCCTGGCGCGCGCGGGTTGTGAGATGCCGAAGGCCTCCGATAAAGCCAAGGTAATTGTGCTCAGCAGTTATGAAACGGAATCCCTCTCCAGCGCCGCGCTCGGGTCGCAAGACAATGTAACGCATGCCGGCCGGATTGTGGTCGAGCCCGGTGCCGAGCCGCTCTATGTAGTGGTCGTGAGCTATTCGCCGACCATTTGGCAAATCTCAGGGGCGGTGGAGCGTGTCGAGCGGTTGGTGCTTGCGAGTTCGGGCGCCGACGGGCCCGGGGTTGCGCGTCCACTTGTCGGCGCGACCGGCGTTGCCCAAGATCGCGTAACGTTTTTCAGTAAGAGAACTTGCCTGTCGTATTTTACGGAAACGCCGACCAGTGCTTCGCTGCAGACCGTGGGAGCTGTGCGCGGCGCAAGCGGAAAAGAGCCGGTGACGGTGGCCGCGAAATATTCGATCGGCAGCTTCCGCGTGCCGTCAGGTACGATCGAGAGTGCGCGCGAGAAGAAAGATAGCGCTCCTCTCATCATCGAGAAAACCCAGGGAACGCTCAAGATTGTCGGGGATGCCTCGAACGTCATTCTTCATGCGGGCGCAAGCCGCGCCAAGGACGATCTGGCTCGCTATTCGCCAGGTGGCGTTGTCGATATCGACCCCAAAACGGTCGTCGGCAGTTATCCGGCGATCGCTTACCAGGTGCTTCCCCAGGAAGCGGGTCTGGTTCAATTGCTGTCGTCCGGCGCCATGAGCCAGAACAGTCTTGGAGAATATATCGTGCGGCAGAAGATCCGGTTTCCCGCTGGTCTTGCGGGCGCACATGGGGTGACGTTTCTGTTAATGAAAGGCGTGCCGTATCCCGATGGCGACCCGGGGCATTCCTGTGTCGTAACCGAGGAAAGCGGCGAAAAGAAAGGCGCGGCTTGCCGCTAGGCTCGAAGCTTGCTGGTGGGCATCAGCCCGCCATGCCGGCGCGGATTTCAGCGCGCAGCTCATCGATCAGCTTGAGGCCGCTCTTGGTCTCGACATGCCAGAACGTCCAGCCGTTGCAGGCGCCGGAGCCCTGGGCG
>Ga0207674_10009124_pt1 | contig 11381 bp, 9 predicted proteins | sample KBSCornC72_FD_184303 | JGI IMG/M metagenome (GOLD analysis project Ga0207674, IMG submission 184303) | Corn rhizosphere microbial communities from Kellogg Biological Station, Michigan, USA - KBS Corn C7-2 (SPAdes) (version 2) | ecosystem: Host-associated > Plants > Roots > Rhizosphere > Soil ... | reverse complement strand
AACTCCAGGAATTTAAAGATCTACGCTCTCTTGAATCTTAAAACAACAATTATGACTAAAGAAAAGGAAATCCCTGGGGAAGATGTACAGATTACTGGAACTAATGGAGAAGTATACCGTATCCCAGCTGCAGACTTGTCTCGTTACATCATTCCAAAGGAAAAAGCTTATGAGATTCGTTCTGATGTTGGAAGAAAAGGTTCAGTGGTAGTAATGCCTCCAACGAAGCTTCTCCGACTTGTTAGAATCTTGATAGAATTAGATAGATTAAATGAATTTAAGCAACACCCCCATGTTATAGAACACGAAATCGTCTTGCCATCATTCGCCTATGCTGAACTGCGTAACTTTTCAGGCAATAAAAAAACGGAGGCCAACCTACCTGAATTTTCATGTCGATTAAGCCTTCAAAATTTTGTTGAACTATTAGAAGGAGTCGTGCGTAATAATAAATTTGACCAAGCAATTACTATACTTAGAACTATAGACACCGAAATGTTTTTAATGATCCCAATAGAACTCTCTAGTCAAATAAAAATGACTTTGTTCGAAATTTCAAAAACTCAAAAAGTCCCAAAAGACTGTCCTAAAGTACTTTTTAAAGCCAAACTGTGGCTGTAAGCCGCCTGCTCCTTCCTCCTGGTTCAGCATCACCCGTATACCTCGTTATTATACCATTTTATCATAGAAAGAACTAAAACAAAAAGCAAGACTAATTGGCTCTTTTTCCCGGTTCTTAATGTCAGTTTGTAAGTTTTTTTCGACCTGACTCCGGTAAGGAAAACGGCGCGGCAATTTTTATTATAATATATCAGGGTATTCTGTATCCACTCGTGCTAAAATGAAACTTCCATTACTAGCGCTAGGCTTTCTGAAATTTTAATGATTCATTTAGTAAGTGTCGGAAACACAAATGCACGACAACATTTTTAACTGTAAAACTTCTCACAAGAAAGAGTGTACATTTAGTGTATCAGAACCGCTTAAAACCTTTATTATGCCACACTTTATTCTTGTCCTAAGATTTCAAGACAATTCAGCCAATTGGTTCGTCCGAAATTCAAACGATAATCCGCAAGTACTAATTGATCATCCTTATTATAATCCACAAGTATCGCATCCCATTCCTAAAGTACAGGGAGATTCGAATTATCAAGACGTCGAAGCGATAGATGTGAGAAAATAGTAATCGGAGATTAGGTCACTGCATCGTTAAATGGAAGACGTCAAATGCTGAGCAAAGAAAAGGCGATTCAGTGCTTGTGGATTTAGATACTCATAGTCGATTCGAACATGGCCACCATTTGGTACGCCACCACCTGGCAATTGAAGTTCTTCACGTACTATCCTTGATTGGTTGTCGTAAAAGAATCTCAAACACAACGACTGTGGTGGACTATAATATCAAATATCAATACTATTAATTCTTTTTCCTGCTTCAACAGGTTTAAATCACAATAAGCGGTTATTTATTGATACCAGTTTGTAAGGTAATCGTTAATTCATAATTGTACAGAATGGAATTATACTATCGATTGTTTGACTGGTTGAATAAAGGAAGGCGAAGCTTTCGCATTATGAACCCGTATTGCAGCTAATTGAATTGCTGAATAACAGAATCGATAATTCTAGGTATTGACCGTTTAGGATATTATAGGAATTCAGGTAAACTCCACAAAATACATATCTATCTCTCCTTTATTCTTGGCTTCAATTTTTCCACGATGTACACAATTGAATTGCTCCTTAACCAACTCGTATGTATGTTGCGAGATATTTATTTTTCCAGGAGCTCCTGATTGTTCCATTCTTGCTGCAAGATTCACAGTATCACCCCAAATATCATATTGGAATTTTTTTATTCCTACCACACCGGCAACAACAGGCCCGGTATGAATCCCGATGCGTAATTCAAAGTAAGGTCTGTTTGATGAGACTCTTTCTTGTTTCAGTTTTCCAATTTCATTTTGCATGGCAATAGCAGCTTCTACCACATTTTGCACTGTTGCTGAATTTTTTTCCGGGAGTCCACCTGCTGCTACATAGGCATCACCAACCGTTTTAATTTTTTCCAATCCATATTTTTGAATGATACCATCAAAAACACTGAAATAGATATTAATCTCTTTTACCAGTTCCTGTGCAGTCATTTTTTCTGCTACATTGGTAAACCCTTTAATATCGCTGAACAATACCGTTACTTCATCAAATGATTTTGCTGTAGTGTATCCTTTTTCTTTTAATTCATCAGCTACTTCGGAGGGAAGAATGTTTAAAAGTAATTCATCTGATTTTTCTTTTTGCTTTACCACTTCGGCTGTTCTTTCTTTTACCGTTTGTTCCAGTATTCTTTTTTGTTTACGCAGTGTAGCAGTTCTCCAGCGGTAAATGCCATATAAAAGGACTATGAAAATAATTCCCATCAGTGTTCTGAACCACCATGTTTGCCAGAAAGGCGGGGCAATGACAACGTCAATTCTTCGCTCTGCCCATATACCATTGCTGTTGGCCCCCTTTACCCGGAAAATATATTTACCGGGGGGAACGTTGTAATACATCGCCCTTCGCTCGGAACCAGCTTTGATCCAGTCGTCATTATAATTCTCCAGCATAAAGAAGTGGCGGTTATCCTCAGGGCTGTTATAATCAATTGCGGCAAACTCAAAAGTAAAAGTGTTCTGGTTGTGTTTCAGCCGAATTTGCTGAACCTGCGGAGAGAGAACTGTCAAAAGATTATTTTTTTCAGTTTCTTTACCACTCGTTGTTAAATGAAAGTCAGTAAAAACAATTTGCGGTGGCTTTACATCTTTTGCCAATTGATCCGGAAATAAAACAAAATAGCCAGAATATGTGCCGAAGATTAATTTTCCATTGTTTCCTTTATAAAAGGCACGTTCTCTTAAATCGGTTCCATTTATGCCATAACTTTTTCCATATACCCGGGTTACAATTCGCTGCTTATTTAATTGGGAAATTCCCTTTGGGGAACCTACCCACAAATTATGTTGTTCATCTTCACCAATTGAGCGAACAAAACTGAATTCTGTATGAGTAGATGAATCACTAAAAGGGGAAAACCTGTCATTTGCTCTGCTGTATTGAAAGACACCTTCATCACCTCCGGCCCAAAAGATTCCTTCAGCATCTTCACAGACACAATAGATTCCCTTTCCTTTTAAATAGGTCCTGATATTTCCGTTTGCAGGATTAAGCTGATGTATATCACCTACCATTTGACATCCTACCCATATTTGACCCTGCCTGTCTTCCAGAACTGCGCTAACGACATTTCTAAAAGGTGTACCAGTTTCAGCAGGATGAAATATATATCGTTGAATCGAATTGGTTTCACGGTTCATCCGGTTTAATCCTTTAGTTGTTCCAATCCATAGATCAGATTGCCTGTCCTCATATACGGCTAAGATCCAATTATCGCTCAGACTATTGGTGTCTTTAGTATCGTGACGATATCGTATAAAAGTTCCTTTATTCTTATCCAATAGGTTCAAACCATCCTGAGTGCCAACCCAAATATTACCTTGCCGGTCTTTTTTTATTACTTGTACAGAATTATTACTAAGTGATCCGGGATTACCAGGATCATTCGCAAAGCGTCTGATTTCGTTTTCAGCCCGATTGGATTGTAACTGCAAACCTTTTTCTGTTCCTCTCCAAAGGTTTCCATCCGCTTCCTCATAAATTGAATTAACAGAACCATCAATGCTCTCGTAATAAGGAATGCTCTTACGGCGCGGATTGATGCGGTAAAGATTACCTTCATCCCACAAAGTGCTTATCCAAATAACGCCATCCATCGATCTATAAGCCCACCATGCAGTTCTGGCTGTAAATGCCCCGGCCGTATCTTTTTCCAATTCATAATGTTTTATTTTTTTGGTGTCAGGATTATAATAATTCAATCCCGACTGCGCCGTTCCGATCCATATGGCCCCGGTAACATCTTCTAATATAAAGGTGATGTAATCATTATAGGGTTTATTTTTAAAAAGTGGACGACTGAGTTTTTCCGGATGTGCCGGATCATAAAGATGGCGTTGAAAAGTTCCGTTTACTCTATCCATGGTGTGTAACCCATCGCCAGCTGTGCCTACCCAGAAGTTGCCCTTGCTGTCTTCAAATATGGACCTCACTTTATTATTGATCAGGCTGTGCGGATTTTTTGGGTCATGCAGGTAGCGTGTAAATTTCCCGGATTTTTTATCCATTCGGTTTAATCCGCCTTCATCTTCTTTACCTGTATACACACTACCTGTTCCAATCCATAATGTATTTTGCTTGTCTTCATAAATAGCAACAACCATATTATTGGTGATACTTGTTGAGTCGTTAGATTGATTACGATAATGAAAAAACTTACCTGTTCGTGCATCAAAGCGGTCCAGGCCATTTTCACCACCCACCCAAAGAACGCCTTCATGATCTACTAAAACAGCCGACACCCAATCAACACTAACGCTTGCCGGATCATTTGGATCATGAGGAAAGTGTGTAAAGATGCCGGTAGCAGGATCAAACCGTTCAAGCCCTTGTCCTTGTGCAGCTATCCAAATGATTCCTGAGGAATCAATGCAAATCGCTTCGAGGAAATCGGTTGCAAGAGAATTAGAATCATCCGGGTTATTCTTATAGTTGGTCATCTGGTAGCCATCGTATTTGAAAAGCCCCTTTTTGGTCGCAAGCCACATATACCCATACTTATCCTGAACAATGCCGCTAACATGCGAAAATACTTGTCCTTCAGGTGGCAGAACTTTGTTAAAGAATATTTCTTGCGGGCTGGCTGGGTAAGTCTCCATCAGCAGGAAGAAGAGAACAAAACAGAATGGAGGTTTGGGTTTCATTGAATAATCTCTTTATTTCAATGTCTTATTTAAAAGAAATCTGTGATCTATTATTATGATTTGCCCCCCTAATTGACAAATTCATTTATTCGATGACTCTTATTTTTAATAACACTTGCATACCACCGGCATAGTTGTCGCCATGCATCAGGTCAGTAATTCTTATGTAGTAATCATTTAGCTTTCCGTTGTTGTCCGTTGCGGATAATCGGCGTCAATCTAAAGTTAGATTTATTTTAATATTTATGAATTATATTTTGTTTTCCGCTTTCTTTGGCAGGAATTTATCAAATACGGTGAGGCACATGGTTTTGAAGAAGTTGGACCTCCATTAACGTATTTAGAACAGTAACGGCAGACACAAATTACGAACGTACAACAGCGAAGTTTTGCGTTAGCGGGAGAAAGGGGAGTAATCAACTTAGAAAATGGCCACCAGAAAGCGGTTCACCGGAACGGTTTTTTTTAGGCTTCATATATATTCAAGATATTATCACCGCATTAACTTTGGAATCACGGAATATCAGCACAGCAGAAAGCCCTGGACGTTGTGCGTCACCCTAAAAAAAGAGACTGTTGGCTCAGGAAACATCTATAACTTACAATAATTAATCTTAAAAATCGACGCATGAACAAAACTGGGCCAATTGTCATTATTGAAGATGATGTCGATGACCAAGATATTTTGATAGAAATCTTCAAAGAACTTAATTACGATAATAAACCTATTTTCTTTACCGACAGTCTACTGGCTTTGGAGTATTTGACCGACACAGATATTGAACCTTTTCTTGTGCTTTCTGATATAAATATGCCCAAATTAAATGGGATGGAATTAAGAGAAAAGGTTCACAATAATGAAGATTTGAGATTAAAATCCATTCCTTACCTTTTCTTTTCTACTAGTGCGGAACAGAGACATGTAATTGACGCTTATTCAAGATCTATTCAAGGGTTCTTTGTCAAACCAAGTAATTATGATAAATTGAAAAAGGTTATCGTAAAAATTGTTGAGTATTGGCAAGAATGCGAATCGCCTAATTATATTAAAAATGCTCAATAAAATATTTACTCAATTGTGGACTTCTCGCGGAGTTTAAGGACGAACGCACAGCAAGGGGCCTTCTGCAATGCTGGCTACAGAACATATCCTGATCGATATATCGCTAATCACTGATCAGGTCACCTAACTTACATGCGGCCTCGAAGTTATTTTCTGCACATTTAGGGATTCCCGGTATAATAGGTCTAAATTACCCTGAATGTACAAATGTTGACCCCGGACTTGCAAAAACAATCATTGAGCTCTTTATATGAGTTAATGGCTTTCAAAATCGATGAATTACGGGCTGTGGGAAACCCCATGCCGGATCACGAAGAATTCTCGAAGTTAAGAGCCGACATCCTGCTTATACAAAGTATCATAAATACTAAAAAGGTTGAAAAACACCCCGGGCTATAACGTCTAAACGAAATAACGTTAGGGCCACATCAAAAAGAAAAAGCCCCTTTTTTGAGGGGCTTTTTAATGGATAATTCGTTGTTGGTTTTTTCGGTTTTATATGTTGAATAACGTTGATTAGCTAAATTTTAAGTTCCCAATAATCCTTCTCAACTTTAGTAATTTGACCCTAATAAGTAAGAAGTTACCGCCCAAGCTGCTATAAGGTTCAATTCTCACCTTCTCTTTATACTTGCAAAGGATGGCATTGAAAATCAAGGTACGTTCGCATAGATCAATAAGAGGCAGTAAGTTCTGTCGGAAAAGTAATTCGATGTTGACTCAACGGTATAGAATGTCGTAGTCCTTTGTTGTCGTTCCCCACCATCACTAGTTGATGAATCTGGTTTTCTTGTTGAAATACCATTTTTCAGGGTTCTTATAATAAATTTTGTCAATCACCGTCCTGGGTAGTTTTAATCCCTTAAATTTTTTATTGACCTGCGGAGACTCTAAGGAATCAGCCGTAGTTAAGTATCGCCAGTCCCGCGTCCAGATACTATGTACATGGTTTCTTACCGTGTCAGCGTTATCATTTTCCATTGCTGACAAATCGGTTCCATACATTATTCTGTCCTGGTATTTAATAAAAAAATCGTGAACTTTTTGCCAGTCTGTTAGCGACTGGAATTGTATTTGTCCGAACCGCTCAGCCGGCTCGACCGACATATTCGGAAATTTATCGAGCCGTTTAGCAATTTCATCCACATTCCATTCAAGACTTCCAAGGTGCGCCCCAATGAACTTTAGATTCGGATGTTTTTCAAGCAGATGATCCCGTGAACGTATCTGTGCGTCATAAGAAGGATAATCGGGATGCAGGAACATGTGATACTCGGGATGTTCTTTGAAATATGACCTATCATTATTCGTGGTCATTTGATCCAGCGGCAGCCAGCAATTCTGCGGTTCGCCAATGTGACCAATAACAGGGATATTGTTTTTTTCCAGGTAATCAAATATTGGATCGAATATGGGATTATCGATCATAATAAAATTGCTGTCGTTGTCCCTGATGGTCATGCCTATGTTTTTCCACACCTTTATGCCGATAGCGCCACTGTCAAAAGAGTTTTTTAAATAGGCTAGTTGCCGGTCAATCCACCCCGGCTGATTAATGGTCGCTGTTTCAAATGTCGTAACAAGGAAAATGTCTTTTGGAAACCGATGTCTTTGTTGCAATACAAAATATTGCTGGCTGTCTATGCGTGGTAAATCAGGTGCTTCAACATTTATACTGGTAAGTATAAAATTATCTTTTATCGCCTGCTCCACCATAGCGGGGTTTACAGTCATGACATGCGCATGAACATCTATTTTTTTTATTGATGAGAAATCATCGGGAGAATAATATTCCTGGCTGTCACCCGATTTTGAATGGCAGGCCTCCAGGGAAAAAAATATGACAACAAGCAAAAGTTGAACCGGTCGCAAATTTTTATCCTTCAAAAATAGTTTCATAATAAGCTGTATTTATTGATTTATGCAAAGGATTCAATTTGAATCGCGCGGAGCTTATCCTGTACCAGTTTCTCCACCGCCCAGGTTGCAGAAGGAAATACTTTTCGTAAATCGATGTCGTCTTCATTGGCCAGTTTAGTTTTCAGCGTCTTCATAAAAATGTTCTTGATTTCAGTGGCTAAGTTTATTTTGCAGATACCGCGTTTTATTGCTTCGCGGAGCACGTCGTGTGGTATGCCGGAAGCTCCATGCAAAACAAGAACAGCATTGGTTGCCTTTCGGATTTCCGTAAGTCTTTCCAGGTCCAGCTTCGGTTCAGCTTTATAAAAACCATGTGCTGAGCCAATTGCTACGGCCAACGCATCTACGCCGGTTTCTTCTACAAAACGCTTTGCTTCGGAAGGTTCTGTAAAACCGCTTTTATCTGTTGCCTGGCCCAACTTGGCAACATAACCCAATTCCGCCTCTACGTTGGCGCCATATTTTTCAGCAAGTTTTACCACACTCCCGGTGATCTTTACATTTTCTGCAAATGGCTTTTCACTTGCATCAATCATTACCGAATCAAAACCGGCGTCAAGGCATGAAGCGGCCTGGTCATATGAATCGCCATGGTCAAGGTGTACCCATCCTTCTACGTCGTAATAACCAAGCATCGTTCTGGCAAGCTTTACCGCGACCGGGAGGCCTAAATATTCAATGGAGCTCTTCGTAAGCTGAAGTATAATGGGCTGCTTTAAAGAGCGGGCTGCGTCCAGGGTGCCTTTGATTGTTTCGAAATTATAAAAATTAGTTGCCAGCAAAGCTTTTCGCAGCAATTGAAACTCTTTAAGTTTTTCGCGGAGGCCCATGCTATTCTTCATAGCCAAATTTTTGTTTTGCTATTTTCATTGTTTCTTCATAACCGGTAAAGGCAGTAGTCCCTCCTGATTTTGTAGTGGAGATTGCGCCTATCAGGTTGCCAAATGTCTGGCAGTCTTCAGGCGGAAAACCGGATAAGAATTTAAAAATAAACCCTGCGTTAAAACTATCTCCCGCACCAATTGCATCAACAACGTTTTCATTCAGGAATGCTTTACCAAAGACTATTTTGTTATTGTAGCTTAGCACTGAGCCCCGCTTATCTTTTTTTATTACAATAATTTTTACAAGTCCGTTAATTGCATGAAGTGCAGCCTCAAGTGAATTTTCTCCTGTTACATTCAATAATTCTGTTTCGTTCGGAAGGAATACATCTACAAAGGGCAATATTTTTTTGTAATCAAAATCCCATTCTTCTGCAGGGTCCCACTGTACGTCAAGGGAAGTAGTGAGCCCGGCTTCTTTTGCCATTTTAAACAATCCATACAGGTCGGTTTTAAAGCCGGGTTGCAAAAAGTAAGAGGAAAAATGAAGATGTTTAGCTGTGCCCAGTACTTCTTTGGTGATATCACTTAATCCCAGATGTTTCATAGCGCCCTGGTGGGTGATCATGGCCCTGTCTTCTCCAAAATTGAGTACAATTGTTGCGCCGGTCTTTAAATCATCTTTTATCAACAGCAATGACGTATCCACTCCTTTTGTTTCAAGTTGTTCTTTACAAAACTGGCCAAAGACGTCATTTCCGATTTTTGCAATAAAGGAAGTGTTGATGCCCAATGAGCTCAGGTTGCTTGCAAAAATGGCAGATGAACTTCCCAATGTAAGGGTCATGTTACCTGCCAGCTTTTCTTTTCCTGTTTCCGGGAAAGATTCGATCTGATTCAATATCAGGTCCACATTTAGTTCACCGACTACTATAACATCCCGGGCGTTTTTCACTTCTTCTGTTCATTTTACTTATCAAATTTAGATTAGTATGCCACTCAGGAATTTAGTATGGATAAATGGTTACGCCCTGCACGATTCTGTGAATGCCTCCATTTTTTGACGGGGAGTCTGGTGTTAATCCGAAGGAAAGAGATTTATAAAACCCGAGGATCTGGGCCGGGATGATACTACAGATTGAAAAATAATCGTCGGGTATTTTATTGGTTTCGCACAAATCGATCGTTAAATTAAGATTCAAATTTCCTAATTCACTCAAGCATTGCCCGATACCTATGCTATAAATGAAACTCTCAGTTTGATTTATCGATTTTACCAAATCAACTTCATAATTATATACGTAGGGATTGTTTGAAAATATGTAAATGAGCAATGTGGATTCATCAATTACTGCTTTTGGCCCGTGACGAAAGCCCAGGAAGGAATCATATTGGCAAATAATTTGTCCATCAGTAAGTTCAATAACTTTTAAATGAGATTCTTTTGCCGTGCCTTTTAGAGGGCCGGAACCAAGAAATACTATTCTTTTAAAATACAATTCCGCAACCTTATTCAATTCTGTGGCATATTTATCCAGGATAATTTCTCCAAATTGTATCAGTAATTTAACCTTCTCCTCATTTTTTTCGATATTATGGATATCCGAAATGAGTAATCCGGCAAGTGTCATCGAAGTAAAGGAACTGGTCATAGCCAAAGCCTGATCGTTAGTTCCTTCAGGTAACAAAAAAACAAAAGAATTTTTTTTGGTTAAGGCTACTTCAGCCAATCTTCCCTGTGGATTGCAGGTAATGATCAGGTGATATATTGCATCGTGTAATTTTTCAGCAAGCTCGAACGTTGCAAGACTTTCCGGGCTATCCCCTGACCTTGCAAAAGATATCAACAAAGTCGGGGTGGTTTTTTGAAAAAAATCACGGGGATGGGTCACGAGGTCTGTCGTGGGAATAGCTTTTACAGATTTGCCCGTATGTTTATAAAATGAGTATTGAAGTATTTCGCCGATGAATGCAGACGTGCCGGCACCGGTAAGTATTATTTGTAAATCTTTGATTTCATATATTTCATTTAAGAAAGCCGTCAGTTGACCACTTTTAGCCAACACTGATTCATAGGTATCGTTCCATAGTTTCGGTTGACTTGCAATTTCCTTTGCCATGTGGCTCGACCCCATCATATTCCAAATTGTACTACTTGTCATAAAACAAATAAATTTTCATTTCATTTCCTTTCAAAACTAATTATTTATTTTATCTTTCCTAAATATATTTTCTTTTTGGTATTATTTTCTCTTTGGCCGATTGGTTGTTAAGCTCGAATGCCTTTCAAAACTTCCGAGGTCTGAAATTTAGTCAGCTAAAAGGAAAATTGCAATCACCGCCAATATCATTCCCGATAGTACTACGCTATGCGGGAAAACCCCATAAATCAAGAGCGATAAAATGATGGTAATGACCGGGGCACCAGCATTCGTAAGGGGGCTGACAATTATAGCCCGCCCGTACCGGAATGCATAAACAATAAACAGCGCCCCGATTGAATTCAGAATTTGTATGCCTGCCAGGCTATCTTTTACAGATTGAAAGCTGGCGCATACCTGCACGCTGTCAGCACAATAATCGCCAAGCATTTTTTCAAGCCTGTTTATGCAATGCTGCTCATCATCTATAATTACTGCTTTAATCATACTTTACTTAATTATTGAAAATTTCAGCAAAAAATAAATCAACGCATGCAAATAATCAATCATG
>Ga0207674_10009123_pt1 | contig 11381 bp, 8 predicted proteins | sample KBSCornC72_FD_184303 | JGI IMG/M metagenome (GOLD analysis project Ga0207674, IMG submission 184303) | Corn rhizosphere microbial communities from Kellogg Biological Station, Michigan, USA - KBS Corn C7-2 (SPAdes) (version 2) | ecosystem: Host-associated > Plants > Roots > Rhizosphere > Soil ... | reverse complement strand
CTCGCGCGCCGTTGGCGCGAGGCTCGCCGCGTGTAAGCGCGGAGCGACGACGGAAGGAATGCCCGCTCCCGCTTAGGCGCGACTAACCCCGCCCGCGCGACGAGGCGCGACGAGCGGGCGAGATCACGCCTTGGGCTGGATCGGTGGCGCGGATTGGCGGGCGATGCGGACGAGGGCGAACGTCGCGGCTTCGCGGACTTCTTCGTCCTTGTCACTCTGCAACGCCTTCAATGCTTCAGACGCTTCTGGAGAGCGTGCCTCGCCCAGTGCCTGAACCGCCGCAACGCGGTAGCCTACCGCTTTCTTCTTGAACAGGCCCCGCTCCGGCTCGACCGCCTTCAGCAGTCGCTGCACCGCGTCCGGCGTCCCCAGCTTGCCGAGCGCCAGGAGGAAGGCGACCTGCACCTCCTCGTCCTTCTCCTCCTCCAGCGCGCGGACGAGCGTCGCGGCGGTCTTCACGTCCTTGCGCGTCACGAGCGCGGCGGCGGCCTGCATGCGCATCGCCGGCGCGCCGTCCTTGAGGGCGTCCTGGATCGCCTGCATGGCGCGCGAGGTCCCGAGGCGCATCAGCGCACTCGTCGCGGCGCGGCGCACGCGGTCGTCGGTGTGCTTCAACAGCTCGGTGAGCTGCGGCTCCGCTTCGCGTGCCTGCATCTCGCCAAGCAGCTCGGCGGCGTTGCGCGCCACGAACCAGCGCGCGTCGCCGAGCATGTGGATCAGTGTCGGGATGCCGGCCTGCAGCTGGAGAAGGGCATCGAAGTAGACGCGCCGCTCGTTCTGCCCGGAGATCGCCGCGATCTGCTCGATCAGCGCATCGGCGCCATCCTCGCCCGCGCGCGTGAGCACGGCGATGAACGCGTCGCGCTGGTCGCTCGCGTGCGGGAGCTCCTGGACGATGGCGCGCAGGAGCATCGGCTTGGCGAGCCGGCGCTGCGCCATCACGAAGGCGCGCTTCGCCTCGAACTCGTGGATCTGGGGCTCGCGGCGCGTCACGCGGCAGAGGATCTCGCACACCACGGCGAGCCGCGCGTCGCGCGCCGCCGACTCGGCGATCGCCACGAGGTCGTCGAGCACCTGGGTGAGGACGTTCACCCCGCTCGCCTGCTCGAGCTGTGCGAGCAGGTCGCGGTGCGACGCCGTCGGCGTGCGGCTCGCGGCGAACTGCGCGAACATCCCGCCCCCTTCGGGCGCCCTCGAGGGCGCGGCCGGCACGGCGGCCGTGACGCGCGGCGTGGGACGGAGCTTGTCCTTGAGCGCCTCCTCGTCGATCACGTCCGCGTCTTCGAACCCGAAGTCCGGCAGGGCGCCGGGCTCCGTGGTCGGCACGGCGGGAGCGGCAGCCGCAGCGGGAGTCGGAGCAGCGGGTGCCGGCACAGCCGCGGGCGGCGGGGGTGCAGGCGCCGGAGCCACGGGCACCGCCGTAGCGACGGCCGGTGCCTCGGATGGGGGCGGCGCGATCGCCGGAGCGGGTACCGCCACCGGAGGTGCAGCGGTCGCCGGCGCGGTCACCGGCTCGCGCGTGAACCGCACGCTCGCCGCGCCGAGCGCGGTCAGCTTCGCCTCCGCGCCCGCGCCGCCGTCGCCGACGCTCGCGTCGGCAGCCAGGATGCGCGCCGAGCCGAGGATGCCGGCCGGTGCCGCGCCGGCGTCGAACACGATCTCGCGGACGCCGTGCGCGGTCATGCGGCGCACCACGTCGGTCACGCCGGACAGCACGCCCGGGACGTCGTGGCCATTCGCGGTGACGTCGGCGCCGTCGCTCACGAGCGTCACGGCACCGTCCTTGGCGACGGTGACGAGCGCGCGCAGCGTCGCCTTCTGCTCGTCGACGTTGGACGTCTCGTGCAGGAGCAGCCAGACGAGCCGCGAGTAGTGCCTGGCGAAGGTGACGGAGTAATCCATTTGACCCATGCTGGCCGACGTCGGCCGCAGTGAAGACGACTTACGGTATCGACGCGTGACGAGCCCCGATCGCGACGACGCGCGCTTCACCGGGCCGCGCGATGGCGATTAGGATTCGGTACCTCCCCTCCAATCGATGTCCGCCCCGATGCGTCGTCACCGCCCCCGCCTCCACACCACCCGACTCGCGCTCGCCCTTCTCGTTCCTGTGCTGGGCGCCGCGTGCCGGAGCGCGGCGCGCGGTGGCTCGCCGGCCGGTACGGACGCGGAACGCATCCGGAGCGACATCGCCTATCTGGCAGACGATCGGCTCGAGGGTCGCGGCACGGGAACGGCCGGCAACGACAGCGCCGCCGCCTGGCTCGCCCGCCGGCACACCGCGTTGCGTCTGGTACCGATCATTCACGATTCCTCCGAGGCCTGCCGCGCCAGGGTCGATCTGCCCGGCGGGCGCTGCACGAGCTACCTCCAGCACTTCGTCGCCAACGGCGCGGAGCTGGCCCACGCCGGGAAGCCCGACGGGGTCCCGACGCAGAACGTCGTCGCCATGGTCACGGGGCGCGATCCGGCACTCCAGGACCAGTACGTCGTCCTCGGCGCCCACTTCGACCACCTGGGCCGCTCCAGCGACGGTGCCCTCGACCCGGAGGCGGGAAAGGCCATCCGCAACGGCGCCGACGACAACGCCTCCGGCACCGCCGCCATCCTCGAGCTCGCGCGGCGACTCGCCGCCCATCCGACGAAGCGGTCGATTCTCATCGTCCACTTCTCCGGCGAGGAGCTCGGGCTCCTCGGCTCGCAGTGGTTCGTCGAGCACTCGCCCGTGCCGCTGGACCGCGTCGACGCCATGCTGAACTTCGACATGGTCGGCCGGCTCCGGAAAGAGCGGCTCATCGTCTACGGCCTCGGCACGGCGACCGAGCTGCCCGCGCTCGTCGACGGCGCCAACGTCACGCCCAGGCTCGACCTCGTGAAGCAGGACGACGGCTTCGGGCCGTCGGACCACAGCTCCTTCTACGCGAAGGGGATTCCCGTCCTGCACTTCTTCACCGACCTCCACGAGGACTACCACCGCGCCACCGACGACGTCGAGAAGATCGACGCGGCGGGCGAGGTGCGCGTCGTCGATCTGGCCGAGCGCATCACGCGCGCGATCGCCGACCGGCCGGCGCGCCTCACGCCGGTGCGCACGGCGCCCAAGCAGGTCATGAGCTCGCAGCGTGAGGGGAGCAACGTCTACCTCGGCACCATCCCCGACATGGCGGCGAGCGGGGTCACGGGGCTACGCCTCACGGGCGTGCGCGCGGGCAGCCCGGCCGACAAGGGCGGCCTCAAGGCGGGCGACGTCATCGTGCTGTTCGGCGGACGCGAGGTGCGCGACCTGTACACCTACAGTGACGCGCTCTACGCCCATCACCCCGGCGAGGAGGTCGAGGTGGTCTACCAGCGTGGCGGCACGCAGCACTCGACCACGGTCACGCTGGGCATTCGGCCGAGGTGATCTCGGCGCTACGCGCCTCCGCTCGAAGTGCCGGAGATCCAGAAGCTATGATTCCTCCTCCCTTCGGCGCTTCGCACCCAGGGCTCCGCGTGTCCGTATGATCGCTCCTCCCTCCGGCGCTCCGCGCCTCCGGTCGGAGTTCCACAGTCTAGGTTTCTTCTGGCCACAGCCAGGCGGCGCCGCGCACGCCGCTCGAGTCGCCGTGCGCGTTTCGTCGCACCACGGTCTCCACCGTATCGGAGAAGACGTACGGTCGCATCGCCGCCGCGGCCGCCGTGTCGAGCCCGGGCAGGTTGGACATGCCACCGCCGAGCACGATCACGTCGGGGTCGAGCACGTTGACGACCGACGCGAGCCCGCGACCGAGCCGATCGTGATATCGCGCGATGGTCGCCAGCGCGTTCGCATCGCCCGACTCGGCGGCCTGCACGATCTCGTGCGTCGTACGCGACTCGCCCGTCTGCGCGCGATGGTCGCGCTCCATGCCCGGCCCGGAGAGCCACGTCTCGATGCACCCGCGCCGGCCGCAGTAGCAGTGCGGACCGGGGAGCTCGGAGAGCTCGGGCCACGGAAGCGGATTGTGGCCCCATTCGCCGCCGATGAGGTTCGCGCCCACGTGTACCCGCCGGCCGATCGTGATGCCGCCGCCGACGCCCGTGCCGAGGATCACGCCGAACACGCTGTCGAATCCGGCGCCCGCCCCGTCGGTCGCCTCGGAGAGGGCGAAGCAGTTGGCGTCGTTCATGAGGCGCACGCGCCGGCCGAGTCGCCGCTCGAGGGCACGCTCGAGCGGCTTGCCGATCAGCCAGGTGGAGTTCGCGTTCTTCACCACGCCCGTGCGTGGCGACACCATCCCCGGGATGCCGACGCCCACCGTTCCCCGCTCGCCGACGCGTTGCTCGATCAGCGCGACCATCTCCTCGATCGCGCGCAGCGAGCCCTCGTAGTCACGCGGCGTGCTCACGCGGTGGCGGAAGCGCTCCTCGCTCCCGACGAGCGCGAGCCCTTCGATCTTCGTGCCGCCGAGGTCGATCCCGATGCGAATGGTCGTCGCGCTCCCGAGCCGTCGCGGTCAGCGGTGCACGGCCGCCGACGCCGCATCGGCCGCCGTGGTCGCGCCGTTCGGATGCGTCATCAGGTAGTACACGATCAGGTGTTGTACGATGAAGTGTCCGTCCTCGACACGGCCCATGTGATGCGCGTCGACGACGAGACACTCCTGTGCCTCGGTGCGCAGCTTCCCGCCCGCGAATCCGGCGAGTCCGATCGTGCGACAGCCGATCGCGTTCGCGTAGCGCACGGCGCGCAGCACGTTCTCCGAGTTCCCGCTGCCGCTGAATGCCAGCAGCAGGTCACCGGCGCGCGCGAAGTTCTTGAGCTGCTCGACGAACACGTCCTCGTAGCACAGGTCGTTCGCCAACGCCGAGATCCAGGGGACGTTGTCGGTGAGCGAGAGGACGCGGAATCGCCGGTCCCCCGCGTGCGACGCGCCCTTGCCGAGGTCGACGGCGAAGTGCGATGCCGTCGCCGCGCTCCCGCCATTGCCGACGACGAACACCTGGGCGTCGCGATCGCGCGCGTCGCGCACCGCGTCGATGATCGCGGCGATCTGCTCGTGCGGCAGCGCGCGGATCGTCGTGTCGAGCTGCGTGAGATAGTTCCGGATGAACTCGAGCGGCATGACGATGCTCCGGTGCGGCAGGTGGTGACGGACGCTCAAGCATATCCCGCGCACTCGGCGGGCGGTACTGCGCCGCGCGGCGTCGCGGATGGTCGGCGCGCATGACGCTCCTCCTCTGGTCGTCGTCGCGCTACACCTTCCCGCTCCCCGAGGGACATCGCTTCCCGGTGGCGAAGTACGCCATGCTGCGCGAGGCGGTCATCGCGGAAGGGATCGTGCCCGCCGAGCACGTGCTCGATCCCGACCGCGCGAGCGACGACGCACTGGAGCTCGTGCACACGCGCGACTACGTGCGCCGTTTCCGTGAGGGTGCGCTCGACGCGGCGGAGCTGCGCCGACTCGGCTTCCCCTGGTCCGGGGCGCTCGTCGAGCGGTCGTATCGCGCCGTCGGCGGCACCATCGCTGCCGCGCGCCATGCGCTGGAGCACGGACTCGCGATGAACCTCGCCGGCGGGACGCATCACGCCTTCCCCGATCACGGCGAAGGATTCTGCGTGTTCAACGACGTCGCCATCGCGATCAGGCTGCTGCGTCGCGAGGGGCGGCTGCGCCGCGCGGCCGTCGTCGACCTCGACGTCCATCAGGGGAACGGGACGCACGCCATCTTCGCCGACGATCCGGATGTGTTCACCTTCAGCATGCACGGCGGTCGGAACTATCCCTTTCACAAGGTCGCCGGCACGCTGGACGTCGAGCTCGCCGACGGCACGGGCGACGACGTCTATCTCGCCGAGCTCGCGAGCGCGCTTCCGCGCGTGCTTGCCAGGTCGGCGCCGGATCTGGTCGTCTACATCGCCGGCGCCGATCCGCACGAAGGTGACCGGCTCGGCCGTCTCGCGTTGACCTTCGACGGACTCGCGCGCCGTGACGCGATGGTCCTCGACCTGTGTCGCGAGGTCGGGATCCCGGTCGCGATCACCATTGGCGGCGGGTACGGACGTCGCATCGAAGACACCGTCGCCGCACATCTGCGCACCGTGCGCGTCGCGCGCGCCCACGCGCGCGACTGAGCGCAGGATCGCTCAATCCCGGCGCGCGCGATTGGGGCACTTTCACGAGTGCCGTGACCGCGCCCCATCGCGCTCGAGTTGTTCCAGACGACACCATCACCGTGCCCTACGGGAACCAAGCTCCGTCGGGTCGTGTCCAAAAAGGGCCCTGCCAGCAAGGCCCTCTCTCTCCCCACCCACCAGGCACGTGCCGCGCCCCTCCCCCACCGTTCGGCGTCTCGGATTTCTGCTGGCACTTCCGATCGCGCTCTCCAGCGCCCGCGCCCAGCAACCGACGCAGCAACGGCCCGACACGATCACCGGTCGTCGAGCCACCCATACCATCCCCGTCCCCTCCGCGACCGCCGTGCCGCGCGTCGGCACCATCGTCCTCGACGGGCATCTCGACGACGAAGCGTGGTCGAAGGCGACCCCGATCACCAGTTTCACCCAGGTCGACCCGAAAGAAGGGGAGCCAGGCACCCAGCGCACCGAGGTGCGCTTCGTCTACGACGTGGACGCGCTGTACGTCGGCGCGCGTCTGTACGAGAAGAATGGGCCGAAAGACATCGTCACCCGCCTCGTCCGTCGCGACGGCGACATGGAGTCCGATTACCTCGAGGTCGTGATCGACGCGTACCACGATCACCTCGGCCGCGCCTTCTTCGACGTGAATCCGTCCGGCGTGAAGGGCGACGCCCTCGGCGTCGGCACGTCGAACCCCGATCCGTCGTGGGACGGCATCTGGGAGGCGGCGACGAGCATCGACTCGCTCGGCTGGACCGCCGAGCTGCGCATTCCCTACTCGCAGCTCCGCTTCGCGCGCACCGAAGTGCAGACATGGGGATTGCAGGTGCGGCGCTACATGCAGCGCTCGCACGAGTACACGCAGTGGTCGCCCTGGAAGAAGACGGAGATCGGCGGGCCGTCGCGCTTCGGGCATCTCGAGGGGATCCGCATCGGCAGCGTGCCGAAGCATCTCGAGCTGCTGCCGTACGCCGTCACGCGCTCGCGCCACATCCGCCCCGACGCGCCCGGCGATCCGTTCAACGATGGCAGCCGCCTCGATATGCGCGTCGGCGGCGACGTGAAGGCGCTGCTCACGTCCAACCTGACGCTCGATGCGACGATCAATCCGGACTTCGGCCAGGTCGAGGTCGATCCGGCGACGGTGAACCTCAGCGCCTTCGAGACCTTCTTCGAGGAGAAGCGCCCCTTCTTCGTCGCCGGCTCGGGGATCTTCAACTTCGGCAACGCGAGCTGCTACTTCTGCAGCAACTTCAGCTCGATCGAGTCGTTCTACTCGCGCCGCATCGGCCGCGCGCCGCAGGGTGCCGACCTCGCCTACGACGCCGGGCAGTACGCCGACGTGCCGGAGAACTCCACCATCCTCGGCGCCGCGAAGATCACCGGCCGCACGAGCAGCGGCGTCACGCTCGGGCTGTTGAACGCGGTGACGCGGCGCGAGATGGCGAACGTCGTCACCGACGCGGGCACGCGACTCCACAAGGAAGTCGAGCCGCTGACGAACTACTTCGTCGGCCGAGCGACGAAGGACTACCGCGACGGCAATCTCGTCGTGGGCGGGATCGCGACGTCCGTGGTGCGGCGCCTCGGCGACTCCGCGCTGACCGATCGGCTCACCTCGCACGCCGAAGCCGTCGGTGGTGACATGGTGCTGGCGTGGGACAAGAAGAACTATCAGCTCCTCGCGTCGGCCATGCTGTCGAACGTGACGGGCGACTCCGCCGCGATGATGCGCGTGCAGCGCTCGAGCGCGCGCTACTTCCAGCGCCCCGACCGCGCCGTCGGCGACGAGGGGTGGTTCCGCAGCGGCTTCCTCAACTCGACGTATCGGCCCGGCGCGACCGACCTGCGCGGCCTCGCGACCTATCTCCGGCTCGCCAAGGACGGCGGCAACTTCAACTGGGAAGCGCAGGCGAACGTCCGCACCCCGGGCTTCGAGGTCAACGACATCAGCTTCCTCTCTCGCGCCGACTACGCGCAGCTCGTCGGCAACGTCGCGTACGGCTGGACGAAGCCGACGCACTGGTACCGCGACGCGGCGATCGTCGGGGGCGCGCAGCAGTCGCAGAACTTCGACGGCGACCTCACCAACCGCGACGTGCACCTCTACGTCCAGGCCACCACGCCGCAGTTCTGGCGCTGGAACGTCTGGACGCTGCACAACTTCCAGGTGTACGACGATCGCCTGCTGCGCGGCGGCCCGGTCGGCGTGCTCCCCGCCGGCGACGTGTACTCCGCCAACATCACCAGCGATTCCCGCCGCGGCGTCGTCGTCAACGTCAATCCGCGCTATCAACGCAACAGCGAGGGCGGATTCCAGTCCGCCGTGAACACGACAGTACGCTGGAAGCCCGCCTCGAACGTGTCGCTCTCCCTCGGCCCGTCGTACAACTTCACGCGCGGCATCCAGCAGTACGTCACGACGGTGGACGACGCCACGAACACCGCGTTCGCCGGCGAGCGCTACGTCTTCTCCTCGCTCGTACAGAAGACCCTCTCGATGGACACGCGGCTCGCCGTCACCTTCACGCCGAACTCCTCGCTCGAGCTGTACGCGCAGCCGTTCATCGCGACGGGGAACTACTCCGACTTCAAGGAGTTCGACGCCCCACGCCAGCTCCGGAAGAGCATCTACGGCCGCGACCGCGGGACGATCAGTGCCACCACGGCGAGTGGATTGATCACCAGCTACACGGTGGACCCGGACGGCACGGGGCCCGCCGCTTCCTTCTCCTTCGACAACCCGAGCTTCGACGCCCGCTCCCTCATCGGCAACGTGGTCTACCGCTGGGAGTACCGGCCCGGCTCCACGCTGTATCTCGTCTGGACGCAATCACGCAGCGACCAGCTGAGCGACGTCGGCACCCTCGACTTCACCCGCGACCGCCGCGCCCTCTTCTCCACGCACCCGGATAACATCTTCCTCGTGAAGCTGAATTTCTGGTTGGGACGATGAAGCGGGAAATGAGGGAGTGGGGGAATGAGGAACGGCCCCGGGACGCTTCGGCGTCCCGGGGCCGTTTTGTCATCCCGAGCGAAGTCGAGGGATCTGCACTTGCCGAGGCCTTTCAACGACGGAACCCGGATCCGGAACGGAGATGCCGCGGAAAAGGCCGGATCACGCTACGCTGACCGCGCCCTTGAGCTGACCGCTGATCGCTCGCCGCTGTCCGCTCGCCGCTGGGCTGAGCTCAGACGCGCCAGGGGGTCAGACACCTTTGGTGTCTGACCCCAACGTCTCGCGTCGTTCTGCATCCCCGCTCCACCACTTCCGTTGAGCCGCGCACCTTGTCACACTCCGCGCGATGCGACCAATCCCGCCGCCGCGCGCAGACGGATTCACGACGACCACTCCCGTCCCCCTCTACTGGGCCGAGTGGGGCCCCGCCGACGCACCACCCCTCCTCCTCCTCCATGGCGGCCCCGCGGCGAGCCACGAATACCTCTTCCCGCAGATGCTCGCCCTCGCCGAGGAGCATCGCGTCGTCACCTACGACCAGCGCGGGGGCGGCCGCTCCCGCCACGACGACGATCGCGCCGTCATCGGCTGGCGCGACCAGGTGGCCGACGTCGGCCGCGTCGCCACCGAGCTCCACGTCGATCCGCTCACCATCGTCGGGTACTCGTGGGGCGGACTGCTCGCCATGCTCTATGCGGTCGAGGCCGCGGCCGGCCGCGTTGCCCCCGCGCCGATTCGCCTCGCCCTCATCGATCCGGCACCGATCACGCGGGCGACACGCCAGGAGTTCGAGCAGGAGCTCGCCCGACGCCAGGCGAGCTCCGCGGTCGCCGCGCTGCGCGCCGAACTCCAGGCATCCGGGCTCCGCGAGCGCGACCCGGACGCGTACCGTCACCGCGCCTTCGAGATCAGCGTCGCCGGCTACTTCGCCGACCCGGCACGCGCACGCGACCTCACCCCCTTCCGCGTCACCGGCCGCGTGCAGCAGTCCATCTGGCAATCCCTCGGCGATTACGACCTCACGCACTCGCTGGAGAAGGTGCGCGTGCCGACACTGGTAGTCCACGGTCGTCAGGACCCGATCCCGCTCGCGTCGTCCGAGGCAGCGGCACGTGCCCTCGGCGCGAGGTGCGTCGTCATTGAGGCGAGCGGACACGTCCCATACGTCGAACAGCCGGCGCAGCTCTTCACGCTGCTTCGCGATTTCCTGCGCGACACCCGGTCCACCCCACCCGCTCAGTGATGCCTTCCGTGCGCGACGAGAACGTCCAGCCCCACATCGCCACCCTCGAGTACGACGGCCGTCGCTTCAACGTGACCTGCAAGGTCATGTTCGACGGCATCGAGTACGTCGGACATCTCTGGTTCGCCGACGAGGCGTGGGACGACACCGGCGTGCCCGACCGTGGCTCCCTCCCCGGTCGCACGCGCGAGGAGACGCTCACCCTCGCCCGCCGTCTGACGCCGCAGGAGCTGATGCTCCGCTACCGGCGCGCCCTCGCCGAGAAGCGCCGCTTCACCGGGCTGCGCAAGGCGACCGAGGACATCCTGGAGAAGATCCGCTACCTGAACCAGGTCGCCATCTCCATGCGCGCCGGCCTGCTCGACGCCGACGGCGCCGCCGCCGAGATCGAGCTCACCGAGCGGCAGCTCCACGAGATCGTCGAGAAGCTCAAGGTCTTCGCCGGCATCGAGGGATAGCAGCGGCGTCAGATCCAGGTCGGATTATCTTTCGGCATGGATCCCCGCACCGCGGCGCACGTGCTCCGACAGATCGCCGCGCACCTCGAGCTGCACGGCGAGAGCACCTTCAAGGTGCGCGCGTACGAGCAGGCAGCGACGGCGCTGCTCGCGCTCGACACGGACGACCTCGGGCCGCTCTACCGCAGTGGCGAGCTGGCGAAGCTGCAGGGGATCGGGCCGGCCACGCTGAACGTCGTGCGCGACCTGATCGAGACGGGCGAGTCGCGGTACCTCGAGCAGCTGCGCGCCGCGACCCCCGCCGGCCTCCTCGATCTGCTCCGGGTCCCCGGACTCGGCACGGCGAAGATCCAGAAGCTGCACGAGATGCTCGGCATCGACTCGATCGAGTCGCTCGAGGACGCGGCGCGCGACGGCCGCCTCGCGAAGCTCCCGCGCTACGGTCCCAAGACGGCCGCGAAGATCCTCAAGGGGATCGAGTTCCTTCGAAGCACCGGAACGCGGCGACTCTATCCCGCCGCGGCGGCCGAGGGTGCGCGCCTGCTCGCCATGGTGCGCGCGCATCCCGCCGTGGTCGAGGCGGAGCTCGCGGGCTCGCTGCGCCGTCGTGCCGAGACCGAG
>Ga0207674_10009122_pt1 | contig 11382 bp, 16 predicted proteins | sample KBSCornC72_FD_184303 | JGI IMG/M metagenome (GOLD analysis project Ga0207674, IMG submission 184303) | Corn rhizosphere microbial communities from Kellogg Biological Station, Michigan, USA - KBS Corn C7-2 (SPAdes) (version 2) | ecosystem: Host-associated > Plants > Roots > Rhizosphere > Soil ... | reverse complement strand
TGCAAATTAGGAGACGGCTCCCCAAGACGTCACGCCCTCATTCGCCAAGATTAGCCGGCCCGCTTGCGGGCCGCGTCCAACGGCTCAAACACGCACCACCTCCTTAGTCATTGACAGAACCCCATTTGCGCCCCCGTTCGATTTTCCCTCGGGATAGTGTTACGATCACACCATGAGTAAGGTCTGGCAACAACCCCTTCCCGACATCTACCGCGAGCTCTCCGACGCCGAGCTCCGCCTTCGCATTGAATCCGCCAAGGAACGCCTCGGATCGCGCCTCGTGATCCTCGGCCACCACTACCAGCAGGACGCCGTCATCGATTTCGCCGATTTCACCGGCGACAGCTTCGAACTCTCCCGCCACGCCGCCGCCCAGAAGGAAGCCGAATTCGTCGTCTTCTGCGGTGTCCACTTCATGGCCGAATCCGCCGACATCCTCACCGACCAGCGCGTGCGCGTCATCCTCCCCGACCTGGGTGCCGGCTGCTCCATGGCCGACATGGCCAACCTCGACCAGACCCTCGAAGCCTGGGCCCAGCTCGAGGAAATCTGCCCCGATCAACTGATCGTCCCGATCACGTACATGAACAGCTCTGCCGCCATCAAATCCTTCGTCGGCGAACACGGCGGCGCCGTCTGCACCTCCAGCAACTGCCGCAACGTCCTCGAATGGGCGCTTAAGGGGGGAGCCCAGGAAGGTTCAAGGATTAGGGTTCAGGGTTCAGTAAATGCGGCCCACGAAACCGGGACAGGGACGGTTTCTTCTCTTTCTTCTTTCCTGAACCCTGAACCCCGAACCCTAAACCCTGAAAAGGTCAAAGTCCTCTTCTTCCCCGATCAGCACCTCGGCCGCAACACCGCCTACGCGATGGGCTATCCGCTGGAGAAAATGGTCGTCTGGGACCCGCGCCAAAACCTCGGCGGCAATACCGCGCAGCAACTGAAAGACGCCGACTTCGTCCTCTGGAAAGGGCACTGCTCCGTCCACGCCCTCTTCCGCCCCGAGCACGTGGACGAGGTCCGCGCCAAGTACCCGGGCATCAAGGTGATGGTCCACCCCGAGTGCAAGTTCGACGTCGTCCAGAAGGCCGACCTCGCCGGCAGCACCGCCTACATCGTCAAACAGGTCGAAGCCGCCCCTCCCGGCACACAGTGGGCCATCGGCACCGAAGTCCATCTCATCCACCGCCTCGCCAGGCAGCACCCCGAGCAAAAGATCATCGTCCTCTCCGACTGCCAGTGCCTCTGCACCACGATGTACCGCATCGACCTGCCGCACTTATGCTGGGTGCTGGAAAACCTGGTCGAAGGCCGAGTCGTCAACGAGATCAACGTAGACGCCCACACCCGCAAGTGGGCGACCGTCGCCCTCGAGCGCATGCTCGCCATCAAGGGCACCGGCAACCCGATCGGCAAGCAGCAACCGGTGGGAACGACGGTGGATTGAGGGGCAATTTACTCGCGCGTTATAATGTGAACCGAGGTTCAAGCCATGACAACGTTGCACGTTTTGCTGTCGGATGAAGCCAATGACTTCCTGAAAACGCAGGCGGCGAAGCTCGGCTTGGCCACGTCCGGCGAGTTCCTGGAACGGCTGGTAGCTCAGGCCATGGAGCGCGAAGAGCAGCAACGGCTTGAGGCGCAACTACTGGAAGGCCTCAACAGTGGGCCGGGCATTACGGCGGACGACGAGTATTGGGAGCGCAAGCAGAAGGATCTGATCGATCGCGCCCGGCAATCGGCGGGCGGTGGCCGTGGGTAATCTGGTCATCCTGCCGCAAGCCGATCAAGACATCGACAACGCGTTCTTGTACATCGCCCGGGACAATCTCGACGCCGCCATCCGCTTTCTCGTCGCAGTTCGCGCCGACGCGCGAAGACTCGCGGAGATGCCCGGAATGGGGGCCACACGAGAGTTTGAGAATCCTCAAATACGAGGCGTGAAGTTCTGGCCGGTTGCTGGCTTCCGTAATTACCTCATCTTTTACCGGCCCACCGCGGACGGAATTGAGGCGCTTCGCGTGATCCATGGGGCGCGCGACATCGATCGGCAATTCGCGTAATTCCGCCAATCTAGAAGCGGCGTTGATGAAGCGCTCGGGTCTTCACGAGCGATTGGCAATCCATCGAGAATCAAGCCGAGCCTCGAGAGGCGGACGCGACAATCGGAACGGATATGCGTGGCACTCTGTTTCGCCCGGTGCCGATCGCGGTCGCTCACGCCGCCTGATAGCTACTTCCCCGTTCCCCTTCCAGTTTGGCGCGTTTCAGCTTTTGGCCGCGCACCATGATGCTCAGGGTGTTGTCGGCCTTGCCGGGGCGCCCGGCCTTTCGCCAGGCGTCGTTGATGGCCTTGCTGGTCGCGCCCCGTTTCCCCTTGACCAGGGCGAGCACGAAGTCCTGGGCCGACGGCCCGCCGGCGCGACGCCGGCGCCGCGACGTCCCGCCCCCACCGGCCCCGCCGCCGCCGCCGCCAAGCATTTCCAGCCGCTTGAGCGCCTCGCGCTTGCCGATCCCGCGCACCGCGGCGAGTTTGGCGACCTGCGGGCGTCGCGGGCGCGCCTTGCCGCCTTCCCAGTGATAAACACTCAGTCCCGACGCGCCGACCAATCGCCCGTAGTCCGCCGCCGAAAGGCCGAGCTTGGCGCGGTGCGACTTGAGCCCGTCGGCGCGGAACCGGACCCCTTCCGACGCCTCCGTTGACGCCGCCACCGGCGCGCCGCCAACGCGGCGCTTTTCCTGCCGCGTCAGGAACGCCACCGACTTGCTCAACGCCGCGATCTGCCGCTTAAGCGCGGCAATGTCGCGGCGGTACTGCGCAGTCAACTTCTTGGTCTTCTTCGTCTGCGCGCGAATCTCGCGGCGGGCGAGGCGGGAAATCTGCTCGTTAATGACACTGTTCAGATTCGGCATGGCCGCCAAGGATACGCAATCGACGCCCCCTTGCAACGCCGTCCCACATCGATCGTGCAATTAGTATTTCCATACATCGCAATGAATGATAGTTCCGACCGCAACCCCGTCCCGGGCGACTGGCCGGTTCGGCGATAGGTTACGCTCCGCGTTCCGGAGCGGAATCGTGCGAGAACCGGTGCGTTCCAGGAATGCGGCGTGGCGTCACTCGTCCGCGCCAGCATAGTCCCACGCCCAGAAGGATCATCGTCCCGACCGACATCAGGCCGACGATTACCTCCGGGACAATCAACATTCCTATTGGATACGTCAACACGAATCCGCCCCACGTCCACCAGAGGAATCGCGGCACGGTCAGCAGCCGAGCCCGCCGCGCGATGCGGGCCACGATCCGGCACGCCCAAAAGCCCGCCGCCAGGTCGAGTAGCGCGAGCATCATCAGCCCGTTCCCGCGGCCCCAATACTTGGGAGAACGAGGGCCGTCGAGGCAGAGCAGAATCGTGAACGCGGCGTAAACCAGGAGCAGGGTGCGCAGGACACCGCGTGCGACGCGCGTCGGCGCATGGCGGCGGTCGTTGGGATCGCCCACGGCGAATACCGCGGCGCCGGCGAAGTACATGGCTACACCGGCGAACGTCAGCACGGTCGGCACCGTCTCGCGGGGGTCGTGCAAGCCGACGATCTGCCGGCTCGCCGCCGGTAACCAAAGCCGCGGGCCCGTGACGCCCAGGCCCAGCCACGCCGTGCCGGGCCACGGCGTGCGCGAGGTCAACGTCCCAATCGCCATCAGGAAACCGGCCCCGACGAGCGCAGCGACGCCGCCAACGTAAATAAGCCGCCACGGCGCGGGGATTGGCGGCAATGCGGCCGGGGCGAGCGATACGGCGACCGGCGACCCGCACTCCGGGCACAGGCCCGCCACCGCCAGCGTCCGGAGGTTGTAACCGCACGATCCGCACGCCAAGTCGCCCGAGACCGTTTCCGGCGCGCTCATGATGCCGCCGTTGTACCGCGTCCCCCCGTCACGAGAAACTGGATCTCGGTCAGGTAGTTCTTCGGATTTCCCTTGAAGATCATCCCGGGTCCCTTGACGTACACCTCGCGCGTCGGCATCTCGACTTGATAGCCCCGATCCTTCACGTATTGCAGCACCTTCGCGTAGGAACGGCCGAGTTGGTCGTACGGCCCCTTGTGCAGCAGCGCCACGCATCGCCCGCCCGGCAGTTGGCGGACGTCGATCCCGTCCGGCACGCTCTTCGGCCGGCGAACGGGCATCGCCGCCTCGAAGTCGGCGTCGTCTTCCTTGTACTCGCCGTCGTGGTGCAGCATCATCGCCTTGCCACAAAGGTAGCGTCCGAGCGACCGCCCGATCCGGCCGAAGCCCTTGCCGCAATCCGAGTACCGCCCGCGCATGCGCACGGCCGCGATCAACAACGGTTCGAGTTGCTTCTCCGCCACCTCGTAACTGGTCTTCGACATGTCCGCCGCCTGCCTTTCCTGTGCAATGTATTGATCCAGCGACCGCGCGACTTTCCGAAGCGCGCGCATCCGCCGTTCGATTTCCGCCTGATGCCGCCGCATCGCCTCGAGCACCCGCTCGTCGTCGTCGTCGTCGTCTTCGTCGTCCTCCCGGCGCAGCATCTCGCGGATCTCGGCCAGCGGGAACTCCATCCCCCGCAGGTACGCGATCGCGCGGGCCGTCTCGATCTGCCCGGCGTCGTAATACCGGTACCCCGTCCGCGGATCGACCGCCGCCGGTGCCAGCAATCCCTCGTCGTGATAGAAACGAAGCGATTTCACGGTCAGCCCGACGACCGTGGAAAACTCGCCGATGGTAAACAGTTTCCGAATGTCGTCCGCCACGGGCGGGATGGTAAAGCCTCCCCCAAGGGGAGAGTCAACCAAAATCATCGCGAGCGGCCTGCCCCTGTCGCCCCGCCACCGGCCTCGCTATCATGCCCCGTGATGTCCCTGATCTCCGAAATCCTCGATCACAACCGCTCGTTCATTGCCCGCCGCGAGTACGAAGCGTTCCTGACGGACCAGTTCCCCAACAAGCGCCTCGTCGTCCTCTCCTGCATGGACACGCGCCTCGTCGAGCTCCTGCCCCGCGCCATGGGCTTTCGCAATGGCGACGTGAAGATGGTCAAGAACGCCGGCGCCATCGTCTCCCACCCCTTCGGCAGCGTGATGCGCAGCATCCTCCTGGCCATCTACGAGCTCAACGCCGAAGAGATCATGGTCGTCGGACACACCGGCTGCGGCATGACCGGCCTGAGCTGCCAGCGCGTCATCGATAAGGCCAAGGCGCGCGGCGTCTCCGAAGACGTCCTGGCCATGCTCGGTCACTCCGGCATCAACCTCCAGCAGTGGCTCACCGGATTCGACAGCGTCGAGAACGGCGTGCGCGCCAGCGTCAGCGTCATCCGCAACCACCCCCTCCTCCCGCGCGACGTGCCCGTGCACGGCCTGATGATGGATTCGCAAAGCGGGGCCTTGACCGCCTTGGTTGACGGGTATGCGAAGAAGTGATGCCGACGCGCCACTACTTCCGGACACTGACCGGTCCCGGCGTGCTACTGAGATAACCGCCCAGCGCGTGGTGCACGGAATCGAGCGTCACAAAGGCACTCGGATCGAGTTTCTCCACCAGGCCGAGCAGTTCGCGCTCACGACGCCGCGGCGCGACCACGAAGAGCAGCGCCACTCCCCCCTCCCGCCCTTCCCCGTGCACGATCGTCACCCCGAACCCCCGGTCGCGCAGCCCGACCAGCAGAATCGCGTTCTTCGCCACGATCCGCGCCAGGATCGTCCCCGACCCGATCCACCGTTCGATCGTAATGCCCGAGAAATTGCCCACCGCGAAACCCATCGCGTACGCGAGCATCTTGTACGGGCTGTTCAAGCCGCTCATCACGCGCGACAGCGCGAAAATGAAGATGCCCGACTCGACCAGCGCCAGGCTCGCCGAAACATACTTCCGCCCGCGAACCGTAAAGAGCATCCGAAGCGTGCCGATCGAGACGTCGCCCACGCGCAGGCAAAAAATGAGTAACGCCGAGAGGAACAGACCCATGGGACGGCACAGGATAGGCGAGCGGGAAATGCGGTCAACCGGCGGGATCACTACCGTTGCCGTCGCGCGTACCGCGACGCCCCGAGCGATTCTTGTCGATAATCCCAACCAGGATCAGCACGAACGCGAGCAGCCGGATCCCGTAAAGCCACGTCCGCGATTCGTCCCGGTTCATGAACGCCAGGGCCAGCCAATTCGCCCCCAGCGTCCAGAACGCCACCGCGAAGATCGCGAACAGCCGGTCCCGCGTCGCCCGCCAGAACCGCAGGAAGAACAACCCCGCCACGAAACACGCCAGCACGATCCCCCCCAGCAGAAAGTGATTGAGCAGCGCCGCCTGTGGTGACATGTGCCCGTCCGTCCTTCGCCCGCTATTGCGAATCCCAAACCAGCCCCACGACCAGCAGCAACAACCCGACCAGCGCCGCCGACCCGCGCCAGATCGCGAACGGCACGCCCAGCATGTCGTCCACCTCCGGCAGCACGACCTTGTCCACGAAGAGCAGCACGTTGTTCACGAACAGGAACACGAAACAGAGGCTGCTCCAGAACAGCAGTCGCGCGCGCGACCGCCGATACCCGCGCATCAGCAACGCCGCACACGCCAGGCTCGTCAACGCACAAAGGATGTAGACGGCCTCAGCCATCGTCTCGTTCCTTCCTCAGGCGGAACGCGTCCGCGAAACTGCGAATCTGATCCGGCGGCTTGGCGTAAATCAGCCCCACCACCGTCACCCGCCGGTCCGCGTACGCCCGGGCCAGTCCCGCCACCGCCGCGTCGAGTTGCGCCGACGTCGGCTTGTAACGGTATCGGTGCGCCCGCGCGTCCACCTCGCACAGGATGCCCCGCCCGCACAGGTTGGCAAGTTGCGTGATCACCCACGCCGGCTCGATCCGCAGCTCCCGCCCGACGTCGGCCGCCGTAAACTCCCGCCCCGCGTTCGCGTACAGCAGCAGGAGAATCTCCAACTGCACGACCGACTCGATGTGGTCGCCGATCAGGCGTTTAACGTCCTTGGGGATCTCCGCGTCCGACACGAAACCATGCACTCCGTGCTGCAATGCGCCCCTACGCCCCGCACAGTACAGGGGAACCACCGACATTGGAAGCGGCGTAACGCCTGACCGTCAGAGTTCCCAGCGCTCCCGCCGCCACGCCTGCACCAACTCGTGATCCGTCAGATCGTACTGCAACGGCGTGATCGTGATATACCGATCCCGCAGCGCCGCCACGTCCGTGTCCTCTTCCGTCTGCCCCAGTCGAAAAACGCTGGTGTTCCAGAAATAATCCCGCCCTTTCGGATCTTGCCGCCGCTCGTAGGTATCGATCCACGGCCGCGTGCACTGCCGCACCACCCGCACCCCCGCCGGCTCCTCGCCCGCCCGCAGCGCGGGCACATTCATCGTCGCGATCTGCCCCGCCTTGAGCCCCGCCCGGAGGATGACGTCGATCGTCCGCGCCGCGTACACCGCCGCCCGCACATAATCCGTCTCCACGTCGCTCTTCAGATAAAGCGACACCGCGATCGCCGGCAGCCCCAGAAACCCCGCCTCGATCGCCGCCGCCACCGTCCCGCTGTAGATGACGTTGATCCCCACGTTCGTCCCACTGTTCATCCCCGACACCACCAGGTCCGGCAACCGCCCGCCGCAAAGCTGGTTGACCGCCAGCTTCACGCAATCCGCCGGCCGCCCGTCCACCGCCGTCCCTTCGAACGCATCCTCCACCTTCACCCGGCTCGTCAGCAGCGGCGCCGCCGTCGTGATCCCGTGCCCCGTCGCCGACTGCACCGTCTCCGGCGCCACCACAGCCACCTCATGCGTCTTCGTCAATTCGCGATAAAGCGCCACCAATCCCGGCGCCCGAATCCCATCATCATTCGTCAGCAGAATAAACATAAGGCGCGCGAGTATAACCCAACCCTTCCGCAGTAGAATGCCCGACACCGCCCACGCGAGGCCCACCGGCGGTCCCTTCGCGGTTTCGCACCATAACTCGATAGAATCATCCCATGCACCACCCGACCATCCGTCTCTCCCGCGCGCAAGTCCGCGAGATCGACCGCCGCGCCATCGCCGATTACCGCGTGCCCGGAATTGTCCTCATGGAAAACGCCGCCCGCGGCGCCGCCGACGTCGCCTGCGCCATGCTCGACCGCAAAAATGGCTCGTCGATCACCATCGTCTGCGGCGGCGGCAATAACGGTGGTGACGGTCTCGCCGTCGCACGCCACCTCTTCAACCGCGGCCACAACGTCCAGATCCTCCTCGCCATCGACCCGCAAAAATACACCGGCGACGCCCTGATTAACTGGCACATCGTCCAATCCATGGGCCTCGAAGTCGAAGGCCCTGACACTGCCCCCGAACTCCTCAGCCCCTTCGGCTGCGACCTGATCGTCGACGCCCTCTTCGGCACCGGCCTCTCCCAGCCACCCCGCCCCGACGCCCGCGCCCTCATCGAACGCACGAACGCCGCCCAGGTCCCCATCCTCGCCATCGACCTCCCCAGCGGCCTGGATTGCGACACCGGCGACCCCCTCGAAAACGCCGTCCGAGCCACCCGCACCGTCACCTTCGTCGCCGAAAAATCCGGCTTCGCCAACCCCGACGCCCGCGAATACACCGGCGAAATCACCGTCGCCGACATCGGCTGCCCGATACAGATCATCGAAGAAGTCCGAGCGGCGGGTCTCTGAACGACATTTTCGACTGGTCATGAGCAACGCGGTCGATACACTGTATACATGGCCGCCAACGCGATCACCGTCACCTTACCGCTTAGCGTCGCCACCGCAATTCCCGCAATGGCAGCGCGTCTTTTGGACCGGATGCATGAGTTGCTCGAACGCAACACCGACAATCAATTGTCTCCGATCGAACGCGAAGAACTAGAAGGTTTGGTTGATATGGCCGAATTCACTCAGTTCTTCGCAGTTGCGGTCCATCAGGGCACGCCGTGAGCCTGTCCGCAATTCCAAAGGCGTTGCGAAGCGAAATGTTTGTTCGCGACCAGGGGCGATGCCGCTATTGCGGCGTCTTCCAGGTCGGTCAGGCCGCCGCGTTCCACGTCAATCACGTGCGCCCCCGTTCAAAAGGCGGTCCCACCACGATCGAGAACCTCGTCCTCCAATGTCCGCACTGTAGCCTTCATAAATTGGACAAAACTAGCGCGACCGATCCGAAAACCAACGTTTCTGCAGTACTTTTCCACCCGCTCCAAGGCCGCTGGGGAGATCACTTCTCGATGTCGGCCGACGGCTCCATTACCGGATTACCGGCAAATCGGAAATGGGCCGCGCAACCGTGATCGCCCTCAAAATGAACGATCTGTGGCCGCGCTCCGCAAGGGCCCTTCAGATCGCGATTGGTTGGCTTTCCATCGACGGTGAATCCTTGCCGCCGGATACCGGCGAGCGGGAATCCGCCTGATTCATCTTTCCTCATTCTTCCCGCCCCCTCCCCCATCGCCTACAATCCACTCGCCCATGATCGAACTCGGCGTCAACATCGACCACGTCGCCACCCTCCGCCAGGCCCGGCGAACCTACGAACCCGACCCCGTCTGGGCCGCCGTCGAGGCCGAGCTCGGTGGCGCCGACGGCATCACCGTCCACCTCCGCGAAGACCGCCGCCACATCAACGACCGCGACGTCCAGGTCCTGCGCCAGACCGTCCAGTGCAAGCTGAACCTGGAAATGTCGCTCGCCCCCGAGATCGTCGAGATCGCCGCCCGCACCGTACCCGCGCAAGCCACCCTCGTCCCCGAACGCCGCGAGGAAATCACCACCGAGGGCGGCCTCGACCTCACGCGCGAGCCCGACCGCATCACCGGCGTCGTCCACCGCCTCAAATCCCTCGGCGTCGCCACCTCCGCCTTCATCGACCCCATCGAAGCCCAGATCGACCTCGCCGGCAAGCTCGGCTTCGACGCCGTCGAGCTCCACACCGGCGAATACGCCAACGCCACGGATCCCCTGCTCATCGCCGAGCAACTGCACCGCCTCGAGCGCGGCGGCCAATGGATCCGCGAGCGCGGCCTGCGCCTCCACGCCGGGCACGGCCTCAACTACCGCAACGTCACCCCCGTCGCGCGCATCCAGCTCATGGCCGAACTCAACATCGGTCACGCCATCGTCTCCCGCGCCGTCTTCGTCGGCCTCCGCCAGGCCGTCCGCGAAATGAAAAACGTCCTCGACCAGGCCACGCAAGCGCTGGATGTCCGCCTCTCCCAACCCCTCGGCGCCCCCGCCCGAAGCGACCAGAAACGTTGACGCCAACCCCCCCCCGCCTTACTACTGGCTACTGGCTTCTGACTTTTATTCACTGGATTCCCTGGAGTACCGCGATGTTCACCGGAGCCTTCACCGCACTCGTCACCCCCTTCCGCAACGCCCGCCTCGACGAGGCCCGCATGACGGACCAGATCGAGCACCAGATCCTCAACGGCATCGACGGCATCGTCCCCGTCGGCACCACCGGCGAATCCCCCACCGTCGATTTCAAAGAGCACGCCCGCATCATCGAGCTCTCCGTCCACGCCGCCCGCGGACGCTGCCACGTCATCGTCGGCGTCGGTGGCAACGCCACCACCGAGGCCCTCGAACTCCACCAGATCGCAAAGGACGCCGGCGCCACCGCCGGACTCTCCGTCAACCCGTACTACAACAAGCCCTCCCAGGAAGGCCTCTACCGCCACTTCATGACCCTCGCCGACAAGGTCGATCTCCCCATCGTCCTCTACAACATCCCCGGCCGCACCGGGGTCACCATGACCGCCCAGACCGTCGCCAAGCTCAGTCAGCACAAGAACATCGTCGCCATCAAGGAAGCCACCGGCTCCCTCGACATGACCAGCGAGATCGCCTCCCTCTGCCACCTCCCCATCCTGTCGGGCGACGACTCTCTCACACTCCCCATCATGTCCATCGGCGGCCGCGGCGTCATCAGCGTCGTCTCCAACCTCCTCCCCGGCAAAGTCAAGCAAATGGTCCGCCACGCCCAGGACGGCAACTACGCCGAAGCCCGCGCCATCCACTACCAGCTCTTCCCCCTGATCAAGGCCCTCTTCGCCGACGGCAACCCCGCCGGCATCAAGTACGCCATGAAAGTCGCCGGCATGGACAGCGGCGAACTGCGGCTGCCTTTATGCGAGGCCAGCGAAGCCACCAAAAAGCAAATCGAACTCTTCATGGCCCCCGCCGGCGCCCCCTTCGCGGTTTAAGAGACTGAACCACGAAGCGCACGAAGAACACGAAGAAAACCAGTAATTGATGGGTGGCACTGGCAAGCTCTAAGAACCTATCTCAAAACGCCCACCATCGGTATAAGGTCATTGGCAGGACGCCAATAAAAGGAGCCAAGGATGGTTCGAACCAAGCGTGCGGCGGCGG
>Ga0207674_10009120_pt1 | contig 11384 bp, 10 predicted proteins | sample KBSCornC72_FD_184303 | JGI IMG/M metagenome (GOLD analysis project Ga0207674, IMG submission 184303) | Corn rhizosphere microbial communities from Kellogg Biological Station, Michigan, USA - KBS Corn C7-2 (SPAdes) (version 2) | ecosystem: Host-associated > Plants > Roots > Rhizosphere > Soil ... | reverse complement strand
CAGTACAGGACGAGATGGCGAGCGCGATCGTGAGTGCGCTCCGGGTCCAATTGTCGCCAACCGGAGCGCCCTCCGTGGCGGCGCTGGCGGGTGTTGCTCGGGGCACATCCAACCTCGAGGCCTACGATCAGTACCTGAGAGGCCAGGCCAACCTGCGCCGACGCGGCGCGGGCATCCGTGTTGCAGCCGCGCAATTCGAGGCGGCAATAGCGAAGGATACGGGGTTCGCGCGCGCATACTCCGGGCTGAGCGCCGCGCTGTCATTGCTACCCTATTTCGCGGCCGTCCCTGCGGACAGCGTCTTCGATGGAACGATGAAGGCCGCCGGACGTGCTCTGGCACGGGACAGCACGCTGGCCGAGGCGCACACGTCCATGGCGCTCGCCTACCAGCACGCATTCCAGTGGCAGCGTGCGGAGGAAGAACATCGTCGGGCGATCGCGGTGGACTCCGGCGATGCCCAAGCACACATGCACTACGCCCGGTTTCTGACGTCTGTGGCCCGGCCTAAGGAGGCGTTTGACGAGGCAGTGCGGGCCAAATCGCTCGATCGGTACTCGGCCGTGATCGCGGCTTGGGTCGCGACCACGCAGCGGCTCTCAGGCGATCCGGCTCTCGCGGCGATCGAGGCCACGCGCGCTATCGAGCTCGACTCCGTGAATCCAACAGCGCAGGTGCACGCCGCGTTCGCGCTCCTGGCCGTTGGGCGAAAAGCGGACGCACGCGCCGCTGCTGATCGCGTCCCTCGCGAGTTGCCCTTTTCGTGGGCGGGAATGATGGCCGACGTACACGGGATGTCTGGAGACCCGGCGCCCGCGATTCGACTGATCCGTGATATCGAGCAAATGCGCCCACGCCCCTGGGGCGCCGAAACGAGCCTCGCTTGGGCCTTTCTCGGCATCGGTGATTCCACGCGCGCGCTGGCTGCGCTCGAGCGTGCGCTCGAGGCCCGCGAGATGTGGCCGAACTATTTCTCGATGCTCGAGCCGATCTACGACCCGGTGCGACAGAGTGCGCGTTTTGCGGCGCTCGTGCGCCGAGTGGGCCTCGATCCGGCGCTTTTCATGGCGCCCAGTCGTTAGGCGCCGCGCACGCTCAAGGGCGTTTGCCCGGCCGTTTCGTCGTGATGAGACTCGAGGTCCGGCTATCGAACCTGCGCCGCGTCGACCGCGTGAATCGATCGAGATGCTCGCGGTCCATTCGCGACCATTGGGGCGGCGCGTTGCAACCCTCCGAGGCTGAGCTTTCTTGCTTTAACAGAGGTTTTCCGGCACTGTGTGTCGTCCGTCGGTGCGACGGTGCGCCACACTGGCTCTCCACTTCCACCACTGGAGATCTCCATGGCTCGCACTCGATGGCCCATCGTGCTGGTGCTCGGGATCCTCTTTCCAGTCGCAACGGGCGAAGCGAGCGCACAGCCCGCGACGCCGAACGCCAAAATTACCAGCGCCCTAAGCGCGGCACCTCCATCAATCGCGGATAACGCTACGATCATGGACTGGCCTGCAACGGCCGGGGGCCAGCCGATCCAGTTGCGTGCAGGCACTAACGGCTGGGTGTGCTTTCCTGACCTGCCCACCGTGCACGGCAACGATCCCATGTGCCTCGACCAGGTCTGGTTAGACTGGGTGAATGCGTGGGTGGGACGTACACCGCCGAAGATCAAGAGCGTGGGGATTGGCTATATGATTGCGCCCGGCGGTGGACACGGCAGCAACACCGATCCATATGCCACCGGACCGACTGCGGACAACGAGTGGGGCCACGATGCGCCGCACCTGATGATCCTCGTCCCGGACCTGGCGTCGTTGGATGGGCTGCCGACGAGCCGCGAGAACGGCGGCCCGTGGGTGATGTGGAAGAGCACTCCCTATGCGCACATCATGGCCCCCGTGCCGCCGCAACAGCACCAGTCCACACCCGCACCAAAGAACCGCCCGTAGGACACGGTCGGCGGTGCCGATCCGGTAGCGGTCGGACGGCGCCTGGGAGCAACGGATCGATGACGCGGCGGCGAGCGTGGGGCGTTAGGGTGGCGCCATGCTTGCCGCCGTTTGTTCCGCCGCCGTCCTCGGTATCGACGCCTACGACGTGCTCGTGGAGGTCGACGTCGCGATCGGCCTGCCCATGTGGACGATCGTCGGGTTGACAGCGGGAGCGGTCAAGGCAAGTCGCGAGCGCGTTTCCGCGGCAGTCGTGTATACCACGAGGCAGGAAACTCAGTTGCGAGGTGGTAGGATCCTTTCGATACCTATACCGACTGCACTTGAGGAACGGGAACGACCTGACCCACAGAAACCCGCTTATCGCGCGACTCCTGATGTTCTATCTGGAGCTGGCGGCGAGGAAGCTCCCGCCGAAGGATCTCGCGAATTTGAGGACTACCACGAGGAACGGGCGAGCACACAGACCTTCACGCGATAGCCTTGGTGTCCGTTCTGGTGTCCGTTGATGTCGGAATTGGGTGGCATCGAGGCAGGAAGACCGCGGCGGATCGCGTTGTCTGCCCTACGAAATGCTGATGTGGAGTCGTTATCCCGAACTGCTCCCCCAAGCCAACAAGGCGTTCGCGCACTATCGCTGGTAATCTCGTTCCGCGAGATCTCCGCCCCCCGCGATCTCGTCGAATGCAAAAACGCCCCGCCAGGTGCACTCTCACCGGCGGGGCGTTTGACGTATCCGGGCTATTGCAGGACGATCTGGAACACCGCGACGCTCCCGCTGGCTTCGTTCCCCACGACGAGGAGCGGGTGCTTGTTAGGCGAGTCGACCGCTGGGACGAAAACAATCCCCTCCGGCGCGCGATCGCCGGTCGCGCCATTGCGCGTGTTCGCGTAGGTCACGAACGACGGACTCGTGGGCGAGGTCACGTCGTAGACCATGATGCCGCCAACACGCTCGAGCCCAACGAACGCGAATGTCTTGGCGCCGAGACGGGCGACCGCGACGCCCTCGGGCTCCGGACCCTTGTTATCGCTCCGGTTGTCCGGGTCGTTGCCCTCCTCATCGGCGTTGAAGTTCACCATCGACAGTGACGTGGTACGCTGCTCGAATTCCGCTCCAGAGTCCCACACCTGATTGCCGTTCTCATCCCAGATGCTGAACGAGCGGCCGCCGAACGCATAGAGGGCGTCGTACTGATTCGTTTCCGGATTCAACCCCATCGTGGACGTGACCGTCAGTCGGCCAAGACGCGCATTGCTGGTGCATGACCCGCCGCACGCGGTGTTGGTGAAGATGTTCGGGTTGAGCGGATGCGGGAGCGCGCTCACGCGAACGTCCTCGGTGAAGCCAGCCCATGACCGCGAGTCGCCCTCGTTCGCCGTCACGAGATACGTGCGGCCCCCCACCGTATACGACGCGATGCCGTCGGGCTGATACATCCCGAAGAGCGGGACCGGCCACGTCCTGATGTTGATCGCGGGGCCATTCCCCGGGCCGTCCCGATCGCTCACGTCCAGCGGGACGACGCTGTGATCCTTGTATCCGAGGGACACGACCTGTTGCACCGACGCTGACGCCAGGTCGACGATGGCGATCGCGTTGTTCTCCTGCAGCGTCACATATGCGGTACGGCCACTCGCGTCAGTGGTGATGTACTCCGGCTCGAAGTCCTGCGCGGCGCTGGCGTTCGGTCCGAAGATCCGAATGCCGGCGGCGCGGAGATCGTCTTCCTTGCCGTTGTAGCGGACGAAGGATGCCGTGCGCGCGAGTGGCGCGTTGATGTTGTGGATGTCGATGACGCTCACGGACCCTTCCGGATCGATCGTGTATGCGTCGTTAGGTTCTCCCTCGTTCGCGACGAGCACCGTCTTGCCGTCCGGCGTGAACGCGACCATGTCGGGCAGAGCGCCGACGGTCACGCTGCTCACCTGCTGAAGTGTCGTCGCGCGGTAAAACACGATCGTGCCAGCATCCGTCTTCAGCGGTCCCTGCACGGCCACCGCCACCACGCCGCCGTATGCGGCAACGGAGTTGACCGAAGACCCGAACGACGAGAGGTCGATCGTGGCGAGCTTCCCCGGGGCAGCAGGATCCTTCATGTCGTACACGTCCATCGTCCGGAACGTCGCGTTGGCGACGAACAGGCGCTGGCTCACACGATCGAACGTGGTGATCTCCGCGGCCACCGGGCCAGGCCCGGCGAGCGACGTAAGGTGTTCGAGTGCGATGGTGGATGGTGTCGGGTCCGACACATCGGCGAGGTCGGCACGCGAGGTCTGGGCTACGGTGTGCGGCTGGACTACATCGTCAGGCTTGCATCCGGAGAGGACGGATACGGTGATGCCGAGGGCGAGCAGTGAGCAGCGTCGCATGCGCGTGGGGGATGGGGTAGGACGTGGGCAGCGCTGGTGGCGCCGCGTGAAGCCCCATTGAATGCCATGGCGCTGTAACAGTTCTCCCGGCTGGTTGTAACGGTGAGCTGGCGAAGGCGTATCGATGACGCTTGGAGAGGGCGTGATTCGTGCACGCCTAACGTCCGCGCGGGCGGATGACTGTGCCGCCCGCGTTCGTTGAATACCGTGTAAGTTCACACCGTTGCAACGGGTTACGTCGGCAGCCCGGTCCCGCGCCCTGTGGTGTTCGGGCGCGGCATCCGTTGCATCGACTCACCATCGTACCTCACACCTGTGACCGAATCCGCCGCGCTCCAGCCGCACTATCCGCTTCCGCACCCGAGCCCCTCAGCGATCTTCAAAGAGCTGGACGAAGGCGGGGTCCTGCTCTCGACTACTGACGAGGTGTACTTCGGCGTGAACCAGGTAGGAGCCCGGATCTGGGCACTGCTCCCGCCGATCTCGAAGACGTTTGGAGAGTTGTGTCTCGCGCTCGAGGAGCAGTATCCTGAAGCGGGCTCCGAGCGCATTCGTATCGACGCGCAGGAGTTTCTCGAAGCGCTCATCGCCAGCGGACTGGTGGTGGCCGCCTCCGACTGACTTGGGACTCGGCGGGCCGTGTCACCTTCGGCAGCACATATCGCGCGGAAGCTCTTCTCTCTGTCCTTCCGGGAGTGGGCGGAGTTGGTGCAGGCGCAGTGGGCACTGCTTGCTGCGCGCGGGATGGTGCGGAATCGACCCATAGGGTCTCTCGCGACACCGACGGTGGGCAACCCCGCCGCCGACCCGGCCCGACTCCCGGAAGCGCGCCGTTTGGCTCTGGCCGTGGTTCGCGCGGCGTCGTTTGGCGTGTTCCGGCCTCAATGCCTGGTGCGATCGGTGGCGCTCTCGCAGATGTTGGCGGACCGCGGGATCTCGGGGGCGCTTGTCCGCGTGGGGGTCCGCCGCAAGAACGGAGAATTCTCGGCCCATGCCTGGGTGGAACTGGCCGGAGAAACCCTCGGTGACGCGGATGATCACGTTGGGTCGTTCGTGCCGATGACCAATCTCGACGTCCAGCGGTAGGGCCAGCGCCCTTCGGAATTCCGCGTAGCTCGGAACTCAGCGCCCGTCGGAATTCGCACTCTTCGCCGTTCGCGCTGGCCCGTTGACTCCGCGTCGTGGCCGACTGACCTTCAGGGTCGTCTTAATCGTGGTCGAGGCTGGCGCGGCGATTGCCAGACTCGACCATGAACCCGTCGGAGCCGTCATGTACCAACCCCCCAAACTCGAACGCTTCGGAACCCTGCGACAGCTCACCGCTGCGCCGTTGTCGGCTCTGGGCGTTTCGCTCTCCCTCGCCAGTGGGTCTCTCCCGATCGGCGCGGGAGACTGCAGCCCGAACGTGCCGGTGGGCGATCCCTCGGCGTGCGGTCGCAGCTGATCGAAAGACACTGGGGCGGCGTTGCTTTCGTGCGGCACCTGCCCCGGTCGCGCAACATTCTCCTCGGCGGCGTATGGGTGGCGATTAGCGGCAAGGCCCCGCCGGTTGCGTCGACTCATGCCTAGGTACGGCGTGTTCGGATTCACCATCGAATCGACTATGGCGTTTCCGGAGCTCGAGCCACGTGAGGCCGGCGACAGCGTCGATTGGTGGATTCGTACGGCGCCGTCGGAGTCCTGTGGCAGCGCCGGCACATCGCTCGGCATCGACCACGTGTACGGTGACCTCCAGGTGCGCGCCTACGCGACCGAGACGACGCTGCGGATCGCGTTCGACGATACCGGCGTATTCGATGTGCATACGAGCAACCGCGAGATCGTTTGGTATCCCGGACCGCTGGCGACCGCGGCGGCCGTACGGGCCGATGTTCTCGGCCGCGTCATGGCGCTCGTCGCGCATGCCGATGGCCATTTCACTCTGCACGCCAGCGCGGTGGCAGTTGCAGGCCGCGCGATCGCAATGGTCGGCCCCAAGCACGCTGGTAAATCCACCCTCGCGCTGGCGCTCGTTAGGAATGGTGCCCGGCTGCTCACGGACGATACGCTCGTCGTGCGACTGCGGAGCGGCGCAGCGTGGGCCGCGCCGGGCGTTCAGCGGATTCGCCTGTGGGCGGACAGCGCTCGCGCGCTTGGCGCGCTCGCCCCGACAGCGGGGGAGCCGAAGTCGACGGCGACGCTCGTGCCTAACGAGCTCGAGACCGCGCCGCTGCCGCTCTCGGCGTGTTACGTCCTGGCGCGGTCCGCGGAACCGAATGGAGGGGCAGGGAATGGCGCCGCAATCCAGCGCGAGCGGCTCTCGCCCGTGCACGCTGCGCTCGCCTGCGTGCGGTTCAGCAAACTTGGCTCACTTGTCGGCGGCGCCGTCGCCGCGGCCGTACTCGACCGCGCGGGTGCGCTGACGAAGGCTGTGCCGGTGTTCGTCGCGGTCGTGCAGCCGGATCTGACGAGACTCGACGAGGTAGCCGAGCGCGTGATCCAGTGGCACACGCCGGCGCGCGTCGTGGGCCCCGGGGCGGTGGTGCGCTGATGGCCGTGGATCTCGCGCGCCTGAACGTCCCGGTCGCGGCCAGGGTGCCTAACGAGGCACCGGTCGTTCGCGTCACCGACCTCTGGAAGGAGTTCCCGGCTGCGCGGTCGTTCGCCGATCTGCTGCGACATGCCGGCCGCCGTCTGTCGCCGGCCGTCGCCGACGTCTCCCTCGACGTCTGCGCGGGCGAGTTCGTGGGACTGCTCGGACCGAACGGGGCCGGAAAGACGACGCTGCTCAAGATTCTCGCAACCCTCATTACGCCCGACCGCGGCACCGTGACCGTCGGCGGACACGATGTCGTCACGGCGGCGCCAAGCGTTCGCCAGATCATCGCGCCGGTGCTGGCGAACGAACGGAGCCTGTACTGGCGGCTGTCAGCGCGCGAGAACCTCGAACTGTTCGCGGCGCTGTTGCGTCTTCCAGTGCACGACGTGCGACGACGAGTCGACGAGGCGCTCGATGTGGTCGGGCTGTCGGACGCGGGGCGCAAAATCGTGGGGCAGTTTTCCGCGGGGATGATGCAGCGCCTCCTCGTCGCCCGCGCGCTACTCGGCAGCCCGCGCGTCCTCCTGCTCGACGAGCCGACGCGGAGTCTGGACCCCGCTGCCGCGCGTGCGTTCCGCACGTTCCTTCGGGAGGAGTTGGGGACTCGACGGGGGTGCGCCGTGCTTGTGGCTACGCACCGCACCGAGGAGGCATTCGAGCTGTGCGATCGCGTGCTCGTGCTCAATCGCGGACGCGTAGTTGCCGCGGGGCCTGCGAGAGAGCTGGGTGAGGCGCTCACAGGCACGCGATACTCCGTGCACACGCTCGAGCCCAACCACCACGCGCTCGAGGAACTCGTTGCGTCGGCCAAGGCTCGCCGAGTGGCGGCAACGTCCGAGGGCGTCGGGCGGTGGTGGCGGGTGGAGCTCGAGATCGATGGCGGCGATGCGTCCGCTCGGGTCGTACTGTCGGCTCTCATCACGGCGGGGATGCCGATCGCCCGTTTCGAGCGGGTGGTGGCTCCTCTGGGAGAGGTCATCGAGCGCGCGATCGCTCGGAGCGGTCTCCCATGAGCACGCGAGCCGCCGTCGCCCTCACGCAGGCGTCCTGGAGGACGGCCAAGAGCTACCGTTTCTCGTTCGTCCTCTCGTTCGTGTCGCTCGCGGTGACGATCGTGCCGGTGTACTTCGTCGCGAATGCCCTGCAGCAGTTCATGGCGCCCGTGATCTCGAGCGAGGGCCGCGACTACTTCGGGTTTGTGTTGATCGGGACGGCGATGTTGACGCTCGTGTCCGCGGCGCTTTCCTCGTTCGCGTCGGCCGTGAGCGGCGGACTATCGAGCGGCTTTTTCGAGGCGCTGCTCGTCACGCCCACGTCGCTCGGCCCGCTGCTCGCCGGCCAGACGGGATACGCATTCGTCTGGGCGGCGGCGCGCGCGATCCTTCTCGTCGGCGTGGGGGCGTTTCTCGGTGTCGATCTGCGTTGGCTGCGGCTGCCGGAGGCGATGCTCGTGACGATGCTGCTCATGGGTGCGTACGCGGGCGTCGGGCTGATCGCCGCCGCGCTGGTCGTCTCGTTTCGGACGAACGCCGCTATTCCGCAGGGCGTCCTGGTCATCTCGACATTGCTCGGTGGCGTGTACTTTCCGACGTCCGTGCTCCCACCTGTCATGGCGCCTATCGCAGAGTGGTTGCCTTTGACTCCGGGTTTACGAGCCCTTCGGCAGGCGCTGCTGTTGGGCTACCCACTGAGCGCGATTAGCGGCGACCTTCTCCAGCTGGCCGGGCTCGCTCTCGGGTGTGCGGTGGTGGGTGGCGTCGCACTGCGACTTGCGTTTCGCTACGCGAGAAAGGCCGGGTCGCTGGGGCAGTACTGAAGCGCGAGCCGTCGCTGTTCGACGGGGCCCGGCATTGACTTCGCCCTTATGGGGACTACATTTACCCGGCTCGGACACCTCGTTCACCGTGAAGGGCGGAAGCTCTTCCGTAGCGGATGTCCGAAACGGATGAAGCCGGCGAACTGCGCGCCGGCGACCTTAAGGGCTCGCGATACGCGAGGGGTACGACGACCGACGGCTTCGCACACGCTGCGACGCGGTTCCCGATAAGCGACGCAGGACAACCTAACGCCAGTCAGTCCGAGGCCATTGCCTTCGCGTGAGCGAGGGTGACGCAGCGGATCTCTCTGCCAGAGAGGAGACGGCGCGCCTTGGGTCCCCACCCGCGCAGCAACGGCGGGCGCACCCGGCGATGGCGGATGGATACCGGTTCCTGTTCAAGGAACGCCTGGTCCACCCGCGTTTTTGTTGAGCGAAGTTTTCGCTCGCCGCGCGAGCGGCGGGCCTGAGATTACGAAGCGACGACGAACAGTCTGCAGATATGCCACGCACTACACCGCTCGAGCATTACCGCAATATCGGCATCATGGCCCACATTGATGCCGGGAAAACGACGACGACCGAGCGCATTCTTTTCTATACCGGCAAGAGCCACAAGATCGGCGAGGTCCACGATGGCGCCGCCACGATGGACTGGATGGAGCAGGAGCAGGAGCGTGGCATCACGATCACGTCCGCCGCGACCACCTGCTTCTGGCGCCGACACGGCGAGAGCCATGCGACCGGAAGCGCGACGGGTCCGGAGTATCGCATCAACATCATCGATACGCCGGGTCACGTGGACTTCACGGTGGAAGTCGAGCGTTCGCTGCGCGTGCTCGATGGCGCCGTGACGCTGCTCGACTCGGTCGCCGGTGTCGAGCCGCAGACGGAGACCGTGTGGCGCCAGGCGGACCGCTACGGCGTGCCGCGCCTCATCTTCGCGAACAAGATGGACCGCGTGGGAGCCGACTTCGATCGGTGCCTCAAGATGATCCGTGACCGCCTAACGAAGAACGCGTACCCGATCCAGCTGCCGGTCGGCTCGGGCGAGCTGTTCACCGGGCACATCGACGTCATCGCGCGCAAGCAGTACATCTTCGACGAGGAGACGCTCGGCAAGACGTTCACGGTGGTGGACGTGCCGGCGGACATGAAGGACGCGGTGGAGCTGGCCCGCCACGAGCTGATCGAGGCGGCCGTCACGCACGACGAGCAGCTGATCGAGAAGTACCTGGGCGGCGAGGAGCTGTCCGACGACGAGATTCGTCACGCGATTCGCGCGGCGACCGTCGGTGGGTTCATCACGCCGGTGCTCTGCGGCGCGTCGTTCAAGAACAAGGGTGTCCAGGCGTTGCTCGATTCGGTGATCGACTTCCTGCCGGCGCCGGTCGATGTGAAGGCGATCAAAGGACACCTGCCGCATCATGACGAGACGTTCGACGAGCGGCCGCCCTCCGATGAGGCACCGTTCGCGGCGCTCGCGTTCAAGATCGCGACGGACCCGTTCGTCGGGAAGCTGACGTTCTTCCGCGTGTATTCGGGGGTGCTCGAGTCGGGCTCGTACGTCTACAACTCGACGAAGGACAAACGCGAGCGCATCGGTCGTCTCCTGCAGATGCACGCCAACAAGCGCGAGGAGATCGAAGAGGTGCGCGCGGGCGACATCGCCGCGGCGATCGGACTGAAGGACACGCGCACGGGCGACACGCTTTGCGACGACGATCAGCCGATCATCCTCGAGGCGATGAAGTTTCCGGCGCCGGTCATCGACGTGGCGATCGAGCCCAAGACGAAGGCCGACCAGGACAAGCTCGGTATCGCGCTGGCGAAACTGGCGGAGGAGGATCCGACGTTCCGCGTGCACACGGATGCGGAAACGTCTCAGACGATCATTTCGGGGATGGGCGAGCTCCACCTCGAGATCATCGTCGACCGCATGATGCGCGAGTTCAAAGTCGACGCGAACGTAGGGCGGCCGCAGGTCGCCTATCGCGAGACGATCAAGAAGCGCGTCGACAAGGTCGAAGGAAAGTTCATTCGTCAGTCGGGTGGTAAGGGGCAGTACGGACACGTCGTCATCAACATGTATCCGGCCGAACCGGGACAGGGCTTCGTGTTCGAGGACAAGATCGTCGGCGGCGTGATCCCCCGTGAGTACATCGCTCCGGTGGAGCAGGGGATCAAGGAAGCGCTGGAGAACGGCGTGCTCGCCGGCTATCCGATGGTCGACGTCGCGGTGCAGCTAGTGTACGGGTCGTACCACGATGTCGACTCGAGCGAAATGGCGTTCAAGATCGCGGGCTCCATGGCTTACAAAGAGGCCGCGAAGAAAGCGAACCCGGTTTTGCTCGAGCCCATGATGAACGTCGAGGTGGTTACTCCCGAGGCGTACATGGGCGACGTGCTGGGCGATCTCTCGGCTCGGCGCGGCAAGATCGGCGGTATGACGCAGCGTGGCGAAGCGCAGGTGATCGCCTCGAGCGTGCCGCTGTCGGAGATGTTCGGGTACTCGACGCGACTGCGATCGATGACGCAGGGTCGTGCCGTCTACTCGATGGAGTTCGCGCACTACGAGGAAGTGCCGAAGTCCAAGGCGGAGGAAATTATCAACAAGGTGAAGTCGTGAGCCTTGGGGTTAACTCTCAGAGGAAGCACTACAATGGCTAAGGCA
>Ga0207674_10009119_pt1 | contig 11385 bp, 4 predicted proteins | sample KBSCornC72_FD_184303 | JGI IMG/M metagenome (GOLD analysis project Ga0207674, IMG submission 184303) | Corn rhizosphere microbial communities from Kellogg Biological Station, Michigan, USA - KBS Corn C7-2 (SPAdes) (version 2) | ecosystem: Host-associated > Plants > Roots > Rhizosphere > Soil ... | reverse complement strand
GAAAATGACACGACCGTTGCGGAGATTGTAGAAGAGATAGAAGAGCCTACGGAAAAGCTTGCAGACGAGGCGACCGTTGCGGAGATCGCCGAGAACAGTGAAGAAGCGGATTCTTCCAATAATGCAGAGCTGAGTTCCGCAAATGAAGCGCTGCCTCTCGCTTCGCCCGATCTCACTGGCGATGTTGTTACTTCGCTCTCGGAAGTGGTGAACGTGGTCGCGGATGCTGAACAGATAGAGGAAGAGCATGAGGCGCAAGGGTCGGATTCTGTGAATGTAGCGTCGCCCCTCGCGCGCGACGCAGCCCCAGAACGTGTGGAAGTGGCCGAGCTGGACACGGTAGAGGTCGCCCAGGTCATGCCGACAGAGAGACATGAAGATGTGGCCGACGCTGAGACAATCGAGGTTCCGACCGCCACGCTCGCAAAGTTGGCGGAAGCCGAGCGCGTCGCTAATCTGGCCGAGACAGAGACGACTGAAACAGCGAGTGCTGTTGCCGAGCAGGAAATCGGAGATCTGGCCGAAACAGAGACGGTCGAAACGGCGAGTGTAGCTACGGAACAAACGATTGCTGAAACAGCGGAAACGGTTGAGACCTCGCTCGTGGCGGTTGACGAGAAAACTGTCGAGGTGGCTGAGGATGATACGGCGACGGGCTGGAGCAAGGATGTTATGGCCGTTATTGCGGTGATGTCGAATGAACTGAGCCACTATAGCCAGCCGTTGGACGAGATCGAGTCTCAAAACGAATTGGCCCATCCATTTTTGGGGTCGGGCCGCTATCAGATCACCGGCAGCCAGGCAGCTCTCAAACGCGCGCTTTTCCGGCGCTGGAATAAACTGAAACAGCAGAAGCAGCATCGGCGTTGGGTCAAAATTGTCAGCGCGGCGGTGATCGTCAGCATTCTGGTGGGGCTGGCAATTCCCCTGGTTGTTGGTCTGATCGGCTATAGCACGTATGACAATATCAAGGGCGTGGCCTACGATGGCATCAATAATTTGATGGCTATCAAAGAGCTGATTCCAGCGAACAAGAACGATCTGCTCTCGGCTCTCAACCCGCAGAAGCTCACGGACGCGCAGAACAAATTGAGCAAGGCTGAGAGCGATTTTCTCCAGTTGCAGGCTACCGTCAACCGGCCAGATATTCACTCGCTATTACAACAATGGGCACCAGAGTATAGCGACAAGCTCGACATGGCGCGCCATCTGGTGCAGGTCGCGCTGGATGTTTCTCAGATGGGTCAGGAGTTAATTGGCGTAGCGCAGATTGGCAGCAATATCGTACATGGGGGCGCGCTGCTCTCCACCAGTGCAACCACGCCGCTGCTGACAGCCAGCGAGGTGAATATCGCGCAGGCCGCGCTAATCCACGCGCAGTATTATATCAGCGATATTCAGACCCAGATGAACCAGGTCAATCTGGCCCAGATGCCCTTTGGCACGACCGCGCAGAAGGCCGAGATCGCGAAATATCTGAACGATATTCCGCAGGCGGAGAGCACGATTTCACAGGTACAGGGCCTGGTAGGGCCTGTTGCCTGGCTGCTTGGCGTTGGGTCTCCGCGCAATTTCCTGGTGCAGACGCTGGATCGTGGCGAGTTGCGCCCCAGTGGTGGTTTCGAAGGCCAATACGGTGTGTTGACGCTGAACGGCGGGCGGATGTCTCCGTTCACGCTCAAGGATATTACTCTACTGGATTATGCCTCGAATGGCAATGAGTTTGGCAACCATCCACCTGCCCAGTATAGTTGGATGGATTTTGGCTACTTCGGTGTGCGCGATGCCAATCTCTCGGCGGATTACCCCACGACCGCGCGCATGGTCATGCAGCTCTTCCAGGCAGAAGGCGGCGGTCCGGTTGATGGAGATATCCAGATTACGCCGGTAGTAATTGAACAGTTCTTGCAGCTCACCGGGCCGCTCACTATCTCGCAGTATCACGATACCGTGACAGCGCAAAACCTTGAGCAGAAATTGCACGCGTACCAGCAAGATCCCCGCTTGATTGCGGTCCAGAAACAAGTCACCGATACCAATACGCATGAGTCACGTAAGGCTTTCACCGCTCTGGTTGGCTCGATGTTGCTGGATCGTGCGAAGCATCTGAAGATGACGCAACTGATGGATTTCGGCAAGATTCTTTTCCAAGATCTCAAGTCCCGCGATTTGCAGGTCTATTTTAACAACCCGGTCGCTGAACAATGGTTGCAGCAAAACGACGATAGCGGCTCGATGCCGAGCTTTACTAACGGCGTCGATGGCTTTATGGTCGTGCAGGCCAATATCAGCATCAGCAAGGCTGCTCAGTATGTGCAGTCAACATTTAACGATCAGGTGACGCTCGATGGCAGCGGAGGTGCGACGCACAACCTGACGATCACGCTGGACTATAACCAGACCGGCCCGGTTTATGGCTTCAACACCTATGCCGACTACTTGCGCGTTTATGCTCCGGCCAATGCGCAGTATCGTGGTGGCTATGGTTTCGAGACCGGGAGAACGCTCTGTACTTCGACGACCAAAGCGCCGCCTTCGAATAACAATGGCGGCAAGAATCCAACGCCGACGCCTACTCCCACTTCTCCTCCGGGCGGTGGAAATGGTAATAACGGAGGACAGAACACCGACACGACCGGCAGCTATAGTGACATCTTCTCGATTTATGGTTGTAGCTCGTTCTATCATACCTCGCCCGATACCGATTATCGTTACTGCCGCAATGGCAATTACGAGCTGGGCTATGATGGAATGATATCAAAACCCTGGCCTATTCAGGAACTTGGCGGGCCGAAAGAGATGGGGAGCGATCTGCCTGGCTATAGCATGTGGGGCGGCATGACGCTGACGCCGAAGAACTGCACGTCGAAGATTACGCTCGAATGGTATGTGCCGAATGTGGTGCAGCATACGCCGGGCCAATCGCCCTATCAGATGGTCGTTGGCCACCAGGCGGGCTGGCCCGACAACGTGCAGGTTTCGGTCAATGCCAGCGCGCAGAAAGGACTGGCGAATTTCTCGTTCAACAACTCGATCGACGATGATACGCTGATCGCCATGCCTGCGTTGCCCAAACCGAAGCCACCCAAATCGACGCCAACGCCGACCGCTACACCGGGAGGGAAGAAAAAGAAATAGGAACGTTCAGTGCGAGAAGAGGGCGAGGACGATCAATCATTGGATCGTCCTCGCCCTCTTGCTTATTTAATCATTTGCCAATGGATGGTAGTGCAATATTCGTGCGTTGGGCGATATTTTCAGCGAGTTGCCGGAAGTCTTTGTAGGCGCTGTGTACTAATTGCATATGCGAGCCAACCGCGCCATCGGCAGGCTTTAAGCGGAATACTGGTTTATGTGCCTCCTGAGCTAAAGGTATCAGGCTACGATAGGGTTTAAGTAGAGCCAGGCAATAAGGATCAGTGGTAACGCGGGGCATGGGACTGTTTGCGATATCTTCTGCTAAAATCGATACACGATATTCAGGGGGTATTTGGGAGTTCCACTGGTGATGTGCCTTGAGTGGCTGATCCAGCCGCACAACATATTGTAGTAGCGTATATCCAATAGGCTGTACTTCTCCACCTGGAAGATCCAAAATAAGAGAAGGAGTATCTTGCTGTAATTCGTGCTGTTTTGCTAGACATTGCTGCCACTCTCCCTTCCACCTTTGAACTGCTAGTCCGAGATTGCGAAGTTCCAGGGAAAAGGAATCGGGTGAAAGAGGTGTGACCAGATAATCGGCAGCAATGAAAGCGGCTCGATTAATGGCACCTAAACTTGGTCCGAGGTCCAGCAAAACGATATCAGCTTTGTGAAGCTCTATGGCATTCTGGATAACTTGCCAGAATGCCGAAGTGATCCGTAACGCTCCCTCATCTTGTTCCAAGCAGGCCGACCATAGCAAGGAAAGATCATTCTCAATGAGGGAGAGTGAGAGATCGCCGACCAGGAGAGCAAGTGAACTGGGAAAAAGGGATGGTTGTGTATCTTCGATATATTCGAGATGGGGTGGCGCGATGTTATTCAGCCCCCATAAGAGGGGAGTGATGCTGCCATAGATTGTTTGAGGGCGACTATCACCTTGCCATAGTTCCCCCAGGCGCTCCTCATTGAGGAATGTTTCAGTCAGATGCGTTTGAGGGTCGAGATCGACAGCTATGACGCGCAAACCTAAATCGGCATACATCCATGCCAGATGATATACGAGCGATGTTGTGCCAACGCCGCCTTTACTATTAAAAAATGCAATGACCGGAGTGCTCATCTGTTTCTCCTTATTTTCACAAGGATAGTATGGCTGCTAACTCGAAACTCTGGCGGTGGATTGCCGTTTTTTGCGAGTTCTTTGCGCGCGATTGCTATACCAAAGCCGAAGCGCTGGATGTAATTAAGATTTTTCATGACTTCAGCAAGATGAGGGTTTCGATAATCTGTCATCCCCTGTTCACCAAAATTTTCTGCTGTTACTCGACCATATGGGCCACCGGGACTGTGAATCTCGATTCTATCTGAAAACCAATAGATCAGAACAGGCGCGTTTGTGCCGTCATAGGTGCGATGTAAGACAGCATTTCTGGCTAGCTGTTGTAGAGCAGCAATTGGATAATCTGGGTGACGTATTTCTGTTGGCTGAGATGTAATATCGGTTGCAACTGAGATATTTGTTTGAAGCAAATCATCCAGAAGCCGAAGTGTATCTGGCAGTGAGCCATCAATTTCTTTCTGATCCTTGATAGGATCAGTTAGCTCGGTACCATCGATGCGTACGAATTGAATGTATGCGCCAGGAAAGAATTGGCGTGGATCTTTTCCCGCTACCAGAATGCCTAGCACGGTTGGTGTATTGTGAGGTTGAGTGTTGATAAAACGCAGGCTCATCAGCTGATGTTCTGGTGAGCGGTTATTCTGCTCCAAAATATCAGGAGCCAGTGCCGATGGCAGGTAAATATCCTTGAAGAGTTCCAGATTGAGATCATCGATGGTTGCGGCTGGAACGGCTTGAATATCAAAAGGGAGATCCCTTGACCGCCGTTTTTCGCTTAAGATACGTTCTTCTTGTTGGGTGGCAGTGGCTCGACGTGGCCCGACGCGCACCCAAACGCGCCCATTGTAGCGCACCGGTGGAGCATCCGAAGGCTCGACGATTACGACAGCCAGTTCACAGCCACTTAACACTTTTTTTTGAACGGTGATTGCTGGAAAGGGAAGTATATTGCCATTCGAGCGATGATGGGCAAGCTTTTGCAGTAAGGTATCTGTAATGGGGAAATTGGCGCATGTGCCATTATCATTGACCCCGATAAAAAGCACTCCGGGACGATTATGGGTAGGTAAATCATTAGCAAAAGCACAGATTGCTTCACAGATTTTATCCTGGTGGTCCGTTACAGAAGATTTTCTCTCAACACGATCCGATTCGAGATCGTTAAGCAAGGCTAACAGTTCACTATCATCCATGTCTACTTGCTCCTTCACCTTTTTTATCGAATATCCAGATATCTTGAAAGACTATGTAATGATCTCAGATGTCGCCCCATTATACCTCATTTCTATCTTACAGGAACTATCCCAGGCGGCTAGCTCAAATAGCGGAGGCTGCAGCGCGCAAGGGGCTGCTGCACATAGAGAAGTGTAAAAATCCTTGAATTTTCCATTTTTCTACTTGACAGCATTGCTATTAACACCTAAACTGGACGCTAACAAACAACTTTATACCCCGGCTATGAGCAGGAGGAGTAGGCGTGTTTCTCAGGCAGAGAGAGAAGATCTGTGGCTGTGAGTCTTCTCAAGTAGAAACAGGCTGAAGGTCGCCTGGGAGCCGTTTTTGACGGGACGCCCGTTATCGCGTGCAGTTGAGGATCGGCGTGCTCAATGGTGCACGTCGATTGAAACAAGGTGGTACCACGAGCGATTTTCAGCCCTTTCTCGTCCTTGGCGGGGAAGGGCTTTTGATTGTGCAGAAGAGATGATTTTGTCGTATGGTCAGGGGATCATTCAGGAGAAGCATATGATTGAGCAGGAGAAAATCTCGCTGCCAAAGGCGTATGAGCCACAGGCGGTCGAGGACAAATGGTATCGTTTCTGGGAGGAGAATGGCTATTTTAAGCCTCGACCGGAGGCTGCTGGCAGGCCGACGTTTGTGATTAGTATGCCGCCGCCGAATGTGACTGGCGCGCTCCACCTGGGCCACGCAATTACCGCAACGGTCGAGGATATCCTGATCCGCTATCATCGGATGCGCGGCGATGATACGCTCTGGGTGCCGGGCGAGGATCACGCGGGCATTGCGACCCAGACGGTCGTCGAACGCCAGCTCGCCGGTGAAGGCACCAATCGCCACCAGGTCGGGCGTGAGGCGTTTCTGGAGCGTGTCTGGCAGTGGGTGCATCAATATAAGAGCCGCATTCAGGACCAGCATCGCCGCCTGGGTGCGTCCTGCGACTGGTCGCGCGAACGTTTCACGCTCGACGAAGGCCTCTCAAAGTCTGTACGCGAGGTCTTTGTGCGCCTCTATGAAGAGGGGCTGATCTATCGCGGCGAACGTATCATCAACTGGTGCCCGGTCTGCATGAGCGCGCTCTCAGATCTGGAGGTTAACCATGTCGATACCCAGGGAACGTTGACCTATGTGCGTTACCCGCTCAAGCCGTTGGAGGGCCAGGAGAACGCTCCAACTGAGTATATCAGTGTGGCGACGACGCGTCCTGAGACCATCCTGGGCGATACCGGCATCGCAGTCAACCCCGAAGACTCGCGTTATGCCAAACTCGTGGGACGCCTGGCCATCCTGCCGGTGATCGGACGCGAAATTCCCATTGTGGCCGATGAAGCCGTTGAGGCAGAATTTGGCACCGGCGCGGTCAAGGTCACGCCCGCGCACGATCCGACCGACTTCGAGATCGGACTGCGCCACAATCTGCCGCGTGTGCAGGTCATCGGCTTTGACGCGAAAATGACCGCTGAGGCCGGGCCATACGCGGGCCAGGATCGCTACGAGGCGCGCAAAAATCTGATCGAAGAACTCAAGCGCCTGGACCTGCTCGTTAAGATCGAGGAGTATACGGTGCCGCTGGGCCGTTGTCAGCGCAGCGACACGCCAGTCGAGCCATTGATCTCCAAGCAGTGGTTTGTCAAAATGGCTCCTCTGGCCACACCAGCCATCGGCGCGGTCAAGGCTGGTCTGTTGAAAATCGTACCTGAGCGGTTCAACAAGACCTATATGGACTGGCTGGAGAACATTCACGACTGGTGTATCTCGCGTCAGCTCTGGTGGGGCCATCGCATCCCGGTCTGGTACTGCGACGAGTGCGGCGAAATGACGGTCAGCCGCGAGGACGTGACCGTGTGTCCACACTGCGAGTCAACGAAGTTGCATCAGGATGAAGATGTGCTCGACACGTGGTTTAGCTCGTGGCTCTGGCCTTTCAGCACGCTCGGCTGGCCGGAGATCACGGCTGATCTGCAACGCTACTATCCCACGTCGGTGATGGAGACGGGCTACGATATCATCTTCTTCTGGGTGGCGCGTATGGTCATGGCGGGCATACATTTCCTGGGAACTATTCCGTTCCAAACCATCTACCTGCATGGCCTGGTGCGCGACGCCAAGGGCGAGAAGATGAGCAAATCGAAGGGCAACGTCGTCGATCCGCTGGAAGTTATGGATCAGTTCGGGACCGATGCCCTGCGCTTCACCCTGGCCACGAGCAGCACGCCGGGCAACGACATGAAGCTCGTGCCTGAGCGTATCGTGGGCAACCGCAATTTCGCCAACAAGATCTGGAATGCCTCGCGCTTCGTGATGCTGGCGACTGCCGAAGCTGGCGAAGGCGTCCCGGCAATCGAGGATGTGCAGCCAACAACTCTGGCCGATCGCTGGATTCTCCATCGCCTGGCCCGCCTGACCGGCGAAGTCACGCGGCTGATTAACGAGTTCCAGCTTGGCGAGGCCGGACGCCAGATCAACGACTTCTTCTGGTCGGATTATTGCGACTGGTATGTTGAGATCGCCAAAGTGCAGATGCAGCAGGGCGACGAGGCTACACGCCGCGCGACTGCCGGGATACTGCGCGCCGTGCTCGACCAGAGCTTGCGCCTGCTCCATCCTTTCATGCCTTTTGTCACCGAAGAGGTCTGGCAGCATCTCTATCGCACCAGCGTGGCCGATCAAGCCGCGTGGCCAGCTTCGGCGCTGATCGTCGCGGCGTGGCCACAGTGCAACGAGCAAGCGCTAGATGAAGCAGCGGAGAGCGATTTCGCGTTGTTGCAGGAGATCATCATTCGCATTCGTGACGCGCGCAACCAGGCCAATGTCGGGCCAGCGAAGCGCGTGCAGGCGATCCTGGCCGCTGGCGCTCATCTGGCCATTCTCAAAGCTCAATCGCCGGTGATCGAGTTTCTCGCGCGCACCGAGCAGCCGCAATGGCACGAGACGCTGGCGGAGAAGCCTGCTCAATCCATGAGCCTGCTCGCGGGCAATGTCGAGATTTATCTGCCGCTGGCCGGTCTGCTTGATATCGACAAAGAACTGGCACGTCTGGATAAAGAGAGCGCGGCCACCGAGCAAGACATTGCGCGTGTGCAAAGCAAACTCGCCAACGAGTCCTTTGTCACCCGTGCCAAACCGGAGGTTGTGCAGAAAGAGCGCGATCGCCTGGTTGAGCTGGAGGAGAAGCTGACCAAGCTGCGCGAACGACGCATGGAGCTGGCGGGATAGAAGGCAGAAAAATGGATGAGGTGCGAAAAAATTTGTACAAATTTTTTCGCACCTCATCCATTTTTATATCAAAATAGCTTTTTATTCGATGATAATAACCTCTCCAATTCTCTCAGCTATCTCTGTCGTTTCCGCTTGCTCCCTGGACGCTTTCTTACCGGGCAGGATCATGGTCGCGGCGGCGTCGCGGTCGTGGATGAAGAGCGCGATGCCAGCGGCGAGCAGGACCAGTACGGCTGAGGTCAGGAACGAGGCGTGATAGGCGGTCACGTTTGGTAGCAGAGTGCCATGTGGGCCAATAAATACCGGCCCGATGACGCTCAGGACGGTGCCAGTGACAGCGATGCCGAGCGCGGAGCCAAGCTGGCGATCCGCGCTATAGAGCGAGGATGCCTTACCAGTTTCGGCGGACGAGATCGTAGCGAAGGCGGCGGCTGGCGTCGAGACGAAGGTGCTTGCCATGCTAGCTCCAGTGAGAAACATCAATAAGCGCATCCACCAGAGATTAGTCGTGAGGTCCATCAAGCAGAGGAACGACATAATGATTGCCACAATGGTCAGACCGCACGCGACTACGCGGCGTGGCCCCACCCTCGGATAGAGCCACGCGATAATCTGGGTCGCTACAATCACGCCCACCGCTTCGGGAAAGGTGGTCAGGCCAGAAACCAGTGCCGAGACGCCGCGAGCTTCTTGCAGGAAGAGCGGTGCGACGAAAAGCAGGCCCATGAACCCGGCATTCGCTGCTATGGTCACGAGATTGGTGGTGCGAAACAGGCGATCTTTGAGCAGACGCAACTCAATCATTGGCTCTTTCGCGCGCAACTCGACGATGATAAACGCGGCGAGCAGGACCACGCCAATCAGGCCAGTAATGATGATGTTCAGCGACGACCAGCCATACGTTGGTCCTTCGGTCAGCGCGTACATGAGCAGAGCCAGGCCAAACCCAGCCAGCACGAAACCGTAAGGATCGAAGCGGCCAACTGTTTGTTTCTTGCCCGGCTCGCGCAAGAAGAGCAGCCCGAACAGGAGCGCGGCGGTACCAATTGGCACATTGATGTAGAAGATCCAGCGCCACGAGAAATGTTCGATCAGAAATCCGCCGATGACCGGGCCGCTAGCGGCTGAGATGACTGTTGGAATAGTCAAGATACGCGAGACGGAGACGCGTTCTTCGGGTGGAAAGGCGCGATAGAGCATCGTCAGACCAACGGGAGTGAGCGCGCCGCCCGCAAAGCCCTGCAAGACGCGCAAGCCGATGAGTGCGGGCAGACTTGGCGCGAGACCGCAGAGCGCGGAAACCGCCGTAAAAATAGCCAGCGCGCCCAAAAAGATGCGCCGGGTTCCCCAGCGGTCGCCCAGCCAGCTGGAGACAGGAATAATGATAGCCAGGCTGACCAGGTAGCCCACGATCACGCCCTCAATGGCAGTACTGGGAACGTGAAACTGCGTGCTGAGCGCGGGCAGCGCCACATTCACAACGGTCGAGTCCATAATGGACATGAACATCGCGGCCACATACACAATACAGACGGTGATTTTCGGATCAAGTATTCGCCGATACATACAAAGACGCTCCATCCCCTCCCAGGCCAGCCAGGAAACGGCCAGGTACGCCAAAATAAGAGAAACTATGCATAACAAGCCATGCGTTATTAGTGGGAAAACTTCTGTATGTAGAAGTGTAACAATTGATAGGGCCGAGATTATTCCATTGTCCTGATCGCCTATTTTTAATTGCGCGGGCGCTGTTTGATAACCATTGGCTGCATAATTTGCTGATCTTGCTGGGGATTTTGCTGCTTTTTTGGTAATTTGAGCGAGGGAAAGCGTTTCATGCGCCAAATTACGATCCAGCCTCCTACAACCAGTATGGCGCACACGAGGAATTTAATCAATACATACAGATTTAGTCCTTTTGCTACCGTTGAATAGCTAAAAACCAGTGAATTCATGCAGCCCCATACGTTAAGAGCAAAAGTATAAAGCAGGCTCTTATAGAAGATAGGAGGCAGCTCTCCTTGGCTCAACTTGCCAGAAAACCTACGCTTTATCAACAGCAAAGCAAATATCACAGTAACAACAGTTAATTCGCCGCCAAATAAAATTAACCCGCTGCTTCCAAAGAGGAAGGGCAGAGAACTGACAAGACATATAAAGAAAAACCAGAGCATGGCGAGCGAAATGCCAACGTTTACGCTTTTCTCCTGAACACTTTTTAGTTCTTTCTCGACTGCCAGCATGTCAGCCGGGCGCTGTTCGGGATCGGGGTTCATCATGTGGGCGATGAGTCCCTGGAACGCAAAGAGAGCAAGTGAAGCTGGTTGAGTGTAGTCAGGCTGGCTTTCTCCTGGTTCTTTGCCGGTGAGCAGCGTTTGCAGGGTTGCACCCAGGCCGTAGATGTCGGTGCGCGGCCCGGATTGCGCTTTGCCGTACTGTTCGGGAGCCGCGTAACCGGGCGAGCCGAGCGGGCCTGTATCTTTCTTCTGTTCGGCGCGATAGTGGCGCGCAATGCCGAAGTCGATGAGATAGATTTTGCCGCGCTTGGCCAGCATGATATTGGCCGGTTTGATGTCGCGAAAGATGACCGGGTTTTCGAGCGTGTGGAGATAGTGGAGGACATCACATAGGCTAATGCCGATGGCTAAGACTTTATCGAGGGAGAG
>Ga0207674_10009117_pt1 | contig 11387 bp, 1 predicted proteins | sample KBSCornC72_FD_184303 | JGI IMG/M metagenome (GOLD analysis project Ga0207674, IMG submission 184303) | Corn rhizosphere microbial communities from Kellogg Biological Station, Michigan, USA - KBS Corn C7-2 (SPAdes) (version 2) | ecosystem: Host-associated > Plants > Roots > Rhizosphere > Soil ... | reverse complement strand
CTACGCCGGCAAACTCGACGAGACGGCGTTCTACGACAAGGTGCTCACCCCCACGCAGGTGCGGGCGCGGTACGCGGCCACCGTCGCCGCCGCCGTCATCAACCGGAACAACACCGCCGGCGGCTCGTACGCGTTCGAGCTCCAGAACGCCGACGACGTCACGATCGCCCACCTCGCCATCACCGGCGCCGACCGCGGCATCGTCGCCGCGAACGCCTCGGATTCCGACAACCTCACCGTCACCAACAACGACATCTACCGCAACGCCTCCTACGGCGTCTACGTCGACCCGACGAACGACAACGCCAAGGTCACGAACAACGACGTTCACAACCAAATCGTGCCAGGCTTCAACGGCGGCACCGGCATCGCGATTAACGGCGAGGGCGGCCTCGTCAGCGGCAACACCGTGCACGACAACCAGGTCAACGGCATCGAGGGCGGCAACACCGGCCCGTACACCGGTGTCGGCGTCACGATCGCCGGCAACGACGTCTACGCCAACCGCACCGGCATCAACGTCAGTTACGGCAGTCAGGTCGGCGGAGGCTACACCGTCTCCGGCAATCAAATCCACGCCAACACCGATACCGACCTGTTGTTCTCCAGCAGCTACAAGAACTCCGTCGCCTCGGACAACGCCATTTACGGCGCCCCCACCGGCATCAACCTCGGCGGCCTCGCCCAGGCGAAAAACAACGTCGTCTACAACCACGCCACCGGCGTCTTCACCAACACCGGCTACGTCACCGGCAACCGCATCTACAACAACACCGTTCGCGGCGTCTACGGCGGCTACCAGGCGAACGTCACCGGCAACCGCGTCTACTCCAACACCGGCGGCATCGAAGGGGATTACACGCCCAACGCCGCCGGCGCCGGCCCCTACTATTACAACAACCTCGTCTACGCCAACACGCAGTTCGGCATCCAGCTCAGCGGTGGCCGCAACGCGTTCGTCGAGAATAACACGGTCTACCAACCAGCCGGCGGCGACGCGATTCGTCTCTTCGGCTCCGTCGGCCAGGGCGCGTACCAAGACCGCGTCGCGAACAACGTCTTGGTCGTCGGCGCGGGCTACGCGATGAAGCTTGACAGTTCCGCGCTCAACGGCCTGGTATGGGACTACAACGACATCTACGTCACCGGCACTGGCAAATTCGCCCGCCTCGACAACCAGGATTTCCTAACCCGCGCCGCCTGGCTCGCCGAACTGGGCCTCGACGCCCACTCGATCACCACCGACCCGCAGTTCGTCGACCCCGACGGGGCGGACAACGCGCTCGGTTACGCCGGCGGGGTCGATTCCGGCGTGGACGATGATTTCCACGTGAAGTCCACTTCGCCGACCATCGACGCAGGCGATCCCAACTCCTCGTTCATCTCCGAGCCGCTGCCCAACGGGGCACGGATCAATCAGGGCAACTACGGCAACACGAAAGAGGCCGCCGCCAGCGCGCCGCAATTCGTCCAGATACTTCTCCCCAATGGCCTGGAGCGCGTTGACGCCGGGACGCAGCTTGCCGTGAAGTGGCGGTCCTCGGGTCTCACGCAAAACACGTACTTCGGACTGCTGAACCTGGGCGGCGCGGACACCGGCGATTGGAAGACGATCCCCGTCGCGTACGCCGTCAGCGCTCCCAATTTCAACAGCTTCAGCACCGCGGTCGATACCTCGCTGGTTCCCAATCCGGCGCCCCAGTCGGTTTACACCAGTTATACGTACGCCAACAACGGACCGGGCAGCATCCTTTCGTATTCCATCCCGGTCTCGGATGGCAGTTACGACCTTCGTTTCCACTGGATCGAACCGGCAACCAACGTCGGCGTCGGCGATCGACTCTTCGACATCCGCATCAACGGCACGATCGTGAAATCCAACGTCGACGTGCGCGCCCTCGCCGGAACCTTCTACAAGGCCGTCGCGCTCTCGTTCCCGGGCGTCGCCACCGCCGGCTCGGGCCTGCTGGTCGAGTTGATCAGCAAGACGGTGAACCCCGCCCTCCTCTGCGGCCTGGAGATCACCGCCGCCAACCCCGGCGGCGTCACCGGCCCCACCGCCAATCTCGATTACTCCACCAACGGCGGGCAGACCTGGGTCAACATCGCCACCAACCAGCCGATGGACCTGCTCGGTCGCGGCACGTTCAACTGGACCGTCCCCAATACCCCGTCGACCAACGTCCTGGTCCGCGTGCGCGCCAACACCGGCAGCCAGCCGAGCGACGTCTCCGACGCCCCGTTCACCATCAATTCCCTCACCCACGACTTCTACATCGACCCCGCCGGCGACAACGCGAATTCCGGCCGCTCGCCCGACGCCCCGATGGCCTCGCTGGCGGCGATCCTGGCGACGTACGACTTCGGCCCCGGCGACGTCATCCACGTCGCCGCCGGAACCTACAACCTCGTCAACACGATCGCCATCGACGTGCAGGATAGTGGAGTGTTGATCCAGGGTCCCGCCATCGGCGGCGCACCCGCGATCTTCAACCGCGGTAACACCAGTTCACCCGTCTTCGTCTTCAACGGTCCCGACGACGTCACCCTGGACCGCCTGTCAATCACCGGCGGCAATTACGGCGTCTATAGCAATTTCGGCGGCGACATCAGCGACCGCATCACCCTGTCGAACCTCGACGTCTACGGCAACAGCGCCGAAGGCATCTACTGCTACGGATTCGGTTCCACCGGCTGGACGATCACCAACAACCGGATCCACGACAACGATCAGGGGATGGAGATCAATTACACCTCCAACCTGCTGATCACCGGAAACCAGGTCTACAACCACCGCGTCCGCAGCATCAACCTGACTTCCTTCGGCGGCACGGTCTCGGGCAACCTCGTCTTCAACAACGGCTACGGTATCGAGGCGTTTTCCCGCGACGGACAGAACCCCGCCGCCGCCGTTCTGGTCTCCGGCAACACCGCCTACAACAACGGCTTCGGCATCAGCATCACCAGCAACGTCGTCGCCGAATTCAACACCGTTTACGGCAACGCCGGCACCGGCTACGGTTTTAACCTCAACGGCGGCATCGTCCGCAACAACGTCTCCTACGGGAACGGCTACGGCATCCTCGGCACCGGACAGGTTCTGAATAACACCTTCTTCAACAACTCCATCGCCGGCATTTACACCGTCGGTGACAACGCGCAGATCGTCGGCAACACCAGCTTCAACAACCCGGTCGGCATCGAGGTCACCAACGGCTACGGCGGATCGTCCGTGCGCAACAATCTCGTCTACAACAACGGCGTCGCCGGCATCGCCATCCACAACGGCACCGGCTCCGACGTCACCAACAACACGATCTACCAGCCCGCCGGCGACGGCATCCGCCTCGACGCCCCCTTCAGCCCCGTCACCAGCGCATCCATTCAGAACAACATCGTCCAGGTCGGCGCGGGCGTCGCGCTCAACGTCGCCGCCAACTGCGGGGTCGGCCTCGTCAGCGACTACAACAACTTCTACACCACCGGCGGCGCCCGCTTCGGCCGCTTCGGCACGACCGACTTCGCCACCCGCGCCCAGTGGTTCCTCGAGTTCGGCTACGACCGGCACTCGATCTCCGCCGACCCGCGCTTCGCCGACCCCGACGGCGCGGATAACAAGCTCGGCTTCAACACGCTGGGCCTGGTCGCATCCTATTACAACAACGAAACCTTCAGCGGCGCACCCGTCTTGCAGCGCGTCGAATCGCAGATCAATAACGTCCCCGGTTACGGCGCCCCCGCCCCCGGCGTCAACGTCGACCACTTCTCCGTCCGTTACGACGGATACGTTTACATCCCCGCCGACGGCCAGTGGACCTTCTCCGGCGCCGCCGACGACGGCCAGCGCCTCTACCTCGACAACAACGCCACACCCCTGATCGATCACCTCGTCTACACCGACGGCGCGGAAGTCAACGCCACCACGACGCTCACCGCCGGTTGGCACGCCATCCGTTACGAATGGGTCGACGTCGTCAACTATGCGCTTGCCACCCTTAAGTTCGCCGGCCCCGGCACGCCCAAGCAGTTCATCGTCGGCGCCAGCTTCAGCCAAATCGCCGGCGCGCCCTCCGCCGCCACCGACGATAACTTCCATCTCCTTCCCGCCTCCCCGTCGATCGACACCGGCAACCCCGCCTCCGCCTTCAATCTCGAGCCCGCCTTCAACGGCGGCCGCATCAACCAGGGTTACGAAGGCAATACGCCTGCGGCCACGACCTCGGCGCCTCAGGTCGCGCAGGTCGTCTCCCCGAACGGTTCCGACAAGTTGATCGTCGGCAAGTCCTACGCCATTAACTTCCGCCTGGCCGGCATCCCCACCGCCAGTCCGACGGCAAGCCTCTTCGTGTCACTGGACAATGGGGCGAATTGGACGTCGATCGCCACCGCCGTGCCGGTCAACGCCGCCGGTCTGGGCACTTACAACTGGACCCCCTCGTCGACGACCGTGGGCAACACGGCGCTCATCCGCGTCGTCGCCGAGCAGGGGAGTGGTGTCGGCGACGCCAGCGACGGCCCCTTCCTCATCACCAACGCCGGTCACGATTATTACGTCAACGACAACTCCACCGCGGGCGACACGCTGACGACCGCCGTCGGCGACAACGCCAACTCCGGCAAGTCCCCCGACCGCCCGATGGCCAGCCTCTACGCCCTCCTCCAGCAATACGATCTCGACGCCGGCGACACCATCCACGTCGATAACGGCGCCTACCTCTCCCTGCGCGACATCGTGATGCTCCCCGACGACTCCGGCGTCCGCATTCAGGGCCCCGCCACCGGCGCCGCCGTCCTCGACCGCGGCATCACCACCGACAACTACTTCCTCTTCGACTTCGCCGGCGCCGACGACGTCACCCTCGACCGCCTGACCATGGTCGGCGGCAACATCACCGTCCGCCTCTACTACAACGCCGACAGCGACCGCGTCACCGTCAGCAACTCGGAGATTTACAACTCCGCCTACCGCGGCATCTTCGTCGGGCCGACCAACGACGACCCCGTCATCAGCAACAACAAGATTCACGACATCTCGATTTTCGCCCCGGGCGGGATCGAGTTGGCCAGCGTGCCCCACGCGACGATCACCGGCAACACAGTCTTCAACATCCCCGGCAACGGCATCATCGTCTACGGCGGCAGCACCGCCAGCCCGCCCGTCATCTCCGGCAACACCGTCTTCGGCACCACCACCGGAATCAACACCGGCGCCGCATTCGTCTCGAACAACACCACCCGCAACAACACCACCGGCATCTACCTCGACGGCGGGTTCGCCACCGCGATTAACAACCTGGTCTACGCCAATCAAACCGGTGTTGCGACCGGCACGGCGTTCGGGCCGCCCGTCGTGGACGCCAACCGTATCTACAACAATGCGGCCACCGGCGTCGCGGCGCGGGGCGCGGCGATCGTCCGCAACAACCGCATCTACTCCAACGCCGTCGGCATCACCGGCGACGTAGCCTTCGGCGGGCAGATCGCGTCGAACCTGATCTACGCCAATACCAACCAGGGCATCTTCTTTACCAGCGCCAACGGCGCGCGGATCGTCAATAACACCGTCTACCAGCCCGTCGGCGATGCCGTGCGCCTCACTGGCGCGCCGAGCACCACCCTCCGTAACAACATCCTCTTCGTCCAGGCCGGCGCCGACGTCTACGTCGCCCCCGACAGCCAAGCCGGCTTCTCGTCGGATTACAACCTGCTGACGCGCGGTCCCGGCGGGGCGGCCTCGACCGGGTACTGGGGCGGGGCGCTCCAGGCGTCGCTGGCGGCGTGGCAGGCCGCCAGCAGCCAGGACGCGCACGCCAGCGCCGCCGACCCGCTCTTCGTCGACGTCGACGGCGCCGACAACGTCCTCGGCTACAACACCGCCGGCGCCGGCTACGACGGCGGCACCGACGACAACTTCTACCTCGGCAAGTCCTCCCCCGCGATCGACGCCGGCGATTCCTGGTCCGCCCCCCGCGCCGACGCCGACGGCCGACCCAGTCCCGCCAACGACCCGTCCGTTCCCAACACCGGCGCGCCGGAGTATTTCCCCGCCGGCGCCGGCAGCAGCGCCTTTACCTCGACCGGCACGGCCCAGAACTTCCGCACCACCGGCTCCTACTTCACCCTAAACCTCCCGTTCACCTTCCCGTTCTACGGCGTCAACTACACCAGCCTGGGAATCGGCAACACCGGCCTCATCCGCCTGGGCGGCGTGAGCACACTCCTCTACGACGGCGACAACACCACCGCCAAGCTCATCGACCCCGCCGCCGGCCCGCAGATCGCCGGCCTGTGGGACCATCTGGTCACCAGCGGCGCGGGCAACGACGTGTTCGTCGAATCCAACACGACCGACCCGATCAAGTGGACTAAGATCCGCTGGAACGCCACCAACGCCGACAACAATACCGGCGTCCAGTTCGCCGTCGTCCTCTTCGCCGACGGCAAGATCCGCTTCGACTACGGACCGGGCAACACCGGCCTGTCGCCAACGGTCGGCATCTCGTCCGGCAACGGCACCGCCTGGCAGACGCTCCCGGACTACGAAGGAGCCGCGACGCTCGCCAACGCCACCTCCGTGCTCTGGTCGCTGGCGGCGGGCTTCCACGACATCGGCGCCTTCGAGTTCGGCGGCAACTCCGCCGACGCCACACCCCCCACGATCCAGACGACCTCCCCCGCCGGCTCGGTCAGCGTGCCCACGACCAACCGCCTGACCGTCACGCTCTCCGAGGCGATCAACTCGACCGACGCGCTGAACCCCGCCAACTACCAACTCCGCTGGGCCGGCCCCAACGGGATCTTTGGCGACGGCGACGACGCCATCATTCCCGTCACGCCGGCGTACACCGCCAATTCCACGAGTGTCACCCTCAACCTCCCCGCCTACCTCAAGACCGGCCAATACCGCCTCACCGTCTTCGGCTCGGGCGGCGCGGGGCAGACGATCCGCGACCTGGCCGGCAACCGCCTCGACGGCGACGCCAACGGCTCGGCCGGTGGGGACTTCACCTCCACCTTCAACGTCGTCGCCCCGGCGGTCGTCACCGCCGGGCCCGGCGGGACGACGTTCGATTACGCCGCCCCGTCGCAGCAGATCCGAATCAAGTTCAACACCGACGTCGGCGCCGCGCTCGCCGCCGGGGCGCTGGTCGTCACCGGCCCGACCGGCGTCGTCCCCCCCTCCAAGTTCATCTTCACTTACGACCCGCAGACCTTCACCGCGACTTGGACCGTCACCGGCTTTACGCGCAACCAGCTCCCCGACGGCAACTATCACGCCACCCTCGCCGCCGCCAATGTCACCGACGCCGCCGGCAACCCGATGGCCGCCAGCTTCGCCCTCGACTTCTTCGCCCTCGCCGGCGACGCCAACCACGACCGCTCCGTCGACTTCACCGACCTCGTCGCCCTGGCCCAGAACTACAACGTCGCCGTCGGCCGCACCTGGGCCACCGGCGACTTCACCGGTGACGGCGCCACCGACTTCAACGACCTCGTCATCCTCGCACAGCACTACAACACCAGCCTCCCCGCCGCCGCCGCGTCCGCCCCGATCGCCCTCGCCGGCGCGCCCATGCCCTCACTGGCGTCCGTGATGTCGCAACGGACGGTGGCGGCGGCGGACACGCCCGCATCGAAATCGGCGTCCAAACCCCAGAAGAAACCCGCCGCGCAATTGAAGCCAGTGCTGAAGGCGAACGTGCGGCAGCAGCAGCAGCCGCCGCCGCCGCCGCCGCGCGCGGCCTCCGGTCGTCCCACGCCCTTCAGTTCGACCAAGATCAGTCGGAAGAAACTCATTGACGATCTCATTTGAGCGGGCGGTGGCGGTTTGAATCTTTGCCGGCCCGCGGGTAGCGTCGATCCCCATGCGAATCCATCGCGGCCGCTCGTCCCTCGCACTCTGCGTCGCCCTCATTTTCGGCGTCGTCGCCGCGCCGGCCCGCGCGTGGAATTCCACCGGCCACCAGGTCGTCGCCGAGATCGCCTGGCGAAACATGAAACCCGCCGTCCGCGCCAAGGTCCTCGACCTGCTCAAGCAACACCCGCACTTCGCCCGACGCCTCGAACCGACCGAGCCCGCGAACTCCGAGCCCACCGATTACGCCCTCCGCGTCTTCGCCCGCGCCGCCACCTGGCCCGACCTCATGCGTTCGGGCCGCCCCGACGAGCGCGAGTACCACCACGCTAACTGGCACTACATCGACTTCCCCGTCATCCCCGAAGGCGTCGACCGCAGTACCTTGGAACTCGAACCGACGGACGAGAAACTCGAACCCGGCAAGCCGCCCGCCAACATTCTCCAGGCCCTCCAGTGGGCCACCGAGCGCCTCCAAAACGCCGACGCGCCCCTTCCCGAGAAAGCCGTCGCCCTCGCCTGGCTCGAGCACCTCGTCGGCGACATCCACCAGCCCCTCCACGCCGCCGCCCTCTTCAGCGCCGACTACCCCAAGGGCGACCGCGGCGGCAACCTCTTCACCGTCAAGTATCACGGCAACGTCGTCAACCTCCACGCCTTCTGGGACGATCTGCTCGGCGGCTACATGGCCCCCCGCCTCGTGGACGCCGTCGCCGACAAGACCATCGAGAAGTACCCCCGCGCGTCGCTGGAGAAGCAACTCGCCGTTACCAAGTACGCCGACTGGGCCCAGGAGAGTTTCACCATCGCCCGCGACCTCGTCTACGCCGGCACGAAACTGAAAGGCGTCACCCGCGACGCCAGTGTCGCCGACAAGGGCGCCACCACGCCCGAGCTTCCAGAAAAATACGACGAGACCGCCCGCGACACTGCCGCCCGCCAGGCCGCCCTCGCCGGCTACCGCCTGGCCGATTTACTCAACCACCTCTTCGAATAGCGGTTTCGGCAACCCGCGAAAAAGTTTTCGACACCCGTTGACTCCTAATTGGATGTGCCTAAAAGAGGTATATCCCCGGCGCGGGCCATGTCTGGCCGGGGCGTCCGAGTCAGGGTTTAATCGGCCGCCGTCCTTCCCGAGTGTGGCGGCCAAGAATCAGGTTCGACGGCTCTCACCGACCCCGGCCGTCGATTCCGGGCGCGAAGTCAGCGCCATGAATTGCCGCACGCGTCCCTCGCCGGACGATGCGCAGTTCACCCCCGACCGTCCGGCTTACGTATCGCCGGTTCGGACCGTATTCCCAGTCGTAAATCCCATTTGTGTCCGGTCGCGCGGTGCAGCCCGCCGTCTGACCGTACCTTGGCGGCCGAGCTCGCCCGGAAGGATGTAATGTTCCGTCTCTTATCGACGCTCAAGAATCGGTTTCGTCGTCGCCGCTCTCCCAAAGTCGCCGCCGCCGCCCGCGCCGCCGTCGAGGCCATGGAAGACCGCCTCCTCCTCGCCGGCGACGGCCTCGCCGCCACCTACTTCGACAACGCCAACCTCACCGGCACGTCCGTCTCCCGCGTCGACGCCACCGTCAATTTCGACTGGGCCGGCAACTCCCCGAGCGCCGCCATCGGTGCCGACACCTTCTCCGCCCGCTGGACCGGAAAAGTCCAGGCCCAGAAGTCCGAAACCTACACCTTCTACACCACCAGCGACGACGGCGTCCGCGTCTGGATCGACGGCAAGCAAATCATCAACGACTGGTCCGTCCACGCCCCCCGCGAAGACAAAGCCTCCGTCGCGCTCACGGCCGGCAAGTCCTACGACATCAAGGTCGAATACTACGACGACCAGTACGGCGCCGTCATGAAGCTCCTCTGGAGCAGCCCCTCCACCGCCAAGCAGGTCATCCCACAAAGCCAGCTCTTCTCCGCCACCGCCGTCACCGCCCCCACCCCCACGCCCGCCCCGGCTGTCGGCGCCGGCAACGGCCTCCTCGCCACCTACTTCGACAACGCCGACTTCACCGGCAAAACCGTCAGCCGCACCGACAAGACCGTCGATTTCAACTGGGTCGGCGGCTCGCCCGATTCCTCGATCGGCGTGGACACCTTCTCCGCCCGCTGGACCGGCCAGATCCTCGCCCAGAAAACCGAGGACTACACCTTCTACACCCAGAGCGACGACGGCGTCCGCCTCTGGGTCAACGGCGTCAAACTCATCGACAACTGGACCCAGCACGCCCCCGTCGAGAACAGCGGAAAAATCCACCTCGAGGCCGGCAAGAAGTACGACGTCAAGCTCGAATACTACGAACAGGCCTACGGCGCGGTCATCCAACTCAAGTGGGCCAGCCCCACCACCGCCAAGCAGATCGTCCCCCAATCGCAGCTCTTCTCCACCTCGCCCGTCCCCCCGTCCGACAGCGGTCCGACACCGGTGCCGCCGCCGCCGCCGCCGCCGGTGACGAGCCCCGGCATCACCACCATCCACGGCCTGCTCGGCACCTACTACGATCACGTCGATTTCACCGGCAACTCCGTCGCCCGCTACGACGCCTCCCTCCAGTTCGACTGGGGCACGTCCTCGCCCCACGCGGTGATCGGCCGCGACACCTGGGCCGCCCGCTGGACCGGCCAGATCGTCGGCAACAAGACCGAAGCCCACACCTTCTACCTCGCCAGCGACGGCGGCGCGCGCCTCTACATCGACGGCAAGCTCGTCATCAACGACTGGACCAACCACGACAAGCGCGAAGCCGTCGGCACCGTCAACCTCACCGCCGGCCGCCACGACATCCGCGTCGAATACTTCGTCCAGACCGGCAGCGCGCTGGCCCAGCTTCGCTGGAGCACGCCGACGATCGCCAAGCAGTTCGTCCCCTCCGCCAACCTCTACGCCGCCGCCCCGCCCACGCTCAACCTCCCGGTCCCGCCGGTCACGCCCTTCACCGGCTACAAGACTTTCAGCACCTCGCAGGTCAACTTCCGCCCCGGCAGCGCCACCGACAAGCAGCTCACCGTGGACGGCTACCGCATCTCCAAGATCCCGATCGACAACAAGGGCCTGAACATCGCCGTCACCGACCTCGTGCCCGGCCAAAAGGCGTTCGCGTATAACAACATCACCATCCGCAACACCGAGATCTCCGACATCTACCGCACGCCCGGCTACCACAACGACTTCATCCGCATCGCCGGCGCCGCCGGCCGCCAGGACGTGCCGATGAACGTCACCCTGGAGAACATCAAGATCCACGACGGCCAGGCGATCCCGGTCCTGATCACCGACGGCGATTACGACACGATCGTCATCCGCAACGTCCAACTCACCAACGTCACCGTCGCCCAGGTGCAGATCAACTGCCAGAACGTCGGCTCGGTGAAGCGCGTCATCGTCGAGAACTGCCCGGGTTTGAGCGTCGCCCTGGTCGGCCGCGCCGGCAGCATCGGCGAGTGCTACGTCCGCAACAGCCCCGACGCCCGCGTCTCCGACAGCCTCAACCAGCAGGGGACGTTCAGCGGCGTGAAGATGACGGTCCTGCCA
>Ga0207674_10009114_pt1 | contig 11390 bp, 14 predicted proteins | sample KBSCornC72_FD_184303 | JGI IMG/M metagenome (GOLD analysis project Ga0207674, IMG submission 184303) | Corn rhizosphere microbial communities from Kellogg Biological Station, Michigan, USA - KBS Corn C7-2 (SPAdes) (version 2) | ecosystem: Host-associated > Plants > Roots > Rhizosphere > Soil ... | reverse complement strand
CTGGTGGAATACAAGTACGTCGCCGAGGTGCTCGCCGAGAGCCAGCGCCTGGGGGTCTCCAAGCTCGGCATGGTGGGTAACGAGCAGTTCATCAAGTGAACCACACGCCACGCCCGACCGTTATCGCAGCATGAACATCTCGAACGTCCGCATGATTCCTAGTTCACGGCCGACACGGCTGATCGCCTCGCTGGTCACCGCCGTCGTGATCGCCGTGCTCGCCGGCCACTCGCACGCGCAAAGCGGGCTGCGGCCCGAAGTCGGCAAGCCTCTGCAGGCGGCTCAGGACCTGATCAAGTCCGGCAAGTACCGCGAGGCGCTTGCCAAGGTTCGCGAAGCCGACGCCGTCGGCGGCAAGACCGCGAACGAAAACATGACGATCGAGCGCATGCGCCTGGCTGCGGCCTCCGGCGCGGGTGACGCCGACACGGCGGCGAAAGCCTTCGAGACCGTCGGCGGCAGCGTCGGCGGTGCCGACAAGCTGCGCATGATCGAGTCGATCGCCGGCACGTACTACCGAGCCAAGGAATACGCGAAGGCGATGCAGTGGTACCAGCGCTACTTCAAGGAAGGCGGCACGAGCGGTGCCAACCGCACGCTGCTGATCCAGACGCAGTACCTGTCGGGCGACTACGCCGGCGCGTCGAAGGAGTTGATGGTCGAGATCCAGGGCGCCGAGCGCAGCGGCGCAACGCCGGCCGAAGACCGCATCAACCTGCTGATGAACGCGGCCATCAAGCAGAAGGACATCGCAGGCGAAACCTTCGCACTCGAGCGGCTGGTCAGCTACTACCCGAAGAAGGAGTACTGGGTCACGCTGCTCAATCGCCTGCAGCGCAAGCCGAATTTCTCGGATCGTCTCTCGCTCGACACGTACCGGTTGTCGCTCGCCACCGGCAGCATGACCGCCGGCAACGACTTCTCCGAGATGGCGCAGCTCGCGCTGCAAGCGGGCTCGACGGCCGAGGCCAAGCAGGTCGTCGAGAAGGGCTTCGCGAGCGGCGCACTGGGCACCGGGCCGGAAGCCGAACGCCACAAGCGGCTGCGTGACCTCGTCAACAAGAAAGTCGAGGAAGCGAAGAAGACCCAAGCCGACGACGAGAAGCAGGCGCTCGCGGCGAAGGACGGCAACGAGTTGCTGACGATCGGCATGAACCAGGTCTTCGACGGGCAGAAGGCCAAGGGCGTGCAGCTGATGCAGCAAGGCATCGCCAAGGGCGGTCTGAAGCGCGCCGAAGACGCGAAGCTGCACCTCGGCATCGCGCAACTGCTCGCGGGCGACAACGCGAAGGCCCAGAGCACGTTCAAGGGCGTTGTCGGCGCGGATGGGACGAGTGATCTCGCGCGTCTGTGGTCGCTGTACGCGCGGCGCGGCAAGGCCTGACGGGCAGGTTGCCCAAACAAAAGCCGCCGCGGTCGCGAGACCCGGCGGCTTTGTCTTGTCTGGCTTACTTCGGTGCGAGGCGGATCGCGCCGTCGAGGCGGATCACTTCGCCATTCAGCATCTCGTTCGTGACGATCTGATGCACGAGCTTCGCGTAGTCGGCAGGGGTGCCGAGCCGACTCGGGAACGGCACGCTCGCTGCCAGTGCGTCCTGCACTTCCTTGGGCATCGTGAACAACATCGGCGTACCGAAGATGCCCGGCGCGATCGTCATGTTGCGGATGCCGTTGCGCGCGAGGTCGCGCGCGATCGGCAAGGTCATTCCAACGACACCGCCCTTGGACGCCGAATAGGCGGCCTGGCCGATCTGACCGTCGTAGGCGGCGACGCTGGCGGTCGAGATCAGCACGCCGCGTTCGCCGGTCGGCTCGGGCTCGTTCTTGCACATCGCCTCGGCGGCCAGGCGGATCATGTTGAAGCTGCCGACCAGGTTGACGTTGATCACCTTCGCGAACACATGCAGCGCGTGCGCGCCTTCCTTGCCGACCGTCTTCACCGCCGGCGCGATGCCTGCGCAATTGACGAGGCCCATCAGCTTGCCGATCGACAGCGCCTTCGCGACGACCGCTTGGCCGTCGCTCTCCTGGCTCACGTCGCACTTGACGAACGCGCCGCCGAGTTCGCCCGCGAGCGCTTCGCCCTTGTCGGCCTGAAGATCGGCGATCACGACCTTGCCGCCATTGGCTGCCAACATGCGTGCCGTGCCTTCACCGAGACCCGAAGCGCCGCCGGTGACGATGAATACCTTGCCTGCGATGTCCATGGTCAGCTCAGCGCAGCGAGCGCCCGAGTGGTGATTTCGTCGACGCTTCCCATGCCGCTGATCTTGCTGCAGCGCGGGGCCTGCGGGTCGCCGTTCGCCGCCCAGGCGGCGTAGTAGCCGATCAAGGGTTCGGTCTCGGCGTGGTACTTCTGAAGCCGCGTGTTGACCTTCTCGAGCGTGTCGTCGGCGCGTTGTTCGAGCGGCTCGCCGGTCACGTCGTCGCGACCCTCGACCTTGGGCGGGTTGTACTTGACGTGATAGACGCGACCCGAAGCCACGTGCACCCTGCGGCCAGTGACGCGCTCGCGAACGACGTCGTCGGGCACTTCGATCTCGATCACCGCATCGAGGCGCACGTTGGCGGCTCTCATTGCGTCGGCCTGCGGAATCGTGCGCGGGAAGCCATCGAACAGGAACCCGTTCGCGCAGTCGGGCTGGGCGATCCGTTCCTTGACCATGCCGATGATGATGTCGTCACCGACCAGGCCGCCGCTGTCCATGACCTGCTTCGCCGCAAGGCCCAGCGGCGTACCGGCGCGCACGGCGGAGCGCAGCATGTCGCCGGTCGAGATCTGCGGGATCGCGAATTTCCTGCAGATGAATGCTGCCTGCGTGCCTTTGCCGGCGCCGGGCGCGCCCAGCAGGATCAATCTCATAGGTGTCTGCCTCGTTCTGTCGTGTTCTGCGAACGAGCGCCGAGGGGGCTTTCCACCCCGTCGACGCTCGCACTTTCAGATCGAGAATACCACGCACGCCGGGCCCTTCGGCCCGGTCAGCCGAACAGCGCGCGGACCCGAATCAGGTCGTCGGGCGTGTCGACGCCCGGGCCGGGACGCGTGTCGCTGACATGAACAGCGATGCGTTCGCCATGCCACAACACGCGCAGCTGTTCGAGTGCCTCGATCGCCTCGAGCGGGCTCGCCGCCAGGCTCGGAAAGCGGCGCAGGAAGCCTGCGTGGTATCCATAGATGCCGATGTGGCGCAGCGGCGCCGGGCTCGGCAAGGTGTCAGCGCCGCGCGCCCGTGCATCGCGTGCCCAGGGGATCGATGCGCGCGAGAAGTACAGCGCCCGACCGGCGGCATCGAGCACCACCTTGACGACGTTCGGATTGTCCATCTCGGCCGGACTGTCGATCGCATGCGCCGCCGTGCTCATCACGCAATCGGTGCGTTCGGCGAGCAACGCGGCGCAGGCATCGATCAGGCCGGGATCGATCAGTGGCTCGTCGCCCTGGACGTTGACGACCGTGTCGTCGCCGTCGAGCCCGAGCAGCACGCAGGCTTCCGCGAGCCGATCGCTGCCAGTCGCATGATCGTCGCGCGTCAGCAGCGCTTGCACGCCGTGTTCGCGGCATGCGGCGACGATGTCCGCGTGGTCGGCCGCGACGACGACGGCATGCGCACCCGATTGATTGGCGCGCTGCGCGACCCGCACGATCATCGGCACGCCGCCGAGGTCGGCCAGCGGCTTGTTCGGCAGCCGCGTCGATGCGAGGCGCGCCGGCACGAGCACCGTGAAACGCATCGGCACCTCGCTCATGCAGCGACGTCGGCGGGCGGCGAGTTCGGGTCGAGCGAGCGTGCTTCGTTCTCGAGCATCACCGGGATGCCGTCGCGAACCGGGAAGGCCAGCGCATCGGCGCGGCACACCAGTTCCTGGCTTTCGTGCTGCGGTGGTCTCCAGTGCTCCAGAGGGCCTTTGCAGATCGGGCAGACCAGCAGGTCGAGAAGGCGCGTTTCCATGGTCGAGGTTCCTGGCTCAGCGCGTGCCGCGTCTGGCTGACGGCGGCAGATGCGCGAGCAATGCGGCTTCGAACGAAGCCGGCAACGTGAAGTCTAGCGTTGCCACCCACACGCGGGTCGACCCGACTCGCGCCGGGTCGAGCTTGACGGCGTCCTTCTCGGTGACCAGCACGTCCGGCGTGTCGGCGGGCCAGGGCAGGGTCTTGAAGTCATGGTGATCGGGCAGCGGACACTTTTCGATCGACAAGCCGCGGTCACGCAGCATCGCGAAGAAACGCTGCGGTTGCGCCATGCCGGCGGCAGCGAGGATCGGAGGGTGCGCTTCGCGTTGCATGACGGCCAACGCCGCGAGCGATGGCGCGGCGCCGCGTCGCCAGTCGTTCAGCAGCGCGATGCCGGCGAGCGAACGTGCCGCGAGATCGCCCTTCAGGCGGGTGGTCCGGCGCTTCGCGTTGTACAGGACGAGACTGTGTGGCGGCGTACGTTTCGGCAGCGGTTCGCGCAACGGCCCGGCAGGGAGCAGCCAGCCGTTGCCGACACCTCGTTCGTCGAACACCAGCACCTGCAACGTGCGCCCGAGGCGATGGTGCTGCAGGCCGTCGTCGCAGACGATCACATCGATCTCGGGATCCACGCTTAGCAGGAACTCTGCTGTCGCGACGCGATCGCGCCCGACCGCGACCGGCGCCTTGGTGCGGCGGCGGATCAGCAGTGGCTCGTCACCGGCTTGCGCCGCCGGCGTGTCGTCGTCGACTGCCTGCACCGAGTCGTCGCGCCGTCCATAGCCGCGCGACACGACCCCGGGCGTGAATCCGCGGCGCTGCAGCATCTGCACGATCGCGATCACGGTCGGCGTCTTGCCGGCACCGCCGACGATCAGGTTGCCGACGATGATCACCGGCACGCCGACGTTCTCGACCGGCAGTCGACCGGAGGCGTAAAGCGCGCGGCGAACTCGCACGACCGCACCGAACAACAGCGAGAGCGGCCACAGCACAAGCGCGAGCGGCCCGCGCGTCAGCCATGCGCGTTGCAGCCGGCGTGACCAGTCGCGTGCCACGTCGCGTTTGTCCGGCTCGCTTCGAATCGGGGATCGGGCGTCAGCCGCCCGAGGTCTGGGTCGCGAAGGTCAGGCGCGGCAGCCCGGCGCGGCGCGCAGCGTCCATCACGTTGACGACGCTCTGGTGCGCGGCCGTCGCATCGGCGGAGACGATCACGATCATCTCGCTCGAACCCGCCGCCGCGGCCGCCAGTTCGGCCGCCAGGGCCTCGACGCTGCGCCCGTCGACCGGCTTGCGGTTCACCGCGTAACGGCCGTCGGCGGCGACCGCGACGATGATTTCGTGCGGCCGGTCGCGCGCGCGCTCGGCATCGGCGACCGGCAGCGTGATCTGGAGTTCGGTGAACTTCGAGTACGTCGTCGACAGCATCAGGAAGATCAGAACGACCAGCAGCACGTCGATGAACGGGATCAGGTTGATCTCCGGGTCCTCCGGCCGCGGTTTGCGAAAGTTCAGCGACATCGCAGCCTCAGCCGGGGTGCCCGACGCGCGGCGATGCGAAGCGCATCAGGTGCGGCACGAGTCGGTCGCAGGCCTGCTCCATGTCGAGCGTGTAGGCGTCGACCAGGCCGCGGAAGTAGCGATAGAACATCAGCGAGGGGATCGCGATCATCAGCCCGAACGCCGTGTTGTACAGCGCGACCGAGATGCCGTGCGCGAGCAACGCCGGGTTGTTGCCGCCCGTCGGCGCCTGCGAGCCGAAGATCTCGATCATGCCGATCACGGTGCCCATCAGACCGAGCAGCGGTGCGGCCGATGCGATGGTGCCGAGCGTGTTCAGGTAGCGCTCGAGCCGGTGCACTGCTGCGCGACCAGCCGACTCGAACACGCCTCGCAAGGCCGTTTCGTTGATTCGCGGATCGCCAACGACCGCCCGCAGTCCCGATGCGAGCACCGTACCGAGCACCGAGTTGTCTGCGAGCTTGTTGACGACGTCGGCGGCGGGCAAGTGGGCTCGCGTCACGGAGATCACCTCGTCGAGCAGGCGCGGCGGTGCGACACGCGCGACGCGCAGGCTGGACAGCCGTTCGATGATCAGCGCGACCGCGCCAATCGAGCACAAGAGAAGTGGCCAGATCGGCCAGCCTGCGGCTTGTATGATCGAAAACAATCGTGCCCTTTCAGTGGTGCCGCGGATCTTGAAGTCGCGCGATTATGGCGTGAAGCCCGGCCGGTCCGGCGCCTTCGCGCGTTGCTTGCGGCGCGTTTTCCACATCCGCCGTCGAGACCCCCGAGCCCCCTTGATCGGACCATCCACCACATCTGTGGACAACTTTGTGGGCAACTGGTGGTTCAACGTGCCAGGGTGGCGAAATTGCTGGGCTCGGCGTAGATTGCTCAAAGTTTAGGCATGAAAAAAGCATTTGAAATCAACGCGTTATACGGACATGACGAGACTGTGACAGGCAACTCGCCGCGCCAGCCCAGGTCCGGCGCGGTTGTGGAGTTCTCGACCCGCGCCGGCATTGGGCTTGCGCGTGATTGAGCCTGGCCTGGGCAGGCCGCGGGGGGCGGTCCGCGGGGTCGCCGAACTGGTGCGCGAGGTCGGCGAAACGCTCGCCGCACGCTTCGGCGCGACCACTGTGCGTGGCGAGATCAGCGGCCTTTCACGCGCCGCGAGCGGCCACTGCTACTTCGGCCTGAAGGACGCCGATGGCGAATCCGCCATGCTGCGCTGCGCGATGTTCCGGCGCGCGGCGAGCCTGGTCGACTTCGTGCCGGCCGACGGCCAATTGGTCGAGGTGCGCGGGCGGGTCGGCGTCTACGAACCGCGCGGCGAACTGCAGTTCGTCGTCGAGGCGATGCAGCGCTCCGGCGCCGGCGCATTGTTCGAGCGCTTCCTGCGGCTCAAGGCCATGCTCGAGGCGCAAGGCCTGTTCGATGACGCGCGCAAGCGGCCGATCGCCGCATTCGCGTGCAGGATCGGTGTCGTGACTTCGCTCGGCGGCGCCGCGCTGCATGACGTGCTGACGGCGCTGCAGCGACGCGCGCCGCAGGTGCGCGTCGTGGTCTATCCGAGCCTCGTGCAAGGCGCCGATGCGCCCGCGGCGCTGTGCGCGGCGATCGCGCTCGCGAGCCGGCGCGCCGAGGTCGACACGCTGATCGTCTGCCGCGGCGGCGGTTCGCTCGAGGACCTTTGGGCCTTCAACGATGAACGCGTCGTGCGCGCGATCGTTGCGGCGTCGATGCCGGTCATCTGCGGTGTCGGGCACGAAACCGATGTCACGCTCGCTGACCTCGCGGCCGACCTGCGCGCGCCGACACCGACCGCCGCGGCCGAACTGGCGGCGCCGCTGCGCGAGGCATGCGTCGACCAGCTTGCCGGACTCGCGCAGGCGATGAGCGCGCGGCTGCATCGCGTACTCGACGATCACGCTCAGTCGCTCGACCGGGCAGCGATGCGTCTGCTTCGCCCCAGCCAGGGCGTGCATCAGCAAGGACGCCGCCTGGCGCTGCTTGCGCAGCGTCTGCGTGGCGCGATGCATCGGCCGCTCGAGCAGCATGGCGCCGAGCGCCCGCGCATCGAAGGGCACCTGCGCCGCGCAGCGGCGCTGTCGCTCGCGCTGCAGCGCCAACGCGCGAGCGGGCTCGCCGGGCGGCTGCAGGCGCTGGATCCGGCACAGGTTCTGCGGCGCGGTTTTGCGTGGGTCACCGACGAGTCGGGACGCGCGGTCGTCTCGGTGCGGCAAATGCAGGTCGGTGCGCATCTGCAAGCGGTCCTCGCCGACGGCACGGCCGCCGTCACGGTCACGGGCCTCGCACCCTCGGGTAGCGATTCGTTGCAGCGGCAACCGGAATAGACGCCGCCGTTCGGCCGCTGCATGGGCATCGCAAGCTGCCTACAATGACCGCGAAAATCCCGCAACTCTCGAACGAGGACGAACACCATGGAACACAAGCTGCCGCCGTTGCCGTATGCACAAGACGCGCTCGCACCGCATCTGAGCAAGGAGACCCTCGAGTACCACTACGGCAAGCACCACAACGCTTACGTCGTGAACCTGAACAACCTGCAGAAGGGCACCGAGTTCGAGAGCATGACGCTCGAGGAGATCGTCAAGAAGTCCTCCGGCGGCATCTACAACAACGCTGCGCAGATCTGGAACCACACGTTCTTCTGGAGCTGCATGAAGCCGGCCGGGGGCGGTGAGCCGAAGGGGGCGCTGGCCGCCGCCATCAAGGCGAAGTGGGGCGATTACGCCGCGTTCAAGGAAGCGTTCCAGAAGAGCGCGGTCGGCAACTTCGGCTCAGGCTGGACCTGGCTCGTGAAGAAGGCCGACGGCAGCGTCGACATCGTCAACATGGGTGCTGCCGGCACGCCGCTGACGACGGCCGACAAGCCGCTGCTGACGATCGACGTGTGGGAGCACGCGTACTACATCGACTACCGCAACCTGCGTCCGAAGTTCGTCGAGACCTTCCTGACCTCGCTGGTCGACTGGTCGTTCGCCGAAGCGAATTTCGCGTAAGACCTTCGGCGCATGCAGAAAGGGTCGGCTGTGCCGACCCTTTTTCGCTTCAGCGCGCGAACGGCTTGCCCGTCAGCCTGGAGCCGGCCTTGATGCCGCGCTTCGCGAACCAGCCCTCGTTCATCTCGAGCACGAAGCGCACCGGCTTCTTCGAGCAGTGGCTGTCGAGCGTCTGCGGTTTCATGTTCTCGATGTTGACGACGCTGCCGTCGTCGTCGACGAAGGCGACCGACAGGGGCAGCAGCGTGTTCTTCATCCAGAAGCATTGCTGGCCGGGTTCTTCGAACGCGAACAGCATGCCCTCGTTGGTACCCATCGTCGATCGGAACATCAGCCCGGTGCTGCGCTGATCGGGCGTTTGCGCCACCTCGGCCTGAATCAGGTGCATGCCGGCGCTCAACGTGATCGACGGCAGTTTCTGCGGCCCGTCCTGGGCACAGGCGTAGGCACTGACCGCAGCCAGCGAGGCAACGACGACGAAGGAGCGGAAGGACAAGGTCATTGGGTCATTATCTCAATCGTGCTGGGCGACAGACCCTGACATAGAATCAAAAGTTCAGTCCCCCAACGTTCCCGCGAGCGGAGCCAACATCCCCATGTACCAGCACATCAAGGTGCCCGAAGGCGGGCAGAAGATCACCGTCAATGCCGACTTTTCGCTGAACGTCCCGGACCAGCCGATCATCCCGTTCATCGAGGGTGACGGCACCGGTGCCGACATCACGCCGGTGATGATCAAGGTGGTCGATGCGGCGGTCGCGAAGGCCTACGGCGGCAAGAAGAAGATCCACTGGATGGAGGTCTACGCCGGCGAGAAGTCGACCAAGGTCTACGGCCCCGACGTGTGGCTGCCGCCCGAGACGCTCTCCGCGGTCAAGGATTACGTCGTCTCGATCAAGGGCCCGCTGACGACGCCGGTGGGCGGCGGCATCCGCTCGCTCAACGTCGCGCTGCGTCAGGAACTCGACCTGTACGTCTGCCTGCGCCCGATCCAGTACTTCCAGGGCGTGCCGTCGCCGGTCAAGGCGCCCGAGAAGACCAACATGGTGATTTTCCGTGAGAACTCGGAAGACATCTATGCCGGCATCGAGTTCGAGGCCGAAAGCGAGAAGGCCAAGAAGCTGATCAAGATCCTGCAGGACGAGTTCGGTGTCAAGAAGATCCGTTTCCCGGGCACCTCGGGCATCGGCATCAAGCCGGTCTCGCGCGAGGGCACCGAGCGGCTGGTACGCAAGGCGATCCAGTATGCGATCGACAACGACAAGCCGTCGGTGACGATCGTGCACAAGGGCAACATCATGAAGTTCACCGAGGGTGGCTTCCGCGACTGGGCCTACGGCCTCGCCCAGAAGGAGTTCGGCGCCGAGCTGATCGACGGCGGACCGTGGTGCAAGTTCAAGAATCCGAAGACGGGCAAGGACATCGTCGTCAAGGATTCGATCGCCGATGCGTTCCTGCAGCAGATCTTGCTGCGCCCGGCCGAATACTCGGTGATCGCGACGCTGAACCTGAACGGCGACTACGTTTCCGACGCCCTCGCGGCGCAAGTCGGCGGCATCGGCATCGCGCCGGGTGCGAACCTGTCCGACTCGGTCGCGATGTTCGAAGCCACGCACGGCACCGCGCCGAAGTACGCCGGCAAGGACTATGTCAACCCGGGGTCGGAGATTCTCTCGGCCGAGATGATGCTGCGCCACATGGGCTGGACGGCGGCGGCCGACCTGATCATCAGCTCGATGGAAAAGTCGATTCTGTCGAAGAAGGTCACCTACGACTTCGCCCGCCTGATGGATGGCGCGACCCAGGTGTCGTGCTCCGGCTTCGGCCAGGTCATGATCGACAACATGTAAAGCGGCTGCGCCGCGAGCTGCCCGGCGGCCATTGCGGCAGGGAAGCGACGAAGAGCCCGCCATCGGCGGGCTCTTGCATTTGCGGGGCGGGCCGTCAGCCGGTGGCCTGGGGGGCGCCGGCAACGGCACTGGCGCCGGGTGCGCCTGATGGCTGGTCGCCGTCGATCGCGGCGATGTTCTGGGCGAGCTGGCCCTTGGGGCCTTGCACCACTTCGAACCGCACCTTGCCGCCTTGCTTCAAGGTCCGGAAGCCATCCATCTGGATCGCCGAAAAGTGCGCAAAGACGTCTTCGCCGCCGGACTCCGGTTCGATGAACCCGAAGCCCTTGGCGTCGTTGAACCATTTGACGGTGCCAATGGCCATGTATTGTTCCCCCAAGCTTGTCTCCCCCGATGGGCGGCGCAAATATTGCGCCGCGCGAATTTGGCTGTCAAGAAAGGTAATCCAGCGGCCTGCGGGGATGACATTCGAGGGGAACGGGGCGGAAACTGTGGCGGTGCACGTTGCTTATTCCCGGTCTTGTGGATCCGCACCCAGTCGCAATATGGGAACGGATGAAACGCCTGCGCGGCAACTCGATAGAATGAATTCCATGCCTGACAGCACGCCGAAACCACCCGCGCCGCCGCCGGTGCGGACAGCGCCCGACGACGGGAGCGGGGCGGTTGTTGTCGAGCGCCAGGCACAGAAGACCGAACCGCCGCGCATGTACCAGGTGGTGCTGCTCAACGACGACTACACCCCGATGGAGTTCGTCGTGATGGTGCTCCAGGAATACTTCAAACGCGACCTCGAAACCGCCACCCAGATCATGCTGAAGATTCATCATGACGGGCGCGGAGTCTGCGGCGTCTACTCGAAGGACGTCGCAGCGACCAAGGTTGAACTGGTGTTGGCCGCCGCACGGCGCGGTGGCCACCCGCTGCAATGCATTATGGAGGCCGCATGATTGCGCAAGAGCTAGAGGTCAGCCTGCACATGGCGTTCGTCGAGGCGCGCCAGCAGCGCCACGAATTCATCACCGTCGAGCACCTGTTGATGGCGCTGCTCGACAACCC
>Ga0207674_10009111_pt1 | contig 11393 bp, 8 predicted proteins | sample KBSCornC72_FD_184303 | JGI IMG/M metagenome (GOLD analysis project Ga0207674, IMG submission 184303) | Corn rhizosphere microbial communities from Kellogg Biological Station, Michigan, USA - KBS Corn C7-2 (SPAdes) (version 2) | ecosystem: Host-associated > Plants > Roots > Rhizosphere > Soil ... | reverse complement strand
CACCAAGGAAGCCGAGCAGATGATCGACGGCCTGGAGGGCCTCTCCTACCAGCGCTTCATGCTGCACTATAACTTCCCGCCCTATTCGGTCGGCGAAGTCGGACGCTTCGGCGCTCCGGGACGGCGCGAAGTCGGGCACGGCAAGCTTGCCTGGCGCGCGCTCCGTCCGATGCTGCCGACGATCGAGGAGTTCCCGTACACGATCCGAGTCCTCTCCGACATTACGGAGAGCAACGGCTCATCCTCGATGGCGACCGTCTGCGGCGGCTCGCTCTCGATGATGGACGCGGGCGTTCCGCTTAAGCGCCCGGTCTCGGGCATCGCCATGGGCCTGATCCTGGAAGGCAAGGACTTCGCGGTCATCAGCGATATCCTAGGCGACGAGGACCACCTCGGCGACATGGACTTCAAGGTCGCCGGAACGTCCGAGGGCATCACCAGCCTGCAGATGGACATCAAGATCGCGGGCATCACCGAGGAGATCATGAAGACCGCCCTCGCCCAGGCGAAGGACGGCCGCGCGCATATTCTCGGCGAAATGGCCAAGGCGCTTGATCACACCCGTGAAGAGCTGTCGGCCCACGCCCCGCGCATCGAAACGATGAGCATCCCCAAGGACAAGATCCGCGAGGTCATCGGGACGGGCGGCAAGGTCATTCGCGAGATCGTCGCGGAGACCGGCGCCAAGGTCGATATCGATGACGACGGCACGATCAAGATCAGTTCGTCCGACCTCAGCCAGATCGAAGCCGCGCGGCAGTGGATCCGCGGCATCGTCGCCGAACCGGAAGTCGGTACCATCTACACCGGCAAGGTGGCGAGCGTCGTCGATTTCGGCGCTTTCGTGACCTTCATGCCCGGCAAGGACGGCCTTGTGCACGTTTCGGAGATCAAGAACGAGCGGGTCGAAAACGTCCGCGACGTCCTCTCCGAGGGCCAGGAAGTGAAGGTCAAGCTGCTCGAGGTCGACCAGCGCGGCAAGGTCCGCCTGTCGATGCGCCTCGTCGACCAGGAGACTGGTGAGGAGCTGCCCGACACACGTCCTCCGCGCGAGCCGCGCGAGGGTGGTGACCGTGGCCCGCGTGGCGACCGCGGTGATCGTGGCCGGCCTGGCCGTGACCGCGGTGGGCGCGGCGATCGCGGCCCGCGCCGCGACCATGGCGATCGTGGCGGTCGCGACGATCGCGGACCGCGTGGCGACCGTGGAGACCGCGGCCCGCGCCGGGATCGCGAGGATCGCGCACCGCGTGGCGGCGACGAGGGCCCCGCGCCCGAGTTTGCCCCGGCGTTCTTGACCGGGGACGATGAGTAAGTCGCCTCATCGCTTGTCAGCGTATCGAAAATAGAAGGCCCCGGCGAGTGATCGCCGGGGCCTTCTTCTTTGGTCGGCTCGGGGCAGCTCAGCCGCAGCCGACTTCGGTGATCCTGTTCGATTTCTTGTCGTATATGAAGGTCACACGCTTGGGCTTCTGCGCGGGCGCGGCGGCATCGGACGCGACAGCGCGATAGTCATCCGCGGTGATCGCCCTCGTCTCCGTCAAATCCCTGCCGACGAGATAGTCGTAATATTTGGCGTCGCAGGTCGCCTTCTCCGGTGCCGTGGCGACCGCTGCGCCTCGAGCGACGGCCGCATCGGCAGCGCCGGCAACAACGAGAAGGCTTGCAGTCACGAGAATCAGGTTAGGCATTTCACGACTCCCACTTGGATTGGGTGGGTGCGAATCTGTCACCGCCGCAAGGCAAGCGTGAGCGTTCATCGACCAGCAGTCGTGCCGCTTGTGCAGGCCGACAAGGTGCTTTCGCCGATGTGCAAACCGACGAGCGGCAGGCGGGAAACGACGAAGTGGTGTAATATTGCAGTAATACGGCTAATTTTGTCGAAAATTGATGCTGCAGCGTCGAGAATTGGCAGCGTTCATGTCAGCGCAAGGAGCCATCCAATTCATTGATCGAGCCACTTTGGCTGACGCCTTTCAAAGAAGGCATTGATCCCCTCTTCCGCGTCGGGCGCGAGCATATTCTCCACGATCGCGCGCGATGCGCATTCATAAGCTTCGACGAGGCTCAATCCGGCCTGCCTGTGGACCGCCGCCTTTCCGAGCTTGAGTGCGACGGGCGACTTTGAAGCGATCTTTCGCGCATATTCATCAACGACATCGGTTAGCGAAGCGCTGGGCACGACACGATTCACCAGGCCGAATTTCTCCGCGGCTGCAGCGTCGATCATTTCGCCGGTCATCAGCATTTCCATCGCACGCTTGAGGCTGATGTTGCGCGTCAGGGCGACTGCCGGCGTCGAGCAGAACAGTCCGACGTCCACGCCGTTGACACCGAACTTCGCCCGATCCGACGCAAAGGCGAGATCACAGGATGCGGCCAGCTGACACCCTGCGGCCGTCGCAATTCCATCCACCTCGGCAATGACGGGCTTCGGAAGGTTCACGATCGTCTGCATGAGCCGCGAGCAAAGCCCGAAGGTGTGTTCGAAAAAGGCCCTGCCTTGATCGGCGTCCGAACGGTGCAAGGTCATTTCCTTGAGATCGTGACCCGCTGAAAAGAGCTTCCCGGCCGCGGCGATCACAACCACCCGAACCGACCCGTCATCGCGCGCCGAGTCGAGCTCCGCCTGCAATGCTTTCATGACGCCGACCGACAGGGCATTGGCCGGTGGATTCCGAAGCGTCAGTCGAAGGACAGGGCCGTCCCGCCCGGAGCCAATTGGAGCCTGTTGGAAGCGTTTGGTCACACGCCCATCCTATCGCGGCCCTGATGGCGATCCAAACAAACGCTTTCTAAACTTTGGTTAGCCTTCCGCTGTTTGGCGCGCAGGTGCTATGGCCCGGCAGAGCGGATGACGTGGAAGGTAATGCAAATGCCCCAGTATGTGATCGAGCGTGAAATGCCCGGCGTCGGTGGACTGAGCGCCGAGGACCTGAAGATGGCGTCGCAGACCAGCTGTTCGGTTCTTCATACTCTCGGCCCACAGATTCAATGGGTCCACAGCTACGTGACCGACAACAAGATCTATTGCATCTACCGCGCGCCCAACGAAGAGATGGTCCGCGAGCATGCGCGGCAGGGTGGATTCCCTGCCAACAAGATTTCGCAAGTCAAAACGATGATCGATCCGACCACTGCGGAATAGCGTCGTCCGGGACATGACTTGCGGCGTCCGGGGCAAGACTCGACGCTAAAGTCCTGATATCCGACGTCTAAGAGGGCCATGGACGTCTTCATTTCCTATGCGCGCCCCGATGAGGGCCAGGCGACGCGCGTCGCGGACGCGTTGCGCGCTGCGGGCTTTGGCGTGTGGCGCGACGATGAGCTTCCGGCGCACCGGGCATATGCCGAAGTGATCGAGGAGAAGCTCCGCGGGGCTCGGGCCGTCGTCGTCCTTTGGTCGGCGAATTCCGCGAAATCGCAGTGGGTCCGGGCAGAGGCGGATGCCGCTCGCTCTGCAGGGACGATTATCCAGGCGACACTCGACGGCACCATCCCACCGCTGCCCTTCAACCAGATCCAGTGTGCCGATCTTTCGGGCTGGGAGGGAGACGAGGACACTCCCGGATGGAAGAAGCTAAAGGTCGGGGTCCAGACGCTTGCCGGAGCGAAGACTGAGGAGGGCAAGCCGGCACGGGCTTCAAAGCGGCAGTTGTCGGTGTGCGTCCTTCCCTTCCAGAACATGAGCGGTGACGGCGAGCAGGAATATTTCAGCGACGGCATCAGCGAAGACATCACGACGGACCTGTCGAAGGTTTCGGCCCTTGAGGTGATCGCCCGGAATACGGCTTTTCAGTTCAAGGGCCAGTCCATTGACGTCTGCAATGTCGCTCGACAACTGGGGGTCACCCACGTCCTCGAAGGCAGCGTGCGCAAGGCGGGCAGCAGGGTCAGGATCACCGCCCAGCTGATCGACGGAAAGAGCGGCGGGCACATCTGGGCCGAGCGCTACGACCGCGACCTCACCGACATTTTCGCCATCCAGGACGAAATTTCAAAAGCCATCGTCGCTGCCCTGAAGCTCCAGCTCATGCCGGAAGAGAAGAAGGCGATGGAGCAGCGCGGCACGACGAGTGTCGAGGCCTACAATCTCTACCTTCTCGCGCGGCAATATTGGGTGACCGGCAATCATGGCGACAGCCGGCGCGAAGAGCGCGTGATGCGCATCTGCAGCCGGGCTGTAGAGATCGATCCTTACTACGCTCAGGCCTGGGCGCTGCTGGCAATCGCCCAGTCGAACCTGCGTTATGGGTTCGGTTACCAGGTCGACGATGGGGTGGCTGGCGCTCATGCCGCTTTGGCAATCGACCCAACGATCGCCGAAGCTCGCGTTCCCATGGCCCGGCGTCTCGAGGAGCAGGGGCACAAGGACGAGGCGCTCGCGGAACTCAAGAAAGGCCTCGAGCTGAACCCGGATTCGTGGGAGCTGAACAAGGCCGTCGCCAGGCTCTTTTCCGAGAGCGGCAAATTGGACGACGCGCTTCCGCACTTCGAGGCGGCGGTCGCGGTTATGGAAAACGACTATCACGCCTGGGGCATGTTGATGACCGCCCATCACGGGCGCGGCGATCAGGAGCGCATGCTCGAGGCCGCGAAGATGACGCTTCAGCAGGTCGAAAAGGTCCTGGCGCAGGATCCGAGCAACGGCGCAGCGATCAGTTTCGGAGTCAGTGCTCTAGGCGCGCTTGGCGAGAAGGATCGCGCGCGTGAATGGATGGAGCGAGCGCTCCTCATCGATCCCGACAATCTCAATATGCGCTACAACTTCGCTTGTTCGCTGGCGCGCGACCTCGGTGACAAGGAGGCCGCGTTGAGGATGCTCGATTCCTCCCTTTCGAGGATCAAGGGATCGCTCGGCAGCGCCGAATATGATCCCGATCTTGAATGCCTGCGCGATGACCCGCGCTTCCACAAGATCCTCGGCGACGCCAAGAAGCGGCTGGGGATCAAGGGCGAACAGGTGACCGAGGCAAAAACCGCCTAGCTCAACCGACCGCGACGGCCTCGATCCGGCGCAACATCCGGCTGACCTGCATTGCCGTCCACATGCCGCCACGGACCGTTCGGACGCCGTGCACGTTCAGGTAGCTGGCGATTTCGCGCAACGAGTAGCAACCCGATCTACGGGCCGCCTGCACATGGTCGGCAAGCTGGTCCGGACGTAACGGAGCAGGGCCAAGGCCGGAGCGCAAGTCGATGACATTGAGGCGTCGCATCGTGCGACGAACCTGCGAAGCACCCCATTCGCAACCGCGGGCGGTGCAGAGGCCGTTTGCGTTGAGGTAGAATGCGATTTGCCGCAGCGAAGAGCAGCCGGCGCTCCTTGCCTCTTCGATATGCGATCTCACGTCTTCGGCCAGCTCATCCGGACGACTCAAGCTTGCGCGCTGCTTCCGCCGAGTGGTTTGCCATGGCGGTGAATACATGTCCTGGAACCTCGCTAAGTTCGCTGGAACCAGAAAGTACTTTGGGGCGGCGCGGCATTGGAGGTCCGGTTACAGCGGCGTCCTGGGGCCAGTTGCGCTTTTTCGCCGTATCGATCAGGCCTCTGCCATTAATTGCCGTGCAGTTTGTCGAATATTGCTTCGCGTGACGAAAGCTTGCTGCGCATCGCCTTTGGCTCGGGCAGAATTCGCCAATGCTCGACCGGCTCGACCTTGCGCTGCTCAACTCGGTTCAGCGGCATGGCGCGCAGACCGCGGAGGAGCTCGCGGAGCATGTGCCACTTTCTCCGTCGGCGATCGCTCGGCGCCTCCGCCGCCTGAGGTCCGACGGCTGGATCGAACGCACTATCGCGCTCGTCTCGCAGCGCCTCACCGACCGCTACCTGCGTGCCCTCGTTTCCATACAATTGAGCGAGCACGCGGATCTTGAGGCGAAGGCCCGGCTGGAAGAACGCCTGCGCCGTTCCCATCAGGTGCAGTTCTGTTACGAAACCACGGGCGCGTTCGACATGGTGGCTTTGTTTCTGTGCGGGAGCATGGCCGAATTCAACGAGCTCGCGACAGAGCTGCTGACCGTGGATTCTACGGTTCGACGCTACGAATCGAGCTTCGTAAAGCGCGAAATCAAGTTCGCGCCCTTTGTCGACCTGCAGGATTAGCTGCACGCACGCGACAGAAATGCTTGCCACCCCGTGAGCTTTCGGGAAGAGCCTGCGCGACATTGCCCAAGGGAGAGGAATGGCCAGGTCCGCTGCAGCACGCGACGATTCGGCGATCGCGGTGAATGAGCATGAAGGCGCGGTCCTCGGCCTGATAGCGCGCAACCAGCCACTGACCCGCTACCAGCTCTACAAGGCGTTCCAACTGTCTCCGACGACGACCTACAACACAAGCAAGGGCAGCCTTTATCCCCTTGTAAGCAGGCTGATCGATCGCGGCCTCATCGGGGTCGAAACGAGCAAGAGCCGGCGGGACGCCGAGCTACTGAGTCTCACGAAGCTCGGCTATGGCGCGCTTACCCGCTGGATCGAGCAGACCGGACCGCAGCATTCAATTGTGAATGATCCCATGCTGTTTCGGGTGCTGGCGCTGAGCGACGTGTCACGCGATGAGCGCATTCGGTGGATCGCCGATGCCAAGGGCCTGCTTCTCGACCGGAAGCAGGAATTGAACAGCCACAAGCAAGGCCCGAAATCCCCGTATGACGATATCGTTCATGGGACCGCGGTCGCGATCATCGACGCCAAGCTGGAGTGGCTCGACCGCCTGCTGATCAAGGTCGTGAACGAAGAAAACGTCTGAAGAAGGGACGGGATTCCTCCCGCCCCCGCAATCATCAGAACGTTCGAGTCGCGTTCACGAACACCGAACGGCCGAGATAGTCATAATCTCCGACCCCGAAGAAGTTGCCGATGCGTGGGAATTGCCCGTTCACGACCGGGAATCCACTGATCGTCGGCGGTTTCTCATTGAACAGGTTGCGGATTCCGACGGTGAACTGACCGACGTTGCGCCAATTCCATTGAACCGAGACGCCATGTTCCCAATAAGGTTCGGCGACCAGATCAAAGTCCGCATTGATGACGCTCCCGTCAGCTTGTGGGAGCGGCACCGTCCCGTCGGGATTGAGCAAGCCTGTCAACAGGCCCTTGGTCCCTTGCTTGCCGACATATTTGACGCCCCAGCGGAACGTGATGTCGTTCACGGTAAAGCGCGTATCCAGCGAACCGACCCACTTCGGGCCCGAACCAAAGCCCGGGTAGCCAAGCGTCCCGTTATATTCGGCGAGGCCCGCACCGGGGAAAAGCTCCAACTGCTGGTGGAGGTTTCGAGTAGCCTGCAGCTGCGTTTGGAACCGGCCGCCGAGCAAGCGGGTCGCAAACCTCGCGTCGAAGTCGATGCCAGTCGCCCTCTGCTTCGAGACGTTCAGATATGGGTTGTTGAACGTAAGGAGGCTGCCGGGGCGTGAGCTACCGGCTGGCGCGCGCGGCCCGATAAGATCGCAAAGGGGGCTGCTGAGGTTCGCCGAATTGTAGCACAGGCTGAGGATCAAATTGCCAAGTACGGTGACCTCGTCCTTGACCGTGATGTTCCAGTAATCGACCGCCAAACTAAAGTCGGCGAACCGTCGCGGCGCCGTGAATACCGCGCCAAAGCCCCAGGTCCTCGCATGCTCGGACTTCAGATTGCCCGCGCCGCCGATGGTCGTGACCTGGGAGGGTTGGGTCGCGGCGAAAGCGAGCGCCTCGTTCTGCGGAGTCGCGGGATTGTCGAGCAATGGAGTCAGAACCGCGAGACAATTGTCGTAAAGCGGCTGTCCCTGTGTCGAGACCGCAGTGAAAGTATTGCACGGGTCAAACGACGGGGGATAAAAACCGGTCTGCGCCGCGACGAACTGTTCGTAAAGATTGGGTGCCCGGAAGTTGGTACCGTAATTGCCGCGGAAGCGAAGCTCCCGCACCGGTGCCCACTGACCATTCACGTGATAAGTGAAATCAGATCCATACGATTTGTAATGCGTGTAACGGCCGGACGCGTCGAGCTCGAGCGTCTCGAAGAACGGCCGGTCCTTGAAGATCGGAATGTTGAGCTCTCCGAACGCCTCATTCACTGTGTCGGAACCCTGCGTGATCCCGGCAGTCGCGAGATTGTAGAGATCGCCAGTTTGCGCAGCTTCGGACGGAACGTCCCTGATATGGTCGTGGCGGTGCGAAAGACCGAGCGCGGCCTTCACGTCGCCCCCGGGTAGCCGGAACAAGGTTCCGTTGACCACAAGCTCCGCCGTATCCTGATCGAAGTGCGAGTGACTGACGTTATGCCGCCAGATGTAATCGTAGACGTTCTGCGGGATCCGCCCCGCGATCAGCACCTGCGGATCGTAGAAGTTTAGCGGCACGCACTGCCCGCCATTATAGGCGTTGTTGGTGACGTTGCTCGCACAGGTATAGCTGACGCCCGCGCCCGTCTGCCCAGGAAGGCCGACGGTGATGACGCTGGCGGGTGTGCCGGAGGGAGCTTCGACTGCGATCAGCGAGTTGGCGAGCGCCGTCGTGCTCGGGTTGAAGACGTCTTCCGTTCCGCGCGTGCGCGAAACCTGGAAGTTTCCGTCATATTGCCAATCGCCAATACCGAGGTTGCCGCGCAGCCCGGCGTTGCCGCGGAAATAATCGACCTTTTGCTTCCGCCAAGACAGCCGGTCAGAAGCTATGAAGGGCGAGAAGTAGTTGATCCCGGCGGCGTCCCAGGAAGTCGGAAAGAACGGACTCGTGTACGAAGTTCCAAGTGGTGAAAGCCCGAAAATATCGTCGATCGGAAATCCGTAGAAATGTCCGCCGAACATCTGGACGTTGCTGCCAAGCTGCCCGGTATCGAATGCCAGCTGATATGCATAATCCTGATGCGAGGTACGGCGCGTGAAAAGCGCTTCCCCGTACAACTCCGCGTCGCCGAGAATGCCCAAATCATATGAACCGTTCAGGTAGCCCGTGTAGGTCTTCACAGGCGAGATGATCGTCGATTCGAGCTGTGCCTGTTCTGGCGAGGGACGGAAGTCATATCCGGGAGGAGCGCCCGGAGGCCCAATCGGGAGGTCGACCCGAACAGGCGGTCCGATCACGGGTTGTCCGGTCGCATAGCCGGGGAACGTGATTCGGCCCGTTGAGACGAAAGTGAGATTACCGGCGGCCGTAAGACCGAGAGCGTCGGAGAGTCCGTAACCGGTCGCAATTCCCAATGAATCATACTGGAAGGGAAAGCACCGTAGCTCGCCTGTCGCCGGATCCTTCTGGCCGATTTCTTGCCCATTCACGAAGAACAGGTCCCGGGGGCAGCGGTAGTCCTCGCGGTCCCCTTGCCGAAGTCCGTCAAACTTGCGGAACTCGAAGCTTCCCGTGATGTGGCCGCGATTGAAAGTCTTGCCTGCGGTGATCGAGCCGCGAAGCGTGTCTCCGCTTCCTGCCAGCGGGTGATTGGCGAAGCCTTCGATCGTAATGCCGTTCACAGATGTGTCGGTGATGACGTTGATGACCCCCGCAATCGCGTCCGAGCCATAGATCGACGATGCGCCCTCTCGCAGGACTTCGATTCGCTGAACGATCGAGGTTGGAAGGGTGTTGAGGTCGGCCGCGATCAGCTGGTTCCCGACGCCCGCCGGAGCCAGTCGCCGCCCGTTCAACAGCACCAATGTTCGGCTGGACGATAGGCCGCGCAATCCGACCGTCGCCGCGGCCTGCCCCCCTTCGGTGACAAACCCGAGAAAAGATCCGCTAATTTGTGCCGTGCCGGAAGTGATCGTCGCACTCTGCAGCGTTTCGCCAGTGTTCACGGCGCCAGCGAGAACCTGATCGCTGCGTGTGACGATATCGACGTTCTGCGGCGTGCTGAAATTATCGCGACGGATGCGGGAGCCTGTGATTACGATTGCGCCCTTTTCCGCAGCCGACTGACCTTGCGCATTGGTCGGAGCGCTGGAGGGCGGAACCTGTTCGCTTTCCGCCGTTTTCTCGGGCGTCGTGTCGACCGGCGCAGCGGGTGTCGCCTGGGCCAATGCGACGCTTGGCGCCAGGGCAGCGATCGAAACGGACGAAAGCAGGATGGTATTAAACAGGCGCATACGCGAACCCCCTTTGAAACCGAGAGAATGAAAGAGGGTCATGCAGCGCGGGGAAGTTGCGCTGCATGACCCACTCGCCCGTTTTCGCGTCTTTCGACGTGAGCGCCGAAGCAGGGCCCAATCCGCCGGGAACCAGCGGAGAGTTTGCGATTGGCTCGTTCGGCACGGGCGGGTCGCCTAGAAGTTCAGCGTCGCTCCGGCGTAGATGTATCGGCCGAGCGCATCCCAGGCTCCGGGGTAGATGTTCCCGTTGCATGAGCCTGTCGGACACAGGTTTGACCCCGAAAGCGTGGCTCCGCCGCCAGTCACAATGGGCGGACGCTTGTCGAAGATATTGTTGACGCCGATCCTCAAATTGTAGTGATCGCCGACCGTGAACGTCGAAGCGAGGTCGAAGTAATCGAACGCCTTGATGTGCAGGCCCGGATCGAGCGGGAAATCGCCGTGCAACGTTTCATTATCTTCGAGCGTCTCCGCGTGGACCTTGCCGATGTGGCGCCACTGGACCGACAGCCCGACGCCCCGAGGCAGCTGCCAGCTAAGCCGGGCCTTGTGCCGCCACTTGGGCATCGGCGAGGAGCTGGCCACCACTGCGCCGGAGCAGACTGGACCGAATAGCCCAGCGCAGTCGTAAACGCCGCCGGGCAAACCATTCGTCACCTTGTACTTGTGGAGATAGGTGCCGTTGAAGCTCGCCGACAAATTGCCGAGACCTCCAAGGCGATGGCTGTAGCTGCTGCTGACGTCGATGCCGTCAGTCTGAATTCGTCCCGAGTTCGACGGAAGATCCCGTACATATCCGCCGGACGTGAGCCACAGCGAGCCGCTGGGATCGCGGTGGACCAGGCTGCATGATGGAGCGACGGTCGTCGCCGTCGAGTGGTTGATGCAGTTGGTCAGGATCGCGTCGGCGCCAAAGGCCTGAATGGCGTTCTTGAGGTCGATGTTCCAGTAATCGACCGTGAACGCAAAGCGCGGGATCCAGCGTGGCTGGATCACGACACCAACCGTCTTGGTCGTCGCTTTCTCGGGCTGTAGGTTTGGATCGCCTCCAAGCAGGCCGTTATACTGGCCCGCCGGGTTGGCCGTCGGACTCTGCCCCACGACGAGACCTTGGGCGATGCAGCCATAATCTGTTGCGGCGATAATGTGCGCGCATGGATCGTTGGCGCCATCGAGTCCGACGAACTGCGGAGCGAACAGCTCCTGGATGTTCGGAGCGCGAACAGCGCGGTTATATGAAGCGCGGAACCGGACATCCGTGACCGGGGCCAACTCAGCCGACAATTTGTAGGTGTCGGTATCGTACGTCCGGCCGTTATCCAGCTTGTACCAGG
>Ga0207674_10009110_pt1 | contig 11393 bp, 5 predicted proteins | sample KBSCornC72_FD_184303 | JGI IMG/M metagenome (GOLD analysis project Ga0207674, IMG submission 184303) | Corn rhizosphere microbial communities from Kellogg Biological Station, Michigan, USA - KBS Corn C7-2 (SPAdes) (version 2) | ecosystem: Host-associated > Plants > Roots > Rhizosphere > Soil ... | reverse complement strand
CCTGGGCGTGCTGTTGGCGGTCGCCGGCGTCGAGAGCGCGCGGGCGCTGGCTCCCGAGACGTTGCCGCGACGCGACGACATCGCCGTGGACTGGCGCGTCCTCGCGTTCGCGCTTGCTGCGACTGTTGTGACCGGACTTCTGGTTGGGGCGCTGCCGGCGCTCGCCGGCGCGCGAACGCAGTTGGCGGACGTCATGAAGTCGGGTGGCAGGGGGTCGACGAGCGGCCCGTCGAGTCGTCGAGCGCGGGGCGCACTCATCACGATCGAGCTGGCGTTGTCGGTGGTCCTCCTGGCCGGCGCCGGACTCGTCGCGCGGAGCTTCTGGTCGCTGCAGCAAGTCTCGCTCGGCTTCCAGCCGGATCAGCTCGCGCTGGCCGAGGTGTCGGTCTCGCTGCCTAACGACCGAACGCGGGGCAAGTACGTGCAGGCCGAACCACGCGCCCGATTCTTCGATCAGATCCTCCAGCGCGTCGCAACCATCCCGGGCGTGGAGAGAGTCGGTGCGTCTCGCACGATCCCGCTGCGCGACGCCAGCCTCGAGACGCCGGTGTCGGTCGACGGCCGCCCGCCGCTCGCGCCGACGGATCTCCCACGCGCGAGCTTCCGCTCGGTCAGCTCGGGCTATTTCGCGACGATGAGCATGCCGATCCTTCGCGGCCGTTCCTTCACGGATCAGGACCGGGCCGGCACGCTGCCGGTTGCCGTCATCAGCGAGACGATGGCCGAGCGCCTGTTCGGTAAAGCGGATCCGATAGGCCAGCGCATCAAGCGCGGCCCGGTGGACAGCCCGGCACCGTGGATGACGATCGTCGGTGTGCTGCGCGACGCACGGCTGACGTCGATCGACGAGCCGCCGACGAGTGAGCTCTACGTACCGATGCTGCAAGTGCCGCCCGTGACGATGGCGGTGGTCCTTCGCACCCGTCAGGATCCGGCGACGTTAGGCCCGGCTGTCATCAAGACCATTCAGGAGATCGACCCGGATCAACCGGTGTACCACACGCAGACGATGAACGATGTCGTGAGCGCGTCGGTCGGGCAGCGTCGGTTCGCTGCTCTCCTGCTCGTGGTATTTGCCGTGTTCTCGCTCGGGCTCGCCGCGGTCGGCGTGTACGGGCTCGTGGCGCAGTCGGTGGTGCAGCGGCGGCGCGAGCTCGGGCTTCGCATGGCGATCGGCGCGAGCCCTGGCTCGGTGCTCGCGATGGTGGTTCGCGAATCGGTCGCGCTGGCGGTGCGCGGGATCGTGGTCGGGCTCGTTCTGGCCGCGCTGCTGACTCGATTCCTGCGAGGCCAGCTCTTCGACGTCTCGGCGCATGATCCGCTCGTGTTCGCCGTGGTTGGGCCGGCGCTGCTGCTCGTGGTGGCCGCTGCGAGCTATATCCCTGCTCGCGTGGCGTCGAGGACGGATCCGATTACGGTTCTGCAACCTGAGTAATTCTCGAGACTGACTCGGCTGAACCACGAACGCTGATGCCGCAGACGGCGCTTCGCGCCGGGCGCTGAACACGCTGAGAAGAACCAATCAGAAAGGACTTCAGCGGCCTCCGCGTCGGTGCGAAGCGCCGTCTGCGTTCCCTGCGTCCGTGGTTGTGCTGACAGACCAAATCTCAAGACGCACCGTAGGCTCAGTCGTGACGCAGCGCGACTATCGGCGACACGCCGGCTGCGCGTCTCGCCGGAACGTAGCTCGCCACCACCGCCACCACGCCGAGCAATACGGCCAGCAACGTGTAGGTCACGGCGTCTGTTGCGCTGACGCCGAACAGCAAGCTCGCCATCACGCGCGTCAAGCCTAACGCTGCTACCAGGCCGACTCCGATGCCGATCCCCACGAGCACCACCGCCTGTCGGATCACGAGGCGCATGATGTCGGCCTGCCGGGCGCCGAGCGCTGCCCGAATCCCGAGCTCTCGCGTGCGCTGGCTGACCCAGAAGCTCACCACGCCGTAGATGCCGATCGCCGCAAGCAGCGACGCGCACGCCGCGAACACTCCGAGCAGGAACATCGAGAAGCGCCGCCGCGCGAACGAGTCGGCGAGCCGCTCGTCCATGGTTGCCACGTCGTACACCGGCAGGTCCGCGTCGAGCGCGTGGACCTCCCGCGTTACGGCGGTGATGAGGCTTCGCGGGTCGGATTTTGTTTTGACGACGAGGTACCGCGTCCCGACTCCGAGCTGCCGATTCGGATAGAATGCGGTGATCGGCGGCTCGCCGTCCACCGCGTACTGCTTCGTGTCGGCGACGAGTCCGACCACCGTCCGCCACGGACCGGAGTCGCCGCGCCGCAGTCGCTTGCCGATCGGGTCCTGACCAGGCCAGAACCGCTCCGCGAGCTTGTCGTCCACGATCGCCGCGTCCGGCGCGTCGCGCACGTCGCGGTCGTCGAAGAACCTGCCTTTGAGCAGCGGAATTCCCATTGCCCGGAAGTAGTCCGGGCTCACGTAGCCGCTGCTCGCGATGATGAGATCTTCGCCCACCGCCTTGGGTACGTAGCCGTCCACCATGATGGGCTCCCAGCCTAACGCCACTGAGCTCAGCGGCAGCAGGTAGTTCGAGCCCACGTGCTCCACGCCCGGCAATACGGTGAGTCGATCCTCTAGCTGCTTGTAGAACGCAATGACGGTCTCCGGCGTCTTGTACCTGAAGCCCGGAAGCGCCAGGCGGAACGACAGCACATTCGTGGGATCGAAGCCGGGGTTGGCGCTCGTGATTCGCTCATAGCTGCGCACCAGAAGCCCTGCCCCAATGAGCAGGACCAGCGACAGGGCGATCTCCCCGGCGCTGAGGAGCTTGCGCAGCTGCTGATGCCCCAGGCCGAACGCGCTTGTTCCCACGCCACCTCGGCCACCTTCACGCAGCACGTCGTTCAGGTCGAGCCTCGAGGCACGGAGCGCCGGCACGAGGCCAAACACGACGCCCGTGGCGAGCGCGATGATGAACGTGAACGCCAGGACTCGGCCGTCGATGGCAATCTCACCAAGCCGCGGGATGTTTGCCGGTCCGAACGCGCTCAGGCCTTTCACCGCACCGACCGCGAGCACGAGGCCGAGTATCCCGCCTAACGCCGCCAGCAGGACGGCCTCGGTGAGCAGCTGGCGGACGATCCGCCCCCGGCTCGCTCCGACGGCAGCGCGAACCGCCATCTCCTTCTGTCTGATGGCGCCACGCGATAGCAGCAGATTCGCCACGTTCCCGCACGCGATCAGCAGTACCAGCCCGACGGCGCCGAGCAGTACGTACAGGGCGAGCCGCACGTCGCCGACGACCTGGTTGATCAACGGGACGACGCTGATCGTGAGGCCACCGTTAGGCGGGTAGTTCTGCGGATAATCACGCTTCATGCGGGCGGCCAGGACGTTCATGTCCGCCTGCGCCTTCGCGACCGCCACGCCCGCCTTGAGCTTCGCGAAGACGTTGTAGTCCTCGCCGCCGCGATTGCTCCGCGCCGTCTCATTGAGCGGAAGCGGAAGCAGGAGATCGACGTTCTGAATGCCGTTCACCGCCGGCATGATCTCCTTGTTGAACATGAAGTCGGCCGCCATGACGCCGACGATCGTGACCGTCGTACCGTTGAGCGTAAGGCTCTTGCCCACGACCGACGGATCGGACCCGAAGCGCCGCTTCCAGAAGCCGTTACTGAGAATGACGACTGGCGGCTTGCCCGGCCTGTCCTCATCCGCCGTGAACACTCGGCCCGCTACCGCTTTGGCGCCGAACAGCGAGAACAGCGATGCCGATACACGCGCCCCGTCAATTCGCTCCGGAGCTCCTCGTCCGGTGAGATTGAAGCTCGCGCCGATGGTCGCGGCGACGTCGCTGAAGACCCGGTTGTCGACGCGGATGTCGAGGTACTGACCGGTCGAGAACCAGTCCTGCTGCACGCCAAGTCCAGGCGAGCGCTGCCAGAGGATCGCTATCCTGTCTGCGTCCTCGTAAGGCAGCGGGCGAAGCAGCAGCGCGTTGGTGACGCTGAAGATCGCCGTGTTCGCGCCGATCCCGAGCGCGAGCGACGTGACCGCCACCGCCGTGAAGGCCGGCTGCGAGGCGAGCACGCGAAGCCCGTGACGAAGGTCATGCCACCACGTTTCCACGATTCACCCGTCTAGTGGGAGGAAAGCGATCGTAGCACGATACACGTGCGCGGTGACGCCAAAGGCGATCCGGTTCCGCAGGGGCACGCCGACCGGTCTCATCGACTCACCCGTTGATCTGACGACCTGAGGTGTCCCCTCGCGTTGACCGCCCCGTGATCGCCCACGACTATATGTATGACATGTAGGACCGGAACACTCGACGGAGGCCGCCACGATTCCTGGTCGGAACGTCACGCGCTCGCTGATCCTGAGCCTTTGCATCGCCGCGTCGTTTTCCGCGACGCGCGAGCAGCGATCGTCGTTCTGCGACGGCCCGGAGTCACCGCTTTCGCCAAGTCGTGACCTCTATTGCATCGAGCTCGTTCGCGCTGTCGGCGTTCGGTCGGGCGCGGGACGTGTCGAGCTCGGTCGAGCGCCGGGCCCGTTCACCGTGGATGCGAGCGCCGACGGCCATCTCCGCTACACCCCGACGGTGATGCTCAGTGGCCTCCCGCGGCCGGCATCACTCGGTCGTTATACGGCGTTCGTCGCATGGGTCGCGTCGCCGACGATGGATGTCGTTCAACGACTCGGTGTCGTCGACAACGGGCGTACCGTGCTGCCCGCCATCTCGCTCGACAAGTTCTTCGTCCTCGTCACGGCCGAGGCGTCAGCCGGCGCCACGGACATGCGCGGGCGCCTGCTGCTTCGGGGCATGTCGCCCAGCACGCGCCTCCAGCCGCCGGACTTCATGCAGTTCCTGATCGGCGCGACGCCGGAGGACTCGGCCCATCACGACCACCATGAGCACGAAGGCATGGATTCGCTCGCGTGGTCCATGGTGCCGATGCCTGCGCGGATCTCCATGCTCCCCGCCGAGATGAAGCTGCGGCCTAACGTGGCACCGTACCTGCCGCGACCCGCGAATCCCGACAGCCTCCCGCTCGCGCGGCCGCGAACGCTCGTCCGCCTCGCCAGTGGCGATACGCTGCGCCTCACCGCCGGCATTGTTCGGCGCCCGTTCAAGGGACAGACGCTCACGATGTTCGCGTTCAACGACCAGTACCCCGGCCCATTACTGCAGGTCGCTCAGGGCGCGGACATCACGGTCGAGCTCACGAACGCGCTCGATCAGCCCACGACGGTGCACTGGCACGGCATCCGCCTCGACAACGCGAACGACGGCGTGCCCGACATGACCCAGCGTGCCGTCGCCCCGGGCGAGCGCTTCACCTATCACCTTCGATTTCCCGACGCCGGCATCTACTGGTATCACCCACACGTCCGCGAGGACGTCCAGCAGGACCTCGGGCTCTACGGCAACATCATGGTCCGCTCGCCTCGGCCCGACTACTTCTCGCCGGCCGATCGTGAGGAAGTGCTCATGCTCGACGACCTCCTCCTCGGGGATGACGGCATGGTGCCGTTCGGCGCGTCCACGGCCACGCATGCCCTCATGGGGCGGTTCGGCAACGTCATGCTCGTGAACGGAGAGCCCCGTTATGCACTCACGGTCGATCGGGGTGAGGTCGTACGCTTCTTCTTCACGAACGTTTCGAACACCCGGGCGTTCAACCTTTCGTTCCCTGGCGCGCGCATGAAGATCGTGTCGGGTGACGTCGGGAACTACGAGCACGAGCAGTGGGTCGAGAGCGTCGTGATCGGGCCGGCCGAGCGGTACGTAGTACACGTGCGGTTCGATCGACCCGGCGACGTCGCGCTCGTGAATCGAGTGCGCGGGCTCGACCACCTGTATGGCCGCTTCTTCTCCGAGGAAGACACGCTTGGCGTCGCACATGTCTCGTCGAGTGCAGGGAGATCGAACAGCTCGGCATCGTTCGAGACGCTCCGCGCCGACACCGCCGTTCGCGCGAGCATCGCGCCGTATCGCAGCTACTTCTCCCGTCCTGCCGACAAGGCGCTCGTCCTCACGATGGAGGCGCAGGACCTTCCGTTCTTCACTCGGCAGATCATGCAGCTCGACTCCATCTTCTTCACACCCGTGGAGTGGAGCGGCACCATGCCGGGAATGAACTGGGCCGCGACGGGCGACCAGGTGCGGTGGATTCTCCGCGATCCGGCCACCGGCAAGGAGAACATGGACATCGACTGGACCTTCCGGCGCGGGGACGTCGCGAAGATCCGGCTCGTGAACGAGCGCCGGTCGTTCCACGGGATGCAGCACCCGATCCACATCCACGGCCAGCGGTTTCTCGTGCTGGCGGTGAACGGCGTGCCGAACACGAATCTCGTGTGGAAGGACACGGTGCTACTGCCGGCTGGCGCGACGGCTGACATTTTACTTGATCTATCGAACCCCGGACGCTGGATGCTACACTGCCACATCGCCGAGCACTTGTCGGCGCACATGATGATGGCGTTCACGGTGCAGTAGTAGTTGTGCAAACGCCTTGTTCCATAAAAGGATGACGAAAACCTAACGCGGATGAACTACGATCACGACGATGACGCGGATTGGCTCCGCGGACACTGACACTTCCTCTCACCAAGCTGCCGCTGGATTGTGTTGTCAAAAACAACGAAAAGAAGCTTCGGCGTCGCGATGGTTGGATGTACTCGGAACAAGTCCGCGAAATCGTCGTGATCGTAGTTCATCCGCGTCAGGTTTTGTTGTTGTTGTCTTGCCGGTTGTGATACTCGATGCGTCGCTGGTTGCGGCGACATTCTTCAGGAGGCATTGATGCGCGTTACCAGTACGCTGGCGGTTCTCGCCCAACTCACGCTCCCCGTCGCGACCCTTTCCGCTCAGGCGGCGACGAAGCTCTCCGAGCAGGTGCGGAGCCAGTACGTAAGTGTGACCGATCCGGTCGTCGCGCTCACGAATGTCACGATCATCGACGGCACCGGCACGGCACCAAAGCCTAACCAGACCATCGTCATTCAGAACGGCAAGATCACCGACGTCGGTCCCGCGTCGAGCGTGAAGGCGCCAGCGGGTGCCAAGACGATGGATCTGTCGGGCAGCACAGTCATCCCGGGCATCGTCGGGATGCACGACCATCTGTTCTACACCGCCGCCGGCGGCCGCGCGGCACAGATGTCGTTCACTGGCCCTCGCCTCTACCTCGGCAGCGGAGTCACGACGATCCGCACGACCGGTGGGCGTGCCCCGTACGCCGAGATCAACACGAAGGAGGCGATCGACTCGGGGCGTATCCCGGGCCCACGCGTGCACCTCACCGCGCCTTACATCACGGGCGGATCGGGAGGCTCCGCGGGCAGCATGGCGGAGATCACGACGCCCGACGCGGCTCGCCGGTTCGTCGCCTACTGGTCGCAGGAAGGCGTGGAGTGGATCAAGGCCTACACCGACATCCGCCGAGCGGAGCTCCAGGCGGCCATCGAGGAGGCGCACAAGCGCGGCATGAAGGTCACCGGACACCTGTGTTCGGTGAGCTTCCGCGAAGCGGTCGCGTTAGGTATCGACAATCTCGAGCACGGACTCCTGACGGCGACGGACTTCGATCCCGAGAAGCAGCCCGACGCGTGCCCGTCCAACAGCATCGCGCGCGTAGGCGTTGCGAACATGACGAGCGACACCGCGAAGTCGGCGATCTCTGCCATGGTGTCGAAGAACGTGGGGATGACTTCCACCCTTGCGGTGTTCGAGCCGTTCTTCCCGAACCGCCCGACGAAGGATGAGCGAACGCTCGAGGCGATGAGCCCAGATGTGCGCGAAGCGTATCTCAAGATGCGCGCGCAGATCGACACGGCGAAGAACTGGACGATGAAGCCGGAGATGTTCAAGAACGCGATGGATTTCGAGCGCGAGTTCGTGAAGGCCGGCGGCCGACTGGCGGCAGGGGTGGATCCGACGGGCTTTGGCGGGGCACTCCCCGGGTTCGGCGATCAGCGCAACTACGAGCTGCTGATCGAGGCGGGGTTCACGCCACCTCAGGTCGTGCAGATCATGACCGCCAACGGCGCGAAAATTCTCGGCGTCTACAACAAGCTCGGGTCTGTCGAAAAGGGCAAGGCGGCGGACTTGGTCGTGCTCCAGGGAGACCTAACGAGTGATCCGAGCGTCATTCGTAAGGTGACCACGGTGTTCAAGGACGGCGTGGGGTACGATTCCGCCAAGCTGATCGCGGCCGTGAAGGGGAGGGTGGGCATCGACTGACCTGCCGCAGGACATATGAGCACAACGATCGCACCCTCTGATACTCTTGTCGCTGCGCGCGCCACTACGTCGGCGCGCGCAGCGGAACAGGTCTGGCCACTCTATGCCGTCCTGTTCTCGTCCGTTTCCATCGTGGTGGGCCTGATCTGGGACATCTCGTGGCATCGCACGATCGGACGCGACACGTTCTGGTCGCCGCCTCACGTGCTCGAGCAGGTCGCGGCGATCGTGGCCGGCTCGAGCTGCGGCTGGCTGGTGCTCCGCACGACGTTCCGCGGCAGCCCCGACGAGCGCGCAGCGAGCGTCCGGTTCTGGGGCTTTCGCGGCCCGTTAGGCGCCTGGGTTTGCATCTGGGGCACGCTCATGATGGTCACGTCCGCCCCATTCGATAACTGGTGGCACGACGCGTACGGGCTGGACGTCAAGATCATCAGCCCGCCTCACATGGTGCTCGCGTGGGGGATGATCGCAATCCAGGTCGGAGCGATGCTCATGGCGCTCGCGCGACAGAACCGTGCGTCGAGCGACGAGCAGAGCCGCCTCAGCTTCCTCTTCGCCATGTCGGCCGGCATCCTGCTCACGATGCACGCGACGGTGATCATGGAGTACGCGGCGTTTCCGAACGAGATGCACGCCACGCGATTCTACCGCGTAACGGCAATCGGGTTGCCGTTGATTCTCATTGCGACGTCGCGCCCATCGCGGCTTCGCTGGCCCGCAACGACCACCGCGGCGATCTACATGACGATCATGCTCCTGCTCATGTGGACGCTGCAGCTCTTTCCGGCGGTGCCGAGGCTCGCGCCGATCTACAATCCGGTGACGCGCATGGTGCCGCCGCCGTTCCCGCTGCTGCTCATCCCGCCTGCGCTCGCGATCGACCTGCTCATGCGAAAGCTCGAGGGTCGGGACTGGCTTCTGGCGCTCGTCGCGGGGCTCACGTTCGTCGCGGTCATGCTCGCGGTTCATTGGTGGTGGGCGGAGTTTCTGCTCACGCCGCATGCGCGCAACATCGTGTTCGGCGCTGATCAGTGGGACTACAACGCCAAGCTGGGTGACTGGCGCTATCAGTTCTGGACGGCGGAGCGATCGGTGGGCGAGATGGCGCGAGGTGTCGGGATCGCCGCGTTGACGGCCGTCGTCACGTCGCGGGTCGGGCTGTGGATCGGCTCCGGGATGGCGCGCGTCCAGCGATAGCGTCAGTCATGGTGCGCGCGCTTCGTCGCGCCGCTCTCGTGGCGGCGATCGCGGTCGTCTCGTCCGCACACATTGGCAGTCCCGATGTGTGGTTCGACGGGCTGGCCGGACCGTACAAGGTTCTGGTGCATGTCGAGGCGCCGCCGGTGGTGCCGGGCATCGCGATCATCAACATCCGCGTCGTCGAGCCCGGCGTCTCGCGCGTGACGGCGTTCGTCAACCACTTCGACGCGACGGGCGGCACCCCACCGCCCGACCTGGCGAGCCCAATCCCAGCGAGCCCGTCATGGTACAGGACGCGCCTCTGGGTCATGAGCCCCGGGTCGAACAGTGTCACCGTATCGGTGAGCGGGACGCACGGGGATGGAACCGTCGTCGTACCGCTCGTCGCACTCCCCGGGCGGAGGCTCCAGTTCAATGGCGCACTCGCTGGCGTGCTGTCGATCGCCGGCCTCGTTCTCGCGTTAGGCCTCTTGACGATCGTCGGCGCGACGGTGCGTGAAGGCGTGCTCCCGCCTGGCGTGGAGCCTGACGCGCAGCGACGGCGACGCGCCCGAATTGCAATAGCCCGCGCGGTGGCGGTCATCGCTATCGTTCTCGTAGGGGGCGGCGCGTGGTGGCGCGCGGAAGACGCCGATTTCACTCGAGGTCTCTTCCGACCGCTGTCGGTCCGCGTCGCTGTCGACACGACGACCGCGCAGCGTCGCTTCCAGCTCGTGATCACCGACTCCGTTTGGGTGCACCGCAACGACGTCGCCTGGCTGCGTGCGCGTCGCTCGACGCCACCAACATCGTTGATCGAGGATCACGGAAAGCTCGTGCACCTGTTCCTCATCGCCACCGATGGTCGCTCGGCCTTCGCGCACCTGCATCCTAGTACCGAGGACACGGTGACGTTCACGTCCGCGCTCCCGGATCTTCCCGCGGGCACGTATCGAGTGTTCGCCGACATCGTACACCAGAGTGGGCTGACGGAGACACTCACATCCACGGTGACGTTGGCAGGTGAGCATCCTACCACGACGGCCGGCACGAGCACGGACACTGATGACTCCTGGTCGGTCAGCCCGACGGGCGACTCTACACGCGCCACGCTGGCCGACGGAACCGTGCTCACGTGGAATCGGAATTCCGCGCCGCTCGTGGCAGGCGAGGAGGCCGGTCTCCGATTCGCGGCCACCCCGCCCACCGGTGACACGGCGTCCCTCGAACCGTTCCTCGGTATGGCAGGTCATGTCGTCATCGTACGTGACGACGGCAAGGTGTTCATTCATCTCCATCCGCTCGGCACGATATCCATGGCAGCGCAGGCGCGTCTCACGCGCGCGGCGCCAGCCGCGGTGGGCCACGCGATGAACCCGTCGCTCGACCCGGCCGACTCCTTGTATTTCCCTTACGCGTTCCCGCAGCCGGGGAAGTACACGGTCTGGGTTCAGGTGAAGCGGCGCGGCCGAGTTCTCACGCGATCCTTTCCTGCCGACGTGCGGCCGAGCGCCGCGTCGGACATGGCTCGTTAGGTAGCGTTGGCGTGATCATCGCGGCTGCGGCCGTGTTCTTCGTGCTCGTGCCTGGCAGCTACCTCGTCCTGTCGATCGAGGGCGTCAGGCGCTCCGCGAGGTCGCTCGTTTCGGCTCTGCCCGCGATGGCACGACTGCTGGCTGGGCCGGCGCTGCTGTTGTTCATCGTTGTGGCGTACGCCGCGTCGTCCGGGCTGGCGGTCGTGCCACGTCTTGTAGCGTACGCGCCGTATCTGCTCATCCCGCCGCTGTTGCTCGCTCGCCCGCCGCGTGCGTCAGACGCGACGCAGCAAGCGCCGCTGCGCGAGCTGGCTATCGTATTCGCGCTCTGGCTCCCGATCGAATTCCGGATCCTGCCTCCGCTGCCGCTCCCGGCGCCTGACGGCGCCGACATCCAGAAGCTCGTTGGACTGGTCGAGGCGATGTACCTCTTCCTCGTGGTCAGGCCGCTCCCGGGAATCGGAT